>Ga0326728_10001585_pt1 | contig 79619 bp, 77 predicted proteins | sample MB3enrmetagenome_FD_207602 | JGI IMG/M metagenome (GOLD analysis project Ga0326728, IMG submission 207602) | Lab enriched peat soil microbial communities from McLean, Ithaca, NY, United States - MB31MN | ecosystem: Environmental > Terrestrial > Soil > Wetlands > Peat | place: USA: New York...
CCAGTGTTGACCACGGAATTTCTGAAATCGTTATCGAATCACCTGACTTCCAAGCCGGACATGATGAGAAGCGGTATCTTGGAAATGTCCAACTTTGTCAATGGTTTATCGAACTGTTAACTACCCTTGTTGAGTTCTTCGTGTTAATCAAGAATATCACTTCATTTCTAGGTGCTCCTTCAGAAGGGCACATGCCATTGAACTACTCTCTTTGCATTGGTTTAAAAATACTGGTGCCGAAAATCCGCTTATCTTCCTAAACTTGCAAAACAAACAAGGTGATCGTATGGAAATCATTCCTGGTATTCACTGGATTCCCTGCTCGTTCGTGAATGTGTATGTTCACGGCGATGCGGAACTGACACTGATCGACGCGGCCACGAAAGGCAAATCGAATTTGATCTTGGATTACATCAAGAATACAATGCACCGCGAGCCCGCGGACGTGAAAACAATCTGCCTCACCCACGCGGATATGGACCACGTGGGCAGTTTGGCCGCCTTGAAGGAGGCGACCGGCGCGGCCGTCGCCTCCCACTCCATCGAGGCAGATCTTGTTGCTGGAAGGCAATTCAAGTCTCGAAGTAAGGCCATGAAGATGATGGCAAAGGTCTTTATGAGATTTCCCCGTGTCGAGGTCGACCAGAAGCTGGAAAATGGCGATACCGTCGCAGGGCTCCAAGTCGTCTTCGTGCCCGGCCACTCGCCGGGAGAAACGGCGTATTATGATCCGGAAAGAAAGGCCCTGTTCAGCGGCGATGCCATCTTGACCGACAAATCCGGCACGGTTCAGGGCCCCCGGCCCATGATGACGCCCGATATCGCTCAAGCCTGGCAGAGCGTCGAGGTGGCGAAGGCTCTAGACGTCGAAGTCTTGCTCCCCGGCCACGGCAAGCCCGCGACCAAGGATGTGAACGAGCAATTGAAGGCCTTGACCAAGCCAGCAAAGAAATGATGTATGTGCGTTTTCCCGTTCGCTCCCGTTCCCTTCCACGTCGCCTTTAGTGCTATTTTTTTTCCGTTGACCACCATTCATTTCTCCCGTGCCAAGGCATTAGAGCAGCCACTTCAAAACCGACAAGAACACCTCTTCGAGCGACTCGCATGCGTTTGAAGGCAAGAAGTCCCCCGCACTTTTTTCAAAAAAGATGGCTATGTTCGAGGGCACGCAGGAGTCGGCGTCATCATTGCCGGGCATCTCGTCGCCCTTGTCTTAGACAAGCATAACTTCTACCATGGGAAGGAGATGCATTCTGTAGGGGTTTTTGCGCGCTTCGACGTTGCTCAGGGCGCTGATATCGTGCCACATTAGCCGCTCGGCAATCTCGTCGTCCGGTGATTCCTTCACGACCTTTCCATCGGGCCCGATGAAGAAGATCACGCCCGGAAAATAATAGTGGCCTACATCCGAGTCTGGCTTGGCGTGGTAATCCTGCACGTGGCCACCGCCCACGACCGACACGACCCACTGGTAATTCGCCAAGGCCGCGCACCGTAGGAATACCCTTTCCTTGTCCTTCCACTTGAAAATCTCTTTGGCCATGCTGTCGGGGTCATTTTGGTCAAATTTCCCACCGTAGGCGTAGGGGCTGAGGATGAGGTTCGTCCCCTGGAGCCCGTAGATGCGGTGCACCTCGGGGAAACGGTTGTCGTAGCAAATGGCAGTGCCAATCGTGAATCCCTCGAACTTGTGGACCGGGTATCTGTCACCACAGGACCAAGTTCCCATCTCGGTGTAGGGCCAGTGAGTCTTCCTGTAAAAATATCGTTCACCGTGCCGGTCCAGCAAGATCTGGCAGTTGTAGATGGCCCCGCCGTATGATTCGGCCAGCCCGACCGAAATGGCCATTGCCGTGTCCAGCCCGTCCAAGAACGAGACCAATACCTTTACCGCGGGGCCGTCTCGGGGCTGGCATTCGTAATAGAGCTCGGACGAGAGCCAGTAGCCGGACAGGCTCAGCTCGGGGAAGAGCAGGAGGTCAATCTTCTCATCGATAGCCCGCTGCGTCCATTCCTTGATCCTCTCGATATTACCGTCCGTGTCGCCTGGGGTAGCGACCATGGAACACGCGCCGACCCGAATGATTTCTTTTAACATCAATCAGAATCGAAGTCCGTTGCATTGATAATGATTCACGTGTTGTCCCGTTGGCAATAAAATCCCATTCATCGTGGACGGATTTCAAGGTGGAAAAGAAAAAATCGTGGAAAATGTTGCTGCATTTATTATTCTTCGGCGGGAGCCGACTCGACTACTTCCATGGACTTCCCGCAGCATATGAAGTCATCCGTGCTGCAGGCACCACTGTCTTCGCAGGAATCTCCGCAACTGTCTTCGCATGACTTCACAACTTGGAGCTCCAAGCCGCAGTCACCGCATTTTAAAACGTCGCCAGCTTTTAACGAGTGACATTGAACCATGTTAATCTGCCTTTGAACGAGTATCGTTCAATTTGAGTTATTCCCAAATATATAAAAGGCTTTCAGTTATGGCCAAGAATGAGCCGAAATCGTTTATCAGCAAAACCAAGAAATTCAACGATGGCAGGTTGGTGCCCGTTGTTCACGAGAAGCTCCACGCATTTCTTAAAAATAAACCGTGAACCTAGCTTCTTGATTCTTCAGCAGCGCGGCCCATGTTAAAGCCTGTGCCCACTTGAAATTTGATGGCATGAAACGGTAGAATGGCAGCCTTGCCAAGTCAGTCACGCTCGATTTTTTATGGGGATCGTTTGCCAGCATGCTCGGGTACAAGATGGCTTGGCGTGGCAAGCACCTGGTAAAAATCGACCGCTTTTACCCTTAGAGCAAGACAATCTCTGCATGCGGGTTCGTGAACCAGGTGTTGACGCTGGATGAAAGAGGATGGACATACCCGGCGTGTGGCACGGCCCACAACAGGGACGTGAACGCGGCGATCAACATCAAGCGTGAAGGGATTCGCATCCTTCGCGAGAACAACATCACGGTCATGAGCAATGGTGATACCGCTGGAGCGGCAGGAATTCACGCTTCTGGAGATCGTGCAAGACCAGCAAATTCGCTGGCAAAGGTCAGTGAAAGAAGAAACCATACTCTTCAAGGTGTGGTGGCTCAAGTTTAAGTTTAAATTCTTTAATTTTTCCTCATTTCATCAGGGTAGGATTTATGAATGATTAGTCGGGTAGTATTTAGAAGGTTAATTGGACTATGGGCAAAGACGCTTAGGAAAAGGCTTGACAAACATGTTTGAATGGTTGTTTAGTGTCTTCTTGGGGTGTTTCATTGGCGGGCTCGTCCTCACGGTCCTTCTGCTTGTTACAACTGGTGCGTCCCTATCACATGGCGGTCCGGACCACGATGTGGGTAGCCACGATGTCGGTAGCCACGATGTCGGTAGCCACGATGTCGGTAGCCACGATGTCGGTAGCCACGATGTCGGTAGCCACGATGTCAGTAGCCACGACGCAACCGGTCAAGATCACGATGCAGGTTCCCACGATCACGATGCGGGGTCCCACGACCACGGCACTCACGTGCATGAAATCCTGGGAAGCGGTGGTGCAGCTATTGAGGCATCCACTGAATCGAACGCGATCATGGCCTCTGACAAGGGACAGAATGCCCCGTTAATGCTCATGATCTCGGGATATCTCCTGTTCTCGGGGATGATCGGCATCCTGTTCTTCAGCCTGAACGAGATCAGCATATTCCTCCTTCTTGCGGCCGCGTTGATCCCTCCGTTCCTGCTCAACAAGCTCCTCCAGAAAGGTTGGCGCCGCGTGACTCGCTCCGAAACATACGTGATTCCCGCGGAAGTCCCGCTCATCGGGATGAAAGTCCGCGTTCAAATAAAGGTGGATATCGAAGGCGGCACCGTTCGCATCGAAATCCCCAACTCGCCCATCGGGGCGCAGCACGTCCCGGTCCTTCCCCTCTACCCTGAAAAGGTGTTCGAGGAGGGGGCCGAGATATACATCGTGGACATCGAACGCCGCGAGGATGGAAAGGAGTTTTACTTGGTCGATGATGACAGGTCCGAAATTCGGAAATCTCACGATGTCAATATTTAATCTCTTTAATTACTAGATGGTTAAACAACAATCGATTATAATGTCGTAAAAGAGGCATGAAACCATGGAATTGCAACAAGCGATGAGTACTGAAATGACGATCATTGTCTGGGCGATCGTCGGGGGTTGTCTTTTCGGCTTCTTGTTGCTGATCTTCCTACTGTCCCGCTACAAGAAGTTCAGGACAAATGAATTCGTCATCCACCTCCGCAACGGTAAGGTCAAGAGCGCGGGCATGGGTGGTAGACTTTTCAAGATGCCCCTGTTTGATGATGTCGTGGTGATCCCGACCACGACGCAGCAGACTACCTTGGAGGCACACCAGAACCTGGTGACGAGAGAGCTTCAAGATATCTCGTTGGAGGCCTATCTCTATTGGCGGGTCATCAAGCCCGAAGTGGCCTACACGCACGTCTCGTGGGACCCCAAGGCACCCAACGCCGTTGAGAACGTGCTCCGGAACGCGGCTGAAGCCATCATTCGGACCACCTGCGCGAACATGGAACTTGAAACCATCCTCCGCGAGCGGTTGGAGATCATCAAGTCGATCACGGACCGGTTGCACGCTCTTATCGAGGACTGGGGCATCGTCGTGGAGTCCGTGGAGATCAAGGAAGTCCATATCATGGACGACGGGCTCAAGAAGAACATGGAGCAGTTGAAGAAGAGCCAAGCCGAGCAGGTCGCGCGCATCGCCAAGGCTCAATCCGAGCAGGCTTCTCGTATGCAGGAAATCGAGACCCAGCAGACCCTTGGTATCCGAGACCAAGAAAGCCAGCAAGAGATCCAGCTCAGGGCCAAGGAGCGCGAGATCGCGGTGGTCACACAGGAGCGAGAGCGCGTCAAGATCGAGGCCGATGCAGGAAGGCAACAAAAAATCATTAATGCAGACGGTGACGCCCAGCAGATCAAGATGAAGCTCGAAGCCCAAGCCGCAGGAGAAGCGGCCAAGATCCGCGAGTTGATGAACGCGCAGGCCGAGGGGTTCCAGAGCCAAGTCACGGCGATGCAGTCTGCTGACGAACGGTTTTTGGCCATGCTCATGATCAACTCGCTCCCGGATGTCTTCTCTAACATCAAGCCCGATAAGATGGTCGTGATCGGCGACTCGGACAACTCCTTCGGCAGCCTGGCGAAGAGTATCATCCCCTTCCTGAACATCATCCCGCACGTGAGCGAGGATATTATGAAGATGTTCAAGGAAAAGAAAGACCCTGACGCGTGAACGCGGTGAACTACATCCCCTCTTTTTTTGGGGTTAAATTACGAGGTGGCCACAACAATGATCGATGACTGGATTCGCAAGAACATGGAGTCCGTATACAGGAAGGAGCGACTCGGCATCAAGCCGAAGCCCCTTGTGGAGATCCCGAAGTACAACACGATCATCATCACGTGTATGAGCCACAACATCAATCCATACGACGTGTTCGGGATGGAACAGGGCGATGCCTACGTGATCCGGTCGGCTGGGGCGCTCGTGACGTCGGAAACCGTTCGGTGCCTGTTGATCGCCCTTCTCAAAGCCGGCATCGACGAGGTCATCGTGCTCGGGCACACGAGCTGTTCCAATGTCAATGGTGCCAAGTTCAGGCAAAATTATGCGAGGTTCATCAGTCACATTCCGAGATCGGAACGAATTTACCCGATGATCGACACGATGGAGAAAGCTTCGAAATACTTCGGCTTCTTTACAAACGAGGTGGAAGGCGTGCTCCAGCAGGTTCAAGCCCTGCAATTTCTCAAGAGGATCGTGCCAAGCATCCAGATCACGGGTATGCTGTACAATCAAGCGAATGGCCACGTGTATACCTACCAAGAGCTTCTCGAACTGCGGACGATGCTCCAAAACAACCCGAACGAGAAGATCGAGGATATCGTGCCCGTACGATACGATGCATTCCTGAAGGAGATGCAGGCAAACCCGCCACCACAGGCTGTGGTGCCGGCCCGTGTCGCGGCACCGGTCCAGAAAGATATCGTCTCTCCCGCCCAAGCCCCGAAAACACCGAGGGTAGCACCCACGCCGAAACAACCGGTTGAGCGCCAACCGGAGATGGATGATCTGTTCAAGCCGCCAAGCTTCGTCGTGCCGACCATCCAAGGCATGGACGAGCTGAAGGCCCAAGAAGACCAAACGAGCAAGGCGTTCGGGTTGGCCATGAACATGATGCAGAAGAACATCTCGGGCGTGTCGGCTCACATTCACGTTCCACTGCCACGAATTCGGCCGCCACGCGTGCCGATCATCCACGTTCGAGGCGTCGGCACGTTTTCTCCCGAACCAGCCCCCGTGGAAACGCCTGCCCCCGCGCCAGTTGCAAAGCCCGCGCCCCAACCGAGTTTTGCTCCTGCCACGGCGCCGGCTCCGAAGCCTGCCCACGTGGCCAAGCCTGCCGCAAAGCCAGCAGTGAAGCCGTACGGGCGGCCCGCGCCGAAACCAGCTGCGAAGCCATACGGGCGGCCCGCCGCGAAACCATACGGACGGCCCGCGCCGAAGCCAGCCGCGAAACCCTATGCGCGGCCCGCGCCGAAACCCGCCGCGAAGCCATACGGACGGCCCGCTCAAAAGCCCGTGACATCTAGCACTCCGACCACCCAACCAAGTCCCTGATCTCTTTTTTCCCGACCGACGATGCGCGTGATAGCCAGATGGCACAACAAGGTTATACTTTCAACGCGTGTATCATCTTTTGTGGCTTGCCCGCTTCGGGCAAGTCAACGCTTGCGGCAGGGCTTTGCAAGGTGCTCTCCGGAAGCGATCCCTTCCGGCCCGTGCAGACAATGGACATCGACCTGCTGCGGGCCGACTTGTATCGAACAGGCAATGTCGAACAGCAATTCCAGCCTGACCTGGAAACGACCGTCCGTACGGCAAAGATCGAAGCGATCGTCTCTACTGTGTCGCAGGGACGGACCATCATCGACGATGACATGAACTATTTCAGGAGCATGCGGAAGGAGATCGTGGATGCATGCGTCGCTGCTCGCGTCCATTACGGCATCATTTATGTTTCAACCCCGCTCAAGACCTGCCTGAACTGGAACAAGCAGCGGGAGAACAAGGTGCCTGACGACCTGATCAGAAAGGTCGCCGAAAAAATCGACCCGCCGGGGTCTCGTGCCTACCAGTGGGATGCGCCCTTGGTCCAGGTTGACCTCTCCCGCATGCGCCTTGATGATGCCATCTCGAAGATCACGAAATCCCTGTCCACCTTTTCATTCTTGTTGGAAGCAAAGACCTCCATCCTGCACGCGATCGATGATGCAACGAGTGTGATCGAAAATCCAGCGTTTTGGAACATCGCGCTTGCAACGGCAATCGTAAACGACGGTCTTCTGGTCCGCGATGTCAAGGAAGTACACGAGACTGTCGATTCGAGCCGGGAATCGGTTTTCCACGAGTTCGATCTGGCCACGCGACGGGTTATTGGAGATTATATTGCCCAAGAAGGGCCTTTATCCACTGGAACGATGAAAGCGATCGAGGCCTTCAAGAAGGGTGCAATCAAGCGCTTGCGGAAAGATCCGACCCAAGTCGGCCCCTTGCTCCTTGAACTAGCGCGGCGGCTCCGGGGCGAATGAAATCCCGAAAGAGAAAAATTCTTGATGCAGGCTCACGCGTTCTGCTGGATTAAATTATCGACCATGTACAGGATGGACTCGTTCACGTTGAAGCCCGTGAGGGACGATGTCGGGATGTATGCCGTGCACCCATTCTCCTGCGCGATCTTGTCTGCATAATTGTTGGTATTTTCTAACTCTTCTGGCAGAACAAGGTCGAGCTTTCCCCCTAAGAGGACGATGGGGATGTCCTTTTTTGAATTGCTCCGGATGAGTTGGGCCCACTTTGCCGTCTCGGAAAGTGTCTGGATTCGAGCCAGATCGAACATGATGAAGGCACCCGACGCGCCACGCACGTAATCGTCGAAGATGAACCTGAACCGTTCTTGGCCGCTGAAGTCCCAGAGAACGAGATTGATGCGATAACCTTGCCGTTCCAAGATTTGCGTGTGAAACTGGGCACCGATGGTCATTTTCATGTCCGCGACGAACTCGTTATGGATATATCGATGGAGGACGCAAGATTTGCCGACCGCCCCCTCGCCACCAACGACCAGCTTCCAGATAAAGTCAACGTCAATTCTCTTCAATTGGGTACACCGGGCCACGTGCTCCTGTCGAGAAATTACTTACTTGTAATTATGACATTGTAATGTTATGGTATAAAAACAGATTATCGTCGAGCTCCGTCCAGGACAAGTCAGGCTCATTTAATACGATCGGCAATGAAAAATCAATATGAGACCTATTCATAACCGGGACTTTAAGACCATGCATGTGCTGCTTGCTTTTGCAACCAAATCTCCATCCCCATTGGTCAACTCGCACTCGACATAGCCAATCCGAGAACCACGGTACACGACCTTGCTTGTCGCGATCAACTTCCCGCCAACCATAGGTTTTATATAGGAAATGTGAAGCTCTTGCGTCGTGAAGGCTTCATCATCTTCCAACGTCGCGAAAAATGCAAAACCCATCGACCCATCCGCGATGTCACAATATACGCCACCATGGAGCGTGTTCATGGGATTGTAAAAGCGTTTATCAATGTCCATTTCCATCGTGATCATTCCGTCTTCGAACCCGGTGAACCTGATTCCTAATAATTGCGCGATCGGGGGCATTGGGAGGGTTCCATCGAGCCAATCGTGTATTAAATCTACCTTTGACATGAACCCATCCTTTGAGAGACTTTTTTTTATATCTTGCGGAATAATTTTATGCCTGTACGTGATGCACCTCCTCGACTCTTTCTGCCCTTGATGATCACTTGGGGGCAGGATGCCTTTATTGAAGCCCACGTTTATTTATTTAATATGACTTCCAATCATTACAACATCGGGCTTACGTGGACCAACGACTTGATCTTCAAGTTTGATCTCGGCGCCCTCAAGAACGTGCCGGAATTGTTCCTTGACGAGACGAACGAGGACCCGGCGACAAAGGTCGGGGTTTCTTCTTCACGGCTGCTTGGTATGGCCGTGATGGGATGCCTTTCGTCCAGCTTCCTGTTCTGCATGTCCAAGCGAGAGTTCATCCCGGACGAGTTCCACGCGGATGTGGAGGTAGTGAAGGGGCGAAACGGCGAGGGCCGCCTGCGGGTGCAGGAAATCAAGGTGAACCTGTATCCTAAGTTCAGCGATCCCGAAGCCAAGAACCAGCTCGAGGAATGCAGGAAGATCTTCGAAAATTTTTGCACGGTGACAGCCTCCATTCGCGAAGGCATCCAAGTCACGGTGAACATCATCGAGGATGATGCCTCCAGAGAAATCAGCTTGGACTGAAATTCACGCCTTTTTTCCTGCCAGCCACTCGCCCGTGCGCTCCATGAACCATTTCTTGACACATTCGTGTGATTCCGCCGGATCCGCCGGGATATTTATGCCTTTCAATGCATTCGCATTCCCGTGCTGCCCACCTTCTTTTTTAGAGGATTGCCCTGATGTTTGATCCATGCAACCAGAAGAGGCCGAAGGACGGCGGCCGAATTTTTGGTCCCGCCACTTGCTCGGCGTGTATGCTATGCCCCGGTTCGGGGCGGCGCTTGTGTCGAACCTGCAGGGTTTCGTCGTGACATTCCTGTACTCCCAAGTGTACAACCTGTCCGGCGTCTTGACCGGCGTGTCGACGGGCGTGGGATTTCTCATCATCGCAGCCTCGCAGTTCCTGATGGGCTGGCTCTCGGACAGCACGAACACGCGCTGGGGCCGGCGGCGACCATACGTGCTCCTCGGGACCCCGATCCTTGCCATTTCATTTTTCATGATCTTCACGCCGCCCATGTTCCTCGGCCCCTCGCCGGCCCAGATCACCCTGTTCGCATGGCTCATCCTCTGGAACGGCGCCTTCGAGTTCGCTTACGGCATCACCACGACCCCCTACCAGGCCATGCTCCCGGAGCTCACGAAGGTCTCGGAGCGTCCCCGTGCCTCCCAGCTGCAAAACTTCTGCGGGTATTTTGGCGTCGGGGCCTCGTCAGCACTAACGTTGCTTGGTATCGCCAAGATCACGAACGAATTCACGGCCACCACAATGTCGATCTCGTCCCCTCCCTTCCAGCTCTTCGTGCTGATCTTTCTCATCTGCGCGATCCTGATGGCTGCCAGCTTCTTCCTTTTTGCAGCGAAGATGCCGCGCGAGAAACCTGCATACGTGGCAAGGGAGCCGCTGCTCGACAATCTCAAGGAGATCCTCCGCAACACGAACTTCGTGCATATGACCCTCTTCCAAGGCATTGCGAACATCACGTGGAGCATGTTTTTCTCGCTGATCTTTGGTTATTTGAACTACGTGCTCCATCTCCTCGACACGAATTATGTGATCGGACCCGTCGCGATTCCCGTGTATTATGTGGTGGCGGTGGTTCTCATCGTTTGCATCCTCTCCTTTTTGGCCGTATGGCGCCGTGTGATCGAGAAGTATGGGAAAAAAGTCACTCTGGAAATCATCCTGTTGATGGGAATCTGCACCTTTCCGCTCTCTCTCGTCGGGATCGTCCAAGGCGTGAACATGGGTATTGTCGGCATGGTCCTCGTCGTGCTCGTCACCGCCCCGGTCGGCGGTTTCTTCCTCTTCCCGTACATCCTCTACGCCGATTTCGCGGAGGACGACGCCCGCCGCACGAACAACTTCAAGGCGGGCCTGTACGCCGGGTTCCCGGAGATCTTGCTGAACATCCTTCAAGCGTTCTCGATGTTCCTCACGGGCATCCTGATCGACAAAACCATCATGCCTATGCTCCCCGGGACCGACGTAACGTGGGGGTACGTGTGGTGGGGGCCGATCGGGGCCGTGTTCCTGGTCGTGGCGCTCGTCTACCTTCGCAAGAAGATCGTGCTCGATTTCGATTGGGAGAAAGAAGCGAGGGGGCACCTGGCCAATGGGTGAGCTTAATCATTGGAAAACGTCGTGTGATCCAGAGTACATCAACTCGTCCGCATGCAGGATGAAGATGTTGGGATTGTCAATACGAGTACACCTTATTGCTATTTGTCTTCTTGGTCGGGTTGAGATGTATTAAATGCAATTGTGGCTTCAGCGGGAGTGAAAACGGAATCCTTCAACGCCGGGATTCTCACAAAATGGTCCTTGTTAAAGGTCAATATGCCGTTCAAGTTTTCCACGATGCAAGACGCTGACATGAGCATATCAGCAACTTCGATTATCTGGCCCGTTTGGATCAAGTAGGCATTGATCTCGCTTGCTTTTTCGGCTATCTCCTGGGTAATTGGAATCAAGTCCATGTGCGCAACAATTTTTTTAACACGTTTGATTGCTACTTCCTTATCGAGTCTGAGATTAGCCCCAGTAAGGATTTCCATCATTCCCACGACACTTAAATAAAGTGTATGCTCACCCTCTAGGGCTTCCATCTTATCTCTCGTCTCACCATCGTGCCGGTCTACGCTTACCAAGACCGACGTGTCCACGAGAAATTTCATAGGATCCCCAATCGCTTGTATTTCTCAGTTTCATCCGTTCTAAGTTTGTCCAAGATCTCGGGAAAGTTAGCCGGGAGAAAATCATGGGTGTCCCAGACGTTCTCTTCCATTCGTTCAACGATGATGTGATCCTCCTGCACCTGCATCCTAAGATGTTCCCCTTGTTTGAGATGCAACTTCTCGCGGATTTCCCGCGGGATCGTGATTTGAAAGTTCCGAGTGATTGTTGTTTTTTCCATGGGAGATAAGTTAAAATCATGGATGGAGTAAAAGTTTTACTATGCATTCATAGTAAAACTTTCACCTGAAGGGATTGGTCCTCACCTCGTGAGAACGATGTTCCCTTGGCAACTACTAGTTGCCAAGGGCAACTAGCCAAATTGCAATAAAAAAAGTTAGAATTGAAATTTCTTTAGACAGAAATACCCACGGCTTCCAGCGCCTTGGCAGGGTTCGGGCGGTGGTCCTTGAGGCCAATCTCATCGCCCGAGTGGCCGAACGCCAGGGCGAGCAGGTCCGTGAGGTGCAGGACTGGCAGGACAAACTCCTCGCCAAACTTCTTTTTCACGTCCCGTTGGCCTGCTTCCAGCCGCAGGTAGCAGGACGGGCACAGGACGACGATGGCCTGCGCGCCCGCCTTGGCAATGGATCGGAACTTCTTCAGGTTCATGGACGTGGCGATGTCGGGGCTCTCCGAGGAGACGCCATGACCGCAGCAGAGCATCTTCTCCGTGTAATCCACCGATTCGGCACCGGTGGCCCTGACGAGCTCATCGACCTTGGTCGGGTGGAAGGGATCGTCAAACTTGATGATCTCGCTCGGGCGCAGGAAGTGGCAGCCGTGGTGCAGTGCCACCTTGAAGCCGGAGAGCGGCCGCTGGACCTTTTCCTTGATGGCATCCACGCCCACCTCGTCGTAGAGCACCTGCGCGATGTGGCGAACCGAGGGCAGCGTGCCCGCGTATTCCTTGCCAACCTTCGAAAGGATGGCATTTACCTTCTCCTTGCTGTGGTGGGAGCACATCATCTCGTGATTCGCCGATTTCAGGGTCATGGCGCAGCCCGTGCAGAGGGTCATGATGCCCTTGTTGGCCGCTTCAGCGACGCAGAGGTTGCGGGCGGCCAAGGCGAGCCACGTGTCCTTGTCGAGTGCCTGAATGCCCACGGGGTCGGGGCAGCACGCGAACCCTTCCAGCACTTCCGTGTTGATGCCGAGATCCTCGCAAACGCACTTGGCTGACTTCTCGATGAATGGAATTCGTCCTGGGATAGTGCAGCCCAAGAATAAGGCTTTATCTTCGACCATGGTTATCATGCCTCCTCCTCGCCAGCACCCTTCTTCTTGGGCTCGATCGTCAGGTTCCCGAGCATCGTTTCGAAGCCCGTCGCCTGCATGATGGCCTGGACCTCCTCGACCGGGAGCGTGTATCCCTCGGGCAGGCCCATCTGGCCCCGCTTGCGGGCGATGGGCGGGCTGATCGGGATGCTCGCCCCCGCGTCGTGCACGGCCTTCCCCTCGCCCTTGAACGAGTCGGGCGAGATGTTCCTGGCCGCGGCGAGGTTCTTGAAAAGCTGGAAGATGTGAGTGAGCGGGATTTTCACCGGGCATACTTCATCGCACGTGTCGCACATCGTGCAGCCGTAGATGCCCAGCCGGTTGTCTTCGGTGATGTTGTTGACGCCGAGGAAGGCGTTCAGGATGTTCTGACGTGGGTTGTATGCGTCGGTTTGCTCGTGAACCGGGCAATTTTCGGTGCAGCGGTTGCATTGCATGCAGTAATTGACCGACTCGTGGAAGTTCGTGGCCCAGACGAGCCGCTTGAACTCGTTGTCTGTCATGATGGGCATGATCAGTCGTCCTCCTTTAATTCCTTGTCCTCGACGTGCTCGGAGATGTCCGACACGGGAAGCGTGTACCGGTAAAACTGGCCTATCACGTCAGGAAGCTGGTCGTTCACGACATCAGGGCTCAAGTCCGCCACGCTCGCGATCGTGCTGATGCCACGCGCACCTTGCTCGGCCACGCCAAAGACCGGTCCGTAGCAACCGTTGCAGATCGAGTTGCCGTTGTTCGGGCATTGCGTGCCGCACCCGGCGGCCGTGACGGGGCCCATGCAGACAAATCCTTGGTTCAGGAAACACAACTCGGGATCGATCGTTCCCTCGTACCACCGCTTCATGGATGTCATTTTCTTGCTCCGGTTGCCGTTCCGGTCGCACTGGGCGCACACGTTCGCCTTGGTGAAGGCATAGTTCTTGCTCTTCGAGAGCACCTTGAGCGATGCACCCTGCACGTCGTCGGCAAGTTCGAGCTTCTCGCCCTTGGCGATCTTGCGCAGGGGATCCCCGCTCAGGTAGATCGACCCTTGGGCCGGCAGGCCGGAATATAGGCTGATGAACTGGGAAATCAGGTTGCAATCCTCCTTGCTCGCGTTGCCGAGCTTGGCGAGCAATCCCTTCTGCATTTCCGCCTTCTCCTCGTCGATCACGTCGGTCGACTGGAAGCACCCGACGCAAGCGTCCCCCTTCTCGGGGCACATGAGCGTGCAGCCGCCCGCCGTCACGTTGCCCCAGCACAGCTTGCCATCGACCAGGATGCAGGGGTCGGCCTTGCACGTCGCGCAGACGTTGGTCGACTTGTCCATCGGGGACGCCGATTGCGTGAGCAGGGCCGAGACCGCGCCGAGAATGTTCTCCTTCTTGGGCGGGCACCCGGGCATGACGATGTCGATGGGCACGACTTGCGGCACCGTGCGGACGGCGTCACAAATCTCGGTCAACTCGGGGTCGCGGTTGTTGAGCATGTCGTTCGGTTCCCCGAGCGACTCGCATTCCTCAAACTTTCGCTTGAGTAATTCTTCCTTGGTAAACTGGTTCGCCAATCCTGCGACACTGCCATATGTAGCACAGGTGCCATAGGAAACGAGGGTCTTGCACTTCTGGCGCATGAGTTTTGCGCACTCCAAGTCATGCTCCGTGCGGATAAAACCTTCGCAAAATCCGACATCCACGTCGCCATCGGGGCGGGCCTTCAGGCTTGAAAGCTTGAAGTCTACGACGGCGGGCCAGTAAACGATGTCAAGTTCGGGAAGGACGGGCAGCAAGCCGAGATGGAGGTTCAGAAGGCTCTGATGGCATCCCCAGCATGAAGAAAACTGGAAAAAGGCCACTTTTGCCATTGATATCTTACTCCAGGTTAAATGCAAATTTCGAATGCTAAATTGCAAGCGAATTCACTCCCGGGCGATATTTATACCTTGAGAGCTCGCAGGAACGACCAGATGCCCATCGAAAGAGCGAAATGCCGCGTGTTCGACCCAATTAAATCTCCGCCACGAACGGCACCAACTCCCGAGAAAAGATTCATCATTTTTCCAGTCCAATTCCAGAGTTTAATCAGGATCTCCTTCATTTTCTCTAATTCCTTGAATGAAATTCTACTATTCAATCATGAGTAAAACCAATTCACTTGTGATTCTTGCATAAACGGCCTTCGGGATATCCATTCTCTCTGAAAGGTAGGTGAACAAATCGTCAATCTCCTTCTCGATCCTTATGTTTATCTGACCTATGATCCTTCGATATTCTGAGTAGCCAAGCATATTTATCTCATACAAAGAACATGGCCTGCACTTTCTGGGCGATGTCCGCGTACACGTGTTTTGGTAGTGCAGTACCTTCATCTTTTAAGAAATTTTCCCATTTGCGCATCGCCCACGTGAGTTCGATAATCTTGTTGTCCAGGCCCTTGAAATCGGTGAATCGATCCGTCGTGATGGCCACGAACCGCAGCATCTTTTTGCTTCCAGAGAGCTCCAAATCCTTGAAATAAATCTTTCGACCATCGAGCAGGGCTATGTAATGTATTTTCTCCTTGAGATTTGCCGTGGAGAACATGTCGATGGCGGAGAGGAAAGGCGCGATCAGGTCGTCTTCTTCGTGGTTGCGACTGTTTCGGACCTGCGAGAAGAACATCATTCCATTCTCTTTTATAATATAAAAAGCATCCAACATTTTTGGAGTGCCACTCCATCGATCTTTTGCTGCGTTAATTGAATATCCAGCTGGGCCCTAAAAGCCTACCTCCATATATGGCTGGGAAGGTTCCCGAGCGCGTTTCGCCGTCCTATCACCGGAAGGGCCTTTCAATGGTTCACCTGCACGGGAGTGGCACGGCAAGAGAGTGTTGATACTGCCCGGATTCGGGATCACATAACAACTCGCCGCAGGAGCAAATGCCCGGCAGTTTGCGTGCAAGTATCGTTGAGGATGAAAATTGCTTGAACGGATCACGGTTTTCGCATCGATGAATTGAAATTAATGGCACGGGCATTGGGAACCACCGGGAATTCGCCCACCTTCCGTGAAAACATTCCCGTCCTCGGCAAAAATGAAGGGCCTAGTTTCCCACAAACGAAGTAGATCTCTTTGCCGGTGATCCAACATTCACGGCAAGATGCCGTCGAAATTATTATCCGGCAATTAGCATCGATCCGATCTCGAAGCTCAGCAACCTTACCCGCGATTTCTTATGGATCGTCTCGCAATTTCACGCCTGAAACATGCTCAAGTTGTCCTGATTTGTTTATATACAGCAAAACTTCAAATATGCCTGCGGGGAATAAATAAACAGACGATAGGCTTCGAGACTTTGCCATTTTGACTCACTACGCCTATTGTCACCTCCGCGTGTAGCTGAACCCGCCAAGATTTCGGCGGTGTTTCAGTATTTTTTTACTCTTTTTGTTGGTTTTTGGAGAACTCATTTGATGATCCCTGCGTGATCACGGTCGAGTTTGTTGCCCTTGCCATGATCGAGTTCGAACACGATCCATTCCCGTTTCGAACTTCAAATGGTTGAAAAAAGGTCGTGTACCGCATAGAATGCAACCCGGGTGGCACGGGCAGTGCATTCACCTTTTTATTTCTTCCAAGCCAAAAAGAACCAAGCCCACCATCGTGATCAAGTGAAACATGAATGGGGATTTAGTGTTCTCGAGACGCGGGCTAACAGGTGCTTACTTTTCGTCATCATCCTTCTCGACATACAGCCTGGTCCTCAATTCAAGGGCCTTTGGCGTGTTGGGGCACTTCTCCTCGCAGGGGCACGTGGGGATGTAACTCCAGACCTTGAACGCGTCGGATTGGACGAGCAGGAACTGGAGGCCGTTGATGAGAAAGCACTTGTCGTTCAGGTCTGCCAGGGGCCCGTCGCACAGCACGTGTTTGTGGACCTTCTTGTTCACGAGCAAGCACAGGCCTTCTTTCGGGCGAAATCCAAACAGGTATTGGACCTTTGGCAGGATGAAGTTGAACGAGATGACCTTCCTCTCGTAGAGGATCTTGATTTGGTTGAACGTGAGCGTGAATTTCATGCTCTTGTAAAAGTCGTTCGAACGATCCTCGTCGGAGATCTCCTTCACCGCAAAATCATTCGCAACTGCTTTGTCGATGAGATCAACAAACGCCGTGGAAAGCTCTGGTTCCTCTGATTTTTGGTCGGGTTCAGTTGGTGGTGGATTTGCCATGGTCATTCGATTCGAGCTTCCGCGGTCGTTCCGTCGAGTTAGATCAATTATTTGCAATCCTTATATTTAAATCCATCAAGGCACGGGGATTAAAGGGTTGCTAAACGGTTCTGATGGGTAAAACGAGTGGGAAATTGATGGGTAATCCCTTGCCAGTTCACATGAAGTAATCGGGGGCCCGTTGCTGGATGGCCGCGATTCTCTTCCTGAGGCCGTCCATTTGCTTTGACAGGTTCTCCTCTTGGATGCGAAGTTGAAGCAATTTATTCACGACTTCCTCGCATATTTCGTCCAAGGGTTCGTCTTGGGATCCCGTCGTTGTTGTCGTTGCCATAGGAAGATGCACCTTTGATTGCAGTAACTTGTAATATATTCCACCAATGAAGCCTTAAACTATGGTTTGACAAAGTTGTTGCGATAGATCTTTGGAAAGATTTCCAAATTTTACGCCAATAATGAGTCTCCTGAACATACTTTAACGCCCGCAGCCAATATCCCTCAGGTACTTGATATTTAATACCTTAAATGTTCATTGAGTTCCGTAGGAGTATAACACACGAGCAAATCTATCATGTCCACCTGCGCGTACTGCAACACCCCCATCGGGAAACGTGATTTCACGTGCGGGGTTTGCGGGAAGAGCTTCTGCCGCGTGCATGTCGGCAGCAACGAGAAATACGCCTGCCCCAAGTGCGGGGCGCGGCATTCGCGCGAGACCGCCCTGAAGTTCAACGACATGTGCCCGCAGATCCCCCAATCCACGTGCCCAAAGTGCGCGGCAACGCTGCGGCTTGACCGTTTACCCGCGGGGCAGACCTTCCTGACCTGTTCACGATGCTCCTGGAATTCCTTCGATTCGCAGCCTATGATCTGCTACCAATCGGAGACTGTTGTACTCAAGGAGGCCTTGAAGGTGGGTTTGGTGCGCTCCACCAAGACTTGCGGGACCAAGCTCCGCAAGACGCAAGGGACCGATTTCTGCCCGAATTGCGCCATGAATTTCATCAAGGCTGCCGGTACGGTGAGTTTCTCCTCCATCGGAAAGCAGGTGGGCATGGACGATGATGGCGACGTGCTACAGCTCCTGCAGGGTTTTACGCGGGAACAGAACCTCACGGGCTATATCGACGAGCAAAACAAGATGTTCACTTACATCGACCCCGGATTCAGGGCGCGCGTGATCGAGCAGGTCAAGACCGACGGGTATATCTCGGTGAGCGCCTTGGCGAGCAACCTGGGCATCGAGGCCGACCACGCGCTGAAGCTCATGTACGAGATCATCCGCACGGACCGGTTGCGGGGGACATTTTCCCGCGAGAAAAAGTTTTACTATTCCGCCAAGTACCTGCAGGACCAGCTCGTCGCGATGGCGAAGGAATCCGGGGAGATCAAGCTCGAGGATGTCTCGAAAAAGTTCGATGTCCACCCGGACATAATCAAGGACAATCTCATCACGCTGCTCAAGACGAAGGACATCGATGGCTACTTCGGCGAAAAAGGTGCCAAGGTCTACACGCGTGAGCGGCTCATGACCTTGATCCAGCAATACGCAGAGCAGAAGCACAAGTTCAAGCTCGAGGACGTCGCAGGAACCTACAACATCGCCTTGGAACTCGTTCGCAGCACGATCCACGAGCTCGTGAAGGTGGGCCGCATCCGGGGCGTGTTCACGCAGAAGCGGGAGTACGTGACCGATGATGCGCTCCGGGACGACATCATGCAGATCGTCGTCGCCTATCGCACGATCACGCTGGCCGAGCTGTCCCGCCGGCTTGCCATCACCGAGAAAACCGTCGAGGAGAGCCTCGCCGCTCTCATCGCCCGAGGAGACATAGCCGGCTTCATTGACCTGCGGACCCGCGAATTCAAGATGGAGCCCAAGGAAGGCGCGAAACCAGCCACAGCGCAAGCGGCGAGGGCGGCCACGTCGGCCAAAGTGGTCGAAGCAGGCGAGGAGGAGGTTCTTGGCGAGGATTCTGCTGCGGCTCCAGCTGCATACGACGAATCATTTGTCGAGGTCGTCCGGGAATATGATTTCGTCGGTGGCCAAGTGCACTTCAAGGTCGCCATCCGGAACAACTCGGCGGCTGCTATATTCGACATCAAGGTCGTGATCGACTATCCCGATGCATTCTCGAGCCAGGACGAAATGATCACGGTGCCCGTCATAGAGCCAAATTCCAGCCGCGGGGTCGACTTCTTCCTGGAACCGACGACATGCGGGAAATCGCAGGTCGGTGCGACGGTCATCTACAAGGATTACACGTCGAAAGCGCACACGGTGCACGTGGAACCGAAGGAAGTCTGGATCAAGTGTCCCTTGGTCGTGGCCACGCTCGATACCATCAACGACGTGAATCAGGTCATCGAAAGCATGGCGAGCGATGCACGGTCCTTCCTCATCTCGGACGTCGATGCACGGCTAGCCTACCACGCAGGCTTCCGGGCCATTTCCCACTTCGACGCGCGGTGCGTGCACGCCCCCGAGAAGATGGACGGCGACAACTTCGAGGCGGAGGCGTGGTTCGCCACCAAGGTCAAGGTCGGCGGTGGCCGCATCGTGATCAAGCTTGCGGTCTCGGAGAAATCGCAGATCATGGAGATACGGGTCTGGTGTGCCGATGCGGGCCAGCTTACCGGCTTGCTCGCGAAGATAATCGAGTACCTCTTCTCCGAGATCAACACGATCCGGAAGATCACGGACGATTCCCGCGAGAAAACCATCGACCTCATGGCGATTGCCCAAGGCATCACCGTGCTCTCGGATTATTCCATGCTCAAGTGGAAATATGGCGATATCTCCAACAAGCTCGAAGACATCTATGCACGTCTCCAGAAATTTCTCAAGTCCGATCCCGTGCTCGACGAGATGAAATCGTGGCTTGATAAGCTCCGCGAGCACGACGAGGAAGAAAACCTCTCCGAGGAAGTGTCCGAGGACCTGAGCCCGGCTATCGAGCGGTGGCACGAAGCCATCACCCGCAAGGTCGCGCCGCAGTAGCGGCTGCGGAAGCGATCGGTGTTGCAGGGGGACATTTTCAAGACATTTCTGAAATTAGCTCAACTTTAGAGGACGAGGTTCGGCTATTTTACGAAGGTGGGATCTTCCATGGTTCGGTCAATCAACCCTCGCGAAATATAAGTTCGGCCGGCCATCCGCAGGGAGTTTCGCTGGTATAAAATACTTTCCGGGTTATTTACCGTCTTGAAAACCCTCGGACTGCGTCGTTTCATCAATCGAATCGGCTTCGGGCTTTATTACCTCTTAAGATACAAGCTTCGATACCGGATCAGGGTTGTAAATCAAAATTCTAAGCTGCCTTCCCCTTGCATCCTGACGATCAATCACGTCGTCGATGAAGACACGGTGATCATCCAGACTTTGAACGAGCTCTTCTGGCACCACGACCACCTCTCGTTGCTCTTCGCTGATTTCAATTTTGAAAGGGTATACACTCCCTACATTGTCTGGGTGGACGGCATCTCCAATAAAGGAACGGGTAAGCAAGTGGTTGAAAGGATGGCGAGAACCATCGGGCACGGACGATCCGTGGCTATCTGGCCCGAAGGTAACCTATCCCGGACCGGTGCCGTGATGGAGGGCTTTACCGGCGTGGACCGTTTGTATCTAAGAGTCAATTTTGGCTCCTTGGAATCCCCTCGTATCGATAAAACGCCCCTCGTTTCCCTCGTGCCGATCTTCTTGGAGGGCGTATACGAATCGTTGAATCGTTATCCAAACGCGATCGCAAAAAGGAAGCAACTCCTCCAACGCCACGGAACCTCGAAAGTGCAATGAAGAGTCATCGTTGGAAAGCCCTATTACCTGAAATGCCCCGAGCGCATCACGAAATCATCGCTGGAGTCGCTCACAACAGAGATTCAAGACGAAATTCGCAAATTGGACCCGATCAATCACCCGATCGCTTCCAATCCCCTGAAGGTAAAAAAGCAAGAACTCCGAACCGGATTGGTTTGATTTAAAGCAAGATTGAAGCATTTCGTTAGAGAAATGCTAGACCCCTAAATGATAGGGCCAAATGCTAGGGCGCCGTTACAGGTTAACCAGTTTTGAAAAATTGTCGCCTAAGAGCTTTGCTCGGACAGTCTCGTCGGGGAATAGCTTCGTGATCCTCCGCTTGATCAATCCGAGATCAAACCCACCGTCGGGTGCGACGGACCCGACCGGCCCGTCGGTCCCGAACAGGCACTTGTCCGCGCCGAGGAAGCGGACCGCCTGCCGCGTGATGGATTCATCGACATAACTCGTCTGGGACAGGTCGACGAACACATTCGGAAGGTCCTTGATTTGCTTCCAGATCGTGGAATAATACGGAAATGCCGTATGCGCAAGGATGAGCTTGAGCTCGGGAACTGCCTTCAGCAGGGCCCGATAGTCCCCGTTCTTGTTGAATCCCAAGTGCAAGAGCAATGGCTTGCCCCGGGCCGCGACCTGCTCGGCCACGGGAAGGAGATCAATCGGCGCGAACTGGTGCCAGAAGGGATGTGCCTTCACGCCGATGAAACCGGCGGAGTCTGCCCATTTCGTGTATTCTTGAAGCTGATCGTTGCTGCCTTTCGGGTTTACGAAAATCCAGCCCAGAAACTTATCAGGGTGGAGTTCTATCGTGTCGAACACGGATTGGTTATCGGGATCCCGGAGGATGTTGACCGTGCCACCGGGAAGGATCCAGTCTCCTTCAGGCGTGAACTTGTCAAATAAACTGTGACCCAACCCTCGAAATGCCGAGTGCGTCAGGAGAGATCGGCCGAATTTTTCCAAGCTCGGCTTGACCGGAGGAATCGGCCCGCACATGCATCCCATGAGGGCGATCTTGTCGATGCCCTCTTTGTCCATTTTTACTAGCAAATCCTCGGTGGAGACCATCCACTCGGTAAGGTGATAATGGCTATCGATGATCATGTTTCTACATTAGCGAATACATTTTTTAAAGTTATAGAGCCTTGATCGTGTCGTCCTATTAGTAATCAACTAACGCGGCCACGTGATCGATCGATTGGCGACACTCATGGCAAACTCGTGTTCGAACCTATACCATTGCCAATCAGCTTCATGGTTTCAATGGTTTCAATGGTTCTGTCGCTTGCCAGCTTCGTTTTCCCCGTGCCCGCGCGATCCATCGGCCCGTGTGCCGTGGATTTTTGCCGACGCGCAGGACGTGGCAGACCCGCGCATAGCAGGGCCGTGATATCAATGGGTTAATAGACCCATAGTGCTGGCACGCACACCACAAGCAATATAAGGCTGTGCGTTCATGAGTTGCTTGGAGCCTTCTTTATTCACGCGGTGTGTTGCCATGAACGTGATCGACAAAAATGAATTCATCAACGCATTTACTGAAACCCCGGATTGCTTGACGGCTGCAAAATTGGACGTGCTTCAGCGGATCCGCCAGAACCTCGTTGAAAAGCTCGTCGAGATCGACGGCAAGATTTCAAGCCTACGGCAAGCCTATTCCTGCGAAAACAATAATAATGAACTCCCCCCATCGTTCTAATCCAAAACTCACGATAGGGGATGTTCTTTTTTCCCCTTTATGGCCGGGTTGTGCCGGACGCGCGTTTTACCACGCGCCTTCGCTTGTACATCCACGCCCAGACACTGATTGCCAAGGCTATAACGCCTACGATCACCACGATGAGGACCACGGTTCCGGTGCCGAGGATGATCGGCGGCTTGCACGATGCAGTCCATGTGTGGCCCATGTTGCCGTCGACGACCGCTAGGTTGGTGATGTTCGTGATGTGCCAGACCAGAAACCCCTCGGAAACGCGCCCGATGGCGTTGATGGGGACCGGCGATACGTGCGCGAGGTCGTCGCTGATTGTGTGCATCTGCAGGTAGGTGATGTCGATGACGTCAATGGCGGGAAAGCCGGGATGATCCTCGATGAACGGCAGGTGGTCGTCCTCGATAGAGTCGATCGGGGCGTCGTCGGGAAAATATTGCCCGTAGCCGAGGCATTTACCCATGTTCCGGTAGGCCGTGAGCAGGGTCTGGTCCGAGTTCTGCTCGGAGTTCACCCGCATGCCCGGGGCACCGATCATGTCCAGCAGCACGAACGCGGAGACCGATTGCCCCGAAGGCAGGTAATCCGAAAGGTCAGCCGCAAGCCGCGAGGAGCCCTCGCACCAGTCGAAGCCGGGCATCCCCGGGCCATTGTCCGTGCCTTGGTCCTCGGCATCGAAGAACACGAGCCACGTCGCGGCGGTCACGTTCGGCGCGGCATAGGCGTAGATGCGGGCGATGATGGGCGCGAGCGCAAGCAGGACAACGGTGCTCGACCCGCCGTCGTTGGCCGCGGGGATTGGCAGATCGCGGTTTGCCGGGTTGGGGTCGAACGTCGCCCTGGCACGCGAGTCGTAGTGGCTCGCGAAGATGACCACGTTCTTGGGCGTGCTGTTTTGCGGGCTCCATTCCCCGATGATGTTCTTGCAGCGGATGCCTTCGACCAAGAAGGTCTGATTCACGACCGTCGCGTTGTTCTTCTGGAGGATGCGTGCGATGAAGTCCCCGGTCTCGATGTCGCCAATCGTGCCAGGGTAACGTGGATTGAAGGTCATGATGGTCTCGAGCTCGGACCACGCGAGCGAAGAGTTGAACGAGAGGTGGTAGGTATTCTCGGGCGAGGCCTGCGCCGCCGGCTGCAGGGCTCCCGACGCCACCGGGAACGTGCTACTAACAATCGCGGTCGTGCCAAAGATGAGCAACAGTAGCAGAATGGCCCCGTGCATCGTTTGATTTCATGCTCCTTGGTCGAATCTTCCGTTCTAACATCGATTCAGCAATATCTTACAACCGGCGCTCGAAATACAGGACATCTGGCAGCGGGTTTTCATAGTAAGGCTCGATCTCGTGGAAGCCGAGCCGGCGGTACAGGGCAACCGCGGCCTGCAACGAGACCAGCGTGTCGAGCCGCATCGCCGCGTAGTGCAGTTTCTTGCCTTCATTCATGATGCGATTGGCCAGTCCGAGCCCGATCTTCCGGCCACGAAAGTCAGGCTTCACGTACATCCGCTTCATCTCGCAAGTGGCCCCGTCGATTTGCTTCAGGCCGACGCAACCAACTGCCTCCTTGCCGTGCCACGCGATGACGAGTCTGCCGTGCGGGGGTGAGTACACGCGATCCAGGCCAGCAAGCTCTTCTGTAATCCCTTGAAATCCGAGATCGACGCCAAGTTCGTGGCTATAGTCCACGATGAGGGTTCTTGCCGCGTCAAATTCGGCAGTTTTCTGGGCAGGTTTGAACGAGATCACGTCTTGTTCCCGAGTAAGTCACGCGGTGCGAGTTCATTAAAGGCTCCGTTACCAGTTGACCATTATCATGGCACAAGACGGGACCAAATCTCCTTGGAAGAAGGCAGCGAGCGCCATCGTCAAGGCCGGCATCCTGCCTTTCCCCCCAAGCGACACGTTTATCGACATTATGAAGATGTACTTGGATGAAAACGAAGCAGCGTTCATCGCGCAAGCATTCAGGCTGAAATCGTCACAGACCATGGAACAGCTGGTCAAGAGCACGAAAGGCATGGCCGAGGCCGATATCGAGACGATATGCGAGGGCCTTGCCAAAAAAGGGTTCATCTTCAATCAACCCAGCTCGGCCGGCCTAATGATCTACCGTCTCCTGCCGCTCGTCATGATCGGCGTGTTCGAATACACGTTTATGCGGTCCATGTCAGAGGAGCCTGAAGAACAGGAGCGACTGCAAACCCTGGCTAAATTGTACCAGAAACTGCTCGGGAACCTGCGTGATTCTATCCAAGGTGCTTACGACAACTTCCTGCCAGTCTTCGAGAAACAACCGCCTATCGATCGCACGGTCCCCCTTACCAGCACGGAAAGCGGAACCGAGATTATCATTGGACAGGACCTTGGCGAGGTCGGGGAACAGATTATGCTTGCCAAGAATGTCGAAGAGATCATCAACAAGTTCGATGACATCGCCGTAGGAAACTGTTTCTGCAGGAGCTACCAAAAAATGCTCGGACACGAATGCGAGACCCACGCCCCCATGGAGGCATGTTTCACGTTCGGGAAATCGGCCCGGCACGTGACCAACCAAGGCTTCGCCAAGAAGATCGACAAGGACGAGGCCCTCACGATTCTCAAGCAAGCCGAGGATGCGGGGCTCGTCCACAAGGCGTTTCACAACAATTCGGACGTGCACGAGATCGAAAACTCAATTTGTAACTGTTGCAAGGATTGTTGCGACACGTTTAGCTTCTGGCGGTCCGGTACGTTCCCGCTGGTTAATTATTCGATGTACCTGGCGAAGGTGAACGAGGACGGATGCACGGGCTGTGGCATATGCGAGTCACGGTGCCCTGTTGGTTCCGCGAAGGTGGCCGATGATGCCAAGGCAAAGATTGACGATACCATGTGCATCGGCTGTGGTGTCTGCGCGCATTTCTGCCCAGAGGGCGTCATTTCCCTCCTCGAAAAGCCACGGACCGTGTTCCTTCCCCCGCCACGGCTCAATTAAGTGCGAGGTCCTTCTTCTTCCTTTTCAAATCAAGCATCGTTCCAGAACCACGGGTTCGGTGATGATATCCGCGTTGATAAATAGGCTGTATTTCAGAAATCTATCGGGTGATGCAGATGAAGTCTATTCTGGTCGATCGAGATGTGCTCGCGGATCTAGTTGATTCTAAACTGCAACCTCGTCATGAAGGATGTCGATCCAATCCAATGCCACGGTCGTCTTCTGGAGCCGGTGGTCGTCGTCCACCAACCGATACTCGAGCCGGGAGAACAGTTTGTCTGCAACTCGCTTCACGGCCGCCGGGGGAACCACGTCATCTCCCGTGCCATGAATAAGCACGACAGGGAACGAGAGCGGCACTTGAACATGCATTTTGCTTGGTAGTGCGGGAGCCAGCAGGACCAGTTTCTTCACTTGGTTGGGGTGCTCTGTCGCGAACAGGGTCGCGATGAGCCCGCCAAAGCTGGAGCCGATGATGATCCACTGGGCCCCGTCCGTTCCGATGGTGGCCTCCAACCGGTCAAGCCATGCTGCCTGATCCCCCTCGAAGTCGGGAATGACCATGTTCGGAAACAGCGAGCGCAGGTACCGAGCCTTGAAGCCTTGGGCGTTGCCTTCGAAGCCGTGCACGTAGATCAGGTGCGATTCGTCAATGGGTTCGGTCATGGTAGAATCAACGACACCTGGTAAATCACGCATTCAACGATCGCTCCGACCTTTAAAGAGGCTACGCGTGTCAGGACGCCAAAAACATAGGAAAAATCAAGAGGAGAAGAAAAAGAAAATGGTTTAACTCTTTGAGCGTGCGGTTCCCAAGCGCTCGACCATGGTCGGGTCGATAACATCCTTGGGCTCCCAGTTCTGCTCTGCCAGCATCGCCATGACCTCGCTCTTCACGGTGATGGGGATGTCGGCCTCGACCCGCACGAACTTGCTGATGTCGGGCGGCAAGCCACCAATGTATTTCTTGTAGAGGTCGATCCAGTTGCTCAGCTTGATCGAGCGGCCCTTGGTCGAGTCGGCCGGACGCAGGCACATCTTGGCGAGCATGACGATGGCCTCTTCCTTCGACTCGGCGCAGTAGATCAAGTGCTCGGGGCAGGGATCGGCCACGTGCTCGGTCCCATCCCGCGCGTTCCAGACCTTCCACCGCGAAGGCTCATCGGTCCGGCCCAGGTATTGCCGGCGGTACTCAGCGCCGTGCGGCCCCACGATGACGGGGATGCCCAGCGCGTTCACGCCCGTCGCGATCGACGCGGCCTTCTGGCTCATGGCACCCCACGAGATCCCGACGGCACCGACGCGGTGCAGGTTGTAATCGGCGATTTCCTCGAAGTTCCCGCGCAGCGGGCGGCGTGCGAAGATGTTGGCGACCTTGGCGGCGAAGCCCGTGATGTGGCCGTTGGCCACGCACGAGCCGACGTTCACCAAGCAGCCGCGCTCGATCACGCCGCTGTATTTCTCGTAGAGCGAAAGGCCGGTCTCGGGATCCTTGTAGAGCGCCACGTCCATGCCCTCGCAGCCCGAGGTGACCACGATGTAACCGCGCTTGCAGAACTCGTTGGCGATCTCGGCGATCTCGTTGATCTTCGAGGGATAGTTGGCGCATCCCACGATGGCGATCACGCCCGGGATCTCGCCCAGCACGATGGGGGCGCCGACGTTGCGGATCTCGACGTCGGTGACGGGCCCGCGGCCCGCACGGATCTTGTACTTTTCCTCGTGCTGGATGTCCATCGACGAAGCCTCGATGAGCATAAGCGGGCTCACGCCGCGGGGGCACTCCAACTCGCACCGGCCGCAGGCGAGGCAATCGGATTGGATCGCCTTCAGCTTCGAGAAATCGCCACCGATGCAGGCTTGGACTGCTTCCGCGAGCGGGAGATCGTTAGGGCAGGCCCTGTTGCAGTTCTCACAGGCCGTGCAATTGCTGGCCATCTCGATCATCTCGTCGGCCTTCGGGACGATGTCCACCCCACTGCGCTTCTCGTGGATTGCCATCGCGGTCTTCGCGGCGATGCGACCAGCTTTCGCCGGGTTCAGGATCAGCACGCCGTCGACCTTGTAATTGACGAGATCGTCGAGGATCTTGTCATCTTCATCATTGGAGCGATCGGGTAGGCCCATCATATTTTTCTCGTTGGTCGCGATGAAAGCGGCCTTGATCTTCTTAGCCTCGAGAATGGTATCCGTCCGTACGCATTGCTCGTCGACCATGACCACGTCGGGAACGCCCGACCGGATGAACCGGAGCTGGCGGGACATGGAGCCGACGATCTTTGCCGATTCATAGTACCGGGTAAGGTCGTGGGCCGTGCAGCAGATGGCGCCGATGTCCATCTTGTCGTACAGGTCGTGCTCCTTCATGTAATCGATCATCTCGATGCCAGGGGCAGCGTTGTGGCCGATCATGAGCACATTCGGCTTGCTCGGGTCCATTACGCCCATACCAATGTCGACAAGCGGGGTTTCCTGTCCCTGCTTCTTGAAGAGCATGATCTGCGCGAGGTCGGAAAGCTCCAAGCCGAGGATGTCCATGACGCCCGCGTGTAGCGCCTTGGCCTCGTAGTCAACGTTGCTGCCTTCCTGGCCGGTGTGCGATGCACTCAGAAGATGGATGATTTGGCTCTCGATGAAGGCAAACCCCTTCTCCAAATCGCCGATAGTCTTCGGGGCGAACCCACAGATGAGTCGCGTCATAGGTGCTTCGACGGCGATGTCGTCGCCCAAGTTGATTGGATAGTCTGGCCCGTATTTCTCGATCATCCAGTGCAGCAGGTGGATGCCGTGGGACGAGTGGCAGGAGGCGCCGATGCAGCACGCGATCTCGACGATACGGGATTGCTGCGTCTCGATGTCAATTCCACAAGCGCCCCTGCGGCCCTTTGCGAGGTTGCATTTGCCATAGGTACACAAGCAGCACATGTCGCAGATCGGTGCATACGCGGGCTGGTATCTGTTCAGGAGGTTAAGATACCACGGGCGGAGTTCCGTGAGATTCGGCATAGGCGTTGGGCCTTGCGGTTCGAATTCACTTTCCTCCTCGAACGAGATATCTCCAATCTTGAGGTCGAGGCCCGAAATCCGGCCGAAGTCCGATTCTAGTTTGTCGATTTTCAGACGAGTCGCTGTTCTCTGAACCATATACAATCACATGCGTTAGTAAACTCAGTAAGATTGAAACGAAGTAAGTTGGTAAATAGATGAGTATTATTTTAATTAAGCAAGATGGCATCCAATGAAGGTCGGCCAGTGTCTCCTTCTCCCCACTCGTGCCTGAACGGATTTTTATCTAGTCCCGCGCAGGATATGAAGGACCAGCAACCCGATAGCAGAAGAGCATGCATCCACTCTCTTAATAATCTGAGAGCCAATGTCCTAGTAAGATTCTCCATCGCCACGTTTTTCCCGTTTGGGCCTGCATGAGCTTGGATTCGGTCCCGCGCTGGACACAGGGGTCCTCCGACCCAATGACCGGACGGCAAGCACCTCCACGCCAATATCTTAATAAAAAAGACATTTGTGCCATGTTACACTTCTCTCGAATAACATAATTCCTTTAACCGGGAATAGGATATCTATAGCAATCAGGCTAGAGCTAGGGATAAACATGCTATGGCAGGTAATCTACCTCATTTACTCGTGGAGCTTCACGTTTGGCCTGCTTCATACCCTATTGCCGTGCGAGGACAAGGCCATTTTCGGGTTTCATGCGTTCGGGGTCTCGAAGAACGTGTTCGACGCTCTGAAGTTTGTAGGTGTCTTTGCACTCGGCGTCATGACCGTGAACAACCTCATCGGTTTCGGGTTCGCCGTCCTTGGAAATATCTTCTCGTTGATCCCGTTCATGATTATTATTGCCGAATACATCTCGCCCGTTTTCTGCATCTTGCTTGGAGCGATTCTCTACTACCGGCTCGTGAAGTATCACAAGGGCGACGACCACCAAGCCTCTCCATACACGCTCAAGGTGCGGAAAAACCTTCTCGCCATCTACCTCCTCGGCATTCTCACGGGCCTTCCACCCTGCCCGTTCGAGTATGCCATGTACGTGTCGGCGTTCACGGTCGGGGCCTCCGGTTTCTATTACGGGGTGTTGAACATGTTCCTGTTCACCGTGGGCACCGTCTTGGGGCTCTTCATCCTTGCCCTCATCTTGCGTTCCTTCAAGGAGGTAAGCCGGTTCAGCCACAATGACCTGGTGCAAAAAGTCGCGTTGATCGTCCTGATCGGCTTCGGGACCGTCGCGCTGGTCTTGGCCATCTTTGGTTTCCCGATCATCATCAAGCCGGTGCCGCAAATCACGTGATGATCCCGAAAAAAGTATATTTTTCTATTCCCTCGAGAAAAATTCGCCCGCTTTGCCGAACGGGACGATCAGAATCTCGCCGCTCGTGGCTTGCCATGCCTCCACGAGCTTCCGGTTAATCATGTGCAGGATCGCCATGAACGTCTTCACGACATAGATGATGGTCTTCTGGTCGAACAGTTCGGCCAGGAGCACGGGCCTGCTGCACGCTGCGAATTGATCTCCGATGCGGCTGGTGATGGTCTCGATCAGGTGGTCGATCTTCAGGTCATCGCTGTAGGAGTTCGTGATGGCCTCTGGCAGAAGGACGTCCCTGATGGCGGCCTTCTGGCTCTTACGCCGGAACTTTCCCTTGAGCGCATCGTTCAGGGCAATCGACAGGTCGGACATCGTGAGAGGCTTGGCAACAACGCGCTGGGGCATCGCAAACCGGCTCAGCGCCTCCTTTGTCAACATGCGGGAGAACAGGTCCTTCCCCGTGGCTATGGCGTCCAGCATCTGCCCGAGATTGCGCTTCGCTCCCTCGACGGTCATGTCCTCTCCGCTGTCGAGGAGCTTGTCGATGGGGCATCCTTCGGGGCCATCACCCGGCTCTCCATCATCGACCGGAGAAAGCTCCGGCTCGACGAGTGCGTCCTGGATCTCGTTTCCCTTCTGGACCATGGTCTGGGATTTCACCCTGCAGATGACCGAGGCCGAATGGAGCACGATACCGCTCACGCGGAAGTTGATGAGCTTGCGGCTTTCCATGTTGAAAAGAAAGTTCCTGAGATTCGACGCGACCTCGTACTGCCACGGGTCCTGCTGCGTGACCCTGCGGAGGTCCTCGTGATTGACGAGGGGCGAAAACTCGGCTGCACGCCAGAATTCGGTATCCTGCTTGGCTTGGAAGGGTGGTTGAACGTCATCTGGTCCCGTGGACATGGTCGCATCGCTCCTGGTAAACACGTCTTGGGACATCTTGGCGTGTTATAGCCCACCGTGTTATCGAGATCATATTTTGCTCTCGGAGGTCGCAAGAATGTGCGCGAGCCTTGCCGGTTCGGGGACGCGGTAGCTGCCGGCGTATGCCCTGATGATCTCGATCGCGGAGGCCACGTCGATCAAGTGTCCCGGGGATACGAAAACGGGATTCACGCCAGCCACCATGCGAATGGCCGCGCCGAGCACGTCCCCTTTCCCTGGATCGACGATCTCCGATATCCCGAACTGTTCAGGAGGAACTTCACCCAGCATCGTTCCGAAATACAGCCGCTTTGCACACCCGATGGCTGGCAAGCCAAGCGCGAGCCCGATCTGGCAGGCGGCTCCGAACCGGCGCGGGTGCGCGATGCCGTGGCCATCGACCATGAGCATCTCGGGTACGCTGCCGAGGCCTTCGATTGCCTTGGCTGCCAGCGGCGTTTCCCTGAAGCCAAGCAGGCCCGGTTCGTAGGGGAACGTCACGCGACCATGGACAACCGAGGATTCGGTGATTTGCATGTCGGGGAGTGCCACGGTCAAAGCCACGGCCGTGCAGTGATCCAAATCACCCTTGGCATAGGCAATATCAATGCTGGTGATCGTCGCCGGGACTGCCGCCGGGATCAAGCGGATGCGGTTCCTGCACGATTCCTGCAGTTCGATGGCCCTGTCGGGTTTGATGTCATTCCCGAGCAGTTCCGAAAGTGACATGATCACGACCGTGCTATCCTCCCAAATGAATTCCGATCGATGTGAAAAAAAGGTTGTTTGTTTAATTCGCCAAGGCTCCGTCAAGGTTTTGGGCGGTTTGACCGGCGTGGCCTTGCTGGGCTCTTGACCGTCTTCCCTTGGGACCCGGTCGCCGGGTTCTTTACCGTCCAATGGAACCTAGCACCTGGTAACAACGATGTCGTCATCACGGGCGGGAAATAGCACTCTGTTCCTTCTTTTTTCAATTGCGTGAAAAAACCGAGAAAAATGAAATGATTACTGCGCGAGCGACTTTAGGGAACGCGATATCAACGCGATGGATTGCGCGGCGTCGTCACCTTCCAGCGAAACGATGCCCGTCTTGTCGGCTCCAACGATGACGCTGCTACCGGAATCGAATGAAATTACTATCGATTGCACACCACCCTTTCCCGCTGCATTTCCAAGGGCTTTCGTTTTAGCGAGCACATCAGCAGCCGCCTTGCCGAGGGCTGCTTTATCCATCTCGGTGATGGTCTGGCCGACCGTTACAACGCCTTTTGCATCGAATGCAATCAAGCCCTCGATCTCCGATATGTCATCCATGAGCTTCGAAAGTTTGGCTTCTAAATCTTTGTTTACCATTATGACCACTTTTTTTCCACATGTAGGCCTATCCATTTCTCGCCATACTGAATGTGATTTAACAATATCTAGCCGCACTGGGATTATAACAATATCCTTAAGTCAAACTACCCACGACTAAAGTCGACTAAAGTCGCGGGTTTGCCACTGCGATCGGAGGCGGGAAATGAATGAAGAAAGTATGGAGGTCGTGCACGCCAGCGGCATCACCGTATAGCAGGTTCGTCCGGATCGGGCGAGATGACCATGTAATCCTCGTTCCACGAGTCCATCTCCTCCATCTCGTCCGCTGCAAGCTCGAAATCGAACACGTCCGCGTTTTCCCGGATGTGGGCCTCCGAAAGAGACCGCGGGATGGGCACGCAGCCGTGTTGCAGGTGCCAGCGGAGGAGCACCTGCGCGGGGCTCTTCCCGTGCCGGGTGGCGATCTCGACGAGCCTCTCGTCGTCCAACCGCTTTCCAATCGCGACGGGGGAATAGGATTCCAGCACGATGCCCTGTTCCTTGCAATAGTCGAGCAATTCTGACCGGTAAAAGAACGGGTGGAATTCAACTTGATCAACCGCAGGAACCGTTGTACTGGTCTCCTTGAGCTCATCGATCATGCCAATGGTAAAATTGCTCACGCCGATCGCCTTGGCCCGCCCTTCAGCCTTCAGGTCCTCCAGCACGTGCCAAGTGGCGGCATTGAAGTCCCGCAGCGGGCGGTGGATGAGCAGCAGGTCGACAGCAACGATGTGCAGGCTTTCAAGGCTTTCCTCGACCGAGTCCCGCACGGCGTCCATGCGCATAGCGTCCTTGTACACCTTCGTCGTGACGAATAGCTCCTCGCGGGGCACCTCCGTGCTGGAAATGACTCGGCCGATGAACGCCTCGTTCTGGTAGATCATGGCCGTGTCGATCAGCCGGTAGCCGGTGTCAAGGGCAATTTTCAGTGCGTCGATGATGCGATCCTTCGGCGGGTCGCTGAAAGTCCCGAAGCCGAGCACGGGCATCACCCCGCCCTGGTTCAGCTCGATTCTCGATGAAAGATCCATAATGTAACACAATCAGTATGTGCCTTGAAATTAGTTGTTATTTGGCCGCAAAGATCACGGTGAAAATTGGATGGTGGCTAGTAAAATTTTGAATCTCTTGCCATAGGATCGTCAAAAGGCGCCAAGATCAGGGAGGTCTCACACGATACCGGTGCATTCAATCACCGGAACGGATGGAGGAGATGTAAAGGGATTAATACAGGAAAATCAAGTTCACTTATCCATTCAATGGACGAGTGTTATTTTATGGCTGCATCTGAAATTACTAGCAAAAAAAGCGAAAGCAAATTACAAAGCGATAAGGAAAAAACCCCCGGTACCCCCGCAACTTGGGGCAAGCTTGAAAACTTCGTTGCGGAGTGGGGAAAATTCGCATGGTTGATCGCGCTCAGCGGCCCCGTTGTAATCATACTGTTCGTGTTCCTGCCCATATTGAGCAAGTATAGCTTCTTACAGGGCGCTATCACTTTTGCAGGCACCTCGGTGGCCGGTCTATGGCTGTTCGATGTCATTTTCCTCCTCGCCTGCGCGGCGATCGCCGTGGTCATCACTTTCCTCTACGTTTTCCCGGTATTCAGCAAGAACTGCGCAGAAAAGAACTGGGAATTCTTGGTCCATGATTGCGCCACGATGGGGGACTTGAGCATACCGAAGATGCTCATTTTCGGGGCGCTGCTTGGTTTTGGGTGGTGGTCATGCGTTGCGGTGCTCCTTCCCGCGCTCCTGCTTCTCATCTATGGGCCGCATAAGGTGACATTCGACAGTACATCGGGTAGAAAGGAAACACTCAAGAAAGAAAAACCCGTGAAAGCACCCAAAGAGCAGAAGCCAACGGAAGCACCTGCTAAGCCTGCACCCGCACCAGCAGCCAAACCAGCGGTCAAGCCAGCGGTCAAGCCAGCGGCCAAGCCGGCAGCCAAGCCGGCAGCCAAGCCGGCAGCCAAGCCGGCAGCCAAGCCGGCAGCCAAGCCAGCAGCCAAGCCAGCAGCCAAGCCAGCAGCCAAGCCAGCAGCCAAGCCCGTTGAAGCGGTTCCTGAACCCGAACTTGAAGAGCCCGCGGAAACGTCTGTTGAAGAGCCAGTCGAGGCGCCTGTCAAGGCAGCGAAGAAGGCTGGAAAGAAGGCAGGAAAGAAAGCTGGAAAGAAGGCAGGGAAGAAAGCGGGGAAGAAAGCTGCTAAGTCTGCCGATGCCGATCCAGCAGACGATTCGTAGAACGGTTCAAGTCTCTTTATAATCCTTTTATTCTCGATGTCGCTTTATATACCCCTCCGAAAAGGTTATCGAGAGCAAAAACTAAACGTGTTTAGGATGGGGTTTTTGTCATTTTATCCTTTTCGGTCGTGGTTCAATAGATCTTGGTTTCAGGACAGCAGGATAGCTTCGACGTGCCCTTGGCATCGACAGGCGCAACGTTTTTGAACACGGGTGAACTGGAACCGATGAACCTTTACTGGCGTGAAACCGAGTCTCGAGTAAGAAAAATAGTGAAAAATGCCAGCTGGCTGGCGCCAGCCGTCCCATAACGGGCTTTTTTGTTTTGCCGCCACGCTATGCATTATGCACATTCCCGCGTCGTAATTGGCCTGCCGAGTTGCATACCCGCACGTCTCATCTCGAGTTCGCCAGTTTCGGGTTCGCAATTGAGCGTGCGTTAGGAGAAAGGGAACGTGGTTTAGATGGAAGGCGTGGCCGGATCGAAAAAAGGTAGAAAAAAGGCATTCCACTGGATCAAGTCGTGAATTTCTTCCTCCTCACAACCACGATCGCGATCACGCCGAGCGAGAGAACTGCGGCGATGATCCCGGCAGGATATCCTGGAAGCGCTGGCGGCAGGAGCGTGACACGCAATATGGACGTGAATTGCGTCGTCGTGATGCCATCGCTGATCCAGAACGTGTAATTGTAGATCCCGGCGACCGTGCTGGGAATATCGAGTAGGACGGACGAATTCCCGTCCCACGACCCGGATTGCACGGGAACGCCGTTCTCGTAAATGACATACGAGTTGTTGAGGCTTGTGAAGCCAAAGACCTGCCACGTCAGGGTCACGTTTTTCTGGATACCGATAGTGATCACGGACGTCCCTTCGATGGATGGCGCCTTGTAATTCGGGTCGTGAACGAGGGGATAGGAATCGTTCACGCCGTGGCCGAGCGAATAGGGAATGTGCCAGATTTCGACGGGATCCGCCGCGGTTGGATACAAGGCGTGATAATCGCTCCAGTAGTTGCCCGTGCCGGCTCCGTTATCAAACTTGGTGTAGGTGGTGATTCCTCCTATCGGGCTGTAGTCGAAGAGATAGTGGCTCGCCCCGTAGAAGCTGTTGTTGTAGACGAGCAACCAGTCATACCCGGACCAAACTACCAAGTAGCCGTTCCCCGCTGCCATCGTGGTTGACACGAAGTTGTTCGTGATCGTGAAGTTGTCGCACGACGTGAAGCTCATCGCGCCATAGATGCATTGGGCGATGATGTTGGCATTGATGGTGGTAAAATTGACGTAGCTCGCCTCGATGCCGTAATCACATTTCTCGAATATCGAGTGCAGGATTTTGACGTCGGTGATCGTTACAGTATCTGAACCCTGTAAGAGGATTGCTTGGTAATTGTTTAGGAAGTAGCAACCATCCACGGTGAAATTCTGAGAATCGGATTCAGCGATGGCTTCGATGCCCACGTTAGTGCCGTAAAAGTTGCAATCCTTCACGGAGACGTTGTCCCATTCCTCGCAATAGATGCCCGTGTCAACCCCTTGGAAGTTGCAGGTCGCAATGGAAAAGTTCGAGGTGGTATCAACGATTTCGAATCCACATGCCCCGTCGTTCGTCGTCGCGTTGGTCACGGTGACGTTGGTACAGTAATTAAATTCGAAATTGTAGTTGTAAACATCCGTTATGGATGCATTGTGGATGCTCACGTTGGTCAACTCATACAAAATAGTCCCCTCCCACATGCAATCGTAGATGCTGATTCCGTTCAGTGCCACGCCGGTCGAATATTCAATGTCGAGCCCGTCATCATCCACGTAGGCGAGGGTGATGTCGCTCATTTTCACATTGGTCGATCCACCAATGTAAATCCCGTCATCATCCACATGGGTGATGGTGATTCCGGTCATCGTCACTATGGTCGATCCTTCGATGTACATGCCGTCATTTAGCGCATCCGTGATCGTGATCCCGGTCATGGTCGCGTTGTGCGTGTCGTCCATGCAAATCCCGTAATACCCGGCATTGGTGATGGTGATGCTGCTCATCGTCACGTTGTACGAGTCGTCGTCCGCTATGACGATCCCGTCATCTTGGATGTTGGTGAGGGTGATGCCGCTCATGGTCAGGTTGTTCACGTATGATACGTCGATCCCGTTATTATCAGCTACATTGGTGATGTTTATTCCGGTCATTGACACGTTTTTCAAGTAATCCAGATCGATCCCCTCACCCTCGACGTTGGCGATGGTGATGCCGCTCATTTTCACGTTGTTCACGTTTTCCACCTCGACACCGCCATCTTCATCGACATTGGTGATGCTTATTCCGGTCATTGACAACACGTTCGAATCTTCCACGTCAATCCCTTCTTCGACAGTATTGCTGATTGAGATCCTCCCCATAGTCACGGTGTTCGATTTGTCCGCGTAAATTCCCTCATCTTCGGCACTGGTGATAGTGATCCTGGTCATTGTCACGTTGTTCGCGGACTCCAAGGCAATCCCATCACCACCCCCGTAAATTTCGTCCTCCCAAATTTCATAATAGGAACTGGTGATGGTGATTCCGGTCATTGTCACGTTGTTCGTGGACTCCATATCAATCCCATCACCCACGGTGGCGGTGATGTTGATATTGGTCATTGTCATGTTGTGGGAACTGTCCAGGTAAATCCCATCATCATCGGCATTGGAAATGGTGATCTTGGACATTGTCACGTTGGTCGTGGTTACAAGATCAATTCCCTGATCCTCGGTACTCGTGATGGTGAATCCGGTCATTGCCACCACGTTCGAGTGGTCCGCGTAAATTCCCTCGTTATCCGCGTTGCTGATGGTAATTCCGGTCATTGTCGTGTTGTTCGAATAGTCCAGATCAATTCCCTCATCATCTATATTCATGATGGTGATTCCGGTCATTGTCACGTTGTTCGTGGAGTCCAGCTCAATCCCATTATCATCGATATTGGTGAGGGCGATTCTATCCATTGTCACGTTGTTCGAATCCTCCAGGTCAATCCCTGCATCATCCTCGTCCTCCTCGGCATTGGTGATGGTGATTCCGGTCATTGTCACGTTGTTCGAATCCTCCAGCTCAATCCCTGCATCCTCCTCGGCATTGGTGATGGTAATTCCGGTCATTGCCGAGTTGTTCGAATCGTCCAAGTAAATCCCGTCACCATCGATATTGATGATGCTGACATCGGTCATCATTACCCCGATCGAGTCTTCCACGTCTATCCCGTCATAACCGATGTTGTTGAAGATGATCCCGGTCAAGGTCGTCGCGTTCGAACAGTCAATTTCCATCCCGTCTTCAGCCGTGCCATCGAAGGTGCAGTTGATCACGACGGTCTTGTCACAGCTATCGATGTAAACTCCCTCATCCCCGATTCTCTCGCAGCTGATCCTGTTCAGCGTCGTCGTGTTCGAACTTTCGATATAAAACGCGCTATCGCCCAACGCCACGAGGGTGCAATTGCTCGCAATCGTGTTGGTGCAATATTCGATGTACATTCCATACCCGTCAATTTCGTAGAAACTGATGTCGTTCAGTGCCACTCCACTCGAGTTCTCGACATCCACTGCATCGTTGCCGGTGTTGCTGATAGCAATGTTGGCAACCGTTACCTGGGATGATCCGTCCAGGATGTTGATCCCGTTGCCATCCATGCTCTGGATGACGCTATCATTGACGGCCATGTCGGTGCATTTATACATCTCGATCCCCTGGCCAAGCTGGGACAGGCTCGCATCGAGAATGGTCACGTGGCTATCATTGGCCAGGTAGATGCCATCCACGGTCCCGTTATAGATCGACGTGTTCTCGATCAGGATGTACTTGTCGGAATGGGTGATGTTGATTCCTGTAACATCCATATCATTCAGGGTGATACTTTTATCGCGCAGGACAAACGGGGAGCTCGCGCTCCCGCTCCCGTTCACCGACGTCGACCCGAAGAACTGGCTCACCGCGGCGTCGCCCGCAAGCACGATGGGATGGTGGTTCGGTGGTGGTGGTGATGTAAATGACGGTGTGCTCGCCTCGATCGGCAATTGCGTGTTGGCAGGTTGCACTGCCGGGCCAGTTCGTGGATCCCGTGGCCCAGCCATCGATACCACGAAGAAACAAAGGACTGCAATGGCGCTACCAAGGATGCGCCACTTTTGGTTGGGTTTTCTCATGCACATGACCTTCTTGGAACAGGATTCAAACCATTACATGAAATCTATCTTTTTCGGGAAAAAATTCCGCGATCAAACAAATGGTTCGCAGCCGTTAAAAAATGCTATCACCCCTTCTTAAAGAGACCTCTTGAGATGAGCACAGGGCCTTTCAGCATTCACGACCTTCGCCGTGAACTGGTCACGGGGCGGATGCAATGGCAGAAAACATTCGAAAACATAGTTTTGTGGTAAAAGAATCAAAAAATGCAGTCATAAAATTGATGATACGTGCCGGCTTGCGTTTAGCCCGATTGGGCACCTTGCAGCACGATGAGAATCCACTGTTCCTCGGGAGCAATGAGCACTTCGCCGCGATCCGTCTCAAGCTTGAGAAAATGTAATGAGCCTTCCTTGAGGCCATCTGCCACCTTCCGTGCGCGACCGACGAGCGATGTCACCTGGGCGGCGACGAGCTCGGTCGTTTCCGTGTCCAAGTCGGTTTGGATGGGCAGGCCCTCATCGTCGCACACGATGACGCCCCTGACGTCCTCTCTCGACGCGAACCGTTTTACTATTTCCTTCAAAGCCTTGGGGTCTATCATGAAAAGATCATCAACTTTGGCATGAAACTTGGCGCTATATGATAAACAATCCCCGGTAACCCTTAAAAAACTATGGCAGATTCAAAAAGGAAAATAACTAAAAAACCAAAAAAGAAGGGCACTATTTGAATAGTTAACCCGTTTTTCATTTTCTCGACAAAAATCCCATCGCTCCGTGCATCAATCGATGATCACGTGAATTTCACGAGCGAGAGGGTCACGCCCGTCAATGTTCTTCGCAAGGTCAGGACATCCCGTGGGTGAACTTGCACCGTCGTGCCGTGTGCATGACATGATGCTCGTCCGATCATGGCAATGACAGGATAAAGGAACCAGGTTCGGTTCAATCCTAGATTCCATGAAATATTGAAAAATGAGGATTTCCATCACAAGATCAGCTACGATTTTGTTAAGGATCCATCTTTACGGTGAACCCGAATGGAAACCCTCGAACTTCTTGACTACACACCCACTTTAAACATTTCCTATCCCATCACTCCCGATGCAGCATTAGAAGACAGGTTGATTCGTCGAAAACGTGAGATCCTCTTTCTGAAAATGGCCGGCTTGTCCTATCACCAAGTCATCTCGTTTTTCAGGTTGATCCATGGCGTGAAGGTAACCAAATACTTTACCAAGACCGTCATTGAAGAAGCAGGTATCCGTGCAAAGCAGCTTAATGGAAGGTATGATGCTATGGCACGGGTTCATTTCCGCATCATCGAAATCGATGAGGTCTTCCAAGGACAAAAGAACTGTTACTTGGCGATCGTTGACAAGGACAGCCATTACACGCTCTTGCTTGACCGGATCGAGAACCGGTCGATCGAAACCATCGCAGCGATGCTCGAACCGCTGTCAGATTGCTTGGACATGCAAAAAATTGTTGAGATCTAAAAGATCGCGATTGAAATAGGCCCCGTCCAAGCCGGATATCGTCAGCCAAAGAAGGATAATATATCATGCCCTCCATCGGTCCCGAGCCTTAAAATTCCATTTTCTGAAAGAGCGCAAATATCGTCGTTTTATACACGACTAGCGAAAACTTTTCTCCCACTATTGATTGGATCTTGCCCACCAGTTTATCCTGAATGACATCATGCGCGAATTCAGGATCATCTTCCAACATTGGATCGAACTTATGCAAAAACACGATTATTTCTGGATATTGTGACATATCTACCAGTTTTTTAACAATTTCATCGAAAAAATCGATTGCTAATGAATATCTCGCGACATCCTGCACATCTATCACGTATATGATCTTGAACGTTCCAGCCACCAAATCGTTGAACTCGGCGAGAGATTCCATTCGCACGGATTCTTGGCCTCCAAGTTCCCAAAAATGAAATGTCGTATCGGAAATGGGTAAATTCGTGATATCAACACCGGTGGTCGGTTCAAGTGACATGTACGACAAGAGATTTCGATTGCCCGTGAAATTCAGGATGATCGACGTTTTGCCCGCGTTGTCCAGTCCCAGCATCAATATCTTCTTGTTTTTGAACATCTCCGTCACGTGCAACGCCTCCATTCAAGCAATTTTAAAATAACAAATCAAGCAGATCAAGGGATTGCGTAAACCGTGCCCTTTCATCAGGATTTTCTGTTACAAGGGACAGGACCAAACGCAATAACTTGTAAATTCGCATGTCCCGGATAGAGTAGTAATTCTTTCCGTTCTCTTGCGTAACTTCCACGATCTTGGCTTGGACCAGTAGTTTAAGATGCTGGGAGGCCCTTGATTGGCTCTTCATCAAGTGTTTCGTGATCTCGGCTTGAGTTTTTTTGCCATCTTTCAAATATTCAATTATTGCTAATCGGGACTCGTCACAAAGCACCTTCAAATAATCGAGGATCGCGTCGTTCAATCGTTCCATGGTTTCACCAGCTCATCAGTTGACTAAAAAAAACCATCGAATAAAATCTCTCGCATATACGCATGGCCGTATGAGATCCTTGAATAAAGCCATGTTAAGCTATAACCTTGAGGCATAAACCATATTCTTAATTTTCGTGACTAAAGATTTAAATAGATCATGCATTAATAGATACTTGTTCGCATATTCGCATATGCGATAGTCCGGCATAATTCACGAAATTAATTGAAATCAATTGCAAAGTCAATTTCATCTTTATCGTTGGAAATAACGCATTCACATGGAAAACAATTCGAAATGACGAAGTATCAAGAAGTGAACAATGATCATGAATCGAACAAGGCTGATATTTTTAGCGACGTGCGTGGTCGCGACATGCATGCTCATGAATATGGCCGCGATGCGCGACGAAAGAACAATTAACATCACACTTGCTGCTCCCTTGTCCCCCTTGACGATACGGATGTCCTCGACGACATCGAATATTCCGTTTCTCTCGACATGGGACACGACTAAGCCAGGATCGAGCGCGAACAACCAGATTGCTTTGCCCTTACTACCGGATGGCACCTATAACTTCACGGTCCAGTGGGGCGACGGAGGCAATAGCACGATAACATCGTGGAACCAATTACTAACAAACCACACCTACTCCTCGCCAGGCATTTACAAGCTTAACATTACCGGCACCATCGACGGCTGGTCGTTCAACAATGGCGGCGATTGCCAGAAGTTGATCGGCATCTCGCAATGGGGCTGCCTTCAATTCGGAAATGATGGTAATTACTTTTTCGGATGCACCAATCTGGTCCTCAACGCCACGGATGCGCCTAACCTGTCAGGCACGACGACCCTCTCGTATTGCTTTGCTTCTTGCGGGAATCTCGGGAGTGCCGGGAGCATGAGTTCCTGGAATGTCTCGAGCGTGAACGACATGTCATTCATGTTCGGCGGGGCGACATCGTTCAACCAATCCATCGGAGCGTGGAACACGTCCAGCGTGCAAAACATGAATTGCATGTTTGTCGGCGCATCATCTTTCAACCAATCCATCAGCGGGTGGAACACGGGACACGTGACCAACATGTATTGCATGTTCAATGCCGCGCACTCCTTTAACCAGCCCATCGGCGCGTGGAACACGTCCAGCGTAACTACCATGAATGGCATGTTCTACAACGCGTGGTCGTTCAATCAGCCCATTGGCTTGTGGGACGTGTCGCACGTGCAAGGCATGTCCCAAATGCTCGAATACGCGAAATCGTTTAACCAGCCCATCGATTCGTGGAACGTGTCGTCCGTGACAGACATGGACAACATGTTCGTCTTCGCAACGTCGTTCAACCAACCCCTCGGCTCTTGGGACGTGTCTAGCGTTACAGATATGTCGAGTATGTTCTTCTTTGCGACGTCGTTTAACCAGCCTATCGGCTCGTGGAATGTATCTAAGGTTACGGACATGGCTGACATGTTCTACTACGCGACATCATTCAACCAGCCCATCGGGGCCTGGAACGTCTCGAACGTACAAAACATGGACGGCATGTTTGCCGATGCATCGACATTCAACCAATCCATCGGGTCATGGAATGTCTCGAACGTGCAAAACATGAACAGCATGTTTGAGGGTACTTCCTTGTTCAATCAATCGATTGAGGAATGGAATGTATCCGCAGTAACGAACATGGGCGGCATGTTCCAAGATGATTCGGCTTTCAACCAGCCGCTTGGCACGTGGAACGTGTCGAGCGTGACATCCATGAACGATATGTTCCAAGATGATTCGGCCTTCAACCAGCCGCTTGGCACGTGGAACGTGTCGAGCGTGACATCCATGAACGATATGTTCACGAGAGAAACGCTATCCGCTGTTAATTATGATAATTTGTTGCTTGGCTGGTCGCAATTGCATCTCCAACTCAACGTGAACTTCGATGCGGGTTTTTCTAGATACTTGAACACGTTCGCAGCCGACCGTGCGACCCTCACTGCACCTTCGCCTTCTGGATTTGGATGGACAATCTCTGATGGAGGAGTTGCAACAGCCCCGACTGCGCCGCAAGACCTTGTTGCGATATCGGGGGGTGACGGGATGATCAACCTTACATGGGCTGCACCAGAAGATAACGGCGGATGCCCGGTGCAAGAATATAACATCTACGTGGGCTTGACAGCTGGTGGCGAGACACTTAACGTGACACTCGGAAACATGACACACGTCTTGCTTGCAAGCTTCGCTATCGACAGAATGTATTTCTTCACGGTATCGGCTACAAACCTCGCTGGCACAGGACCTGCTTCAGCCGAGGCTTACGTCTCACTGGCGAGTTGCATCCAGACGACAGGCTCGTGGCCGACGTGCCAAGGTTCCAATGACCACACGGGCGCAGTAATGACCCTGCCAGCAACGGGATCATGTCCGACATGGATATATCCCACGGACTCGGAGATCATCGCTCCAGCTGCCATTTCTAATGGTCATGTTTACTTCACGAGCAACCCGTACCTGTATTGCGTTTATGCAACGAACGGTACGACCATTTGGTCGCAATCCGTGGGAACAGTCTGGTTTACTCCGACCGTGGCTGGTGGTTTCGTGATTGTTGGCCTTAACAACAAAGCTGTGCTGTGCTTGAACGCGACGAACGGCCAAACAATGTGGTCATTCGGCACCGGCGATGAAGTTTATGGCTCACCTGTCGTCGTTGATGGACTCGTTTACGTGACGTGCTTGGATAGTTACGTGTATTGCTTGGATCTCGCGTCGGGCAGGCTCGCTTGGTCCTTCCAGACATCGTCGTATATCGAAGGCTCGGCTGTGGTCGTTAACGGGAGTGTCTACGTCGGGAACGGTAATGACGACTTGTATTGCTTGAATGCATCGACCGGTAGCGTGATCTGGGATGAGCATGTTGCACCTGGGTCAATGTATTGCTCCATGGTCTATTCTGCCGGTAATCTTTATGCGGGTGATAGCAATGGCTTCTTCTATCGCATCAATGCGACCACGGGAACGATCACCACGCTCTATCAAGGCGCGGGTGCAGTGTGGAGCACGCTTGCTATCGCGGGCGGACGCTTGTTCGCGTCAGCCTCTAGTAATGCCTTCTATTGCATTAATGCTACGACTGGGGCCTTGATCTGGTCATTCACGGCGGTTGATAGTTTCTATTCATCCCCAGCCGTCGCGGGTGGATTTGTATATTTCGGCGACAGTAATCATGATGTGTATTGCTTAAATTCGACATCTGGTGCACTTGTGTGGATATACACGACGGGTGCGAACGTGCGATCCATTGCCGTTGCCGAGGGACACGTCTTCGCGAGTAGCGATGACCAGACGTTGTATTGCCTGCCCATGATCCTCCTCCCGACCGCTCCGGTGAATCTCGACGCGGTGACTGGGAACCACCAGGTAGAGCTTTCTTGGGACGTACCCGTTATGACCTATGGAATGAACATCACGGGTTACAGGATATTCCAAGGTACGGCCCCCGGGAACGAGGTGTTCGTGGCAACGATCGGAAATTCAACTTCATACAATGCAACGGGCCTGACGAACGGCGTGACCTATTACTTCACGGTCGTCGCGGTGAATGCCGCGGGCAATGGTGCGAATGCAACCGAAGCGAAGGCGACGCCGATGACGGTACCGGGTGCGCCAACGGGTCTCGTGGCGACCTCGGGCGATGGACAAGTCGTGCTGACATGGACGGCGCCTTCGACAACTGGTGGTTCAGCGATCACGGGCTACAAGATTTATCAAGTGATGTCTTCAGGCAGCGAAGTGCTCGTGGCGACGGTCGACGCATCGACGTTAACCTACACGATCAGGGGCTTGACCAACGGGCAAAAATATTACTTTACCGTTTGCGCGGTGAACAACGCTGGCTCCAGCTCGCAATCGACAGAGGTCCCGGCGACGCCTGCGTCTTCATCTCCCTTGTCGAACACGTACATGATTCTCGTGGTGCTTGTTCCTAGCATTTTTGCAATCTTGATATATTTGGTCGTCAAGCGGAAAAAGGACAAGAAGCCCGCTCGGAAACGACCACGTGGTGATCCAAGCTTGAAGCCGGAAACTGGTTGAGCCGTGTTAGCAATTTTTCCCAATTTTCTTCTTCAATTCTTCTTTACCAAGCCATGTGGTGAATAACGGCGGGTTATTCTTGTATCAAACGAGCTAAGAAGTTTAGCTTCCGTGCTTTGTTGGCAATTTGTTAGCATTACAAAATTTGGGGTCAATATTCAAGCGCACGCGTACGCCCCTATCCCAATAAACACAAAACTGGTTTGATGGTGCCGTTCATGTTACAAACCATGCTAATCGTCGATAATGACGATGATTTATTGCATTTCGTGGCTCTCATGGTCAACGCGCAATACCCGAACACAATCGTCCATATGGCACGCAATGGATCGGAGGCATTGGCCATCATCGCCAAGGGAGAGTCGCCAACCATCGTGATCACGGACATCGCGATGCCACGGCTCGATGGAAAAGCCTTGTGTCGTGAAATTCGAGAACACTATGGTAACTGGATCAAGATCATCGCGATGACCGGCGCTCGCTTGTCGATCGATGCCCAATTCGATGCCGTCTTGTCCAAGCCATTCTCCATCAATGTGTTATACGATGCAATCGATCTAATGCTTGCCCACTAACAGGAGAACCTAATTTGAAATCAAATAGACACGCCCTCGAGAAATTCCTTGATACTTGTTCGCTCTTGAACGGGTATGGTTTTCGCAGCCGCTGGTTTGTTGAAATCGATAATCGGCATTCCTCATTCATCTACGGGCTTCATGGCCACCGTTATTTTTCCTCTGGTGGCTTGATGTGCCTGAACATAAAGTATATCGCCACGTCGTAGACGATCTTCAGCCCCCCGCCGAACAAGAACGGGAGTTCTTTCTTCTTCCAGAAGGCTTCCTCGGCTGAAATGGCCAGCGGCTTTGGTTGGTCCGCCCGGGATTCGGCGCGGGCGGCCGCGAGGATCGCGTCCATACTGTCGCCGGCCACGTCCGCCGGGAGCGTGAGCACAACGGACATGCACTCGTGGAAAGGCTCGCCGTCCATGTAGATGACCGTGGCCCCGTCGTTCTCAAGCACCACGTCGAGGTGCTCGTTTAGCACGAACAGCCGCCGCCACATAATGTGGAAGGTACCCGGATCCGTGCTCTTAAACTTGTGGCTGGCGTGTTTTCTGTTGTCAACAACGTGCCGTGGGACGGCTATCTCGTCGTCTGTACAAACGTCGCATTCATGGTCATTGTCGTATGAATTGTACTTGGTGAAAAAAGGAGATAGTTGGCAGGATAACGATCAAGGATCGTTCAAGGATCATGCATCGCGGTCCCCGTTCTCTTTTTCTGGTTCCTCGCCCTTCACCTCTTTCATGATATCGTCGATCGAGCGGTACTTCTTGTCTTCCTTGCCGAGTTCTGAGCCTTTCTTGATCTCGTAGGGAAGTTCCTTGCCCTTCGCACCGACGGCCTGTTCCTTCGCGAGCGTCCCGGCCACCGGTTTTCGCGAGAGGCGTACCGTGTTGCGCACCAAGATGATGGCGGCGATGGCGAGCACCGTAAGGATGATGAAGAAGAACACGTACCATCCCTGAGCAAAGATCATTCCAAGGTCGGGGGCCTGCACCTTCACGTTAAAGGTGGCTGACAGGGTTTCGTTCAGCTTGGATTGGAGCGCGTAGACCGTGATGTTGACGGCCAATGTCATGTTCACTGCTCTCAGGATGACCCTGCTCGGAGCGGTCAGGAACTCGCCGAAGGTGAAGGTCTGGTTGGGCGCGAACATCGTGAGGCCGCCGTTAATCCAGTCTCCTAAAGTCGCCGTGAAATTCAGCTGGGGCTTGGAGCCGAACACGAGCGTCGTGTTCCCGATGTTCGTGACGCGGAAGTAATAGAAATTCACTTGGGCGCCCGTGTTCACCACGAAATGCCCGGGTATAGAGGACAGCATCTGGATCGTGCAGTTCGTCACGTATTCGGTCAAGTTCAGCACCACCGTCGTGTTTGCATTCAAGATTGCGTTCGTCCCGCTATCCCACGTGAAATTGATGGTATCGGTTCGATTCGCAAAGGCAGGAATGAGGAACGTGCCAGTGAAGTTGCCGTCCGTGACCGCCACGGTGTTCGACGCGTTATCCGTTTGATTGAGTGGCAGCCAGGTCGTCATGGGCACGTTCGTATCGTTTATCCACACGTGAACCGGTATGGCCGTGTTATTCACGATGGACCCGTTCTCGAACACCAGCGTGCCATTGAGCACGAACGTGTTTCCAGCGGTCATATAGTTCCCTTCGGTGGGCACCGCGGTGACGTTTATCACGCTTGTCCCGATGCGGTTGGTCAGCTTCACGACGGGTGTGGTCGTCATGGTCACACCGTACGACGACTCGACGAACATGAGGAACGTGTTCGTGTCGTTGAACAGGGTTTCGTTCACGCGGTAGAAGAGTTGTGAGAAGAGCTTGCCAGTCAGGCCCGTATCCGCCTTCACGGCGATGACCTGTCCGTTGGTCTTGTTGGTAAGCCCATTGGCCGTGCTGGCAATGATCGCGAGAGATCGCGTCGAGTTCCACGTCGTGATGACGTGGCCGTCCACGAAGATCTTCACCATGGTGAGGTACACCGTGTTCTTGACCGGTGCATTGAAACCCGTTGCATTGGCCGGAAATTTCCCGGTGATGTTGATGATCTCCGATGAGCCCGCGTTCCCGGTCGCCTTCAGCAAGACCGGGGTGTCGAGCGTCCAGTTCACGATGACCCGTTCGGGATGGAGATAATCCACTATTTCGAAGGCAACATTCACCTCGTGCTGGAAGATCTGGTCTATGCTGGTCAGGTTGACGTTGAAAGATATCATTTCGTTCGGATGATAGATGGTGTTTGATTGGTTGAACGACACGAACGTGACTTTGTTGAAGGTCTCGTTCACGGGCACGCAGACCTGCGCCTGGGGAACCGAGGTGTTTTCGATGTTGACGTGGATGATGTCCGTCGGAACCGCCGCCGTGGTGACCCCGGTGTTAATTTCCCCGTACACGCGATCATATCCCTGCGTGGGCTCTTCCGCTGCCAAGTATTGCGGGACCGAATAATTCAAATTGAAAATGTTCACGTAAACATTTCCGACCTCGCTGCCGTTGAACCAGTACCCAAAAGCGAGGTATTCTCCTATCGCTTCGCTGCCGGTGAAGTTATAGAGCGCAATGTCGTTGAAATTGTACGTCGTGACATTCTTCATGGTGCTGTTAATGACGGAACTGGTCTTGGAGACGAGCACATTCCCGTCCAGTGCTAACACGGTCAGGTTGACATGGCCGTTGAGCACCGGGGTTCCTGCGGCTGACTGGGCATTGATTTCTGCCGCCAGCGTGTCGTTGGCCTGGAAGTCGCGAGAAGGATACAAGACATCCGCCGAGTACCGGTTGAACGTGGTCATCCCTTGGGTGCAGTTCGCGCTCTGTACCCAGAGCGTGTAAGGCGTCGGCCCGCCATATTGCGCGATATATGATGCGTTTACGTTGTAGTCTTTCATGTGGTTTCCCGTGAAGTTGAGCATCCCCGAATAGAAGTGGTTCCCTCCAATCGGGTAGGTCACGTTGATCGGGATGCCCCAATCCGCGGGCATGGTGAAGTTGAAGTCAATGCCGGTCCAGCTCTCATTCTTGTAATAAAGACTTTTATTGAAATTGTATTGCAACTTCCAGAGCGGGTTTGATTGGGAGAGGTAGCAAATCGCTATGGGCGGTTGGCGTGCGTAGGCATCCATCACGAACAGGGACGCGTTAAACGTGAAGCTGGCCATGATCGTGGAATTCCAGTTAAATTGGAGGGTATACTTCGAGGAGGGACCCGAGCTCGATTGAACGGTCAGGTTGGTCTCGTTGAAGTACCCCCTGCCCCACTCGAAATTCGTTGTGCTGAAATTGAGATTGTAATTTGCGTGCCAATCCGACACGGACATATTGTTGATGGTCATGTTCAGGTCGGTGGGGATGAGTTCCCTCTGCACTCGGACCATAAGCGGTGACACATCGGCCGTGTTGTACGAAGTTCCAAAAGGGCGGTACTCCTGCCACGACGTGTGGATCCCATTCGAGACGGCGACGAACTGGTTGTCTGGAACGGGCGTCAATGTTTCTTCAGGATTGTCTGCAGCGCTGTTGGTGTCCTGGGTGAAGAGCACAAGGACGGAATACCTCGTTCTCTGGCTATTAGCTGGCAGGCTGCTGTTCATGACGAGGAAGTAAATGCCCGCTTGCATGTATACAGGAGTTGTGAGGTTGAAGTAATGGACAGAATCTCCAGCATAGTTAGTGAACGAAACTGTAGTCCCGATTCGGGAGGCCGCAGACACCACTGGTGCATCGATGAATGTCCCCGGGCCACGCGCGATCACGTCTTCAAGAGTGGTTGCCGAGTTGTTGCCGTGGAAGATTGTCATAAATAGGGTTTCGGATCGGGTGAGATTCACGGATCGCACCCACATCCAGAATCCTTTCACGAGTGCGGGTCCACGCAGGTCAAACGACATCGCGACCCAGCCATCAGAGGAGATGGGTAGTTCTCTCCCGCTGTAGACCGTTATCTTATCATAATTGTAAAAATTTGCAACAAATCTCAAATTCGATGTCGAATTCGACGTAATCACGTAACAAACCATCACCTCGCTTGTCGTGGCGGTCAGGTACTTCAAGGCTTGCGAGTGATTGGCGATGAGTTCGTACTGGGGTGAATTAAACCCCGCACCACCTACCAAGGTGCCGTTGAGGAAAATCGGCGCCGAGTTTTGGAGCACCCAACCGTAGGGAGGATATTGGAAATTATAGACATAGATATTCATGTATGCAGATTGATTAGTCGTCACCTTGAGATTGAGAAGATCTATACGCAGGGCCTCGTCCGATGCTATATTAATTGCATAACCTGCGCCGGTGTTCGTGCCGTAGGTAAGAGTCACGTTAACCGTGTTGGAGACTGAATTGATGATCCACGGCGAGTTCGAGAATGTGTTGGTCGCACTGCCAGTGACTGCGCTTCCTGCGGAAGGTGATACCAACCCTGTCGACGCAAACGGGTAATTGAACCCGCTATATGATTCGATCGTATCATTCGTGTCGAATGATGCTTGTTGGAATTGTAAACTGTCGTTCGTCCCGTACAACACGGAATTGCTCGAGATGGCAGGCAATTTTACCGTGCCATTAGACGCCGTTGGCGCGATCGTGACATTCTTGGTTGCAATGTATTTCACTGGCTCGTTCGAGCTCGATAGAGTCGTGTTATAGATGCTCGTGCCGGCCGATGGTGAGGGTCCTTGGATCGTCGTTGTATTTCCTGCTTGGTTTCCAAACAATCCTTGGTCGAAATAGAAGAATTCGCTCGCCACGAACAGCACGAGGAATGCGATCCCAGCGATCTTGGCTGGTTTCAAGGTCCGGCGAATCATGCATACTACCTTTGAATAAACCTGATGTCAAATCGTATGGGACTGATAATTATTGATACTGAAAAAATAGTATGGTCCAATTGTTTGACGGGAGACATGGGAATTGGACTGATGATAGGGCCAATGCCGCTGAATATTTGTTTCGTCAGAGGCTATTCCAATCCCGGGCACGCGTGACAAAAAACCAGTCGCATCTCCAACTGGCTGTCCTTCAATGCCGGAACACGCGCTTATTAGTGAAGACAAGGGATGCCCCGAGCTCGTCGGCACGCTTGATCACGTCCTCGTCGCGAATCGACCCGCCCGGGCAGACGACGGCAACCGCTCCCGCCTCTACCGCGGCTTCAAAGCCGTCGGGGAAGGGGAAAAACGAATCCGTGGCCATGACGCTCCCAGCGGGGTCGTGACCGAATTCCAAGGCTTTCGCGTGGGCAAGTCGCACGACATGAACCCGAGATTGCTGGCCAGTGCCGATCCCGATGGTGTACATGCCCGTGTCGGTCTTGCACGCGAAGACGGCCGAGTTCGATTTCGCCCACTTCGCGATCTTCATTGCAAAGATGAGGGTCTCTTTCTCTTCATCGGAGACGGGACGCGCGGACATGACATTCCATTCCTTCACGATCGGGCCCCAATCATAATCTTGGAGAAGAATGCCACCGAGAATACCGCGGAACTCGAGATTTTTGTACAACACGTCGCGCTTGCTCAACAGGTCACCGAACTCAAGTACACGCATGTTTTCCTTCCTCTCCAAGATGGCGCGAGCCCCGTCCGAGATCTGGGGCGCGATGAGCACCTCGATGAATATGTTTTTTTCCTCGATCATGTAGCGGGCGACGTCCTCTTCGACCGGTTTGTTGAACCCCCAGATCCCGCCAAATGCCGAGAGCGGGTCGCAACTGAATGCTCGCTGGCACGCTTTGAGCTGGGATTCGCTATCCACGGCGACGCCGTTCGGGTTCGTGTGCTTGAAAATCACGCAGATATGGTTGAACTCAGTGAGGTCGAGTAGTGTTTGAAAGCACGCGTCGATATCGAGATAGTTGTTGAACGAAATCTCCTTGCCCCACAACTTGGCGAGCGAGGCAATCCCGATACCCTCGGGCGCGTCCCTATCCTTGTACATGGAAGCTTCTTGATCCCAATTCTCTCCATACCGGCAAACGTGGATTTTATCGAAAATCTTCAGCAGCACGTCGGGAAATTTTTCTGCGAAGCCTGCTTTGCCCTCCAAGTACTTGAACACGGCCGTATCGTACTGGGCCATTGTCTTGAAGACCTCGATCGCGAGCTTCATCCTGGTCTCGAGGGTTGTGTCGCCGTCGTGCTCGCGCATCTCTGCAAGCACCCGTTCCTGCTGATCGGGCGAGGATATGACCGTCACGAACCGGTAATTTTTCGCGGCGGCACGGATCATCGTCGGGCCGCCAATGTCGATCATCTCAACGGCTTCTTCGAGCGTGGTTTCGGGTTTGGCAATTGTCTCCTCGAACGGGTAGAGATTGCACACGACCATGTCGATGGGATCGATGCCATTTTGCACGGCTTCTTGCACGTCGCCATCTTCATCCCGTCGGAAGAGGATGCCGCCCTCGACGCGTGGATGGAGGGTCTTGATGCGGCCACCAAACATCTCGGGTGCACCCGTGAAGTCCGAAACATCCTGGACTTTCACGCCCGCAGACCTGAGTAATTTTGCCGTGCCGCCCGAGCTGATGATTTCGGCCCCGAATTCCCCTTGCAGGACCGAAGCAAACTCGACAAGACCATCTTTCTTGTATGCGCTTAGCAGAGCCCTTTTGATCGTCATGATTGCACGCTCTTCTTGCAAGAAGGCACGTTCTCTGAGTAACGGCTCCGACGCACGAGATGTGCCCCGTCACACAAAATAAGAGCGGATTAAAAAGTTGAGGCTTTCACGCTCCGGCACGTCGGCGATCTCTTCTAATTTTTAAAACGAAACCTCCGAGTTGCTGGGACGGCTCTTTCGCGGCTTTGCTATCGTGAAACACCATTCGGCATAAAAGGCCGTGACCATGCTCGTTCATACATGATCCTGCAATTAATCTCCTCGAACAGCCCTTTAACGCTCATTATAAATGTCGCCTTTTACGTCTTCATATTCATTTCCATCTTCTACGGGCAGAAACTCCAGTATTTCATCTATTCCCGCCAGCTTGAAACCGCCCTGATCAAGTTCAAGGACATGCGGGACGAAACCAAGGACCTTGCCAAGACCAAGATCATCGAGTTGCGCAAGCGGTTGGAATCGAAAGGGGAGAGCGAAAGTAGCAAGATCACCAACAAGGACCTCGATGCGTTTCTCGACGAGTTCCTGCAATTCGTCATGATCGAGCCCGTTGCGCTCGACCCGTCAGGCATCATCCCGAAGCTCGACCACCTGCTCGACGTCCGCGAGACACGATGGGAAGGCGTGGTCAGGACGCTCTTGCCGGGGATCGATAGCGGGAACTGTTCCAACATGCAAAACCTCCTCGAGGCCGCAGTTGCCGTGGATAACGTCTACCGTGTTGTCCGCCATTTTTTCGTTCAAGGAAAGAAGTCAGGAAGCCTAATGATCGTCATGCAAATTGCGATGCAATTGAAACTCATCCAGCAAATGGCTGAAGCCTACGTGAAAGCGTCCAAGGCTTTCTATTACGGCCAACCCATCGGCGACGGCCTCGGCCCTCTCGTCGCCGCTACCTTCAGCAGGCTCGCGAATCCCGATGGCGTGCCATCCCGGGAAATGTGTAAGGATACGATATCCCAAGACGTTGATTATAACGGCCGCAGGGTCATCATCGTGCGCGCCAAGGGACCTGGAGGGACCGTTGGAAAACCCGGAGAAGCCATTAAGATGCTTGTTGACGAGGCCAAGATTGACCGCATCCTCATGGTCGACGCGGCCATGAAGATGGAAGGTGAAAAGAGCGGCACGGTGATCGAGGGCGTCGGTGCCGCGATCGGGGGCGTTGGCACGGAGAAATACAAGATCGAGGCGTCCACCACGGCATACAACATTCCAGTAGATGCATTCCTGTGCCGTGAAAATCTCGTCGACGCCATAACAACGATGAAGAAATCGATCTCCACGAGCGTGAAAACGGTCGTTGAGAAGGTCAAGAATGCCATCGATACCAGGACCACCGAGGGCGACACGGTCCTGCTTGCTGGCATCGGCAACACGATCGGTGTAGGAGTTTAATTCAATGGAACGGTGTGCATCCACTTGGAGAAGAAAAAAAAGCAGATCGTCATAAGCGTGGTCGTGATCGGGATAGTTTTCGGCGGGGTGTTCGGGGCCTTCGGCATCATGAGCGTGGCCCTGAACACGTCCACCCCGGTGGTCGTCGTAACCTCGGGATCTATGGTACCAACCCTTTACGAGGGCGACATCCTCTTCATCCAGAACGTGTCCTTCAATGATCTCGTCGTGGGGAACCACACGACCCGCACCGGCGATATCATCGTGTACAGCACGCAAAAACCATACTTCGTTACAGATGTCACGACGGAGCCCATCGTACACCGTCTCGTAGGAAAATATTTCGACAACACGACCGGGCGCTGGTATGTGCAAACGTGGGGCGATGCCAATTCCATCCCTGACATGTGGAACGCGCCCGCCGCCAACATTATGGGAAAGGTGGTCGGGGTCATTCCCTATCTCGGCTGGATCAAGATACTTCTGGACCAAACGGGCTTGGCCATTCCGTTGCTGGTATTCTTGGCCGCGTTGCTCGTGATCAGCATCCTCTGGGACATATCAAACCCGAAAAAGCAAGCAGCGGCTGCCGCGGAGCAAGCCCCCGGCGAGGAACCACCGTCACGAACCGGGATGGACCCGGAATAGCGTATCGATTCTATTTCACTCACTTACCAAGGCGCACGCGGACATGGGCAAAAACCTTCTCAAGGATTCCCTCAAAAACAAGCTGGGGGACTTGCTCGACGAGAACGTGCTCGAACGGGGGCTCGCGATCCTCGACGATCAACTCGCCCCGCTTAAGCACCTCTTCGACCAGCGTGCCGTTCCAGAGGATGGCTGGACGGACGCGCAGGTGAAGGCGCTGTTCGATTTGCTGTCCAACATGGACACCGACAAGGACCCGCTCGCTGCACGGGTTGGTGAACGTGAGGCACGGACGGCAAGCGATTACGTCCTCTCGCTTGCCGCGGGTTTTGCCCATGGCATCGGCCGTAGCGGAGAGATCGCGGCCGTGCAGCCCAAGGCCCCCGGTGGATCCATTCTTAATGCGCTCGCGGGGCGACTTGCAACCAACCTTCTCCGAAACATTGGATTACCCGCGATAGAATCTTCGATTGTCCTGCCCTTGGCCACGGGCATGAGCGTCGGCCTGTGCCTTGCCGCCATCCACCACGACTGGACTGTCGGGGGGAACGGGAACGCTTGGGCCCGGGACGAGGTCATCGTGCCGAGGGTCGACCATGCTTCCCCGTTAAAAGGGCTCAGGCTTGCTGGCTTCACGCCGGTGATTATCGAGGGCATGCTTGATGGCGATGCGGTCACCGTGCCAGTGGATGCAATCCGTGATGCGATTTCCCCGCGAACGGCTGCCATCCTAAGCACGACGGCGTTTTTCCCGCCACGGATGCCCGACCACGTCAAGGAAATCGCAAAACTCTGTAGTGATGAGAACCTCCCCCACGTGATCAACAATTCCTACGGCGTCCAGAACGAGGTCTACCTGAAAAGCCTGCGCGGGGCCATCGATGCCGGCCGGGTCGACTACATCGTACAGAGCACCGACAAGAATTTCCTGACCCCCGTCGGCGGAGCGGTCGTGTGCTCCCCGTCGGCCGAACGCATCGCGGCAGCGAGCAGTGCCTACGCGGGCCGCGCGACGGCCCAGCCCTTGGTGCAGTTCGTTGCCGCGGTGCTCGTGATGGGCTTGAACGGGTACAAGGCATTGATGGCCGAGCAACGCAAGAACCGGTCATACCTCCAAGAGCAACTCGAGCACATTGCTGGCGATCACGGGCAGAGGTTGCTCCAAGTCGAGAATCCCATCGCCGCGGCAATGACCTTGGAAGATTTTCCCAAGAAAATCGGCGGAATGCTTTATGCCCTGCGCGTGACGGGTCCCAGGGTGGTCTTCCCGGGCGAGTTCGGGAGCTGCACGGACGCGTACCCGACCCCGTACATGACCGTCAACGCTGGCATCGGTGCCAAGCGAAGGGACTTCGAGCTGCTCTTGGACCGTCTCGAGACCCTCTTCACGCAACTGGGCAACGACTAGTGAACATTAGGCCAGATGGCCATTTATTGCATGTTTACGTGACGGTCCTTTTTTCTAAGCACTCGCCCGAACGCCCGAGTAGATAATGCCCTGTGCGGCCACCCGCGCATGCGGCTGGTAGTGCATATATATGCCCGAGGCGAATGTTTTCAGCGAGAGCTGATGTCATCCATTCTCGAGACCTTCCAGAACGCCAAGGAAGCTTGGTCAAACCGGAATTTTGTCTACGACACGCTTCCAGAAAATTGGACCCAAAACGAGATCTTTCACGCGGCCTACCACGCTCTCAACGGCGTGGCAATGCGTGCCATCCACCTCACCCTCGCGCCGGAATCCGACCCGTTCGGCCATGTCGCGGTCCTGCTCAAGAAGAATAATCAATTTTCGCAGATCGAGGCGACCGATCGCGGTGTCGAGGTCACGGTCTGGTGCGACCAGGAAAACGAGGACAAGATCGACGAGATCATCGAGGAATTCAAGGCCAAGTTCACGGCATACGTTGACAAGATCACGCCGATGGCGGACAAGAAAGACATCCTGAAAAGTCTCGTCGTCGAGGAAAAGATCGACGAGGTCATCAACAACACGATGAATGGGGAGAACAATAGGACGGTCTATTTCAGCGTCGGAAAAACGCGGGAATTTGCCGCGAACATTCCCCTGTTCATGGGCGCGAGCGGTGCCAACATGATCCAGCTGTCCATGAACAAGTGGATGACTGCGCTTGAGCAGCTTCGCACGAAGGCTCCCGAGGATCCCATCCCCCCGGAAAAGGGAAAGCCGTTGATTCTCGAGGCGTTGAAATGGAAAAAATGGATCATGGAGTTCTTGGACGGGCCGCTTGGTGAATAACCTCGGGTCCAGATGCTCGTGATAACTCTATTATTACTCTTTTACCTGCGCGACCTCAAGGTTCGCCCTTGAGATTCTTACCGCCGATTTCTTTCCCGGTCATCTTTCCGACGGTGTTCGTATCGAACTTGACCTTCTTGATCTCGTCATCCTTGCGTTTTTTCTTTTTCAATACCTTCCAATGGGCATCACAGGCCAAAATTTTCTTCTCGCTAGGCGATTTCAGCTCTAGATTCGCATCTTTCAAATAACTCTCATACGCTTCCAATGAAAGCGAATGTATGGCGGGATTGTTGCACCCGCGGATGTTGCAGGTCTTTCCTGCCGTGCCAGCGTCCTTCTTGGGCGCGTATTTTCGTACCATGGGCATGTTTCGTCAACCTTGATTTAAGATCATGCAACGGTTCTTAACCCATTTCCTTCCCGCCGACCTCTTTACCATCGATCTTATCCTTGGGCCTGGCTGCATACCTGAGATTCTTGATCTCGTCGTCTTTCTTCTTTTTCTTCTTGATGGCCTTCCAATGAACATCACAGGCCAAGATCTTCTTCTCGCTTGCCGATTTCAGCTCGAGGCCAGCATCTTTGAGGTAGGTGTCGTAGCCCTCGATGGATAGCGAGTGGATGGCCGGGTTCGTGCACCCGCGGATGTTGCAGGTCTTCCCCGCGGTGCCGGCGTCCTTTTTCGGTGCGTATTTGCGTACCATAGGCATGGGTCGTCAACTTTTCGCTCTATGGCGCTTGCAAGGCATAACTCGGTTTAATTGTTTTATACTATCCTCTTATTACCGTTCGCAACGGAGCGGCATCCCGACCATAAACGACGTTATTGGCCGGCCCTGTGTAATGGCCCGATGGGGCTGGATTCTGCCCTTTTATCGATCCTGCCAAATGCGAGACACGTTGACACCATGCTCGCCCATGGGACGAGCGTGACACTGACAAATAATCAAACTCCTGCATCCTCACGGCAATGCCGCAAGAAACATGGATGGGGAGCATTATCCCATCCGTTTTTACAATAAGCTTCCATTGGTGGAAAAGTGCAGGTATGATGGGCTCTGTGATCCCCGTGAACACAATTGGAGGATTATTGCAACCTACGATCGACGGCTTGTCGCCATAAAGGACCGTGAACGGCACTAGTGCCATTAACCCATTAATGGAAGTTATTAGCCCGCTAATGGAAGCTTGAGGATAACGTCAGGATTTTCGACTCCATAGGCCGATCTTGAAATCCGTTGAAGATCGCTATCACAAGTTTTAAATACAATATTGTGATCTTGCAGCATAAGTACCAAGTAATTGGTGCGGAAGGTCAAAACCAGCGGCCCTTCATACGTGTCGGGCTAGAGTGACCATCAAATATATGATGAGCGAAAACGACGCGGAAGCGTCTCTGATACGGTTCGGTTACGAGATTCAACACGAAACGGGAAGCAATCCCGTTCTTTGCGCGCACAAGCGGGCGGGGAAATACGACATTGACGTGAGGGTTCAATTCGCGCCCGTGAATGTCCAAATACGTGGGAAAAACGGTTGCTCGTTGAAATACATCGTCGAAGATCAGAATGCCATCGAGCGCAGTATTGAAGCGTTGCGTGCGATCGAAGGCGGCATGGCCTTCAGCCAGATCTGGCAGGTCCTGCATTAAACGCAGCAACATCCCGTTCAATTCCACCAATCTTTTTTTCCCTCATCTTGTTTATTCAATCACTTGCGTGTTTCAGTGTGCAAGTGAAGAGATCTCTTTTGAGTTTGCAAAGAGAAACAATCATCGGCTTCCTTTGGATGCCCCGCCGCGTTAATGCCCGTCTACGAAGCGTGTTTGCATTAGAAATTAAAAATTAAATAGGATTTAAAAAAGGAACGTTTTGTGGGTTTATTCGAGGGGCACATACGAGAGGTCGTGGGCCTCGGCCACCGGCTTGCATGTCACGTTTCCCGCGTGCGTGTTGACACCCTTTTTCAGAGTCTGGTCCGAGGCAATGGCGCCCTCGAAGCCAAGGTTGGCAATCTTCAGCGCGTACGGGAGGGTCGCGTTGCTCAGCGCGTAAGTGGAAGTGCGCGGGACGCCGCCCGGCATATTCGTAACACAATAATGAGTCACCTCGTTCACCTTGAACACCGGATCGCTGAACGAGGTCGGCCGGGAGGTTTCAACACAACCGCCCTGGTCGATGGCCACGTCGACGATCACGCTTCCCGGCATCATGGCCTCGACCATCTCCCGTGTCACGACCTTGGGAGCCATTGCCCCGGGGACGAGCACGCCGCCGATGACGAGATCCGCATCCGTCACGGCCTCGGCGATATGGCGTGGGTTGGAGTTGAGGGTTGTGATGTCCCCATGAAACGTGTCGTCAATGTATCTCAATTTATCCGCGCTAATATCGAGGATCGTGACGCGGGCACCGAAGCCGAGGGCGATACGGGCAGCATTGCTTCCGACCGTGCCAGCCCCTAAGATGGTCACATTCGCCTTGGCCACGCCAGGCACGCCGCCCAGCAGGATGCCCCGCCCGCCGTTCTCCCGTTCCAGGTAACGAGCCCCGATCTGCACCGACATGCGGCCAGCCACCTCGGACATGGGCGTGAGGCAAGGCAGGCTGCCGTTGTCCAGCTGGATGGTCTCGTAGGCGATGGCAGTGACCTTGCTTTCAACAAGAGCGTTCGTGATTTCCGGTTCGGGCGCGAGGTGCAGGTAGGCGAAATAGATGAGCCCTTCCCGGAAGTACTGGAACTCAGTTGGCTGGGGCTCTTTTACTTTCATTACCATGTCTGCCCGGGACCAGACTTCGCCCGGTTCTTCCAGCACGGTGGCCCCTGCCCTCATGTACTCCTCGTCTTGGAACCCACTCGAGGTTCCTGCCCCAGCCTGCACGATCACCTCGTGGTCGGCCCGCACGAGGGTTTCCACGTTGGCTGGCATGATCGCGACGCGATATTCGTTGTCCTTGATTTCTTTTGGGATGCTGATTATCATATCTTAATCGGCTCGTGTTGTTCAATGTCTTACGGGTCGATATAGTGCCCCGCGCCCATAAGCGCCTTGGGCGCGCCCACGAGTTCCCCACGGCCGAGCTGACCCCCTTATGGTTGCGAGTGTGAATTGTGGATTGCTTTCAGCGCGTCCAGTTCCACGCGCTCGGCCCCGATTTCCATTCTATCGACCAAGTTCTCGCGGTCGCGTCCGGGATGGCGAACACGATCGGGTCCATCGCCCGGCAGGCACCTTGGCAGATGTGCATCGCCGCGAGGGTCGCGCAATTCCTCGGCTTGTATTTATGGGTCGCCACGTGATGCAGTGGTTCCTGCCGTCGCCACGTGATGCAACGGGGACGAATGGGCAGGCCCTGCTTCTCGAGCAAGACCAGTATGCCCCTCGACAAGACCGGAAGCCGTCCGTACATCCTTTACATTATGAGCGACGACCACGCCTTCCACGCGATCAGTGCATACACGAAGCACATGGAATGGCGGCCCGTCATCAACGAGACGGCTTTGACTATGCTTAATGGCCACAATGGTGGTTGCTGATAGCGGGCCTTTTGCCCTGTAATGGTGATGTTTATCAGGAATGAGGGGTCTCCCCTATGAAACTGACCTTCTAGAGGCAAATTCCATGAAAAAAAGGACAAAGATCTACCTTGGCGCAGGCATCATGGCTGCAATCGTTGTCGTAGCGGCCCTCGCGATCATTCATCCATGGAAAGGACCAGGAGTAAGTCCAGGACCTCCAGCGTACATCCCGCCCCCTTATCAGAAAATCTTGATGGACAAGTTTCCCGTCTCCCTCAGTGCCCTGTTCTGGTATGATAATCTTACCGAACAGGCAAGCATCATGACCGGAGTTAGTTCAGGGCAGACGGAACAATCGAATGAGATCTTCGATCCTTATCCGTACTATACGCACGAGTCGCATTCCCCCGCGACGTTCAAGTGGTACCTCTATGCCCATCGTCCGCTCGCGATCTCCTTCCCCGTCAACACGACCATGGAGGTGGTGAACATTCGCAGCAACCTGAATGAGACGATCAACGGCACCATCATAAGCGTGAATATCGAGGTCGTGTTCTACCTGAACTACTACATCTCCATCACGCTGGACCACAGCTGTCTGAACTATTCCCTGTTAAATGAGTGGCAAACTGCACCGGCGTCGTCCTTCTATAACATGACCGGCCAGTTCGTCCCGATCCCTGCCAACACGATCATTGGCTATACAGACAACGTGACGGCCCTCGACTACATCGTGTCCGACCTGTCTGTATTCAACTACGGCACTACCCTTGGCGGGCCATGGGGACTCCACGACGTGAATCCCTATTTCTACTTCACGAAAAGCGTCCAAGCCGAACTGGTGTCGAATTATTCCGTCCAGTACGACGCGATGGAAAAAAGCGGCCTCTTCATCGAGGGCGCATTGAACCAGAACTTCACGATTAACGAGGCCGGGCGGTTTTTCGGTGCATGGTTCTACGAGAGTGGCTACCTCCCCTTGAACTCGAGTGACCACCTGCAGGGCTGGTACGGGTTCAACGGGGGGATCCTGGACATCCTGGACGTGAACCAGACGGATAACCTGACCTTCTACAAGGATAAGAACACCGGCTTGCCTTTCAACTCGAGTATGGTCGGCGTCTACTACGATGCCCAGTACGGTCCCGTGTCGATGGTACCGGGCTACGACCCGATCGGCGGGAAATACATGTACTTCCAGCAGGGTAATTTCGTGCAGGGTATCGTTCGGCTGGACAACTTCTTCGAGAATACTCGCCCCGGTCCCATTTATATGAAATACCAGCTGATTCCGGGCAACGCGTCCATGTACAGCGACCTGCTGCGGGTCGATTATTTCTCGAATCTATCCGCTGCCGAGGGCCCGTTCTCCGCGGACAACCTGACCTACGCGCGCATCTACTCCAATGAGTAATCTCCCCTTTTTTGGCTCCCGCGCCCTCTTTTTCTGGGCGCTGTCGCGCGGTTCCATGTCCTTTTCTCCCCGAGCGCCGTCAAAACTTCTAGATGCTGATGCCGGCCCCGATCACGACCACGGAACGCCCGAACATTCTATACATTATGAGCGATGACCACGCGTTCCACGCGATCAGCGCCTACACGAAGCGGATGGAGGGTCGGCCCGTCATCAACGAGACGCCGAACATCGACCGCATCACGGACGAGGGGATGCTGTTCGAGAACTGTTTTTGCACCAATTCTCTATGCACCCCGAGCCGAGCCGTCCTGCTCACGGGCAAGCACAGCCACGTCACGGGGGTCACGACCCTCGGCACGAAGCTGAACAACCGGTTGGAAACCTTTCCAAAGCTCCTCCAGAAGGGCGGCTACCAGACCGCGATCGTCGGGAAGTGGCACCTCGGCCACGGCTGGCGGCACGATCCCCGCGGGTTCGATTACTGGTGCATCCTGCCTGGCCAGGGGGCCTATCACGATCCAAGGATGTTCGAGCAGGGAAAGTTCAGGCAATTCCGGGGCTATGCGACAGACATCATCACGGACCTCGCCCTCCAATGGCTCGACCGCCGGGATAAGGACAAGCCCTTTTGCCTGATGGTGCATCACAAGGCTCCGCACCGGCCGTGGGAGCCCGACGAGAAACACAAGCACATGTTCGATGGCATCGACGTGCCGGTCCCGGGCACCTTCGACGACGATTATTCGGAGAGGGCATCGGCTGCCTCGCATGCCGACATGCGGATCGAGAGCGCCTTGAATTCGGTGGACTTGAAGGTCCGGGCGCCCCCCGGCATCAAGTGGCTGAGTTTGCGCCCCCCGGCCTCGTTCGAGCATTACGAGCTTGAGACCGAAGAGGGCGAGCGGATCCGGTTCACCTCAGCGGAGGAGTTGAAGAACTGGAAGTACCAGCGATTTATCAAGAGCTACCTCGCCTGCTGCGCGTCGATCGATGACAACGTGGGCCGGCTGCTGGACTACCTCGATCGAGAAAGCTTGGCAGGAAATACCATCGTCATGTACACGTCGGACAACGGCTTCTTCCTCGGCGACCACCGCTGGTTCGATAAGCGGTTCATGTACGAAGAATCGTTGCGAAACCCGTTCCTCGTGCGATATCCCCCAGAGATCTTGGCTGGCAGCACCAGTAACAGCATTGTCACGAATCTCGACTTCGCTGAGACCTTCCTTGACTATGCCGGCCTCCCGGTGCCCGCTGGCATGCAGGGTCGGAGCCTGCGCCCGCTCTTCCAAGCACGCGTCCCTGACGATTGGGACGACATCATGTATTATCGCTACTGGGAAAACGGTTCCAACCCGCACAAGGTCTATGCCCATTACGGCATCCGCACGCCCCGCTACAAGCTGATCTATTATTACTGCGACCCGCTCAAGCAAAAGGACGCCAAGTGGGATCCGCACGAGCCGGAGTGGGAATTATTCGACCTCGAGAACGATCCTTACGAGTTGCATGATGTCCATGGTAAGCCCGAATATGCCGACACCTTCGAGTCGATGAAAGCCCGCCTCGCCAGCATGCAGCAAAAAATCGGCGACAAGCCATACGTGGAAAGACGAAAGAGATCAAATTCGTATGAATCGTGACCGATTAACTACGCCTTTATGGCAACCTTTTCCGCAGTGAGGGCTGCTGCCTCCCTGACCGCCTCGGGATAGACTGCCACGGCGAATCGATCTTTGAAGGGGGACAGCCGATGGCCTGCAACGGCCGCCCAGTGGAACACGTTGAAGACCTTGGTGAGCTTCGACAATGAAAGGCCGTCCTTGAACTCTGCGAGCGTGTTCTTATCCCAGCCACCGAAGATGCCGGTAAGGAAGTTGTGCGCCACGAGCCCGCCAGCGAATCCGCCGAACAGAACCACCGTGCTCCAGAGCGGGTCTCCTGCGGGAAACAAGCGGCTGATGAACCACAGGATCGCGAACAGGATGCCGGCGCTGGCGCCGGAGGCGAAGAACATATGCACCCACTGGAACTTGAACCGGCATATCTTCTTCCTGATGAGGATTGTCGACACGATGCATTTACCCATGATACCCGGGATGTAGCAGAAGATGAGCCCGAAAAATCCGAAAAGCGGCACGAAGACGAACATGAGCGTGAGCCTCGTGCCCTGTTCCACGAACCACACGAGCGTATTCTTGCCACTATTGCCCGTGCCCTGGAACACGGTATCGGCCCACCACGCATAGGCATACCAGATGAAGAATGCGAGCTGCCAATACAGGTATTTTATTGAACCGGCCCATTGCGGGCCCGAGGTGAGCAGGAAGTTGGCCCCCGTGGCCCAGAATAGCCCGAACAGGAAAAATTGGTAGGAATAAGCGATGGCCAACCCCCGGATCAAGTAATACTCGACGAGCTTCATCTTACCATTGCCGTAGGCCTCGGAAACGCCCGGCGTGAGCGCGCCGAGAAAGGCCGAGTTGACGCCGCCGAACCCGGTGAGATTACCAGAGAAGTTGTACCACGCCAGCTCCTCGTTGTAATTGACAACAAAGACTGAGACCAGCACCATCTGCATGACGCCGGCAATGGCCATGACGGAGTTGCCAATCGTGAGCTTCGATCCGAACCAGAATGCCTGCTTGAGCTCGCTCTTCCCGAAATCGGTCCGGAACAAGTTGCCGACGGAAAAACCAAGGTGCCTGTAGATGAGGAGGAAGACCATGAAGTTCAAAAAGCCATTCACGACGCCACCGAGATACATGCCGACGCCCGCGCCGAACGCCTCGCCGAACCGAGGATTAGTCGCGTATATGTCCCGGAACCAGATCGTGATGCCCCAGCCGATGATCGTGTTCACTATCGAGCCGAGGATCGCATTTGCCTTGATTGACACGTCAAACCGCTGCATCGCGTTTAGCACACCACCAACAACGCCATAAAAGTTTGGCAGGCGCGTTGCGGAGCACAGGATCGTGAAAAAGGCGAGCCCCCCGAGATAGGATGACGGCACCACGAACGTGGCGAGCCACGTGAACACGAGCGCTTGGCCTGTGCACACGCCGAACTCCCACCACGTGTAAATCTGGGCGAATTTAAAGGCAGTCGCGGGGGAATGGACGCGATTCCTGGAGAAATACGTGGTCATGGCGCTGCTGATGCCCATGTCGAAGATGGTGAACAGGCTGCCGATGACGTTCCCGATCCAGCTGGTCATTCCAGATATGGCCGGGAAGGGCATGATGAACCGGGCGTAGATCGCCACGTTCAGGTAAAGAAACGGGAGATTGACCACGAAATACGTGAGCAGGTTGAGATAGAACGAGGAGATTTGCCGGTGCAGTCCGACACGCTCCCACGCGTCGCCTTGGACCTGCGGCTTTTTTTTGGGGGGCTGGCTCGAGATGAGTGCCATGGTCTCGCCTGAGTCCATGCGAGTGGCGGCGATGCGGATAGGCTTCCTCGACACCCTGCGGGAAATGGCCAGCAACACCAGAAAAAAGGCTGCCATGCCGATGATGAGCAGGACCAGCCACGGCTTCTCGCTGGTATTTGGGACCGGCGATTCTTGCCAGTTCGCGAAGGCAGTTATCGTCGATTTTCCCGCCAAGACGTTCAAGATGCGGTAGAACAGGTAGGGCGTGTACGTCCACAGCTTGAAGTCCCGGTCCAAGCCCCAAGCTTGGATCCACGTGCCGCCCATTATCGTCCCGGCTCCAAGGCTCTCGCGGTAGAGGACGACCTCGCCCGACCCGCTTGCCGTGAGCAGCGGGACGAGGCCAGGTGCCGGGGCCGAGATCCGCTGGAGTTCCAGGATAGCGGGTGCCGTTGACCACTCGATGCCATCCGTTGACGGGTCGGCGCTCGAGACAACCGGGACAAAGGAGTCCTGTTCGGTCGTGGCGTTCCCCGAGGGAAGGATGATGCCAAGGCCGAGATCGATCGCGGTCTCGCTGGCGTTGTCCTCGCCGGCGAGCAAGAATGCCTTTCCCCCCGCGGAGACCCACGACGCAACCGTGCCGATTTGCACGGGGGTAAGCGACGCCCCCGCAAGGACGAGGATGTCGGCCGGCCCGAGCGTCGCCGCGGAGAGGTTCGAGGGGGCGAGGGTCGTGACGTTGAACATGGGGTCCAAGGCCATCTGGCCCTCGAGGTAGCTCGCGTCAGCCGCTGGATACCCCGAGCAGACCTCGACGATCACGAGGGTGCTGGCGCTTGGCCCGATCGCTCGGGCGCTGGTGAGGCATTGCCCGAACATGGCAAGGGCGAGCAACCCTGCAATGATGCACACGCGTTTCACGGCAGGTCGGGTAAAAAAATGGCCGAGCACCCTTAACGGTTGCCCATGATCAGGATCCGTAAGGTTCTATCCCTTCAAGTACGAAATGCCAGCCCCGTTACGGGGATAGTTTAGGTTAATCGAACCGGCGGGACAGGCTTGGAAGCATGCCCCGCACTCGAAACACCACTGGTCGAAGTCTTCGACTTGGCGAGCTTTACGGCTTTCCTCGTCCAACTCCCAGAGCCGGACGGGACATATCATGACACACCGTCCACATCCGGTGCAGCGGCCCGGGTCCTGCGTGATGCCTTGCCCGGCAACCTTCACCGGGACCAGTGGGCGGAGATCGAGCGTGATAACGTCCGGAAGACGTGATCTAACCCGTTCGGCTGGTTTCTCCGAGAGGGGCAAGACCTCCTTCTTCCCGAGCCAGTCCTCCAAGGCCTGTTTGATGATATTCTCGCGCATTCCCCGAGTGGATTGCATCAACGGCTTGAGCAGGGCAGAAATATTGAACTTATCCATATAGAAGTTCAGGAACTCATCGAGCAAAGAAACAGCAGGTTCCGAGATTATTTGCTTGATCTTCGGGTAGATGAGGCGTGCGAGAAAGTGCGCACGCTGGTGGGCTAGCTTCTGGGTCGTGTCAGCGTGGGGCTCGGCGACGTTGATTGACGAGTACACCACGTCGGGAAGCAATTGCACGATCCACGGGGCCGCGTCCAGGTTGAACGGGAGCCGGTCGATGAAATCCTTCCATTGCGGGCCCATCTCGAACTCCCGGCCGATCGGGCTGGCCTTGATGGCAGCATCGAACCGGGCCAAGGCACTTTCCGAGAAATCATTTCGCCTCTTTGCATCGGCGACGGTCCCCGCGGCCAGCTTCCCGGCCATCATGGAGTAGTAGACGCCCTCGGCTTCGAGCGGGCAGATCAGCCCCGCAGCGTCGCCCAGCACGAGCAATCCGCTCCCATGGGTGGGCCTGGGCCTGGCAAGGAACGGGAGGCAGTGCGCCTGTGCCTCGCGCGGCGTGGCATCCAGCATCGTGATGATGCGCCTGACCGCCGGCGTGTCGAGAAACTCCTGCAAGCAGGCGAGGGGCGAGACCTGCTCGTCCAGGAACCACTTGATGTAGTGGCCTAAGCCCGCGTGAAACCCGTCCTCCATCATGAAGATGTAGCCGATCGGGAAGTTGGTTCCAAGAAAGTAGGACAGGCTTGAATCGCCGAAGAGCGCTTCGATCTTTTCCGGGTCGGCTTGGTAATCGATCGTGACCATGATCGACAGGTCGCTGTTCTCCCAGCGATGCTTCAAGCCGGCCGATTTGCTTGCCTGCGAGAACACGCCATCAGAGGCGACGACGCATCGTGCTCTGTAGCGATCCATGTCGTTCACGACCACGTCGTGCCATTGAACCCCGTCCTCGTCCTTGCCCGTGTTGAATTGTACGTCGGTCACGAGGGCCGAGGTCTGGATCTCGGCACCGGCCTCTTGGACAATCGCAGCAAGCCACCGGTCGAATTCCGAGCGGTACACGTTCACGGCCAGGAACTCTTTTGCCCTGTCTGTCGGTGCGAACCGTTGCGAGGGCGAATAGGAGATCGCGCTCGTTTCCCGTTTGCGTTCGTCGATGAGGTGCATCGTGGCGACCCTCGCAGCCCGGTGAGGGACCTCCTGCAGCATCCGGTCCATGAACGGGAAATCCCGCCAACACTTCGGGGAAAGCGCGCAACCTGATGCGTTCTTTTCACCGATGCCCGCCGCTCGTTCCATCACGAGCACCTTCAATCCTTGCTCGGCGGCATGCAAGGCGAATGACAGGCCTGCTGGGCCACCTCCGACCGCGATGGCGTCGTAGATGTCTTCTTGGCTCGTTCGAGCTGCACCTTTTCCTGCGTGGTGATAAACACCACGTTGCTTTGATCCAATGGAATCGATCCTATTTCATTGCGAGCGAACGGGCCATGGATGGCGCATCGATCGTCTTCATCGGCGACGTGCACGGGCGGCTGGACTTGCTATCGCGCGCCGTGGCCGTGGCACCCGACGGGGCGTTGCTGGCCTTTGTTGGTGATTTCATCGATATGCGGCACCCGGCCCTCGTGAACAGGCCATCTGTCGAGGCGTGGGAAGCGCTCGATGTCCACGCGGGCTTGATCGACGCGCTCAATGCAATCGACCGGCCCTGTTTCTACGTGCTAGGCAATCATGACCCTCTTTTGCTCGCTGCCGATCTGGGCACCCAGTGGACCTGCGTGGATCTCGATCTCGTCCCGCTTCCGGGAACCGGGGCAACCATTGGCGGCATTGGCGGGTCACACGTGGTACCGCCACAGCTGCGCCCGGGGGACCTGCGCCGTTTTCTCGAGGCCACCGTGCCCGGGTCGCCATCCAACGTTGCCAGTCGTGAAGGGTTCGAGAAATACGCGGTGGAGCTGGATGGAAAGCCTCACACGGTATTGTCCAAGGTTCCTGCTGAACTCAGTTGCTACAACGCGCGTGCGCCCGACATATTTCTCGCCCACACGCCACCCGTGCTGCCGATCGAGCGTCCCCCGTCACGGGCAGTGCTCCAGTTCAAGAGTCTCGGTCTCGCGTCGAGCATCGAGCGCATTCGCCCGAGTTGTCTCGTATCTGGCCACGTGCACGTCCCCCGTCCCCAATTCTACGCGTGGATCCACGATGGCAATGGCCAGACCGCGTGCATCCAAACAGGCACGTTGAATCCACGCAGGCCGCTTTGGATGGTGTCATTTGGCGCGCACGAACGCGTTCCAACGATGCACCCCTTGAAATGGTAACATCTCCTCCTTTGGGCAATAACCGACGGGTTTAAGCCTCGTTTGTTCTTTCCTCCTTTCATGCCAAACTCGCAACGACTAGATCCAATCTGGTCGATCGTGTACCGGCTCGTACTCCTGGGCCTTGGGATCTATGCGTTCGCTGGAGGTTTCTCGCTCATCTACTTCACGACCCAGTCCAACCTGTGGGTGCTCGCTTATCTAGCCTTGGCGGTCATCCTCTCCCTGTGCAAATCGCCTGCTCGGTGGTCCCGTGCCATGGGATTTTTCCAGGGCGCGTGCATGGTATACATTTCCGTGACCGGGCTCATCTACTTCACCGTGCTTCAAGGTGCCTTGAATTCCGTGCAGACAGGCATCCTGCACTTGGTCATACCCGTGGGTTTTCTCGTGGATTGGCTCCTGTCCGCGTGGAAGGCCCCTTGTCGATGGATCTACGTGCCCTTCTACCTGGTCTATCCCATCCTGTATCTCATCTGGTCAATCGTGACGGGCATCTACCCGTATTTCTTCTTGGACTGGCCCGCGCTGGGTATTCCCGTGTTTGTCGGCTGGGTTGCCGCGTTGATCGCCCTGTTTACCGGGCTGGGCCTGCTCTACACGTGGATCAACCACGCGCTCGAGCATCGAAACAAGGGACCAGAAACGTGAATGTTGGGTCCAAGCCCGTTACCGTTTTTCGGCCATGTGCGCCTTCAGGAACGGGAACACCAGCTTGGTCGCGGTATAGGCAAGACCGGCGGACTCGAAAAGATCCTGGAACTCCTTTTTACTGTACAGGCTCACGTGTTCCGGTTCGAACTTCTGTGTCACCCGATCCACGAACCGCATGAACGTGTCGTCCTTCTCCACGTCCAAGATGATGACCCGGCCGGCTGTTTTCAGAATGCGATACATCTCGGCCAAAGCCACTGCAGGATGCAAGTAATGGTGAAAGGAGTTCGTGCAGATGATACAATCGAAAAAATTATCCTCCAAGGGCATGAGCTCGGCGTTCGCCACGTGAAAACGCGCGTTTGGCGTGTCCTTGCCGTTGGCAACGGCCCGTTCGATCATCTTTTCAGACAGGTCGATCCCGATTGCCGTGCCCCCGGGTCCGACAGCGTGGGCGGCTTGGATGACTGCCCAGCCCGTTCCGCACCCGACATCCAGAAAGTTCTGGTCTGGTTGCAATTTGGCAAGGGCAATGGCCTTTTTCTGCAAAATCCTGAAGATACCGAACCGTTTCTTGTCAAAGTTCGGGGCCCACGAGTCCCACAGGTTCTGGTTCAGCTCCGCGTGCCGTGCCTCGATCGAGCTATCGTCAGGGTTCGTTGCCACACCAGGGATCAAGCAGGCGCATCGTTTGAGGTTTTTTTCGCGCAGTCGGGCCGGAAAACAAGTTAAGCCGTTGGACCTTTATCAAACCCGATCCACATGACCAGCGATTCTCCCCCGAATATCATCGAGTATGGCGGGAAAACCCCAAAGATCGCAGGGACCGCGTATATCGACCCGCGGGCGACCATCATCGGCAACGTCGAGGTGGGGGACTACTCGTCGATCTGGGCCGGCGTCGTGATCCGCGGCGACGACACGAAGATCACGATCGGAAACCGCACGAACTTGCAAGAAAACGTGATCGTTCATGGTCCTTTTAATTTCAAGGTCAAGATTGGAAACAATGTCACGATCGCGCACGGCGCCATCATTCACGCCTGCGAATTGGAGGATTTCACTTGCGTGTCGGTCGCCGGTGTCGTGTTCGACGGTGCCTCGATCGGCACCGGCTCAATCGTCGATTCACGGGCCTTCGTCACGGAGGGGACACGTATCCCGCCGAGGACGCTCGTGCATGGTAATCCCGGCCGGCCCGTGCGTGTCCTGACCGACAGGGAGGAAAACGAGATCCGGACTTGGGCGGATTGGTACGTGCAGAAGACACAGTACCTCCTCGGCATGAAGTAGAACGAGCAACCATGGCCACGCACGCCCGGGATGGTTCCTGGGGCCGGACTTCAAATCCGGTTGGCTCGACAAGGGCCAGGGGTCCGATTCCCCTGCGAGGCCGAACTTCTTGCTGGTTTTCCTTGAGGAACGAGGAAAGGGGAAAGAATCTTCAATTATATCTTTGTTCTTGAATACAGATCCCATCAAGGGCAGTCTGGTTAGTCGCGGGTGCATCTCTTCATGCATGTTAGATAAATTCTCCCGCGAGGCCGACCTTTTCGCTGGCTTTCCTTGAGGAACGGGCAAAGATCCTTCTATTCCTTCTTGGTTCCTAAAAAATGGGCTTTTAGGCTAGATAGCATCAAAAGTTATAATCCCAAAATGCCATTTAATTTAACGAGATCGGAACCATGACACATGCTTTATCTGGAACAGCCAAGAAGGCTGCCATTGTGGTTGCTTTCATTGCTGGGTCTATCGTGTATTTTGCAGTTCTGTTATTCATCCCGGGCGTGCCGCTCGTGCTCACGATTGGCATCTATGCCTTCGTTCTCTTCATCGTCATCGCGCCGAGGATAATTTCCAGGATAAACACCAAGGCGAAGGAACGAGAAGAGCGCACGTTCACTCCCGAGGCATCCGTCAAGGAATCCCTCGACATGGATATCGATTCGAACCTCATGTACAAGTGCAACGGATGCGGGTACATGCTCACGCCGACCATGAAGCGCTGCCCGAATTGCAACCGGGCGAATCCGCATTACACGTCGAGCCACGCGCGCCCTCCCCTTCCCTCCAAATGACCCGCTCAACCTTTTAATTCTTGGTCCCATCAAAATATTGTAGAAAGCTTCACACGGGAAGCTACCCTTGCTCGATTGACGGAAGGAAAAATGGAGTGGAATCGCATCTGGATCTGGCAGGCTCAGCCGCTCATGTGTGCCAGGACGGCCGCGAGCCCGCCATATTGGGCATATGCTATGCCGAGGCTCAAGAAGGTGACCGCGATGAGAATCGCGACGAGTGCCTTTACTTTGGTGTCCATTCAATATCGCCGATGAGGTAGAATTAGTCCTTATAAATATGTTTTTCGATGATCGCGATCGCGTCGTCGATCTGGGCGATCTTTTTCTCGAGGCCTTCCTTGTCCTCTTGCATCTTCTCCTTCGAGATCTCCTTCGTGATCTTCCTCGCCCGGGTAAGATCATTTTGAGAGATTTACCCGGGTAAGATCTTTTTGTAAGATCTTTTTGACGTCCCCATCGAGGATGGGGTCTTGGTGCAAAAAGGCTCCATTTACATCACCGTACTACGACCTAAATGGAAGACCTGAAAAGTTGGAAAGAATGGCCAGAAGGAATGAAAGATCGAACCTTCGCATACGGTTCAAAGTGCCACGCGATCCTCAGGATATTCAGCTAAAGTCCGCCATTCAACCAAGTCCCATAAGTTCCAAACTTGGATCGCATGACCCCACGTTTCGACCGAAATAGCTGTTCCATCATTCGAAAAAAAACATTAATCGTGAACCATCCTTTCCCGACAAATGCCCAGATTTAGCCTGACACAGCAATTAGATTATGCTTTAAAGACTCCAGGTTGCCGGTGTCCTTCTCTCGGATTCGCCACGTTCTCCTCGTCGTCGCATACTGGGCGTGGATCTCCTGCCGCATCTCGTTCACGACGGCGATCTCGGAAGCCAAGAGAATCTCGGTTATCTTTTCAGTCATAAAATCGAAATCTAATAATCTTGCATAGTTCTCCGCGTGGACCTCGAAAGTATTTTGGATGTCACTTCGCCCGAGCCATTTCTTGAACTGATACTTCAATTGATGGATCTTGCTTTCCGTATCGTTGTTAGTGAAAGCCAAATCTGGGTTATCATATGCAAGGTACAAGCCATCCTCGTATGAATGGACAAGTCGTATCCATTGTTGCCATGCATCACTAAATGCCATTGTTGGGGTCGTTTGCACCCATTTCAGGAGTGTTGGATCGTTCACGAGTTGGCGCCGCCTCAAGCGGCCTTGAAGCATGTAAACCCACTTGTCCACCGATTTCTTGACCTTGGCACTACTCCATTGTTTGTGACCGAGAATGCAACGAAGCTGATTGAAATCAAACAGCATCGTGCAAACATCTTGATACATTTCGCGGTGGTTGTTAAGGATCGCCTCGATAGAGCCGACAAGCGAATTGAAGGATCGTTTCACGTTGGCAGGCATCTTCGTGGCCACGAGCGATTGGAGTTGCGATAGGATATATTCCAAGTTCGCAAATGCTTCAACTCCCGGAAAGATCTTGATGCAATCCCCCGTGGTTGCCACCGCGCACTTCAATTCCTCGACCATTGGTGCAAGCACGTCACCGGCGGGGCTTTCCTTCGCGACAGGTTTGATTTGGTCCGCCACGTGGCTTGACACGATCGAAATGTCACGCACCTCTGACCGGAGCTGCGTGAGCAGGTGCGTGTCCTTGGCAGTGATGGGTTCTGCCACGTGGTCGAGAAAATGGAATTGACAGTACGCATGGGGAATTTTCGGCCTGAATTGCTCGAATGCCTTCACGATGTTGGCTTGTTTATCCGACACCCCGCCCGTGATCTCCACGCCATACTCGTTCTCGATTTGCTTGAAAATCTCCACGAGTCTTTCCCAGTTCGCCTTATCCAGTTCTTGCCCGAACAAGAAATCCCCACCCACGTTGTCGTAGAACATCCAGAACGCCGGTCGACCCTTTTCCGGTTGGACCCCGTCCAGGCGAAGAACAATCCTGCCTCGTTCCTGCACGGCGCTTTTGACATCCTCCTCGATTTTCGGCTTCGATGCGACCTCGAACGACTCGCATACCGCCTGCACCGTGCCCTGAGAGATCGAGACTTCCCAATCGTCCCACATGATCTCGGAGATCGTCTTGTAATCCAAGTGGTGCTTGAAATGGTGCTGGATTACCTTGGCCCACACGTCAAGGTTGAACTGCTTGCGCTTTAGCACGGAAGCTTGGACCGGGGAGAAGGCTTCGTTAAATTCACACGCGGGATTGGGGCACTTGTAGAAATTCGTGACCACCCATAGAGGGCCTTTCATCGTTTCCTGCTTGCGCCCACCATCGTTGTACAAATGCACGAGCTTTCGACCACAAGCAGGGCAGCGAAAAACTATTGCAGGATCCCACTTCACGTGAAGCGTAGGGGCTTCTATCTCTTGAGGTTTTGCAGGCATGAGATGCGTAATGGCATAGGAAATAAAAACCTAGCCTTTCCGACAAATTGCACCCTATTGCCCCGACGGCAATTTGTCGGGTAAGTGGCGTTTGGTTATAATGAAAAAAAATCATCGAGACGATCGCACAGCCTATGAATATTGAACCATAATGACTCGCGCCCCGATCGTCCGCCTGAATTCAGTTGATTAGTCCTTATAAATATACTTTTCGATGATATTAATGGCATCGTCGATCTGGGCGATCTTCTTGTCAAGGCTTTCCTTGTCCTCGTTCATCTTCTCCTTTGAGATCTCCTTTGTTATCTTCCTCGCACGCGTGAGATCTCTCTGGCGTTTCAGTTCCTGCTGGTCGGTCCGGAGGGTGCTTATCCACTGGTCGAGCTGGATGTTCGGAACTGTTTAAGGCAATTCGTTGTTATGACAATTCATTGGCAATTTTCCAAATCAGGAGGAATTTTCCATTACACGCGGCTAACATTGAGCCATCAAGCGAGAAGGATATGGAATACATTTGGGATCCCCACGCCAAAACGAGTCTTCGAGTATAGGTCTGAACGTCCCAAAGGATTACACGTCTCAAGGTCCCGCATGCAAGAAACCTCCCATCCGGGGAGAATGCAAGGGATTTGGAATAGGATATGTCAACGGGTAATTCATTTAATTCTTCACCTCTCGCCAGATTCCACAATTTAATTGTCCCGTCATCCGATAACGATGCAAGGGTAGTACTATCGGGCGAAAAGGCCACTGAATTGATGATGAAATGGTATTCGCCACCACTGGCACCTCTGACACCACTAGCGCCACGATGTTTTAACGGTGGGAACCGTTCTTGGCCCGTGGCAACCTCCCATAATCTCATGATGTCGCCGAAGCCCCCCGTGGCGATGGTTGCACCATCGGGTGAAAATGCCAAAGCTGATAAGCTTGCATCGATGACTGGAACTTTTTTCCACGAAAACGTGCGTATCGCCTCGTGGGTGGAAACATCAAAGAGAGTGATCTCGGTATCTCCTGTTTGTGCCGCGATCGTCGTCCCATCAGGAGAAAAACAAATTAAACCAAGGCGCTGACTATTTGGAACATTCGAGTATTTAACTAAGGTTCCCGTGGCCACGTTCCATAACTGTAACGGGGCCATCATTCCGATTGTCTGCCCATCTGGTGAATATGCAATGTATTTTGCGAGCACCCCGGGGATTTCTTGGCTCGTTCCATCTGGTAAACTCCACAAGCACACTGATGATTTCCAATCCACTGTAGCTAAATCATGACCCGTTGGTGAGAAGATAACTTGGCGTAGTTCTTTCTTCTGAGTAAATTTCAGGATAGGTCCTGGGCCGATTTTGCAGGGTTCTAAGCATATTTTTCCATTCTTATTGACCATATAGAACTCGGCGTTGCAGTTATGGCATCTATATGAATTTCCGACCCTAGGCGGTAAGAAATTGGCCCAGTTATGTTGCATTTCGATGAATTCAGTCCCGCAATTTGAACATTTCATTGTCATCACATTTCACAACCTGATATAGAAAGATTGTAGACGCATATCATTCACTTCGAGCACACGGATATAAGTACCACTTAGAGAGGGCTTCCTGCTGGAAGTGTTGGCAGACGCCCGTCCTGTCGAGCATCACAACGTATCCAAGATAGCGAGGCTATCATCCCGATGCGGGATGCTATCAGCATATCCTGTGCATACAGCATTTACCCTAATGAAGCGCGAAGTTTTAGCAACAAAGTCGCGGCGTGGCTACTCGGGGAGAAAATCGTCCAGCATTGCTATCTTGGATACGTTACCCTGCTTTTTTGCCCGGCGGCGGTTCGGGGCCGGCTCCCACGTCGTGATCTCGGCCTCGGCGAGCGCGGGGTGCTTGACGAGGTGGTAGGTGGTCGTTGTGCCCGTGTCGAGCCGCTCCCGCCGGACCGCGACGAGCACGCCCGCGAGGTGGTACAGGTTGTTGCCGCCGCTCGGCTTGATGACCGAGCCGTTCGCCAAGGGCGCGGTGGCGAGGAGGCAGACGGGGGCGGCGGCCATGGTCTTCTTGATGCCGGCGACGAGCTCGTGGAGGGAATCTTGGTGCTCGCGGTCCTTGGGATCGCAGAGGGCGGTCAGGCCCGAGTAGAGGACCACGGTCCCCGGCACGGCGGCCGCGGGGATGTAGCGGGCGACGTTCTCGATCGCCTGGTCCCACGTGAAGGCCCGCGCCACCTGAATGCGAGCCAACACATCGCTTGGGACGAGGCCGTGCTGGCGGCCGATTTCGCCGAGAAGGTAGGGATCGAAATGGTTGTCGAAAACGGCGTAGAGCACCTTGGCCGCGCTCACGCCGCCTTGGCCGGGGGGCAGAAGGGCGCGGACGGCGATGCCGTGGAGGATCGGGGATAGGTGGTGCAGGCCGCCGGCGAGGACGTGCAGGATGCCGGGCGCGATGCCCGACCGGCCGCCCACGGGCCCGAGCAGGCGGTCGAGGGGGTCGTGGCCGGTGAGGAGCCACGGGGCGGTGTCGGCGGCCGCGAGGGCATAACTGTCGATCACGTCTTGATCGATGTGGTCGACAATAATTGCAACTAAGGACGGTGAAATTTGTAATGTAGCGTCACACGCGGATGGTTCAAAAGCGGTGGGTTCACCAGCGATGTATGGCCTGGTTTTCTACGAAGGCAACTGATAGCAAGCAGCAAACAAGCACGCCACTATCAGACAGGATTTCTTTCGATTCGTTTTAATCAGGGTTGTTGGACCTTCTCCCCGCATACATTGCAGAAAGTCGAGCTTGGAAGGAGCTGGTTCCCGCAGTTAGGGCAATACATTATCACTGACGGGGATGATGGTGGTTTCGGTTGCATCGAAACGCCGGCACTTGCCCGATCCTGCTGTCCTTGAACTGGCGGGATCTTCTTGCCAGATGGCCATTTCTTTCGTTGTTCGTTCTCGTAATGTATAGTTCCTGCTATGCCTATAGCAAAATAGATGAACAGCGTTAACAAGGTCCATGACCAGATGACTACCGTTGGCGTGACACCGTAGTTTCCCGCTCCCCAAATGAGGACACCGAGGGACCAGAATCCACCAAGAATCCACCAGACAATGACACCCCCTATCGCGCCGCGCTCCTCCCGTGTCCTTTCTCTTGCCTCCCTTCTCGCTGCCTTATTTGCCAACCTATACGACCCGGCGTATGGGTACGCGGGCTGCTGGTTGATGATGGTATTGTTTATGACCACCGAAGATCTTTGTGGTTCTTTTTGTTCATCTGGAAGTGGAGAACCACACGAAGAACAGAATTTAACATCTTTCTCTTCAGATTCATTTCCACATATTTGACATTTCATCTTATCCCCACGCGTCATTTTGAACCGAACTAAAGTTTGTTGGCTGATCCTATATGGGTAATGCCAAGGACCCTGAATGACAGGTTGCGTGCCGCAACCAAAAAAATGCTGGCCGGATCGTCGGAGACAGGGACTTCCGCCATGGAGAACGAGCAATACTTCACCAACCTGCACGCCACCTCGACGTGGACCTTGTGCGTTGTTGCATCCCAGACGACGTCGATGTATGCGTTGATCACGACCCTGAGGTTTTCCGTGCGAGGACCGCCTCTCCCTTGTTCGAGTACGGGTCGCGTGCCACCTTTAAATTGCCTTGATATTTAACAACGAGGAAACCAATCCAGGTTGAAATAGGGAAAGTGTTATTGTGGTGATTCAGGTTCGGTTGAAGGACCATTTCTTTTATAGCGTGGTATTTTCTGGAATCCTATCGTGGGTTCATCTAATCCGCGGTTATCGCGTTGATAATCGCCATCTTGGTAAAATACTTGGAGAAATCATCTCGTAATTCGATGGCAGTTGAATGGGAAAAGCTCCGCAAGGAAGTGGGCAAGAACCCGCTCGTGAAGGCCATTGATATATATACTATAAAACAAACCGGCCCCGCTGCCTTCTATCGGCCAATCTTGGATCGAGCTGGCCCTAGCTGGATTGCTCGATCTCGAGCAGCAATCAAGCCGGCGTCCCGGCTTCGTTCTCGGTGTATTTGGGTCTCGGCTTGTGATTCAAAAGAAATATCGAAGCAACTACAACGAATATTGAAACGCCGTAACCCACCCATGTCCCCACAGAAGGACTGAATACGAAGAAAGTGGTTGGAGTTCCCTGGAAATAGAACGGAGCAAGAATCTCGTAATAATAATTAGAACCGTTGGCTGCGGTCAAGTTTCCGCCGCCAGCCAATTGGACATACAGGGGCGCTACAGCTTGACCGGTGAAAGACAGCCAAAACTGGTTATGTGGAACGGCTTGCATGTAACAATACGTCCACACGGTAACGTTCCAGGAACCGGTGCCCGTACCTCCCATAGACTCTCCGCTAACAACAGGGCCACTACCAGTGATATCTTCGTATCCTAAAGCAACAGAGGGGGTTGAATTGGGAATATAGAAAAAAATCGTTTCCACAAAAAACGGGGAGAAATAAGATACGTTCGCCGGTAACATCATTGTGAAGGTAACATTCACAAGGCAAATTTCACCTCCGAAGTAACCTGTGTAGAAAGCGCGAGGGAACACGGCCGTAGCGTTAACCTTGAACAAGCCGGTGTTGCCGTTAGAGTAATGTCCATTCATATGACCACTAACAGCACCGTAGCCGGAGTAGTACGCAGCCTCGCGGTTCACCGTTCTGCTATCCGCCATTAGACTTGCAAATATCGAGCTGCCAGCGTACGTAACGCCTGCGGCTACCAACACGCTAAGCACGATAAGGACCGCCGAGATTGCCCGGATTTTCTTCGTTTCGACCCCCCCCGTTTCTGCTCGCTACATCATCCTTAGCGCATATTACACTTTCGGTAAATCCCACCACAAGCCAGGCCCTCGCCTCCGGTTTTTTGGTGATTTGTGCCCCCAGTGGCCCCGCTGCATTCTTTCAGCCAATTTTGGATAGAACTGGCCCTCGATGGCCAGTATGATATAGAACTGATAATCAAACCGGGTATATCTGGCCCATTTCCTGCCAGAATTGCGGCCTGAAATTACAATTCAGCAAATCTTTGGCCGTAGCTGCCCTGCCGAAACTTGAAGGCACGGTCCACGTCAACATCGCACTTATTTTGAAATTTATGATGAATTTCTTCCTGAACCCGGCCAAGTATGACGAATTTCCTGTCGTCAATGCCATCCAGAACGACGATTTCCTGTGGGGCCAAGGCGATACCGGCGGGCTGGGGAAGATCCGGTTCCACGATTGGAAACAGGCATTTGAAAAATACGCTCACCTGCCGAACGTGGCAATTTTTCTCGAGCATATCAAGGACTTCCAGCGAATGGGCGCGAAAAATTCCCCCACACCAGAGCAAAACAAGGATATAGACTTGGCCATGGCATTGGGCGAGATCTTTGCGCACATCGTGTATGTCAACCTCGTCATCGAGAGCGTACCCCTGCACGACGTGGACGATGACACCATTGACCAGATCTTCGACTTTATGGTCCGGGACTTCTCGAAGTTCGCCTTGCAGTTTTACCAGAAAAAGGGAACGCTCGAGGGGCAGATGGAGTGGTGCCTCAAGATGATCCGGAAACCGAACGTGGACGAAGATCGGTTCAAGCGGATGTGGGAACTCGCTTGCGGTCATCACGTGGGCCATGGCCAGATATTACCACGAAAACGCGTCGGCGAACGTCATCCAGCAGGGCTTGAAGATGTTGCATAACGTCGACGTGCCCGTCGATACCATCTACACGTG
>Ga0326728_10001586_pt1 | contig 79614 bp, 76 predicted proteins | sample MB3enrmetagenome_FD_207602 | JGI IMG/M metagenome (GOLD analysis project Ga0326728, IMG submission 207602) | Lab enriched peat soil microbial communities from McLean, Ithaca, NY, United States - MB31MN | ecosystem: Environmental > Terrestrial > Soil > Wetlands > Peat | place: USA: New York...
TCAATGTAGTTGAAGCCATATTGTTTCGCGTTGCTTTCGTAGAGGAAGCAATAATCCAAATAGCCTGTCTGAAGTAGGGGGATTAGATCGACTTCGCTTGCGCGTAAGGTTATCTTGTTTCCAACAGGTGTCTGCACATCTGGAACAGAAATGGTGTAGTTTGACCCGTTCGGAATGGAACTTATCGGCGGGCTGAAATTGTTAGTTACAAGATTAAGGAACAGATCTTTCACACCATAATAATCCTGCGCCAGCTGAATCGCCATCAGCGCGCGGTAGCCAAGAGAATCTAACTCAGGGTTAACAAGCCCAAGTCTAACATTTGGCTGAGTCAAGATTTGGCACCAATTGCTCGCGTTAATCTCGTTTGCATCCACGCTGCTGTTCGTGTAAGCCAAGACAAGTTTGTTGGTTGCAAATCGAATGTAATAATCCGCGTAAGCCTGCTTGGTTTGAGTGTCAATTGTGTTGTACATCATCATAGGAATTAATGAATAATCTGCCACCATCAACAAGTCAACACGCTGATCCAACTCAGTAACTTGACGAATAACCTGAATGCTTCCATGCCCCTCCATCTCCACGTTCACGTCTGGGTTGGCAGCCATAAAATCCGCATCCACCTTGTTCAAGGGATACATAAGGCTTGTCGCACAAAAAATCGTGAGCGTCTGCTTAGACGAGATGTTTAACACATCGTTTTCAACAAAAAAATAAGTGGACACCATGAGCACTACAATCAATATGGCCGAAAGCACAACATATCTTCGTCTCATCTCTAAGAGGACCTTTTCACCTTATCGCTATCACACTGAATCCTGAATCGGCGAAACCTGGATTTCTTGAATCTGAGCTATTTTTTCGTTGTTCGCAAGGCCCTGTCCTTCAAGAACCAACGGAGCAAGGTTGCTAGGTAGCGCTCCGCCATTCGCCTCGTCTGCAATGATAATGTTGTTTGATTCTAAGCGGGTGTTGTTGAAGGTTGCCGTCTTTCCGTCTGCACCTATCACTTTAATAACGTAGCCAGCAGTTAAAGCGCTGCTACTGATAGCGCCCTTGTTTTCAGCGCATGTTACAAGCTGGCTAAGAGGCGTGCCACTCCAAGTTGTAGTACCATCGTTGTAGCTTCCTGGGTTCATCATGACGGCGTTTGCGAAGTCACCCTGAGTATAAGTAATCGCTGAAGTCCCACTGATCACTATGCTCCAACTTTGGGAAACTATCTGAATCTCCGTAATGCCCTCAACTTGGTTCTGCTGCGAAACATCTGAGCCAACTAATGTCAGCGGCCAGTATGGCGGAGACAACAAGGCATTGTTTAACTCCACAGCTACAATGATGTTAGTGTTGTTAGCTACTTTGCTACCCGTGAACGTTGCTGAAGAGCCGCCGCTTCCATAGACAGTGACAGAATAGCCTGCGGCAAGGGAAGCGTTGCTAATGCCTCCGTTGATGTTGCACCATGAAACCCAATCGCTCAGGGTCGTGCCAGTCCAAACGTTTCCGCTTGAGTCAGTGTAATTTATACCCACATGGTTAACTTCAGCCGCAAATGCCTGACGAGCCATAACAAGCGTAGTCGTGCCGACGACGCTCACACTCCAATCTTGCACGTTGGAAGTAATCGCCATTGTGGTGACCCATTTCACCCAGAAATGCCCTTCAGTAAGCAACCCATCAGGTCCCAAGACAACCAGCCTCAGCGGCCCAACATCAGAGGTTAACGCTGACCCGTTCATTTCGTACGCTAAAACCAGCGTTAACGGTTTCGTCGGACTCTCTTCGCTTCCGGTTAACGGGTCATATGTTGTGAAGCCCTGAGCGTTTACGGTTTGATTGTAAGTGTAAACCATAGAATACCCGTCAGAACCAGTCACAGTTAAAGTCTCATCGCTCGTTATGCCGCCGACCAAGTTGAGAAGCTCAGTCACGGGAACACCCTGATACGTGCCGTAATTCTGTATCATTCCACCACTGCTCTTCAACCCGCCTTTAGCAGTGTAAGATTGAAGCCCGACAATGTCTTTTTCATCTAAAACTTTCTGCTGGCCGTTAGCGCCCACCAGAGTCAAACTCATCGCCGGCAAGTTTACAGTGCCAGAAGATTTTGATAGAAAATACACTGCCGCTCCCGAGGCAGCCGCAACGACTATGATTATTACAACGATTGAAGCCAGAATTTTTTTGTTCCATCTTGGTTTTTTTGCTTCAGAAGTCACGACCTCTCCCTCAGGTTGGCTACTCAGCGATATGTAAATAAAAATATTTCGGTATTGCCACGCCAAAAGCATGCAAGCACTCGCGCGTGTGCATCAGCTAACACTTCGGTTACGAAAACTTTAAAGTGACTTCGTTATATCTAATAAAACATATCGTTTGCAAGATTAGAAAAAACCAAAAATGGCGGAATAGAGAAAATGAAGACAAGAACCAAAATCCTCGCAGTGATCATGACTTTGATTGTTATTTCTGCTGTAATCTCATCACTTTATCTCACGGGAGTAATCCCCGCCAAAGCTAAAACTCCTAAATCAACCACAACTCTGCTTGAGTTGCCGTCTGGACAACCAGTTCAGTGGCAAATTGAAGCCTCAGGCGACTTTAAACAGCAGGCGAACTGGACGCTTTCTGACATTTCTAAAATGCCTCTGACCGAGGTCATAGCGAACAACGCAACATACATAGGCGTCACGCTCTTCCAGTTTTGCAATGAAACAGGCATCGGCTGGGACGCCGGACCCTTAACAGTGATTGGAGCGAACGGGCAATCAGCCGCTTTAAACATTTTTGAGGCATGGAACAGCAGCTACTATCCTTACTCATCCTATACCCCTGACTTATACAAATATCAAGTGATAGTTCTAGCATTCGTCAAAAACGGCCAGTGGATGACAAGCATCACAGGAGGCCCAGTTACACTGGTTGCCCCCATGCTTCCAGGCAACGATCAGATCGAGCAAGTAACAGAAATCCAAAGTGCACCTTGGACCGTGAGCATCACAGGCAACGTTGCAAACCCGCTAACAATAACCGGAGAAAACCTGACAGATTTTCAATCACAAACAATCCGCGGAGAATTTGTGCCTGGAGACGTACCTATTGAATCTATTCGAACATCAGACTGGACAGGCATACCGATACTGGATGCACTGCAAGTCGCCAAAGTATCACCTAATGCGCAACAAGTCACCATCATCGCAATCGACGGTTACACACAAGTCTTTACACTGCAGCAGGTAAGCGCTGGAGAAATGATGATTGGCTACCAAGAGAATGGAACCGCGTTGCCGCTGAGTGCGGGAGGACCTTTCAGAGTTTTTGCGCCGACACCTGATTACAGGTGGGGTGAATACTGGGTGAAATTCATTAAACAAATCGTAGTATCATAGACAATGAATGCCTTAACTTGAGCTTAGCTGAAATGACCCAATTGTTTTACAAGAAAAAAAGGGTAGATGTCACAGGGACGCAGCACTGACTGCAGTCACTGCGCAAATTCGTCTCATTTCTTACATTTTATTTTTAGCTGGATTTGCTGATGTCTACTTCGATAACCATATTCGCGGCGATTTTGCCGGCTGTGAGTAAACCATCTTGGCCTATGACCATGGTTTTTAGTGGTCCTGAACCCGATGGTAGATTGGTGCCGTTGTACTGGTAGGCAAGTATTAGGTAAACCGGGTTTGTTGGAGTGGCAGAGTTTCCTGAAGAATCGTACATGCTGAAGCCTTTGCCGTTTGCAACCTGATCATAAGTGAACGATACGCTGTAGCCGTCTGAGCAGTTGACACTGATGGTGTCGCCGCTTGTGATTCCGCCAACCAAACTGCATACATCAGAAAGTTTTACTCCAGTGTAAGTGCCAACATTCATAGCCATTCCGCCTTGACCGATTGATCCTCCTTTGCCAGTGTATGATTGAAGACCAGCAATGTCTTTTTCGCTAAGAACTTTTTGTTGTCCGTTGGCGCCCACAACGGTTAAGCTCATTGCCGGAAGATTGACCGTTGAGGCTTTATGAGAAGAAAGGATGTATACCGCAGCAACTGATGCGCAAACAACAACGACCACGACAATTACGATTACGGCCAGCATTTTCCTATTAAGCTTGCTTACTTTTGTTTCCGAAGCCATTTTGTTTTTTCCCTTCACCTTTCTTTCTCAACGATGTGTATATAAAAGCATTTCGGATAACCTGCAAGCGTTAACTAACTAGTTAAGAGGGGGGGTTGATGGCACAACTAAAAGACTACCCAAATGCCCCTGAGTGGTTCATCTTCCCTTTCAGCGTTGTCCGTTTTGTCTTATACAGCTCTATCTCCCAGCCATTTTGTTCACGCTTTTGATGCGGTTTGGAGTCGCTGTGTCCTGGCTGGCGTTTATGACCAAAAAAAATGGGACATGAAACAACCGAAACAGAACAAAATGAGACCAAACTTGGAAGAACACTGTTCAAAATCGCAGGATTCGCGGTGCTCATGAACTTGGTCATAATAGCGGTATGCATCTTAGCATCCTTATCTTGAACTCCTACCGAGCCTAATATTTTACTAGTAAACAGGCGCTCGAATCCCTTCCCCGGCGCCAATTCCTAAAAATTACCGGCTAAAGTTTCATCAAATGTAAAGTTATGCGGGGTTAGCATTGAGTCCACTGAGTCTCTTGCTAAGCTCGTCAAATATTAGTCGCTTTTTTTCTTTACTTAAATGAAGGATAACTTTAGAAGCCATTTCACTTGAGATAGTGAAAATGTAGTTTAATTTTATGACGCTGTCTTTTAGGGCGCCTTCACTTTTTGTTAGCGGTATTCCTTTCATCTTGAGATTGCTGGTTATGCCTGCTATCACAATGTTTCCTAACTCTTCGAACAGCACTACTGCTGGTCTGGTTTTAACTTCATTGGTGTCTGTAAATTGCACGCTTGCAAGTATAACATCTCCAGGTTTAGGCATTTTCCCAAGCCTCGTCTTCCTCGTTATCCCATAATTCTTTCATTTTTGCCTGCTGAATCTTATGGATAAACTCGTCATATTGTCTTCTTTTTCTGGAGTCTTTTGCAATCTTTATTAAATCAGAAATTGTTTCGTTATAGGTTTCTCTTGGATACTTTCTTATGTTTTTTAGCTCCTTAACTACAGATTTCTTAAGCTGTATTGTAGTAGCATCTTTCATTATACATCGCCTATAATTAATATATAATTTATTATAATAACCCTTTTGGTCAATGCCATATGACCGGATAGCTATTCCAAGCAGTGCCAAGTACAACATAATTTACTAGTAAGCGGAGCTCGAATCCCTTTCATGTACCTCCAATTTTTCAGCAAACTTTAAATTGCAAAGGAGTAAAGCCACTTTCGCGCGCTGCTTTGTCCCTAAAATGGTTAAAAATGGTTATAAGTCTGATTTCGCTTATTAGAGCCTGCAATGGACTTATTTGATGAACGCGTTCTAGCCGCGCTTAAGGACGGTAAACCCAGAAGCTTCACAGTGCTTCTAAGCGAAGTGGGGTTTAGCCACAACACTTTGCAGCAGCACCTCGAACGTCTAATGGCACAAGGTCTCATTGTAAGGGAGAAAGCAGCCGCAAACAGTTTCGGAAGACCCAAATTCGCGTATCATGTGCCATCCAGGACCACGAAACAGGTCTCGCTCGCCCTCCAAGATCCACGCGTCGAACTAGTGGCCCTGCCTTTTAGCCGCTTAAGGCACGTTTGCAGGTTTGAGAAGGGCGGCCACTGTAAAGAAACAAGGAGGGAATGTGCGCCTCAAATTTGCCCCCAAATCAGAAAATAAGACTTATAACCACTTTACACCAATTTAGGGACAAGCCAGCGCGCTTCGAATCCCTTTCCCGGAAATCGGTTTAAGCGCAGAAATTTCAGAGCAGTCAAAAGAGAAATTATATAGTAAAAAACAGGCGCTGGTTGCCAGTAAGCGCAAGGCTTAAATAATGTATTCTCACAGTATTGATACTGTGAGTATGATGTCATCAGAAGAAAAAAGAGTGCCGTATTCGGTTTATCTAACTCCCAGAGCAGCAACAATTCTTAATTGCTATGTAAAAGGTTCTGGTTACGTATCAGTTAGCAGAACAATCGAAGAAATAATCCTCTGTTTTAATTCAATTTACAAGTCAGTGCAAGACATTGGAAAATTGGCCAATCTTCCAGCAACTCAGCAGACGCAGGAGCAACAGAATCGGCTTCTGTATGCTCTTCTAACTTTTCTATCAAGTATTCAAAATGCCGCATCAAGATTAGCTTGGAGCGAGGAACCACAGGAAACGGAAAATAAATGATAACTATTATTGACAACATTGCAGCCCTTCGAAAAAGAGTAATTGTGGTTTCTGGGAAAATGGAGGTGAAATAATGGGATACAGCAATCAAGAACTTAGGGACGTTTACGATAAGAATGACGGGTACTGTTGGCACTGTGGAAAAAAGCTTGCCTTTTCGAATTATGGGCAATTTGGCGAGAAGGGCGCATGGGAAGTTGACCATAGCAATCCTGTATCGAAAGGAGGAACAGACTACTTTAGGAACTTAGTTCCATCATGCATAGAATGTAATCGAAGCAGAGGCAATCGAAGACGTCTATGATGTGAATCGCTAGAAAAATGCGATTAAAAGACCATTTGATGGAAAAGAACTAATGCCGTTTAGAGCTAGGTCTTCTCGTATTGCCTACTTTTACTCTATTGACGTCTATATTTTTTCCAGCATTAACACCAGAAACTTTGAAGGTTTCTTTTCCAAGACTAACCTCTCTTCTTAACCATTTCATTTCCCTTGAACTATTATATAAATAAGAACGCGGGTTTCGCTCATCCCATGTAAGCCTTAGAGGAATTTCTGTCTCACACCTTTTTTTCATTTATTGGTCCCTCCATACTTTAGTGAACTTATCTGTATATAAATTATAACCGTTTCAAGAAAAAATCCCAGAAGGAATTCGTTAGTTTTTCTTGATCTGTAATCACTCGAAACGTCGACCCCGTCGAAACCTCAACAAGTTTAAGGTACCCTTCCCTACTTTTTCTGCTTTCATCTTTATACGCCTCGTGAGAAATCGAAAATTCAGCATTGTTGGTAAGTAACTTTCGTAATAGGTCCGAGCATTGTCGCGAATTTCTGACCACCAGAACTCCATTAGATACACCCGAATGCAAATCAATTTGCATTCCCAATGGATGGCTCTCGCTTAGCGTTTTTGCTCTTTTGTCAAACCTGAAGCACTCTGCAATTGCTAATACAGAACATAAATCTTCAAACACTTGCCCTTTTTTGAGGGATTGTTCTTTTTCTACTAAAAATCTGGAGAGCCTCGTATGGTAGAAACGATCTATCTTCTTTAGGAAATTACTGATTAGGGCATTATAATTGGGATAGTTTGCCAGTAACTTTTCGCAATCAGGATCATCAAAAATCTCTTCTGCCATAAGAATTAGTATTCTTTTCTTGAAGTATTCAAGTGAATTAGTGGATATCTTTTTTGAGTATTCTTGAGCATCATACTCCGGAACATAGGCAATTACAGGTTTTTTCTGCGCTAAAGTGGCCGCTAGTTCAGAATCTTTACCTAAGGTATCAGTTTCCTGAACCATATATATTGTGCAAAGTGCTTTGTTAAGCATTAACCCTTCGATTAGTCCTTTGTCTCGTGGATTTCCACATTTCGATTGTGTTGGGTCAAAATATCTGAGGTTTAGTTCCTTCAATCTCGGGTCATCAAAGACCTCTTCGATAAAGTCGTATGTTTCTCTAAACTCCCAGTCCGCCCTCATGGAAGTTGCGAAATATACATCCATATAATCCCAAGTAAGGTAGACGTCAGTGTTTCTTCTAGCGATCTCTTGAATTTCTTTTAATTCAGTTTCGATTTCAAACAATCGATTGGCACACAAGTCTATTTCTTTTTCAGAAAACTTGCTTTTCTTTTTTCTAGCCTTCTGCATTTCTTTCTTGAGAAACTTAGCCTCATTATCTATTTTACTTGGCAACAGTTCCCCTACTAACCAAGTTTTGTCCTTCGAAATTTTACTTATTTCCACCATCTTGTTTGGTCTATTCTTGAAAGATTGTACCAATTCAATTTCTGTTTTTGAATAAGGAAATAGTTCTTTTGCAATTTCAGTAATCGTTTTGTGTGATAACAGCTTATTGGCATACCGGAAGTTACCAAAACACAGCATTGCTAAACCACAAAAATTAACTATTCCTTGTCTCAGTTGCTCGAGCGATACTTCCTTTTGTTCGAAGAAAAACTTGAAGAAATCTTCCCCGACAGTATCTTGATTAAGTAACAGTAATAATTCGTTAAGTTGATTATAATTTACGGTTTTATTTTTAGCAGCGCTCTCTAACCAAGCAGAAATTAGTTTTGTTTCTTCGGTGTGTAATTTGGGAATGCAACTTTCGCCGCAAAGATATTTCACAACCAAATTTAAAACTTCTTTAGGAGACCTCAGATTGACTTTGTCAAGAAAATCGCTTGTGAATTTCGTGGCAACCACCATAACGCGTTCTATTTTTATTGCTGCAGTTATATAGAATTTTGCACTTTTCAATCACTAGCGAGTTGCTTAATCGTAATTTTTTCTGAAGAGTGTTTGGCCAATGTCTTTTGAAGAAAGAAAGGAAGGACAAAACAAATAGCTTGATGGCCAGCGGATAAGTGTTTACTAGTAAATTGGGGTTCGAATCCCTTCCCCAGCGCCATTTTACCTCTAAGTTTTAAATGTTCAAAGCGCCTTGTGGGTGCTTTGGTTGTATCTCGAACTCCGAGACAAAGAGCAGTTGACGTTTGCCTTAACTCGGAACATGGAAGAATTGCTAATCCATAGTTGGCATTCATAACTAATTTATTTCAATAAGTTCTTAGATGTGATCGATAATGAGCGACAAAAATGCAAAGTAGTCTTAGGCAGGAGCGCGAAACAGCGCTACGATTGGATGAAGCGCCCGCTGTTGTTAAAGCAACAGTTGATACTGGAGAGTCTTTCTGCAGGATGTTTGGGGAAGCTATTGACGAGGCATTTTCTTCCCTAGGTGAAACTACAAGAAAAGCAATATACATCCATCTGAAAAACTCGTTTGGGATTGCGAAGCGCGAAATTCCCTACAGGATCAATGACTTTTCAGATGCGCTCGAGAAAATTTTTGGACCAGCCGCCAGAAACTTGGAGATTCTCTGTATAAAAAACATTCAAGCCAAAGCTAGAATTGACTACAAGTGGGATTTACCCGAATCGAGTGGGTCCGGATTGACGTTTAAAGAATACGTACGCATCGTTAAGCAGAACTATAAACAGCAAGAAAGCTCTCAACGAGCAGAATCAAAGAGCAACTCCAGGGAGAAAAAACGGGTAACCCCTGTGGCTCAAGAAAAAACAGATGAAAACAAAGTTACGCTAAAGACTGCTAACGTGATGGTCAAGAAAGTAATTACGATAGATGAAAAAGCGTCAGTCAAAGAAGCAGCTGACACAATGAACCAGTTCGAGATAGGCTCCGTAATCACCACCAGAAAAGGGAAGCCCATAGGCATAATTACTGAGCGAGACCTTTTGAAACGCATAGTCTCCGAGGGCAGAAACGCAAGAAAGACTAGAGTTAAAGAAATCATGTCAAGTCCATTGGTCATTATTTCACCCGACACAGACTTAGAAGAAGCGGCACGCTTGATGTTCAAGATGAAGATAAAGAAGCTGCCAGTAACCGAACAGAACCGCTTAGTGGGTTTGGTCAGTCTAACAGACATAGCCCGCGCTCAGCCGATGATAAAATTCCTGCAAAAACTTGCCGCGACGGAATTTACGCCGAAAAGCATGCAGAAAGTCTTAAATTGCTACATTGTTTAGGGCAATAAAATTTGTTGCCGCTAGGATTTGAATCCAGCCTTTGAACTCCTTGTTACCGGTAAACTGGGGTTTGAATCCCTTCCCCAGCGCCAATTTTCAAGCGTGATTTAAGCTTATTTTAGCGAAATTTTTTCTGTGGTGCATTTTGGATGCTTTAAGTTTGTGATGTCATCTATTTTTGAGGATACAGTTATGGGTTTGTGCCTGTTATGCATATTTGGACGCTAAAGCTTGTGACGTCGTCTATGCTTGAGGATACAGTTAGGGTTAGTGTTGCGGCTACTGATGCCCCAGGCTGGAGGTCTGTGCTTTGTTGGTCCCACGTTATGGTTATTGGCCCGTTCGCGCTTGCTGGGCTCCAGCTAGTTGTCGCCATGTTCAGAGTTAGTGAAAGGCCGCTGCTGGTGTTTTTGACGTAGATTGTTTGAGTGCTGGTTCCCCCCGCGGTTAAGGTTCCCCAGTTTATGGAACTCAGTGGAGTGGTGCATGCGCTGTTAGAGTACACGCCTAAGTTTGCTGATGTGGAAATTGTACCTGTGGAAGCCAAGGTTGAAGATGTACTGATGACTGAAAAAGTGGTAACTGATAGAGCAAATCCAATTATGACTAATGCCACTACCGCTATTATTATTGAGAGTTTCAGTTTTGCCATAATTACCCCCTCCACAGACAGCTTGTTTCATTTGCCACCTCGTAATTGTGTATTTGAGAATCACAGATACTGTTCGTTGAGTTGTGTGTTTTCATTTTTTCCTTCTCCTCCTGAATTTTGAAACCCCATATCGCTCAAACCTATTTTCTGGTTGCGCATTTCTGTTCGGGCGCAGGCACAAAGATGACCAGTTCTTTTTGAGCAGACAATTTTTGTTTTGCTGTTTCTTTCTTGATCCCTACCCAATAGAGGCTCCAGCCAATACACCAGAGAAAGACGGCTACTGGTATTAGCAGGATGCTTCTTAAGTTACGCGTTATCATTTCTCTCTCTCCTCTCGAATTTTGAAACATCTTATCGCTTGAAAGCTATTTTATAGCTTTTTGTAAAAGCAATTAGCGTTAATTGTTAACTTTAACAAATTTTTGCGAAGTTAACTTAACAAATTTGCGAAGTTCATTTAACAAGGTTTGCGAAGTTCGTTAACTGCAAGTTTATTTTTGATGATAACCTCAAAAAATAAGAGTTATTGCCATTTTACATCAATTTCGGGGCAAGCCAGCGCTCTTTTACTTTAAAGAGAGTAAATCTCAGTTATGGAAAGCATGTGTTGAAAGATAGGAAAAGCGAATTAGGTTTTGGTTTGATGGCTTGAGCCTTATTTTTATTATTGATTGTCGCCGAAGATTTCAAAGAAGCCTTGCATTCTCCAGTAGGTGTCTAAGAATTCTAAGCCTCGGGGTGTAGCAAAATAGTAGACTTGTTCGCCGTCAGTGAGTTTTCTGGCTAAGCCGAAGTTGCACAGGTTTTCGATTATCGTTCTTAATCGGTCGATGGGGACGCCTACGCCGTAGGAGATGCGTGTGATTTTTCCTCCTTCAGGATAACGTATAAGCACTTCTAAGACCCCTGCATATAGGTCAGTTTTTGAGCGTTTAGTTTCTCGGCGGCTCATCAGTACATCTCCATGGCGAATTAAAATGGCGGTTTCGGCAGTTCCGTTACTTTTTTTGGTGTTTCGCTTACGGCGGCGCCAAAATCCATCTTGAGCTCAGCGGTGTAGGTTACTTGCTCTGCAACTGAGCCCTGTTCCAGCTTTACCGTGTCGGCAAATATGCATCCCGCCTTGCACATCGCACCGAGCACAACTTCTTTTCCGTAAACATCGTCAACTCTCGCCATCCCGCCGCCTGTCCACAGCCCCCTCGAAGCCATCGCCTGATTGAAAAGAGCTGCGTGGTGCTCAATAACCCAGTTAAAGGCTCCCGGGCTACAGCTTACATCAGCGCTCTTGCCGATTATGACCTGTTCACCGATCAAGGCGCCTTCACATCGACTGCCGCTCCGCACCGTCACCAGTCGGGCTTTCAATCCCACCTTAACCTCTGTTTTTCCACTGACATCCGCCTCCTCCTGCACAACGATTTTTTCCGCCGCCAGTTTCCCGCTGAAGGCAAGCTGCCTGCACTCTAAGGCGCCGTCAATCTGCGTGTTGCCGCAGCCCTTAAACAAATCCGAAACATTCATTGTCCCTGCCACAGAAAATTTTCCTCCAACCTCCGCCTTCTGCGAAATGCAGCCGCCGTTTATTTCGATGACGCCGCCTGCTTCGATGATGTCGCAGGTTAAGTTTCCGCCGACTTCCAGTTTGCCGAATGTTGAGATTCTGTGCCCTTTGCAGCCGGCTGGTAGGCAGCCCCGTCCGTAGACCAGCAATTCGCCGAATTCGAGGGCTGATTTGCTGACGAATTTTCCGCCGACGTGGATGCTGCCGGTTATGGAGCCGCCGCCGACTTCCGCTTCTCCGCCCACGTTTAAGTCGCCTATTTTGACGGGACCCGACGCTTCGACTTTGCCGCCGACATCAACGCTTTGGGCTTCCAATCCGCCCCGGATGTTTGCGCGTCCGCCTGCCCGCATTCTGCCGCATTTAACGGCGCCCGCCTCTATTTTTCCGCCTACATCAATGTCGCCGGCGTCAATTAACCCCTTGACCTCCACGGAATGGCTCACGTTAAGCTGCTTATGAACCGTCAAGCTGCCTGATACCTCAAGCTTACCGACGTAGCGCCCGGTCAACTCAAGCCGCGCCTGCTGAGAGCCCCAGCTGCCCTCCGCCAGCTTCGAGATGAAAACCCCTGATTCCACCGAGTCACATTCAAGGTCACAGTCCACGTAGGCTTTGCCCTCCAGGTAGACGCCTTTGGCAACGGTGACTTTTTTGCCTTTGCTAGCCCGGATTACGGCGTTGTGGCCGATTTTAAGTGCGCCGTCGACAAAGTCCAGTGTCGCTGCTTCTCCGCGGTGCACACTTACATCTGACATGTTTCTAGCTACACCTCCTGCGCTTTTAAGGGTGGCTCACTTTGCGTTACTACGGTCAGTCTGCATTTTCTCATTTTATTCAGCCTTCAAAGCTTTCCGCGCGATTAAGTATCCGATTGTGGCGAGCACCACGGCGACAACGGCAAGGTATATCATGTTTCCAGCTAGTGCGGACAATTGTGTTGGCGTCAAGTTCCCGTTCACTATAAGCATTCTGGTAGTTTCGGAAGCTTTTGTGATTGGGTTAACTTCAGCTATACCCTTGAGCCAGGATGGAAATGTTCCTAGAGGAAATATGGCGCTGCTCATGAAAATCAAGGGAAATGCCAGAAAATTAACGATAGCAACCAGTGAATCAACATTTTTCACTGAGAAGGCAAGTGCAGTGAAGAGACAGCCGAACCCAAACGTCAAGAGCCCGAAAGCTATGAAGATGCCAAGTAAGTTAAGTGCGCCAAAGCCCGTGCCAAACTGCAGTCCGTTTGGAAGAAGAACCGCGACTATGAATGTCAATGCCGCTATGAACATGGCTTTTACAAAGTTCTGCATCACGCCAGAGAAGAATATTGATGCCCTCGATATCGGGGCGCTCAACAGAGAGTTAAGGTAGCCTAGTTGCCTGTCAAGAACTATGTCGATGCCGCCGTACGCCATGTTGATTATGACGATGAAGGAGATTATGCCTGCCGTAAGGAATGTTATGTAGTTTGCAGCGCCTCCGAACACTGAATTCATCGCAGACTTAATCTGCTCAACCAAGACTGGCGACAGCGCGATGCCGCCGATTTGCGTGGGCACTAAGTTGAGGGGGTTAAATGAGCTTCCGAAGAGTGCCAGCCAGAACACTGCCATGAATAATCCAGGCATTATGGCGGCTGGGTTGCGAATCCACTTCTTCAAGGAACGTGCTGTTAACGCGAATGTGTCTGCGAACATTTTACTTCAACCTCTCAATTAAAACGCGCTGGCCAAACCAATCGCCATTTGCTGATCCATCGCGCATCATGTCGCCAGTGATTTGCAGGAACACTTGGTCCAATGTTGGTTTAACCAAAGTAATGTCGGATATCTTGAGCCCCCTTTTGGTTACAACTTCAATTATTTGTGGTATCGCAAGCTCTGGTTTGGCAAGTTTAATCTGGTAACTCTGACCTTTCTTCGCTACTTCGGAAACGTCTTGAATTTCTCTAAGTAAATCTGTCAGGTCCACGCCGTCTATAAGCCGCAACGTTAGAATGGGACCCCCCAACTTTTCCTTTAACTGTGGGGGTGAACCTGATGCCTTGATTGTGCCTGCGTCGATGATGGAGATTCTGTCGCAAAGAGAGTCAGCTTCCTCCAGATAATGCGTGGTCATGAACACGGTGATTCCTCTTTCATGATTTAGTTCTCGAATGTACGTCCACATTTTCTGTCTCGTCTGAATGTCCAAGCCGAGTGTAGGCTCATCCAGAAACAGTATTTTCGGTTCATGAATAAGCCCCATTGCAAGTTGCAGCCGCCTCCGCATTCCGCCTGAATAGGTTTTAACCTGCCTTTGCGCGGCGTCTTCAAGCTCCAAAAGCTCTAGCAGTTCTTTTGCCTTTTTGCGAACTGCGTCGTTTGGAACGTGATGGAGTTTCGCGGAGAGAAATAGATTTTCCGCGCCTTTCAATTCGTCATCTGCTGTAAACTCCTGAGGCACTACCCCAATGTTTTTTCGTACATCAGCGGGATTTTTGCCCACATCATAGCCCACCACTGACGCTTCCCCCTCGGTTAAAGATGCCAAGGTGGTAAGCATTTTGATTGTGGTGGTTTTTCCTGCACCGTTGGGTCCGATGAAACCGAATAGTTCGCCTTCCTCCACCGAAAAAGAGATGTGGTCAACGGCTTTGACGGTTTTCTTGTAGGTCTTAGTGAGGTTTTTTGCCTCAATTATGTTGGTTTTCATGTTAACCTGTTCCTTTTAGGGGACATTTGCTTGCGGATGATAAATAGTCAGTTCACTTTGGGTACTCACAAAAAGTGATCACAAAAAGTTATTTCCACCGTCGGTGATTCAAATAAAAGACATATGCTTCTGACTCGGCTTTAGGCAACGGAAAGACGTATGTAGGCAATCACGATTCCCCGCTGGATAAAAAGGGTCGTTCAGGATTTTTTGGACAAAGGATGAATCGACCTCGTTAAGCAGGGTTTCTAGGGCCTCATATCTCTTCATTGCTCACCCCAATAAGAGGCACGAGACTCACTTTATTAGTTTAGGAACACGCATGCGGGCGTTTTCTCGAAAGAGCAACCATCAGCGAACAAACCGATACCGCTACAATCGTAGCAAGCATAACCCAGAACCAGAAAGGAACTCGTATACTGTTCTCAGGGCCACCGCTACCGTTGCCTGAGGATGTTGAGGATGTTGGAGTCGGCGTTGGGTTCGGGGGGGTCGGCTCTGTTTCTATGACTTTTGTGAAATTCGCGTATATGCTGAGGTAATAGCCGAAGGATGTTGGCGATGAAATGGTAGTTGGCCAAGTGGGAAACGTTGATGGATTGGCCTGATACAAAGCCGTTGGCCAGTTACTCAAACCAGAAGTGAGGGATTCGTAATAAACAGTAAGGTGATTGTCGCTCGTCCAAACGGGTGATTGACCATAAACAACGAGAAAATAGTTTCCGGCACTTAAAGTCGTTGAAACCGAGAAAGTGTACCAGCCCTTAGTCGTGATTGACTGATTTGAGGAGTCAGCTATCAGAGTGTAGTTTGTGCTATAAAATGCGACTTCCGCAGTCGGATAGGGTGCTGCTATGCTTCCAGAAAGATAAACCGACATTGACGAGATCAAAGTGCTACAGGGAAGCGAGAACTCTGTACCGTACAGTTTCGAGTTACTACCAGAAATTTGTTCTGTCGATGACCCTATACCTGTGTACCCAAAGCAATTTTGAGGCGTCGATAATGCGCATTCAGCAAAAAGAGACCAGCCCGAGTAGGTGGGTTGCGTATAAGGATTCAAGAAAACAACAGTATTAGCTCCGCTAGACACAAATGTGAACGCCCAATCGGCAAAGGAATAGCCAGCTACTGGAGTCACGGAGAAAGTTAGTGAGTCACCATCCTGATAAGAAAAGGCCGTTGGAAAAGACGTTAAAGTAGCTGAGTAAGACGGATTAGTGCTGTCGGTAATAGCGACGGCAGCTACTCCACTACTGACGCTAATCGGCAGTGAGTCTACCGAGGCAGCATGAACAATTACACTGGAAGAAAAGGCAAAAAGCGTTGAGAAAAGAAGCAGCCCAATGATTAAGGATGTGAATATTTTTTTAGTCGCTACTCTGCGAATAGTTATTTTCATCAGTATCACTAATAGAAAAATAGTCCGCGGAAATAGTGGTGCGCCATTGAATCGCCGCGTTTGCTTGAGATCTTTAAGCATCTGTTGATAAGTAGCTTTCAATGATTCACCCATGAAAAAAATTAGCGGCATCCTTATTGAATGTTATTTCTCTATTGAACATTGTTTTAGATTTAGTCAAAAATTCAACAGACCCTAAACTAAGATTCAATTCCGTGCAAGTATAAAATGCTTAAACACGACGCAAATACGCCTAACTTGAGCCCTCGCCGCCGCACTTTCTTGAAAGATACCTAAGCATCCAACGTTTCGCAGCCTGATACGTAGTTGAAGCCCAGCAGCCCATGACCTGATTGTTGTAGATGAAGGACTGAGTGTTCTTGTCAAACAGCTCACATGACGATGCCTTCTTGGCTGACTCTGCCTTTGCCATGTTAGTTCCCTCCCTTCAAGGCAATGGAAACTATCTTGGTCATGTGGGTTTCTGGTCTATACACTTCAATCGGTACGTCTATCTTCTCGGCGAGCGAGCTCCAAATCGTGTTCCGCCTGGATTCGTTAGGATTTTGCCGTGCTCTTGAGTTATGCACTCAATTTTTCATAAAATTTTGTTCGGCTTTCCTCCGCCTTCTTGCTAACTTCTTCGTAAAGGTTGTTTCCATGTGAATCTATTGCAATCGTTAACGGACCGAACTCTTCTACTTCAAAGACCCACAACGCTTCGGGCATGCCCAAGTCTGGGAGCCACTCCACTGTTTTCACGTTCTTTATGCACTTTGCGGCTAGTACGCCTGCCCCGCCTGTGAAGGCTCCATAAACTGCTCCATACTTTTGCATGGCGTCGGTTGTTCTTTTGCCCATTCCACCCTTGCCTATGACCACACGAACCTTGAAGTTTTTGATGAATTCATCTTCAAACTGGTCCATTCGAGTGCTTGTGGTCGGTCCAGCAGCCACTGGAACCCATTTGTCGTCTTCTTTTTTCATTATCGGGCCGCAGTGAAAAACTGCTAGTCCTTCTAAGTTGATGGGTAAGGGTTTATCTTGTTTGACGAGTTCCAATGCTTTTTTGTGGGCTGCGTCTCGCGCTGTGACCATAGTGCCAGATATGTAGAGAACATCGTTTACCTTCAGTTTGCGTACATCTTCCTCGGAAATAGGAGTCTTTAACTTGAAAACAGCCAATATGTTTCACCTCACTCTACAATATGCGTTAAATATTCAACTCTTCCATCTGAGTATATGCGCGCTGTCGCTCTCCGCGCTGCCCAACATTGGAAGACAACAGCCACCGGATAAGACGCCGGATGCCTGTGAGCATAGTCTATGTGCACACCTAAAACAGTGAATTTGCCGCCAAGCCCCATGGACCCGATGCCTGTTGAATTTGCGTCTTCATAAAGTTCTTGCTCGATTTTTGCCAAGTCTGGATTCGGGTTGGGCTGGTTAAGTGGTCTAAGAACCGCCATCTTTGCCCGTTTAATGGCTATGTCTGCCGCTCCTCCAGTTGCTACACCCACGATTGTTGGTGGGCAAGGCATGGCACCGGCTTTGATCACCGCGTCTATAACGAATTTTTTTAAGCCGTTTAACCCCTCGCCGGGTGTTAACATTCCCAGCTGGGAAACGTTTTCTGAGCCCCCTCCTTTGGGAAATGCAGTTATTTCAATTGTGTCGCCAGGCACGATCTCCCAGTTTATGTATGGTATGAACCTTCCCGTGTTGTCGCCACTGTTTTTTTCGGTAAATGGGTCTATGGCATTCGGACGTAGCGGTATCTCCTTTGTGGCTCTTCTCGTGGCGTTTACGAGCGCAGACTCAACTCTCTCTAGGCCTTTCGTTTGGGCGCCAGCTTTGACGTAAAACATTATTACACCTGTGTCTTGACAAATTGGTGTGTTCTCTTTCTCAGCCAACTCGATGTTTTTCAATATGGCTTCGAGTTGAACCCTTCCTGTTTCACTCACTTCTTCTCGGTACGCTCTCTTAAGAGCCTCCTTTACGTCTTGCGGCAATTTTACAACAGCCAATCGCAACAAATTAACAGCCGTGTTTTCGATAACATCTTCAATTGTTTGATTCTTCAGCGCTCTTCCTCCATGCGAAGACGCTAGTTATTAAGTTCCTCACCCATAAATTTTGCGTCAAAAAATCCCAACAATTGCGCCCACAAAATTAAGATTTAAAGCAAGCCAACTTGCTTTATGAAGAAACATATAGGCTTTCACGCTTTCAATGACTCTTCCGAGGCGCTTCTAGTTTGCCGAGTGACACGCAGTAATACTTCTGGGAGAAAGGTGTAAGCTCGGCGTTGTCCAGGATTACTATTGTTTTAATAACCTTCTTCAGGTAATGACTGTAAAATCCAGAGGGGACTAATACCCCAAAGCTTTTTTAACAGATGGGAATCGATTTATGTCCTTGTATGGGATAAAAGTGGCGTCTGCGAACTCGTCGTTGAATTTCGGCTCGTTTGCAAGCTCGATGTAGCGCACTTTTCTCGACAGTTCGTCGGCAGTTTTTCGGGCATCCTCTGATATCAGTAACATTTTTGCGCCGGACAAAGCAGTGTTGCCGACAAACCTTATCTTCTCGGTTGGTACATCCGGCACTAAACCTATCAGTTTTGCGTTTTCTGGGTTGATGTAGCTTCCAAAAGAGCCTGCAACGAGAAGCCTATCGATCTCTTCTAGCCCAACATTTTTCTTGTCCATCAGAATCGAGCATCCGGCGAATATTGCTGCTTTGGCAAGCTGTATCTCACTAATATCCTTTTGAGTGATGGTTATGTCTAAGCCTGTTCCGCTTTCCTCCTTCCACACCAGAACAAACTCTAGGCCATCGTTGGCTCTTCTGAGCCTTGGCGTTCTAATATTAGCGTTAAATCTTGCACGCTCATTTATAATGCCCAACTTGAACAGTTCCGCCAAAACATCGATCATCGCAGATCCACATAATCCCCGTGGACCCTCGTTATCAATTGTCTTGTATTCAACTTTGTAGTCTGATGTTATGGACACTTTTTCTATGGCGCCCGTTACAGCCCTCATTCCATGCTTAATTTGGCGTCCTTCAAAAGCTGGTCCGGAGGCACAAGAGCATGATAAAATGTCTTCGAGGTTTCCTAAGAAAATCTCGGTGTTTGTCCCGATATCAAGGAGTAAAGAAAGCTCCTCTGATTCGTGAACGCAGTTTGCCAGCAAATCGGCAACGGCGTCTGCGCCTACAAGCCCTGCAATAACCGGCGGAACATGGATATTGCCTTCTGGGCATATGTTTATTCCCAGTTCTCTAGCCTTAACATTTATTGAGCGCTTAAGGGCTGGTGTGAATGGAGAAATTGCAGCATATTTGGGATTTATTCCCAAAAAAAAGTGATGCATAGCCGTGTTTCCCACAACTGTCACTTCATAGACATTTTGGGGATGAACTCCTACCTGAGCGCATGTGCAACTTAAAACACTGTTTGTTCCCTCAACCAAAAGCTTTTGTAAGGTTTGCAGTTTATCAGCATCATTCGCTGAGAAGGCTATCCTAGAAACTACATCTTCGCCATGAATGATTTGGGGATTTTCAACAAAGCTCATGCTCAGGGTCTTGCCTGTTGCCAAGTTTACTAGGCAGCCGACAATTTTGGAGGTGCCTATGTCCACAGCCAATCCGAAGACTTTGTCTGAGGTGTCGCCTTCCTCCACAGATATGATTTCACGGTCGCCTAAGAGGACGGCGGTGACATCCCATTCTGCCTGGCGGAGAATGGCGGGCAACCCCTTTAAGGCCTCATACCCTATTTCTAGCTCAGCGAATCCATAAGCATTTTTTACGAGGTCTATCAGTCTCTCAAGGTCTGGTCTGTCATCGAGCAAAGTGGGTTTGGCTAATTTTAACCGGAGTTTTTTTACGTAAGGTTTTGGCTGCAGAGGTATCTCTAAGCCGCTCACCTGAATTTTACGTGCCAAAAGCCTGCTTTCCTCAGGAATCATCACTTTCATACTCTTCTTTGGGATGGTGCGGCATGCGAGCCTATAGCCCAGGTCTATTTCCTCAAGTGATAAGTGCTTATCTTCGTCTTCGGTTATCTTAGTGACAGCGCTCTTGTCTCGAATTATGACACGGCATTTCCCACATGTACCTTTCCCGCTACATTCGGATCTGATTGTTACACCTGCCTTATGTGCCGCTTCAAGCAGGCTGATTCCTGGCTTGACGTTTATTTTGCGTCCCGTCGGCTCAAACGTAACCGCGATGAGATTCTTCATTTGCGTTTCATCACAATGTTTACCCCTACGGCTAGATAACTTTTGTGAAAAGCAAGGGGGACGTTCTGTATTTGGAGGCATTTTGTATTTTCCCCTAAGCAGCAAGCTTTTTATTGACTAGCACAGAAGTAGTAGCCAACGAGGAATCTTTGATGGAAAGCTCCGACCTTGTTACTGCGTTAGCAGACTTGAAAGAGGAAGAGGCGCTTAAGATTGTTGAAGAAAAGCTGAATACAGGCGAAGATCCTTTCAAAATCTTGGATGATATCCGCAGTGGTATGGAAATCGTCGGCAAACGCTTCGCAAATAATGAATACTTCATATCCGACCTATTGTACGCTGGCGAGATATTAGGGGCCGTAACTGAGAAGGTAAAGCCCAAACTATCGACAATGAAGGAAGCTAAACGTTTAGGAAAGGTCATAATCGGCAGCGTAGCGGGAGACATCCACGACATCGGCAAGAACATAGTTGTTTTTATGCTTGAGGCCAACGGTTTCGAAGTTTACGACTTAGGGGTGGACATTCCACCAGAGAAATTTGTGGAGAAGATAAAGGAAACCGGGGCTACCATCGTAGGTTTAAGCGGGTTCTTAACATTGGTCTTTGACTCAATGAAAAACACTGTGGAAGCCATAGAAAAAGCTGGCTTAAGGGATAAGGTGAAAATTATGATAGGCGGCGGCCAGATAACCGAAGAGATAAGAAAGTATACCGGCGCCGACGCCTACGGCAAAGACGCCATAGATGCTGTAACCCTAGCTAAAAAATGGGTTGCTGACGTCTAGGAGGAGAATGAGGAATGGAAGAAAAGCAAGAAGAACTGTTCAATCGTTGGCTTTCACCGCAAGTCGAATTTGTAGACGAAAAAACTGAGGAAGCATACAAGGCGAGAGTAACCAGAGTTAAAGATGCTATTCAGCTTAAGAAGAAGCCAGACAGAGTACCTGTCTTTCCCATTGTAGGCTATTTTCCAGCCTACTACGCGGGGCTAACGCCATACGACATAATGTATGATTATAGCAAACTCGAGATCGCGTATGAAAAATTCGTGTCGGATTTTGAACCGGACGTGCATGGCGGCACCATAGGATACGGACCTGGAAAATTCTTTGAAATCCTCGACTATAAATTGTATGCTTGGCCCGGCCACGGGGTAGCGCCTCAGCATTCATACCAATGCATAGAAGGAGAGTACATGAAGGCCGACGAATATGATGCTTTGATTCGGGATCCGACTTACTTCTTTTTGTCTACTTACTTCCCACGCGTATTCGGCGCCTTGGAACCTCTCAAGAATCTAGCGCCCTTCACCAATGTGCTCGAAATGTATGGAAGCTTCACTCCTGCTAATTTCGTACCATTCGGCACGCCGGGCATCCAAGCTGCTCTCAAAGCTCTTATGGATGCTGGAAACGAATCCTTAAAGTGGATTGGACACGTTGTGGCGCTGGAAAGGAAGATCACTGCCGCTGGATTCCCAGACCTCTTCGGTGGAGGCACTAAGGCGCCGTTCGACACAGTAGGTGACACTCTTCGGGGAACCAAGGGAATAATGCTGGACATGTATAGGCGGCGTGACAAGCTTCTCCAAGCAATGGAGGTCTTCACACCGTTAATGATCAGAATGGGGGCATCAGGTGCAAAGGCTAACGGGAATCCGATAGTGTTTATACCACTGCATAAGGGCGCTGATGGTTTCATCTCCAACAAACAGTTCGAAGAATTCTATTGGCCAACTCTTAAGAAAGTTATGATGGGCTTGATCGACGAGGGATGTGTGCCATTTCTATACGCAGAAGGAAGCTACAATTCACGTCTAGAACTGATCAAGAATGATCTGCCAAAGGGTAAGACGCTATGGGGCTTTGACCAGACGGATATGGCTAAGGCAAAGGAGATCATCGGTGATTCTGCCTGCATCTGCGGTAATGTCCCAACATCGCTTCTGACCGTGGAAACTCCACAGGCGGTAAAAGATTACGCAAAAAAGCTCATTGAGACATGCGGCGAAGGCGGCGGCTTCATAATGATGAATGGAGCAGTCATTGACGAGGCAAAACCTGAAAACGTCAAGGCTATGATTGATGCTACAAAAGAATTCGGCGTATACAAATAGCAGCCCATTGTCCCTAAGCATCAGCCTATTTATTTTTCAATTTTCCTATTTTTCCTCAATTTTAAGCCAGTAAACAGTCGTTCACTCTGTAAAAGAGAAAGTGAAATTCTAAAAAATTTTGTAGAGTGGATGGTTTCTCGTTTTGGTAACTATTCCTAGTTTTCTTGCTCCGTAGGCTATGAGGGCGTCTGTCATAGCACACGCAATAAACATGGTCTCAGAAAGCTCTATAGGTCCGTACAGCAGGAAGTTGGCGCCCATTGTTTGAGTCAGTATCCCGGAACCGCCGGAACAGACTTCATACGCTAGGGGACCAAACTCGCCTTTTTTGACCCTTTTCCATGTTGTCACAGCGTTAGCTGCTCCGCAGCCAGCAGGCAATCCGAATTCATTTTTTACAAGTTGGATGGCTTTAGAGGATATTGCTATGCTGGGCATGTCCAAAACCGCAGTATCAATCAAAACCTTCTGTATGCCAGCTTCTTCAGCAACTTTTAAAAGGCCTTTTTGCCCAGGGTCGCCCTTCAAAACGTCTACTCTTCCGTCAGCCCACGGTTTCTTGGGGTTGAAAGCCATCAAAACAGCATTTTGCACACGGCAATCCTTAAGAAAGCTGTTTTCCTCGTTTGAGACGTGAAAGTCTATGGAGTTGTAGATGGCCCTTTCTGTAAGCCCTATTTCCACGGCATGCTTCATCGCCGGCATTCTAATCTGGGAAGTTACTCCATCGACGAGAAATGGACACTTTGTTATATCAGCCACAAAGTCGATGTATTTAATTAGTGCCTCAGAAGCTTCGCCGACAACGTCGAGAATGTATGGATTCCCCGTTTTCCCGGACAGTTCCTCCACTTTATTGATTAAAGCTTCAGCTTGCTTTTTGTCGAAGTCGCCTTTCACATGATCGCTGACTATTTTGTGCCCACTGTAGAAAATGCTTCCGATGAGAGCCGTTGGATACTCGCCTGGTTGTCCTCCGATGTTCACTCCAGCTATATTAAAGACTTTTTGCTCTTTTTCGAACTTAAACAAGCCAGCATCGCCTTGCCTATATTATTGAAATCTCATTGAAGCAACCGTTTAACGCGTGCGTTGAACCAAAGTTCCTCGTGATTAGCATTGGCAATCAAGAAATTATCTGTTTAAACACGCTATATTTAAAGTTAGTTAACATCGAAGGTATAAATTTAATGAAAGCCCTGTTTAACTGCTGATAAGCATCAATATCTCGAAAGTCATGTGCACGTTTCAAACCAACATTTGCTCAGCGTTATTTGGAGGCGCGAAGCACTTGCCTGTTAATTAAATCAACGGTTTGTCTGCTAACGGCAAGTGTGTAGTGCATTTGAAGGCGCGTGCTAAATTTATAAATAGTTGAAGGAGTGATTTTACACAAAGGGGCGTTGCATTGAGGCTAATCGAAGGGATCGGCGTAACAAAACGTTTCGGGGGGCTGGTCGCTTTAAACAATGTAGATTACTATGTTGACGAAGGCGAAATAACTGGGCTAATAGGTCCTAATGGCGCTGGAAAAACCACACTTTTTAATGTAATCTCGGGTACCTTTCCGCCGACTAAGGGAACGATAAAGTTTGAAGGAAAAAACATAACTGGTCTTGGACCCGATAAGATTTGTAAATTAGGGATAACCAGAACATTTCAGACACCAAAGCCCTTTCCAAACATGACTGTTTACGAGAACATTTTGGCAGCTGCTCGTTTTGGATGCACCCAGGATAAAAGTTTTTCTAATGTTGGGCAAGAGCTTAGTCGAATACTGGAAAAGGTCGGGCTGACCGGGAAGAGCATGACACGTGCTTCCGGTTTATCGGTTTTTGAGCTGAGGATGCTTGAGGTAGCAAGGGCGCTATCCACAAAGCCTAGACTCATACTACTAGACGAGGTAATGGCGGGTCTAAACCCCAACGAGACAGCAAGCATGATTAAGATAATCAGGGCGCTACGTGACGAAGAGGGCATAACCGTTTTCATGATTGAGCATAACATGCGTGCAATTATGGAGATATCACACCGTATTCTAGTGCTCCATCAAGGAGCGAAGATTGCAGAAGGAGAACCGGAAAATATAGTTAAGAATCCCCGAGTTATTGAGGCCTATTTGGGTGAGGCTTATGCTTGAAGTTGAAAATTTATGTGTGCACCGTGGGGGATTGCAAGTAGTTTGGGATGCCTCCATAAAAGTCGATAAGGGAGAAATAGCAGTTCTAATAGGTGCAAATGGAGCTGGAAAATCAACTCTTTTAAGCACCATAGTGGGCCTTTATAAACCATCGTCTGGCGTCATACGTTTTAATGGTAACGAAATCAATGGACTAGCACCTTACCATGTTGTAGATTTAGGGATATCGTTCGTACCTGAAGACAGAAAACTTTTCTCTCATATGACTGTTCGTGAAAACTTGATGTTGGGATGCTATTGCTCAAGGGCTAAGGCTAAAATGAAGGAGAGCTTTGAAACAGTTTATGAAATCTTTCCGGTGTTGAAGGAAAGGGAGAGTCAACTGGCCGTTACGCTTAGCGGTGGAGAGCAGAGAATGCTGGCCATAGCGCGGGGCTTAATGGCAAATCCGTTATTGCTTATTTTAGACGAGCCTTCACAGGGTCTTTCGCCAAAGCTAACCCTCGAAGTGTTCAAGGCGATAGAAGAACTTAGGAATCGTGGGCTCAGCGTTTTGCTGGCTGAGCAGAACGTTTATTATGCCTTAAAAGCTGCCGACGAAGCTTATGTGATGGAAACAGGCAGAATAACTTTACACGGAAAAGCCGACGAGCTCCTTAAGAACGACTATGTTAAAGAGGCTTTTCTGGGTCTTTAGCTTTGTCCTCATTAATCCAAGACGAAAGTTTTGTTCTTGCCTTTTCAACCATTCCCATTATTCCGTTCGGCATGAGCAAAACGATGATTATTAGGATTAACCCTAGAATTAACAGGAAGTAACGGCCTAGAGTCACACTTAGATACTCGCTGAGCGCTGAGATGGTCACTGATCCTATTATTGGGCCTAAAATTGTGCCAACCCCGCCAAGCAGAGTCATTACAGCAGGGTACAAAGAGTATGAAAAGTCAAAGGCTATGGTTGCATTAACGTATGTGGTAGTTATGGCGTAGCATCCGCCGACAAAGCCCATTAACATGGCGCTTATGGCGAATCCTAATATTTTGTATAAGTGGGTGTTTACGCCTACGTGGGCAGCTGCTTCCTCAGATTGACCTATCATTTTCAATCCAAGACCAAACTTTGATCTGCGTAATAGGACGACAAACAAAAGTATCGCAAATGCGCATATGAACATCGTGTAATATGCAGTTTGAGTGGTGAAGATTGGGGTAATTATCCCGAGGGTGCGTGTTATCCCTGCTTCATATGCTGAGATGACAGCCATTGCTACTTGGCTGATGGCGAAAGTGAGTATAACAAAGTATATTCCCCTTAATCTCAGAGTAACAACGCCAATAGCCAGTGCCAATACAAAATTTACTAAACCTGCTAAGAGCACAATAACCGGCAAAGGTAAGACAGGGTAATGATTAGTCATGACGCTGAGAAACAAGTATTCAGCGGCAACATACCATCCTACTCCGAAAAAAGCCGCAGAACCCAAGGAGATATAGTTTGTGGAACCCGAGAAGAGTTGCCAACTTATTGAGAGTGCCAACCAAACGAATATATCTATTAAAACCGATAAATAGTAAATTGATGCAAAGAGTGGAGTAACAGCCAAAATTGCAAGAATTAGCACAATAGGAAGAGCTATTGTTAGGTTTACGCCTTTGCCAGTTAGCATCGTTATCTCCCGAAAAATCCCTTAGGTCTGACTATTAACACGACAATTATGAAGGAGTATACAACTGCTAACGTTATTAGGGGATTTACCACCAGCGAAATATAATAGGCATATCCTATAAGAAACCCACCAATTAAACTTCCGATAAAACTTCCCATACCGCCTACAATGATGACCCCTAAAGCAATACAAGTGTAATACGGTCCTACGTAGGGGGTTATGTTTGAGTAGATCATGACCAACATTGAACCAGCTAAAGCGGCAAACAGAGAGCCTATGCCAAAGGATACTGCGTGAACCTTGAAAATGTTGATTCCAACTAGTTGAGCGCCAGTTGGCTCTTCAGATATAGCTCTCATGGCCAAGCCTATGGTTGCGAAACGCAGCACCAAGTACATAACTAAGCTAATAATGATGGACATAAACGCAGCCACTAGCATATTCTCCTGCAACATTGCACCCAAGACATTCACGCTTGCGGTGAGATAAGAAGCCCCTATAGGATTTCCACCGAAGATAACTCCAACTACGTTCTCAATTATGAATGGAAGGGCGAAACATACTAAAAGCGACCTAGTTTCAAGCTCCTCAGTGGATTTCGACAAACGAACTATTCTGCGAAAAACCGTTAACTGAAGCAGAATGCCAAAGCCAAAAACTATAGGCCCGCTTATCGCAAGAGAAACAAGAGGGTTGACGCCATAAACAGAGAAGACAAAATATGTTATATAAGCCCCAACCATGAGAAAGTCCCCAATAGCTATATTCAGTATTCGGCTAACTCCATATTGGAGGTTTAGGCCAACGGCAATAAGTGAAAATATGGCGCCTAAAATCGCGCCTCCGAATATTACACTTATCACAATCAAAAAAAAGGAGGAGGTCACTAGTTTATCCCTTTAGGAAGATTACCATGCGGGCTTCGGATAGATTATAGTTGCCGACGCAGCGCTCAGTGGCCAAATGACTTGCATCAGTTCTTGGCCTTGCCACTGACATATAGTTCCATTCGCGAGTGAGCATTGCATGCTAGAGCCTTGGACGAGATGAGTCGCACCTACTATGGTGGTGAAGGTATCCGTTGCAAGTGCATTTCTCAGCGCTACATGGTTTAGACCGACTTTATTGACTGCCGCGAAGAGTATCTGAAGGGCAGCGTAGAACACGGCTGCAGCAGGGAATGGCCACATGCCAGTCAGGGTAGCCTCTTGAGCAGCCCAAGCCGATAGCGCTGGCGTGGTGTATGCTGTTGCTGGCCAACCATCGTACTGCATTAAGCCTATGAGGTTTGCTTTTGTAAAATCATATATAGCAGGATTATATACCAATCCTGGGCATTCCATGCTAGGACCATTGAATATGAGCTTTGGATTGTATCCTTCCGTTATGCATTGACGTGTGAACAATGCGCCCTCATAACCGGCATTTACTACGACATCTGGATTTGCCGCTTTAAGATCGTTTATTATTGGAGTGTAATCAGCGATGGTTGATGGATAAGTCGTCGTATATACCACATTGAATCCACCCAAGCTAAGGGCGCTGTTTATAGCTGCGCCGTACTCTACGCCGTGCTGGCCATCATCGTTAATGACTGCCACGGTGTTACAGTGTCCCGGATCAACAGTTGTGTTTATGTATTGGAGGACTTGGAGCACCTGCTCGCCGCACTGATTTGGAAGTCCAAGCACGCTGAAGCAATATGATAATTTGCCATTCTGCATTTCGTCAGCTGCTATGTTTGAGCCGAACGTTGTAGCAATCACTGGATATTGGTACTCCTGGTAAATTGGGAAGACCGCATAATTGAAGGCTGTGCTGACCGGTGGGAAGATAAGATCAACTTTGTCAACCGTTATGAGCTTCTCAGTCAAAGCTATTGTATTAGTAACGTCACTCTGATCGTCGTATTCTATATACTTAAGGGGCAACTTCTTACCAGCATCCGGATCGTACAGGCCGCCCGCTGCATTAGTAGTATTAATTATCTGCTTGTAGTAGACATCAAACATGGCAGTTTGAGGCGCAAGAACCCCAGTAATACTATGCACCCAACCGACAGTTATTGAAGTCTTAGTCGAACTAGGCGGCAAAGTGACAAAATAATAGGCAAGTCCGCCGGCAATAGCTGCAACAACGATTATCACAATGATTATTACTGTTTGCAATCTAGTGACAGCTTTCTTATCTAACATAATTTATTCGTCTCCGAACTTTTATTTCTCTCCGAACTCTCTTTTTCTACGCACTTACTATTTAAAACTTGCTAAGATTAACAAAAAATTGAGTAAAAACAGCCTTTTTTTCAATAAAAAGGTAACATAAAATTCTAACCGAATACAAAAATCCACGCCGACAATAAAATTCAGAATTCAATCAGCAATGATTTAAATATAATGAAAAAGCCTGCTGTAGTCATCAATGCAGATCAAAAACCAGTATTTCTTCCCCCTGCACGCTAAATGGACCCTTGAAGTCTATCTGCCACAACTCATCAGGCTCACTGGCGCGAAAGAAGCCCCCAGCGCTTAAACTCGGTTAAGCAACCGTTTTGGCAGTTCCTCGCCAAGACATTGATTTTGTTTCTCTAGAAAGCTTGACACCTTGAACGCAACGCACCGATTTCAAGATGAGCCTGGCAAGCAGTAGAGGCCTTGCTGTATGCGCACCATTCACCATTTGAATGTCGTTCCGAGCTTAAGAATTGAAAACTCAACTTCAACCGTGACTTTGGACCCTTTTGGCTTTCTATTCTTGTCTTTGTAGTATTCTCTGCCGACGTGTTTGGCTCGGTTAATCCACCTGTGAACCGCTTGCCTTGAGGTGTCAAAGAGTTCTGCGATGCGAGTGATCGCCAAGCCTTTCTCAACAAACCTATATGAGGCTCCTCTGATGTCGGAAGGCAGTCTCACACCACCCACCCGCAAAACAAGTATACAAGCACTACAGATGAAGTTAAATTGTAGCTTCCATTCACATGCCTAGAATTTCATCTGGGCATAATTATAAAGTAGGAATTTGTTTTGTCAATGAGTAACAGTTGAATTCATAGGATTTTCGATAAACCGCAAGATGCATCTCCCCTATTTACACAGGCTTACCGCGAAAGATACCGTTGCAGGTCAACAAATCTTTTATACAGAGGATAACCACTACATTTTCTGAGAGGACAGCATATGTGGGAAATCACCGTTCCCCGAACAATAGCTGCAGGAGAAGGAGCTTTAGAATATTTAAAGCAGGTCGAGGGGAACCGGGCTTTAATAATCACTGGAAAAACTGTTAAGAAGATGGGTTTTGCAGATAAGGTGACAAATTATCTGAAGGAGGCTGGAATAGAGTCAGAAGTTTTTGAGGTTGAACCTGAGCCATCAGTTGAAACGGTGATAAAAGGGACAGAAGTTGCTAGAAGCTATGGGCCAGATCTCATCGTAGGGGTTGGTGGAGGAAGCAACATAGACGCTGCAAAGGCCATCTGGGTGCTTTACGAAAGACCAGACTTAGAAGCAGGGTCCATAAACCCCTTCATAAAGCTTGGATTGAGAAAGAAGGCAAGGTTGATCGGTATACCGACAACAAGCGGGTCAGGCTCAGAGGCAACTTGGGCTACTGTGATAACTAACCCAGCGGAAGAGAGGAAAATGGAACTGGCCAATAGAGAGCTTGTTCCAGACATAGCTATAGTAGACCCTGAACTGCCAAGGGCGATGCCTCGAAAACTTGTAGCAGAAACAGGCTTTGACGCCTTAACCCACGCCGTAGAAGCCTACGTTGCTACCGTAGGAAACGACTTTTCAGACGCTCTAGCAATTAAGACCATACAGCTAGTTTTCAAATATCTCCGAAGATCATACGAAAATCGCGAGGACATTGAAGCGATAACAAAAATGCATATAGCAGCAACAATAGGGGGCGTAGCATTTAGCAACTCTGATGTAGCTATAGTTCACGCCTTGGGCCATGTTACTGGCGGAGTGCTTCACGTACCCCACGGAAGAGCAATGGCTATTATCTTGCCATACGCGGTTGAATATAACGCTAAAGTAGCCGCGCATAAGTATGCTGAAATCGCCAAAGCAGTCGGCATCCAAGCTAAGACAGAGGGCAAAGCTTTGGAGAAGTTTGTGGAAGCCCTCAGGCAGCTTCAACGTGAACTCGAAGAGCCAGCTTCATTGAAGGAAGCAGGAATACCCCAGGAGGAATTCGAAAAGAAACTAGACGATTTAGCCAGTAAGGCCATCAAATCTGTAGTTCTACGAGCAAACCCGAGACCCTTAAACCTAGAAGAAGCCAGAAAACTTTTTACCTACATATATGAAGGAAAGAAAGTCGACTTCTAAAGCGGCAGGTCCGCGTGTACTCGTGTCTGAATAGGTTCATTCTCTTAGCTCTTTATCTTTCAAATCGTCAACGGAAATCCAAAATACATTATTAAGAATTGAGGAGATTATGGGATTCTAATTGGAGTTGCTTTCCAGAAATACCCATACATGCTGTCTTCGCGCCATAGATCAACTCTTCTAAAAGTCAACTCGACAGGCAGGTCTATTTTCAGCTCCTCAGGTTCTGTGTCGGTTAACTCCACGAAAACTCTGCCTCCTTCGTCGAGGTTAACTAAGCCTATTGGTACGTTTCCTCTTATGAATTCAAAGGAGTATGAGAAAAGTTTCCCTTTTTTACTGTAGAGCCTTACCTCTTCGAAGTCGTCTTTTGCATGGCATTTAATGCAGACGCGTTGAGGTGGATACTGGATGGTGCCGCACGCTTTGCATTTTACTCCGTGTAATGAATATATGCGTTTACGTTCCCTCCATATGGCGGTGGCTGTTGGATAAGATACAGACATGGGAACACGCGGAGTAGGAGTTTGAACAAGTTTACGCCACATGAGGTAAGTGGAGTAGTTGGGTATCATCTTTTTTCTTTCCAGATGCTTTCTGACCCCCCGTCTTTTGCTTTTAATTGCATCATCAATGTTCTCCCTTACCCGGAATAGGAAAGCGTCGCATCCGTTACCGTAACCAGCTAAAAGACATCTGTCATCCACATTTGCCTCCTCCAGCGCTGCTGTAAACAACATCAGGGGTTGGGCTGCGCCTGTGTCGCCGACTTTGTCCGTTAACGGGTCCTGAAGTTGAATTTTTGGGTCAAACCCTATATTCCTAGCTAAAGATACTACTCTTTGGGTGTCAGGTGCGGCTAACACTGCTCTTTTCACGTCTTTTGGGTTTAATCCCGCCTTTTTCAACAGACTTGAAGCCGCCTCGTTAACAACCGTCTGATAACCGTAGGAATAGATGAATCGGTCCTCCCAAGAGTTAACGTACAAGTCTACGTCTCTCCGCCATGTATCGTATATTTCGTCTGAAATTGAATGCTCTTCCTCCAATTCAGCGATTAGATTCTCTTTTCCTACGAGAAGCGCGGCGGCTCCGTCGCCGAAGTTCCGTTCAAAAGGTGATTTGGGGGCACCCAAACGGCAGTCGGCTGCCGTGACAAGGATGTTCTTTGCTGCTCCGGCTTTAACGATGCCGAGCGCGGCTTTCAGAGCGCTTGTTCCAGCTCTGGTTGAATTGGCAAAATCCGCCGTTAAAATGTCACGGCGAAGATCAAGAACTGAAGCGATTGTGCTCGCCATGCATTTTTCCTTAAATGGCGATGTCGTTGAGGCAAATAAGACCCCGTCAATGCTTTCACGATCGAAGTTTCCCGCGCAGTCTATGGCTGCGGCAACAGCCATTGTCAAGCTGTCTTCATCCTCGCCAGCTACGGACTTCTCGCCTGGAACTCCTTTACACGATAATTCCTTGTTCATTCTCCACATTGGAATGTAGGCGCCATAAGAGACTACTCCACTCATCCCTATGTCCCCCTTGACCCGAGTATAGCCACAGCAGCTGTGTGAGAGTCAACCGGAGTGCCGCCGCATGTCTGTGTAAGTCCCATCTGATTTTTCATATTAACTTGGCGCTGACCTGCTTTGCCCTGAAGCTGCTTGTAAACTTCATACATCATTCTAACTCCGCTGGCTCCAAGCGGGTGCCCGAAGCATTTAAGTCCGCCGTCAGTGTTGACTGGCAGCTCACCTCTTAACTCGAAGGTTCCAGCCTCTACATCTTCCTTTGCTCTGCCTTTTGGAGCGAAGCCTAAGTCTTCGTAAATGACGAGTTCATGGATTGTAAAGCAGTCGTGTACCTCAGCCAAATCGATTTGCTTCCTCGGATTGTTGATTCCAGCTTCGGCGTAAGCCATTCTTGAGGCCCTCACGGTCTCCTCAACATGGACAAGGGGCCAATCGTCCATAACCTGACCTTGATACATGCCAGAGGACATGCCTACTCCCTTAACGAGCACATAATCATCCCTGAAGTTCTTCGCCAGATCTGCGCGGGTAAGTATGGCAGCCGCGGCACCATCAGCTATTCCGCAACAATCATAAAGTCCAAGGGGCCACGCTACCATAGGCGCGTTCAGGGCTTCCTCGAGTGTTATCCTACGCTGAAACTGAGCCTTAGGCGATAAAGAGCCGTTAAAGTGGCTTTTAACCGCTATCTTAGATAGGATTCTTCTACCTTCTTCCACAGAGATGCCGTAATGATGGAAATATCTGAGGGCAAACATTGCCCAAGCAGTTGCAGGTAGAAAGCCAGTGTCCACCCTGCTACTGTAGAGTTGCGTGGGATTATAGTCACCCGGGATTGGCAGCCCCGTGTCCTTTAGTTTTTCAACACCGCACACTAGCGCGAGATCAAAGGCGCCGCATGCCACAGCATAACAGGCATTAATGAAAGCGTCATGCCCGCTGGCACATCTGTTTTCAACCCTCGTTATCGGGATGAAACCTATCTTAAGAGGATAGGCGAGAGTGCGACCGAGCTCTCCACTCCATGCCGTGCTCAGCCATGCAGCTTGAATGTCTTTCGGTTCTATTCCCGCATCCTCAAAGGATTCATAACAAGCCTCTATAATCAAGTCTCCGACGCTTTTATCCCACCGCTCGCCGAACTTTGTGCATCCCATACCTATTATGGCAACTTTGTCCCTGACACCGGGCATATGTACACCTCGTCTTACCTCAATATGAATCAGGGTGGTAATTTAAATTTTATCAACCATCCCTGTAATCTCGTCCAATTCTTTGAAGAGTTCAAAGAGCTCTTCAGTTCTCTCCTTTGCGACCTAAGTTCTCGGGCGTTAGCGTGGAGAGGTATTTTAAATCGTAATAGCGTTTAATGAGAGCTTTGAAACTCTCAGCGTGTTGTCTTGAACTCGAAGTTTAAAGGTCAAACCGCCACCTAAAAACCACATGACCCCTGATAGCTGACCATTCAGCGGGAAGAAAGGAGGAACACGAGTATGAATAGAGCCTCGGTTTTTCGCGTCGCCCATTTGTGGGAAGCTAAGTTACCTTCTCATAGACGCGCTAATTAATGAATACTTATGCGCGTTTTCTTTTATCAATAGTTTTATTATTAGCTCTTCATGTTTAATAAAATAGAAACTAACTATGGTGACAAATTTGGATATTAGGAATGTTGTCGTTGTTGGGGCAGGCAACATAGGGAGCGCGATTGCAGAAGTAGTTGCGATACAGGGCTTCTATGTAAAACTAAATGATGTAAGTGAAGAGATACTGAAGAGAGCTGTTGAAAAGATAAGAGGGGGACTCAAAAGCAGTTATGAGGGGGGATACATAAAGGAAGGCGTAGAAAGTATAATGGAAAGAATAAAAACAACGACAAATTTAGCTGAGGCTGTAAAGGATGCGGACCTCGTAATTGAAGCTGTTCCTGAGATACTTGACCTCAAAAAGAAGGTCTTTAGCGATATTAAAAAGTATGCTCCAGAGCACACAATATTTGCTACAAATACATCGTCGCTGAGCATAACTGAGCTTGCAAGTGCAACCAAAAGACCTGACAAGTTTATAGGGATGCACTTCTTCAACCCACCAAAAGTTCTCAAACTACTTGAAATTGGGTGGGGCGAAGAGACCAGCCAAGAAACTGTGAAAATTGTTGAAGATTTCTCGAAAAAGATTAATAGGATCATAGTTCACGTTAAGAAAGATGCCCCAGGATTTATAGTAAACAGAATCTTTGTCACCATGTCAAACGAGGCTGCATGGGCTTTAGAAATGGGTGAAGGAACAGTAGAGGAAATTGATTCAGCAGTTAAGTACAGAATGGGGCTCCCGATGGGGCTCTTCGAGCTCCATGACGTTCTCGGAGGCGGAAGCATAGATGTTAGCTACCATGTTTTGGAGTACTTCAGAAAAAGCCTCGGAGAAACATATAGGCCGGCTCCCATCTTTGAAAAACTTTACAACGCAGGACACTATGGAAAGAAGACCGGTGAGGGCTTCTACGATTGGAGCGAAGGGAAGACGAACGAAGTGCCACTGAGAGCGGGAGCGAGATTTGACATACTTAGACTTGTCGCCCCTGCAGTCAACGAAGCTGTGTGGTTGATTGAAAAAAATATTACAACAGCGGAAGAAATAGATCTTGCAGTTTTAAACGGTCTGAACTATCCAAGGGGCTTGCTTAGAATGGCTGACGAGATAGGAATTGACGGCATAGTAGCAGAACTGACAGAGCTTCGCGAAAAATACAAAGAGGAAAGGTACAAGCCTAATCTGATACTTGAGAAAATGGTCAAAGAAAACAAACTTGGAAGAAAGACTAATGAAGGGTTCTATAAGTACGGAAGAGGGAGCTATGAGTTTGTTCTGGTTGAAAAGGTAGGGAATGTCGGCATTATATATCTCAACAGACCAAGGAGGGCAAACGCACTTAATCTAACTTTCCTTTCAGAGATCAACGACGCCCTTAATATGTTGGAAGAAGACGAGGAAGTAAGAGCAGTGATGGTTACAGGAGTGGGTAATAACTTCTGTGCTGGAGCAGACATCTCGATATTTGCTTCAGGAAGACCCGAACTAGTTGTTGAATCCAGCCAAACTGGTCACAGAGTTTTCAGAAGGATTGAACTCAATCCAAAACCCGTAATCGCCGCAATAAACGGTCCAGCGCTTGGAGGAGGTTTTGAGCTGGCAATGGCTTGTGATTTGAGAGTGATGAGTGATAAAGCCTTTTTTGGACTTCCAGAACTCAATCTTGGAATAACACCAGGGTGGGGTGGAACACAGAGGCTGGCTTACCTTGTTGGTGTAGGAAAGCTTAAAGAAATCATACTTCTAAGAAAGAACGTCGATGCACAAAAAGCACTCGAACTCGACCTAGCCTCCGAGGTGTATCCTATTGGAGAGTTCAAAGAGAAGTCTCTCGAATTTGCTAGAAAAGTAGCAGAACTGCCTCCGGTTGCTGTCAAGTACTTTAAAAAGGCCGTGGCTCTTGGAGTCATGTCTTCTCTAGAAGCTGGTTGCTTTATAGAATCTGCAGTTTCAGGCGACATTTCTCTCACAGAAAACGTGGCTGAAGGTATTCAAGCCTTCATGTATAAAAGAAAATCTCAATTCTAGAGGGAGTTAATTTTTGAGAAACTTTGCAATCTTAGGAGCTAAAATCATCCAATTCGGAAGTGAGGCATGATGCTGGAAGGACTTAGTCGTCTAATTACGCTTTACAGTATTAACAAGCCAAGAGAAGCCAGGTTTGGAGGCTATCCGGAAAACTGTATACATATCTCTGGAATAATATTTGTGAACAAGGAATTAAAAATTGGCGACACACTCAGAATCAGAGAGCTAGGAAATATGGTAAGATACTGGTGTTGCCTCAAGAAGGCGCCATAGACTATGGATGTCGAAAGAATCCCAACTCCTCTTTTTACACCTGAATATGGTCCGCTCAGTGGTATAAGAGTATTAGTTGCGGGAAGCATCGTTGCTGGTCCTTCTGCAGGCATCTTGCTTGGCGATCTTGGGGCAGAAGTAATACATATCGAGAAGCCAGGTACTGGCGACGTTATGAGATTGCTTCCTCCTTTTTATGAGGCTGATGGTAAAAAGATTGGTGGAGAGTTCGTCTGCGTCAGAAGAAATGAGCTTAGCACCACACTTGACATAAGATCTGATGAGGGCAAGAAGATTTTCTACGCACTCATCAAGCAGTCTGACATCTTCGTCGAAAGTCTAGTTTGGCTCGAGGAAAGGTACGGAATAAGAGATGTAGACATCTTTAGAGCTAATCCAAAAATAGCAATAGTACACGTTAGCGGATATGGTAGATCAGAGTTTGGTGGAGATCCAGAAAAATGTAAAAGAGGCAGCTATGATATAATCTCACAGGCGTATTCAGGATGGTGCAGACTGGCTTCAACTCCTGAATACGAAGTTTACAGATTGCCTCTGTACGTAGGAGATTACGTTACAGCCCTTTTTGGAGTTATCGGGGCGTTAGCGGCATATATTCATGCTCAGAAAACTGGAGAGGGCCAGGTCGTGGATGCAGCACAGTTTGAAGCCATTGCAAGAATCATCGAGATGTATCATACAATGTATTACAATCTTGGTGTTTTGAGGGAAGGAGAAGGGGTTCACAGGGTTTTCAACCAACAACCTTATGGACTCTACAAAGCAAAGGATGGCTGGGTCGCAATAGGTGCAGTTGGGCCACTCACCTATCAGAGGTTTATAAAAGCTCTGTCCGATGCTACAGGTATTAATCCTGAAGATTTTTCATATGAAGAGTGCTCTGGAACTCCCGAGGCGATCAAAAGCTCCAAGGGAAGAGAGCTTGACAGAATACTTGGAGAGTATCTTAAAAATCACACGAGAGAGGAGACGGAAGAGTACTTCAATAAATGCAATGTGCCTTGTTCAATAGTATCGACTCCTGATGATATCTTGAAAGATGAACATTGGCTTAAGAGAGGCGATATAGTCGAAGTTCTAGACCTTACGACAGGAACGTTAGTGAAACAGATAGGAATAGCCCCAAAATTTTCAAAAACTCCTGGTAAAATCTGGAAAGGTGTACCAAAACTTGGAGAAGACACTAAAGAAGTTCTGAAACGCCTTGTTGGTTTAAGCGAGGAAAAGTTGAAACAACTTAAAGAAAAGGGTGTAATAGATTACTGACTAATTTTTGGAGTTATTCCACATGAAATCGAAAATTTCTGAAATTGTGCGCGGGTATGCGAGCCCAAAGAACAGAATAAAAACCATTAAAAGCCAAATTAATTAGCACATATTGTGCTAACTTGTTAAACTTTAAATATTTGTTTAAGCGTCAATAGCAACTTAAAGGTGATATCTTGTGTTAATTGGCAAAGAAACACGAGTATATTTAGGGAAAAAGGGTTTTCCGGATCACGATCTTTACGAACTGCCAGACTCAAAGTTTAGATTTTCTGATGGTGCGCAATACCGACTAGAAGTGCCCACCGTTAACTCGGCAGACACAATTAGGGCAATCCTTGAGACTTCAGAGAAATATGGCGTGGTCATAAATAGAATCGATGAAACACGCGGAATTATGGTACACACCGACGAAGAACTAAAGACGTACATACAACTTGCAAAAGACTATCAAGTTGAACTTAACCTATCAGTTGGTCCTCGAGCGCAGTATGATCTTAGCCCTCAAAGAGCAACAGGTACCTCTGAAGGGGGTAGAATCGGCTACAGGCTCAGAGGAATGGAGCAGGTTGTCAGAGCCGTTGAGGATGTCAAGAGAGCTATAGAACTTGGCTGTAGAGGAATAGTTGTTTACGACGAGGGGCTTCTTTGGTTACTGAATGAAATGAGAAAGGACGGGGAAATCCCGAAGAATATGAGTTTCAAATTGTCTGCTCATTGCGGACACGGGAATCCTGTATCGTTTAAGGTGTTGGAAACGTTAGGCGCAAACTCCATAAATCCTGTTCGAGATTTGACCCTACCGATGATTGCTGCTATAAGACAGTCAATTAAGGTTCCCATTGACATACACGTAGATAACCCTGTTTCAACCGGCGGGATGATAAGAACCTATGAGGCACCTGACATGGTTAGAATAGGTGCGCCAATACATCTAAAAACAGGTAATTCAGCCCTCGTAAGTCACGGTGTGCCAACAACAAAAGATGAAGGCGTAAGAATGGCAATTCAGGCAGTGTTGGTTGATCGTATGATTAAGAGGTACTATCCAGAAGCAGTTCAAACCAAAAAGGGAGCAAAGGGTTTAGCAGTTCCAGAGTAATCGTCGGTGAAGAGTTTTGAAACGAAAGAGTGTATGGTACCAAGAGCTAAGCTGGCCGGAAATAAAAGAGCAAACAAAAGTGTGCGACATCATACTTTTACCGGTAGGCGCAGTGGAAATGCATGGTACCCATTGCCCTGTCGGTTCAGATTCATTCAATGCTCAGAAAATTGCGGAGCTTGTAGCGAAGAAAACGGGAACTGTCGTTGCCCCACCGATATGGTACGGCGCTCATATGTATATGCAGTACGGCTTTCCAGCAACGATTCCTATCAGGTCAGATGTGCTTAAGCAATTTGCAAAGGACGTTATAACAGGACTTGCGAAGAACGGCTTCAAAAAAATAATAATACTTAATGGACACGGTCAACAGTGGGTTTATGTTGGAGCCTTACACGAGTTAGCATTAGAAACTGGAGCTTTTATCGCAATTGCAACTTGGTGGGAACTTATCAGGGGCACTATCGCGGAAACCTGCGAAACCCACTTTGTACATGCTGATGAGACCGAAACTTCAGTAGCCTTGTACCTTTATCCAGAGCTCGTCGATATGACTAAAGCAGGTAAAGAGTCTGCGCCAAGCGTTGTTGACAAGAAATGGTTCAGTGGACCTGTTGGAATATCTATGGAAGGCCAGTTTCCCGGTCACAACATCACAAGTAACTACCCGCAGGTTGAAGTGTACAAGTTAGGTATACTCGGCGATGCCACCAAAGCAACTAAAGAGAAGGGTGAAAAGTTGATAACCGCTGTTGTTGACAGGCTATCGGAATTTATCGAAGAGCTGAAAGCAAAATATCCTCCAGGAGTTTCTCCACTGGAAAAAGAGGGACAGAAGTGATAATCGTTAAGAAAGAGGCTGCAGCAACATTTCCTGCGCCTCCACCATCTGGGAAAGTAACTAAAATAATGATGGATCCTGTTTTAGGCTCAAAACATGTCGCAGTTGGCTTTACGGTGTATCCAGTTGGCGAAAAAGGAGCCCCACACCTGCACACGGGCGAAGAAACTATCTTTATCCTAGGAGGGAAAGCTAGGGTTTCAGACATGAAAACACAACAAATACTCGAATCCGGCGACGTGGTTTACCTACCCCCTGATGAAACCCATACGATGGAAAACGCAGGAGAAGAAGAGCTTCGTTTTCTATGGATTTACACTCCACCCGGCGATGAAAAAAGCATAAGACAAAGAGCAAGCAAAAAATAAATAAACAATGTTTTATCTCAATTATAGTTTTGAGTCTAGCTGTAATCAATTCGAGATGTTTTAATTGTTCGGTTATATGGGCAAAATCTTACGAGTAAACTTAACAAATGATGAGGTTCGTATAGAAAATCTTTCACAAGAAACTCAAGAAAAATACATAGGCGGCTCTGGGATAGCTGCAAAAATAATTTACGACGAGGTTCCTGATGATGTCGAACCTTTCAGCCCCGATGCATTACTAATATTTTCCACAGGACCACTTACGGGGACTTCCGTTCCATCTTCTGGACGGTTGTCTGTTTGTGCCAGATCCCCGCTTGGAATTTGGGGTGAATCTCATGCAGGAGGGTTGTTCGGCCAACATCTTAAGAAAGCAGGTTTTGACTCAATTATAATTACTGGCAAGGCAAAAATTCCAACATACTTGTGGATAGATGACGGCGCTGTAACGCTCATGAATGCGGGGGAAATGTGGGGAAGGGATGTCTATGAGACATACGAGATGATAAAAAGAGAAATTAAAGATAACACGATAAAAATTGCAGCAATAGGTCCTGCTGGTGAAAATTGCGTAAACTATGCATCTATTATCTTTGATGTTGGAAAGGCTGGAAGAGCAGGTATGGGCGCTGTTATGGGATCAAAGAATTTGAAGGCTATAGCGGTCAAAGGGACAAAGAAAATTCCAGTTGCGAAAGAAGATGAACTGCGAAATTTCGCAAAAGAGGTACAGATACAATTATCGAAAAACCCTGGGGCGCAAGGTCTTCGCAAACATGGTACAGGAGGAGGCATGGAAGCCTATTATCACATGGGGAATATTCCAATAAGAAACCATAGAGATGGTGTCTGGGACGAGGACAAATTAGAGAAAATTAGCGGCATAAAAATAACACAGACCATTTTAGACAAGATAACTCCTTGTTGCAATTGCGTTATCGGATGCAAACGGACAATATTTATGAAAGAGGGAAAGTATGCCGGTCTTAAGGCAGATAGCCCAGAATTCGAAACCTTATGCATGTTGGGGTCAAACTTACTTAATGATGATCTTTCACTAATTGTAAAAGCCAACGACCTTTGCAACCGATTGGGAATGGATACCATATCAGTAGGTGGAGTTTTAGCGTTCGCTATTGAAGCTTACGAAAAAGGGTTTATTACAATAAATGATACTGGGGGTCTGGAACTCAAGTGGGGGGCATCTGATGATATAGTAAGGTTGATTGAGCTTATAGCACACAGAAAAGGAATAGGAGATTTATTAGCGAAGGGGGTGCAAGAAGCAGCGAAGCAATTAAATCAGAACTGCGCAGATTTTGCTGTCCATGTCAAAGGGCTAGAGGCTCCGGCGCATAACCCCCGGGCCTTTTTTGGTCAAGCCATAAGTTATGCAACAATGAATCGAGGTGCTTGCCATCTTTCTTACGCTCACAACCCTGATAGAGGAAGACTCGTACCTGAAATTGGCATCACCACACAAGGTGATAGATTTGAGTCAAAAGGAAAAGCCTTAACTGTCAAAAAAATGCAAGATATGATGGAATTGTACGATTTATTGATGGTATGTAAATATGTAACGGCAGCCGGTCTTAGCCTTACACAAATTGCAACATTTTTTGAACTTGTAACAGGGAAAAGAATGAGTGTAGATGATTTTATGAAAATAGGCGAGCGCTCGTTCACATTAAAGCGGGTTCTCAATTGTAACTGGGGTGTATCATCAAGAGATGATACCCTTCCCAAAAGACTCTTGGAACCACAAAATGGCGGTACACAGCAGCATGTTCCAGACTTGGCTCTTATGTTAAAAGAGTACTACGAAATCAGAGGATGGACGCCTGATGGTGAACCGTCTGAAGAAAAATTGAAAGAGCTTGAAATTTAAATTAGCATTCTCCTTTTGTGTCAAACTGGACATAATCAGTTTATTCTAGCACAAAATTATTTCTGGTTAAACAAAAATTTAACATCGAATTTTTCAACCAATTTCTTTAATTCGCGTAAAACTTCTTGATTTAGCGGTATACCCAGTTCACTTCTACTCTCAAGCTCTCTTCTTTCAATCTCTCCTGGTAAAAATATTTCATTTACTCCATTTTTTTTGGGACAGCCTTTAATCTCTTTTATGTACTTAGTAATATTTTCCGCGTACTCCTGATAGGAAATAAAGGATCCAATGTTTATAGCTTCGATAAAGGCGCCTGTTCCCGAAGGTCCGCTGAAATCATCAAGAGCTTTAACATCTTGCAGAAAATTTGAACCGGTAACTAATCCGCCAATTATGTCTAGTGAAAGAGCCAACCCGTAACCCTTAGGTCCGCCTATGGGGGCAAGAGAGCCCCTAAGAGCGGCTATAGGGTCACTTGTTGGATTTCCTTCCTCATCAAAAGCCCATCCTTCAGGTATCTTTTCTCCTTTCAGAGCTGCCAATCGTATCTTACCTCGCGCAACAGTACTTGTAGCCATGTCTAAAATGATTGAATCGTTCTTGTCAGCAGGAAAACCTATACACATCGGATTAGTGCCCACCATGGATGTTTTTCCTCCCCATGGAGCAATAGCTGGTGGGCCATTCGATAAAATTATACCTATTAGCTTTTGTTCAGTAAGTTTCAGCGCATAGTGTGCAGCCATACCAAAATGGTTAGAGTTTCTAATTCCAACAGACGCAACTCCAAATCTTCTAGCTTTCTCGGCTACTAAATTAGTAGCTCGCATAGCTGCAATTTGACCAAAGTTGTTGTGGGCATCTATAAGCGCGGTTGCTCCATATTCCCTTACAACTTCTATCGGCCCTAGTGGGTCTATAAGACCTTTGGTTACCCTTTCAACGTAGGCCGGCAATCTCGCAACACCATGTGAGTCTACCCCCCTAAGATTAGCCAAGATAAGACCCTCTGCAATCGTTTTTGCATCATCCTCCTTCACTCCTACACATTTAAGAACATCTAAACAGAAATCAAACAAATCTGCAGCCTTAACTCGAATTGAATCCAAGCTTGGAGCACTCCTTTTATTTACGCGATATTAATTGGCAACCATATCTATTATTAACGTTACGTTTTATTAGGGGCTATGTCTCTAAATTGTCTCAAAACTGTTGTTTTTGTCTCTAAATTACAGAATTCGTGACGAATGACCGAAGCTGAGCCATCTTAAATTAATGAGTTTGAACAAACACAACCGAATTTTGAGACAGAGCCCGAAATCAAAATTGGGTAAACTTAATATATAACTCAAAAGATTGTCGTTTCCAAGAAAAATTGGGGGATTGTATCAATTGATAAGAGATGAGCGGTTATCCGTAGATTTTGCAGGGATAAAACTTCCTACTCCAATTGGTGTTGGCGCGATAGCAACATTTATGGGCAGTTCAATACCTGACGAAGATGTAGCCAGAATATTGCTGAGAGCCGTCGAGGCAGGCGCTGGATACATTTCGGTGGGAGCACTTTGCTATCTGCCAGATGAACTTGTCCAAAAAAAGAAAAGCGAAATGCCATCAAAAGATGGACAGGAAATTATACGGAAACACTTCGGCGGCAGACCAGTTAGAAGATGGGTGAAAGATGGAAACGGAACTTTCTTGCACAGATTAGGTGCCATGGGACCCAATGGTATTCCAATTGAAGGTTTTGCAAAATCCCTGGAGCTAAAAATGCCCATTATCAAAATGTTGAAGAAAAACAAACCCGAAGATGTTCCATTAATCGCTAACATTGAATCTGCAGGAGACCCGGAAGCCTTCGCCATAGCTTCAAAGAAAGCGGAAGAGGCAGGTCTTGACATGATTGAATTAAACGTATCATGCCCTTTCTTCTCCACGGTTAGCGGAAACATAGACGCGTTTCTAAAAGGGAAATTTGTATTCGCAAACATGGGCGGCATTTTCGGCGATTCTCCTCAGTTCTTAGAGGAGGTGGTTAAAGCAGTTACTCACGAGGTGAGTATTCCAGTGGGAGTTAAACTGACACCCGAAACTGGATTCCCCAGGGTGATAGAAATTGGTAACCGAGTAAAAAATGCTGGGGCCTCTTTTATAACCACATCCAACATGGGTGTCACTGTCCCGCCACCAGATATTTACAATAAAGGGAAAACGCCGTTACCGTTTACTGTCGGAAACCCATTTGTTGGTTATGGAGGTAATCCACTAAGACCAATTATACGCAAACATGTTGCCGCTCTTAGCATGTATGTACCAGATTTAGATGTACTGGCTATGGGAGGCATAATGGACGCAGAGCAGGTAATCCAGATGATAATGCTTGGGGCTGCGGCTGTGGGGCAATGCGCTGCTGTTTTCTTTAAAGGTAATCGCTTTCTGAAGTCGGAGCTTGCGTTTATCCAGAAATTCATGACAGAACAAGGGTATGATAGTATAGAGGAAATTCGAAAAGTAGGGATTAAACAGCTTAGAACAGCTGACAAAGCCGAGGATTTACTCGCTAGGGCTCAGATTGATCAAACTAAGTGCACGTTTTGTAAGACATGCGTTGACAATATTTGCGCTGCGCTTTACGTGAAGGATGACAAAATAGTAGTCTCCGAGAAATGCATCGGTTGCGGTCTCTGCGCCATGGTATGTCCAGCCAACGCGATACAACTCGTAAAGGCCTAAGCCTTATTTTCCTCTTTTCTTACTGTTGAAAGTTTATTCTAGGGTCGGATTCCACGTCTGATCTTTCTTTCCAGTTAAGTCCACGTAGACCACTTTCAGCTGTGAGTATTCTTCCAGACCGAGCGCCGTGTTTTCCCGGCCGATGCCGCTTTCTTTGATTCCTCCCCAGGGTATTCCTTGAGACATCAGCATGTGGTCATTGACCCAGACTACTCCGGCTTGGACTTCAGCAGCCATCTTCATGCCTCTTGCGCTGTTCTTCGTCCAGACTGATCCGCCTAATCCGTAATTGTTGTCGTTTACAGATTCTAGCATTTTGTCTTCGGATGAGAACGGCTTCATGATGCACGCTACAGGGCCGAAGATTTCTTCCCGGCCAATCTTCATATCCAAAGTCACGCCTGTAAAGACGGTGGGCATCACGAAAAAGCCCTTGTCTAAGGGAGGCGCTGTTGGTCTTTTTCCGCCCACAACTAGCTTGGCTCCTTGCTCGACGCCGCATTTAATGTAGCTCTCGACTCTATTCCGGTGCTCACTGCTGACCAGTGGCCCCATTTGCGTCTTTGGATCCATGGGGTTGCCTACTATCACTTTTTTGGCTGCTGCTGTGAATTTGGCGACAAATTCTTCGTAGATCTTTTCATGCAGGTAATACCGACCTGGCGAGGCACAAATCTGTCCGGTGTTATAATAGCTGGAATGGACTGCGCATCGTACCGTTGCATCAATATCGGCATCGTCCAGAACAATAAAGGGATTCTTGCCTCCTAGCTCCAGAGTCAACTGTTTCATGTTGCAACTGCCTATTTCCATAATTCTTTTTCCTGTTTCTGAACTGCCGGTGAAACTTACAATCCGTACGTCGCTGTGAGAGGCTAGAGCTTCGCCCACTGACCCGCCTGGACCAGTGATAACATTGACTACGCCTTTAGGTAAGTCGGACTTTGCCAGTGCTTCAGCCAACTTGAGGGTAGAAAGGGAATCGATGCTTGGAGGCTTCAGAACACAGGTGTTACCCATGGCTAAGCAAGCTGACAGCTTTGATGCTGCCATGACCAAAGGCACGTTCCAAGGAGTTATCAAGGCGCAGACGCCTATCGGTTCACGCTGCATGTAAATCAAAGCCGATGGGCTTCGGGGCCCCATCTCTCCCATGAGATTTTTAGCCATTTCTGCAGCCCCTCCGATAGCCCAACCTGGCATGTGTCCCATCCATAATGCTGAATCTATCGGAATGCCGTGATCAATGCACTCCAGTTTTCCCAACTCGTCGGCATAACTCAGGAGAACATCAGCCACTTTACTTAAAATCCGACTTCGGTCCGCCTGTGGCTGCTTCGACCATCTGGGGAAAGCCGCTTTGGCGGCGGCGACAGCTTTGTCAACATCGGCTTTATCGCCCAGAGGTAACTCGGCTATTTTTTCTTCAGTAGCTGGGTTGACTACAGAAAAGGTTTTGCCTGACTCTGCCTCTACAAATTTGCCGTTAATCCACATTTTGAAATTGTACATGTTCCTAATCTCCTTCTATTCTGAAACATTTAGATAATCTAATGACTCGAAGGTATCACGGCTTCTTCTTAGGCATGAGGTCCACGTGCACAGCTTTTGACTCAGTGTAGTGTTCCAGACCCTCGAAGCCCATTTCGCGGCCAACACCACTCTGTTTTACTCCTCCACGTGGCACTTCAAGAGCGTATTCCATGTTCATGTTGACCCATACTGCTCCAGCTTCAATTTTTTCAATTGCGGTGTGTGCTTTTTTCATGTCGCTGGTCCAGATGCATGAACCGAGACCGTAGATTGTATCATTTGTTTTCGCGATGGCTTCGTCTAAGTCATGAACTTTGAAGATAGGTATGGCGGGCCCGAAGCATTCTTCCTTAACCATCTTTGCATCTTCTTTGACATCGGTTAGGACTGTTGGAAGATAGAAGAAACCATTGTCAAACTCAGGTCCCACAGGACGTTTAGCTCCAGTGAGAACTGTTGCGCCGCTTTTAACTGCGTCATCGACTAGCTCTTCCACTCTTTTTCTCTGGTTGGCATTGTTAAGGGGACCCATGGTCGTTTCAGGATTTAGTCCATTTCCAACTTTTATTGCTTGAGCTTTTTCTACGAACTTTTTGGTAAAGACGTCTGCGATGCTCTCGAACAGGTAGAGGCGCTTAACTGCTATGCATCTCTGCCCGCAGTTTGAGAACCTGCCAGAAACGGCAGAGTCGACGGCGGCATCGATGTCAGCGTCGTCGCATACAATCATCGGGTCGCTTCCTCCGAGCTCCAAAGTTAGTCTTTTGATGGTTTTTGAAGCAACTTCCATTATGTGCCTGCCAGTGGCAGTTTCGCCGGTGAATGAGATTTTGCGAATGTCTGGGTTTTCAATGACTGCCTCTCCGACCACGCTGCCGGGGCCAGTGACGACATTGAGGACGCCGGGCGGGATTCCTGCTTTCTCAAGGATTTCAGTGAGTTTCAGGTTTGTTAATGGAGTAGTGCTTGCCGGCTTTACTACAAAGGTGTTTCCGGCGACCAGACCGAGGGGTACTTTGCAGGCCATGAGTGCGGCTGGGTTGTTCCAAGGAAGGATTGCGCCGCAGACGCCTATGGGTTGCCTGATTACGAGGGCATATCGTCCTTTTCCTTTCAGGGGGATGTATGATTCCTGAAGGGCTGTTGCCATGCCTGCGACGTATTCGCAGATATTAGCGAACTTGTTAATTTCATTGGTTGACTCTCTTAGCGGCTTGCCTTGCTCTCTCGTCAACAAGGTCGATAATTCCTTCTCGCGCTCTCTGGTGATTTGTGCAGCTTTGTAGAGGATTTTTCCGCGTTCAAATTGAGGGGTTTCTGGCCAGGTTTTGAAGGCGTCTTTAGCTGCGTCTACAGCTTTTTTCACGTCTTCCCTTGTTCCTTTAGGGACTTCTTCGATTTTCTCGCCCGTTGCGGGGTTAATGACAGAGTACACTTCTTCAGAAACCGAGTCAACCCATTTTCCGCCAATGAGCATTTTCATGCGATCGCACGCCTGCTTTCAGAGATTAACGTTATGCACATATAAACATATCGACATGCCTCTTATGAACGATATCAAGCCCTCTTGCGTCGTGCAAACTCGTCCATTTCGAGTCTGTCTTGCCAGTACAGGAGTATAGTTAAATTCGCATGTCAGTTTACGAGCACTTAATTATGCAAACAGACTAAAATTACCCCGAAAACACCTACTGAAGGCAGTCACACATTGAAGTCTTGCATTAACTTTCGCTGCAACAAGATTTAAATTCATTACGATTCAAGTATAGGCTACGCTATGCTATGCGCAGAGGGAGAAGAAAAATCAGGAAAGAATGTGTCATAATAGGCTTGATTCTCCTAACGGTGGGAATTGTCTTGGCATATTCACATCCAGAATCTTTACCTGAACAAGTCACCTTGGATAAGTGGGATCCTGTGACGCCTTCAACCTTAAGTGCGCAGAACCAGACCGGTTGGGATTTTACGGCATTAACGCAAGGTGGAAACTTTTTGAAATTAAACGTGACAGCTTCGGATAACGTGGCATTGATGATAGGAGAACTCACCTACAACAATGTTACAGGAGATCAGACATGGAACAATCTTATATTTAATCAAGTTGGAATGCACTTCGCTCAAGACGTTGCAATTAATGGAACGGGCGCTTCATTTTTAGAAATTGACAATAATGGAACAACGCCTGTAAATATTTCGGGCGATGTAATAAAGATCGGGACTATAAACCACACTGTCTACCCGTATTCTCTCTTGGGAACTTTGGTGGCGCTGGCAGGATTTATTTTGCTGATCTATGGAATTGTGACCCGCCCTGGACCCGGGAGAAAGCACTCTAAAAAGAAAACTGTAAAAACATGGAGACCAAGCGCTTAATCCGAGTAATAATGAAATGGTATAATCAGTGGAGAATCGCATATGAACCAAAAGCCTGATTCCTGGTTTGGCTACATGGGGCAGATCTTAAGAATAGACCTGACGACCCACAAATACACTATAGAACCATTAAAGAAGGACTTGGCTGAGATTTTTGTCGGCGGTCGTGGTTTCGGCATAAAAGTACTCTTTGATGAAGTGCCAAAGGGAGTGGATCCATTAAGCCCAAGCAACAAGCTTGTTTTCACCGTTGGTCCCTTAACAGCTACTAAAGCGCAGTCTGCAAGCAGGTGGATTGCCCAGTTCAAGTCTCCGCTTACAAATATCTACTGCAGAAGTGTTGGCGGAGGGGGTTTCGGGGCGGAACTCAAGTTCGCAGGTTACGACGCGATAATTGTGGAGGGCAGATCTGAAAAGCCTGTCTATGTATGGATAAACGACGACAAGGTAGAGTTTAGAGACGCTACTAAGGTTTGGGGTATGATGACGTTGCCAGCTAGGGATTTTATCCGTGAAGAGACGGATGAGAGGTCTAGAATGGCTCTGATAGGACCTGCGGGTGAGAGGCTTGTCAAATTCTCAGCTATAGTGTCTGATGACATGAGGACGGCGTCTAGAGGTGGCGGCGGAGCAGTAATGGGCTCAAAAAACCTAAAGGCGGTAGTGGTGAGAGGCTCTAAAAGACCTAGGATCTACGACGAGGACGCCTTTGATAAGGCTGTGAAAGAGCAAATAAAGTCTTACCGTGAAAGCCCAGCCTTCGAGGGCTTCCATAGTCTCGGCACGAATGGCGATGTGTATGTCTTTTATACTATGGGAAATTTTCCAACGTACAACTTCAAACAGTATCCCCTTGAAGGGGTCAGCAGATTCTCGCCTGAAATCTTGGCGAGCTACATGGTTAAGCATGATGGATGCTACGGCTGCATGATAAGGTGCTGGAAAACCTTCAAGATCAGCAAGGGACCTTACGCTGGCATTGCATGGCAATTTCCAGAATATGAAACTCACTGGTCGTACGGCGGCACGTTAGGAAACTGCAACATAGAATCCATAACCTATGCAAATATGCTTTCAGATCTTTACGGGTTGGACACTATCTCAACAGGGTCCGCGATAGCATTTGCTACAGAACTCTACGAGAAGGGCATTATAAACAAAAGCGAAACAGATGGGCTTGAGCTAAGATGGAGTGACCCAGAAGTTATGGTGGAGCTTGTGAGACGTATAGCCCTTAGAATAGGTATAGGCAACCTGCTGGGTGAAGGCGTGAAGCGAGCCGCCGAAATCGTAGGAAAGGGCGCTGAAAAGTACGCAATGCACGCTAAAGGTATGGAATTTCCCGCTTATGATCCCCGCTCTGTTAAAGCCCACGGGCTTAACTTTGCCACCTCCCCCATAGGGGCAAGTCACTGCATAGGCTGGAATAAGTTCGAAATCAAGGGAGTACCGTTCGAAATCAAGGGAGTACCTAGGGTAGTAGACCCGCTCGCTCTTGAAGGCAAGGGTGAACTAACCAAATACGTGCAGGACGAGACCGCAGCGGCTGAAACGGCGACTTTCTGTACGTTTCCCCTCAGCAGTCAAATGGTAACCCTGGATCTTTATAGCAAACTTCTGTACTCGGCTACGGGCATAGAGAAGTTCAAGAATCCAGAGTATCTGTGGCTTGTGGGCGAAAGAATTTTCAACCTTGAAAAGGCCTTCAACATTCGGGAGGACTCCAACGCTAACCAGGACGCTATACCCGATAGAATTCTCAAAGAGCCAGTGCCTAGGGAACCCTCCAAGGGGCAAGTCTTCGAGCTCGACACGTTACTCCAAGACTACTACATGGTTAGGGGATGGAACAAGCAGGGAATACCCACTAAAGAAAAGCTTGAGGCGCTGGGACTCGCAGACGTTGCCAATCAGCTGGGAATAGCCTAAATAGCATCTTTCCATTCATCTTTTGTTACTTGTGGTCAAGATGAGGGTTCACATAAAGTTCGTGGGAAAATTTCACGAAGAATTCCGCACGGAAGACCTGTGGATTTATCTCCAAGATGGAGCCGCAATGAAGGAAGTGCTTGAGAAACTTGAAAGTGAGAAAAGCATAAAAGTAAACCTGAAGGACTCCAGCATGGTCATTTTGGTTAACGGCAAGCGTCTGGAATTCGCAGGTGGACTCAACGCGGCCCTCAAGAACCTGGATGAGATTGTGATCATGCCAATCATAGGCGGAGGCTAAACGGCTTTTTTCATTAAATTTCGCACTCTTCTGCCAAAAGTTGGGAGTGCGCTTTTAACATAAGACATTAACGATGCAGAAGAAACGTCAGCTTAGTCGGCTCATCTTCCTTTTGGGGTAAGTCCGGTCCGCGCCTGCTCCGCTGGCAGATAACTTGCATTCCACAACGCAGCACTTTCTAGAGTTTACGCGTAATGATTGTATTGCCGCTGTCTGGTATGACGTAGACTATGCCAGGGTCTGTTGCAGCGAAGATTTCTCCTTTGCCAGAGTCGTAAGCTGCTTTGTGCGCCATTCATATCTCCTCTATTCAAGCTTCTTCCTGAGCCTTTTTGCAACCTCGGCGATAAACTCCTCGGTATCAACCTGCCTATTCTTCGGGTCTGGTGTGGCGACCATAATCAAATCACCAGTCATGGTGCCGCTTTCAACTGTCTCAAGAGCAGCTTCTTCAAGCTTTTTTGCGAATTCTACAACCTCTGGGGTCTTGTCCAATTCGCCTCTCTTTCTGAGGCAACCACTCCAAGCGAATATTATAGCCATTGGGTTGCTTGAGGTTTTTTCACCCTTAAGATACTTGTAGTAGTGCTTCTGAATTGTGCCATGGGAAGCTTCAAACTCATAGTATCCTTCCGGACTGACAAGGACAGATGTCACCATGGCCAAGCTTCTATAGGCTGAGCCCAGCATGTCGCTCATAACGTCGCCATCATAGTTCTTGCAAGCCCAGAGCAACCCGCCTTCGGTCTTCATTATTCTTGCAACGGCATCGTCGATTAAGGTAAAGAAGTATTCAAGTCCAGCTTCCTTGAATTTGGCTGCCCAATTTTTCTGGTACTCTTCCTCGAATATGATGCGGAACTGCCCGTCATAAGTCTTGGAAATCGTGTCTTTTGCGCCGAACCAAACGTCCAGTTTCTGGTCATACGCGTAAGTGAAGCATACCTTGGCAAAGCTCTCTATGGATTTGTCCGTGTTGTGAATGCTCTGAATGACACCTGGACCTGTGAAATCCTGAATGGTTCCACGGAACAGTTCTTTCCCAGCGGTGTTCGTGAACAGCAACTCGGCTTTTCCAGCTTCAGGTACTCTGTACTCTAAGTTATTATAGACGTCACCGTATGCGTGCCTTCCAATGTGGATCGGTTTCTTCCAAGACCTGACTGCTGGCAGAACGTTCTTGACGAGGATTGGCGCCCTGAAGACGGCTCCGTCCAATGCGGCTCTGATTGTGCCGTTTGGGCTGCTCCATTCTTTCTTCAGGTTGTATTCCTTAACGCGGTCTTTGTTCGGAGTGATGGTGGCGCATTTCACTCCGACGCCGTACTTCTTTATGGCTTCTGCTGCTTCTAGAGTTATTTTGTCTTCTGTCTTGTCTCTCTTATTGAGCTGCAAGTCGTAGTACGCGAGGTTCATGTCAAGGTGTGGCAGAAGAAGCTGTTCTTTAACCATGTGCCAAATTATTCGGGCCATTTCGTCCCCGTCTATCTCGACGATTGGTGTCTTCACTTTTATTTTGTTCAATTCCATCCCTCTTTGTTTCACTTTACGGTATAGGGTAGCAGGCCGCCCGCGAAAAGAATGCCCTTTTGTCTCTGGGAGAGGTTGTAGGCAAGCTCTATTTGCAGGTTCTTGGTCTTGTCCACCAGGATGACTGGCTCGTTGTTTTGCAGTTTCTTTTTAATGTCTGGTATTTCAATCTCATCGCCCTGGTCTATCTTGTCATAGTCGACCATGTTCTTGAATAACAGCGGGATTATGCCGAAGTTTACGAGGTTGGCCGCGTGAATCCGCTCCACCGACTTAGCTATGATTGCCTTGACCCCGAGGTACATTGGGCATAGTGCAGCGTGCTCCCTAGAACTTCCCTGTCCGTACGATTCGCCGGCAACCACGACCGCGTGCAAGCCTTGGTTCTTAGCCTCAATAGCCCTCTTAGGGAAGGTTGGGTCAATCGGTTCGAAGACGAATTCAGAGTACTTGGGCACGTTGGACCTGTACTTGAGTCTGGCTCCAGCGGGCATTATGTGGTCTGTTGTGACCTTGTCGCCGACCTTTATCCCCACGTTGCCTTTTATGTGCTCGGGCATTTTATCGTTGACCGGGGGCGTGCCGATGTTCGGGCCTCTAACGATTTCAACGTTCCTGTCAGTATCCTTCGGGAATATGAACATGGAGTCGTCGATGAGAAACTTCGTCGGCATGCTGACCTTCGGGTATTCGATGCCAGCTTTCCGTGGATCAGTGAACTTCCCTGTGATCGCTGCCACAGCCGCAACTTCTGGGCTCACAAGGTAAACTTGGGCGTCCGCGGTGCCGCTTCTTCCCTCAAAGTTCCGGTTGCTTGTCCTCAGGGAAACGCCAGATGTCATGGGGCTCTGGCTGTTGCCGATGCAGAAGCCACATGCTGCCTCCAGCAATCTAGCGCCTGAGTCCAGCAGGTCGCCGACGTAACCGTCCCTTGCCGCCATTTGCAGGACCTGTCTGGAGCCTGGCGCAACTCCGAATGACACGTCCGGATGAACCTTTTTGCCCTTCATAATCTTGGCAACGGTGGCTATTTCTTTGTAGGAAGAATTGGTGCAGGAGCCTACCATCACTTGGTCTACCTTTATGTCCTTCATGTCCCTAACCCGAACTATGTTGCCTGGGCTGTGAGGCGCCGCAGCGAGAGGCTCCAATTCGCCGAGGTCAAGGTCTACAACCCTGTCATATTCCGCATCATCGTCAGCTTTTAGCTCGACCCAATCCGCCTCCCTGCTCTGAGCTTTGAGGAACTTTCTGGTTTCCTCGTCCGAGGGGAATATGGAAGTGGTAACACCCATCTCAGCACCCATGTTGGCGATTGTAGCTCTCTCTGGGACAGTGAGGTTCTTTACGCCGGGTCCGGAGTACTCCATTACGACGTCGACATTGCCTTTTACCGTGAACATCTCCAGCATCTTCAGGACGATGTCTTTGGCGCTGACCCAAGGCTGGAGATTGCCCTTCAGGTTTATCTTGTAAACCTTTGGGCATGTAATGTAGAACTCACCCCCGCCCATGGCCACAGCCACATCCAGCCCGCCTGCCCCAATGGCTATCATACCGATTCCGCCTCCGGTGGGTGTGTGACTGTCTGAACCGAGAAGGGTCTTTCCGGGCTTGCCGAACCTCTCCAGATGAACTTGGTGGCATATTCCGTTTCCAGCCTTCGAGTAAACGATGCCGTACTTGGCGGCTACCGACTGAAGGTACTTGTGATCGTCAGCGTTCTCGAAACCTACCTGGATGGTGTTGTGGTCTACGTAACTCACGGAGAGCTCCGTCTTCACCTGTTTAAGACCCATTGCCTCGAACTGCAGGTATGCCATCGTGCCTGTGGCGTCCTGAGTTAGGGTTTGATCAATCTTTATGCCTATTTCCTTGCCTGGTACGTATTCACCTGCCACTAGATGTTTCTCTATTATTTTTCGTGTAAGGGACTTTCCCATAAATATCTCATCTTGGAAAGGTTTGAGTTTCCGTATCTGCATATAAACGTTGTCAATTTATACCCATAATAGCATGAAGCATTTACTTAAATAAAGTTAGTTAATTTTTCAATCTTAATGCAAAATATAACGTTTAAAAAATAAGAAAAAAGACAAGCGTATCCCACCCTATTGGAAACGATACGATAATTAAACTAATTTTATTTTTTCTTAAGATTAAGGGTTTTGGGGTAATGGAGGTCGAATCCTTTTGTCTATGCCAATTATTAGTTCAGGATCCAAATCCGCGGATAACTCATAGATTTCCACAACGTTTTTCTTACAGGTATGGAAGCTTATTGACTTAATCCCATTATAAAAGTGGTAGTGAATGGTTGAAAATACAGTAAAGAACACTAATCCAATCTGGGTAAGCCGAGAATTCGCAAGATGTAGCGGCTGCCGCAAATGCGAAATAGCCTGCTCTCTGCATCACGAAAATAAAATCTGGCCTGAAGCGTCGAGAGTTCGCGTGTTTATGCTGGTTCCAGGCGCGGAATTTCCCCACTTGTGCACGCAGTGCGAAGATTATCCATGCGTTGAGGCTTGCCCGTTCAAAGCTCTTGCCGTAAACAAGGAAACCAGCGCCGTCACCGTTAACGTGGACAAGTGCACTGGCTGCGGCAAATGCATTGATGCCTGCCCAGGTAAAGTTCCGCATGTTCACTCTCAGAGCAAGAAGATTTTGATCTGTGACCTATGTGGCGGCGACCCGCAGTGCACCAAAGTCTGCCAGGAAGGAGGCTGGAACTGCTTAAGAGTAGTTGACCGTGAGGATCATGAGTTTAAGCTTTATGCACGTACTCCTGAGGAGACTGCTAGAAACCTTGCGATCAAGTTGTATGGCGAGAAAGCGGAGGAGTTCTTTTAATGCTCGGTTACGCTGGAAAATTCTTAGAAGTGGACCTTTCCAAATCAAGCTTCAAAAACACAACGCTTCCCGACGAGTGGCTTAAAGACTATATTGGAGGCAGAGCGTTAGCCGCAAAAATCCTAAGCGAAAAACTAATCCAGAAATGGGAGAGTGTGGACCCGCTTGGCCCTGAAAATATTCTGTTTTTTATGCCTGGACCTTTCACCGGGTATTTTCCAGGCGGCAGAACCTGCGTGACAGGTAAATCGCCCCAAAGCAACGGTATGGTGGGTTCCACGGTTGGCGGCGAGTTCGGGGTGGAACTTCGATGTGCAGGGTACGACGGCATAATCGTGTCAGGCAAGGCTGAGAAACCGGTTTACCTATTCATTAAGGATTCTGATGTGGAACTCAGGGATGCCAGCAGCATCTGGGGCAAAGACGGCAAACAAACTGACGCTTTGTTGAACCGTGAATGCCGACGGTTGTTGGCTGAGCGTTATCCGCATGTGGGTGTTTGGAAGGAGCCAGCTAAACTCTACATTGGTCCTGCAGGTGAACGGAAAGTTCGCACATCGGTGGTTATTGCTAAGTGGACTCACGCAGCAGGTTACGGTGGCTACGGCGCAGTCATGGGGTCAAAAAACCTCAAAGCAGTGGCGGTTAAAGGCACAGGACCGCTGCCTGAAGTCGCAGATTTAGAGAAAATCAAGCAGATGATTGATGAGGTCTGCAAAGGCTCCTATGGTAACGTGTTGTGGCGCAGGTGGGGAACTGGAGGAGGAGGCTACAGTTTCGGCGCAGAAACCAGTTCTGAGCCTGTTCGCAATTGGCAGGAAGAATGGCATGATCAAAGAAGTTACGGCGTGGACCAGTTTGAGAACAAAGTTTGGGTAAAACCTGCATGGAGCGATTTCGGTTGCCCCACAAACTGCTTGAAAATCAGCTGCATCCGCGCAGGCAAATACAAAGGTGCCATAACGGATAACCCTGATTATGAGCTGCAGGCTTTTTTGGGTCCAAATTTGGGGTTGTTTACGCCTGAAGAGAACGTGCACTTGTCTTCGCTTATTGAAGATTTAGGGATGTGCGGCATTCAGACTGGCAGTGTCATGGGTTTTGTGGCTGAACTGTTCCAACGCGGTATCCTAACTAAGGCTGACCTGGATGGTTTAGAGTTGAAATGGGGCGACGTTGACGCTTTTGCCGCTTTGGCAAAGAAAATCGCGTACAGAGAAGGCATAGGTGACTTGCTGGCTGAAGGCACATACCGTGCAGCACTTAAGCTTGGAAAGTTGAAAGGTAAAAACCTTCTGCCTTACACTGTGACTAGCAAGGGCATCAGTATCGGTGCGCATGGCATCCGAAGCGGAAGAGACTTCTCACGAGAAATAGGTTACGCCTGCAGCGTACAGGGCGGCGACCACTCATCCATGACTGACTTGCCCATTGACGGATGGGGCAGTGAGATTTGGCAAATATTCAACGATTCAGCAGTAATGTGCGTTTTCACTTCATTTAGTATATCGCCAAAATTTAGATATGAATTCTACAGTGCAGTCACAGGTCAAAGCTTAAGTCGCATGGGATGGCTAAACGGCGGAGGAATGAAAACGCTGCAGATACAACGCGCTCTTCTGCTTCTCGGCGGACCTGATTTAAAGTGGAACCCAAAAGTTGACGATGACAACCCAGAGAGGTTCTACGAGCCTCTGCCTTCAGGACCCTGCAAGGGGCAAGCCGCTGACAAGGAAAGCGTGAAACAAAAAGTTCGACAATACTATGAGCAAGCAGGATGGGACCAAAACGGCATACCTACATCCGAGACACTCAGTAAGCTAAAAATAGAATATGTTGATAAAAGCTTAGGAAAACTAAGGAGCTAAATCTCCAAAAAGTAAATGTAAATTTTCCAGAAATTCTGCACTCTAACTCATAATTGTTGGGTGAGCATCTTCTTCATTAATGTGATGCATAACATGAATCGCTAACCCTGTGGCGGCGCCTGCAGAAAGCCCTAAAAGCAAATTGTTAAGAGGTGCATACTGCCTGACCAATCCTAAAACTACAAGCGCATCAAAAACCAACGCAACTGCCAAGTAACCAGCACACCACATTTTAACGCTCATTCCTCTAGGTTTGTTTATGCCAATGCCGCCTAACAAGCCAAACATAATTAAGAAGCCGATTAATGCATAGATCCAATCGTAACTCAAACTTTTCACCCTTTAACGTGGCTTATGGTTAATTTAGAGCTTAATTAGCTTATCGAATAGAAGCTTCAGATAAAGGCACATTATCGTTAATCAAAGTATATTCTACCGTTAGGTTTTTTTACTCTCATATGAGAATCTTAACTACCTTAAGGATGTGGATGCGTTAACAAAATTCGACGCGGGACAATGCCATAAATGGGCTCAACTTTTGCTTGCAAGGCAACAAAAACTCAATCAAGCCTTAACTGCAATAACAGAAGAAGACTTTGATTTAGCAAAGTGTTTGTTTTCTCAAATTTTTATTGGAGTAAACGGCGGCAAAGAAGCTGATCCGGGCATGGCCGGTTCACTCTTGTATCACATGGCTATGGTTACCAAGATGGAGTCGGAAACACGCGTGCTTATTGATGAGTTGCATGTAGACTTGCCTGACATATCCCTAAAACTTAGCAAGATTTACAGTGATTTTGAATCTGACGTGAAAGAGCTGACCAAGGAAGTTACAGCTTTTACTTTAGACTTTCAGGAAATAGCCTTAACTCAGCATCTTGGAACAGTTGAAAAAATCAACCTTTTTACAGGTTTAACCAAAGAAAACAAAGCAGTCGAAAGCTTGCTAGACAACAAGAGCCTCGAGGCGTCTGCTGCACTAAAAAAATTGTTCCGCTCCTGGACCGAGCAGATTATACGGATGCGTTTGATCCAAGAGTACGAAACAATAAAGGGTTTACTGGTTACAGCTGAACTGGCAAAAAGTATCGGCGTGCCAGCGCTTGAGAATACAATGGAAAGGTTGCAGGACAAGTTTGGTCAAGAAACCGTTGACATAGCTCTTGACGTGACGCTTAAAGTTGGGATGAAGAGAGAAAAACTTCAATCAATCATGTTAAGCGACCACTTCATAGATTACACTATGAACATAGATACATTGGACGGGCACATGGAGTTTTTGAATTGCCCGATTTTTGGAAGCCACAAATATGCCGAGGAAAAATACGGCATACCCCCTCAGGCAGCTGCTCTTTTTTGTACCCATTTCTGTTTTGCTCATGCCAAAGCAATGCTGGACACGGTTCTTCCTTTTCCATTTACACTTTGGCAGCCTAAACGAATAGCGACGCATGGCAACTGCGAGTTTTACCTAAAACTTTCACATTCGCCTCTGGCAAAGGCGTCTGAACGTTTTATTCCGCTTGTTATGTCATGGAACATCACGCGGGAATGTAACATGAAATGTTCCCACTGCTACATTAACGCTACAGAGAAAAAACTTAACAATGAATTAACCACTCAAGAAGCCAAAAATCTCATGGATCAAATCTACCAAGTTAGCGCACCACTGTTAATACTGAGTGGCGGTGAACCTCTCTTGCGCCAAGACATTTTTGAACTCATAAGCTACGGCTCAAAGAAAGGTTTGAAGATGGGGCTAGGAAGCAACGGAAGCCTCATTGATGAGACGGTTGCGAGAAAACTCAAAGATGCCGGTATAGCCACCGTTTCAATCAGCTTGGATTCCAATTTTCCGGCGCAGCATGACGAGTTTAGAGGAGTGGCTGGTGCATGGGAGAAAGCGGTCGAAGCCTGTAAGGCTTTGAGGAAGAACAATGTGCTTGTTCAAGTCAACACAACATTAACCCAGCAAAACTACAAACAGATAGACGACATAATGTCATTAGCTGAGAGTATAGGCGTTGAGAACTTCCACTTGTTTTTCCTTGTTCCAACAGGTCGAGGCACAAAATTAAACGATGTTTCCCCAGAAAAATATGAGGAAATGATTACAAAAACTTTCGCAAAAACCGCCAATCACAAACTAAACGTGAGACCCTCCTGCGCACCGCAGTTTATGCGAATCGCCAAAGACATGGGCTTAGATATGAGACAGTGGATTCGCGGCTGCATCGCAGGATTATACTATTGCCGCATTTACCCCAACGGAGACGTAACACCCTGTCCCTACTTACCAATTAAGCTGGGAAATATACGGGAAAAAAGCTTCAAAGAAATATGGTTCAACTCAAAAGTCTTCAACGCCCTAAGGGATCCCAATTCGCTGAAGGGCAAATGTGGTGCCTGTGAATACCGAGTCTTATGTGGTGGCTGCCGAGCACGCGCCTATGGTCTCTCTAACGATTTTATAGATTACTGCGGAGACCTCCATGAACCTACAGAGTTAAAAAGCGATTATCTAACTGAAGATCCATGGTGCGTCTACCAGCCAAAAAACAACTCGCAAGCCATAAACAAGCAAAACCAGTAACAGAAAAGCGCTCTAGCTAAAAATTGCTCATGACAGAAACTATTATGTTTGCGTCGTCGAGCAGACTTAAAAATCGAAGTAGGCGGCGTATTGGCTGCTTCAGGATACGTTGAGGGCGCTGATGATTTAAAGAAGCGTGCTTCCAGGGCCAAACGTGCAATGTCGAATAGTTAGCATCTTTATTTCAGATTCATTAACACTATAAGCCAGTAAGCACCATTCATAATGAAGATAAGTTTATCGTTGGTTAAAGAGAAGCGAGGGAAAAAAACGTTTACCTGCCCTAATCCTGCATGTGGGAAAACCTTCAGGACCCCACTTAAAACCTTAAATTTACAGCAGGATTCAGCACAGACTTATACCGCCTGTCCATTTTGTTTGACAAAAATAACTGAAGTGCAAATTGAAAATAGTAATAAACCTGAAAAAGCACAAGTTGAAACAATTCTTTCTAAAGAGAAACAAAATGGAAGCAAAGAAAAACCATTCACCTGCCAATATCACCTGGGCTACTTAAGTGAACGAGAAAAAAATCAGCAAATCCCTGATAAATGCATCACTTGCCAAGATATTGTCGATTGCATGCTTAGAAAAATGAGAACTTAATTAAAATAACATTTCATGTTTTCGAGAGAAAGATGTTTAGAATTAAAAAAATGAAAAAATGAAGATAGGGAAAATTATTTAATTTATTTCTTTTTCTTGGTGGTTGTTGTGTCGGTGGCAGGTGCTTCAGCCTGTTTGACTGGCTCTTCTGCTTTTTGTTCTTCTGTTTTTGGTTCTTCTTTTTTCTCTTCAATATCGACTGTTATTTCTTCTATTGGTTTTGGAGGCGGTGTTGTTGCCATTGTCCAGCCTATCCATGCACCGATTGCCAGAATAGCGATAAATGCTATGGACACCAGAACTAGTACTGCATCTAGCCTGACAGTTGTCCCATTAAGTCCGAACAATTGATACGGAACGGTTACTAGAAGGACGTAGACTATAGCGACTATAACGCATACAGCAAGTATTGCTCCACCTATTCCTTGATCTTTACTAACCATTTAAGTCACCACTTTATAGCCATGTATCATGTCAAGCAATTTAAAGTTTGTCATGGCTTTAAGCGCGCCCTCGTTTATGTTGTTCCCATTTCCCATGTTGAAAGGTACTTTTTCTGTTCAGCCGTAAGCTTGTCGATATTTATGCCCATTGTTTTCAGTTTTAGCTCAGCAACTTTTTCGTCGATTTCTTTTGGAACAGGGAACACCTTAGGCGTTAACTTCGCTGTTTTAGCTATGTATTCTGAGCATAACGCTTGGTCAGCAAATGACATATCCATGACTTCGGATGGATGCCCTTCTGCCGCTGCCAAGTTTACTAGTCTGCCTTCGGCTAAGAGGTACAGTTTTCTGCCGTCTTTTAGTGTGTACTCTTCTAGGTTGGGGCGCATGGTTCTTTTACTGGTTGACAGTGACTCTAAATCTTTTATGTTTACTTCCACGTTGAAGTGCCCACTGTTAGCCATTATGGCGCCGTCTTTCATTTTTTGCATATGCTCTTTTCGTATTACGCTTATGTCTCCTGTGGCCGTTACAAATATGTCACCTATGGCCGCTGCTTCAGCTATTGGCATGACACGCAAACCGTTCATCACTGCTTCCAACGCGCGAGTAGGTTGGACTTCTGTTACTATAACGTTGGCGCCTAAACCTTGAGCTCGCATGGCTATGCCTCTTGAGCACCAACCGTAACCGCAGACTACAAAGTTTTTGCCTGCTATCAATGTGTTTGTGGCTCTTATGATGCCGTCCATGGTACTTTGTCCTGTTCCATATCGGTTGTCGAAGAGGTATTTTGTGTACGCATCGTTTACGGCTACGATTGGGTATTTGAGGCTGCCGTCTCTTTCCATTGCTCTTAGGCGGATTACGCCTGTCGTGGTTTCTTCTGTTCCACCTTTAACATCTTTCAGTTGTGCTTGACGTTTGCTATGCAGCGTACCGACTAAGTCTGCTCCGTCGTCTAGAGTTATGGATGGCTTGCAATCTAACACTTTGTCTATGCACTTGTAGTATTCTTCGGTGTTTTGTCCTCTCCAAGCAAAAACGTGAAGACCCTTATCTGCCAAAGCTGCGGCGACGTCATCTTGGGTTGAGAGCGGGTTGGAACCGCATAACGCGATTTTGGCGCCTCCGGCGATTAATGCTTGCACTAGGACGGCTGTTTCTTTAGTAACGTGGAGACATGCGCCCAAAGTTAAGCCTTTTAAGGGTTTTTCTTTTTCAAACCTGCTTTTAATCAGGTTTAGTACGGGCATATGGCGTGATGCCCATTCAATCTGTAAATGACCCTGCGGTGCTAAACTCTTATCTTTAACTTGGAATCCTTCCATAAATATTCCTTCTTTTCAGGAAGAGTGTGTCTTCTACCTATTTAGAATTTACTCCAAGTTAAGAGCATTAAAATCAGAGAATGGCACATAACGCAGTTTAGGACTGGAAAAAGTTTAATTACAACTCGCTAAAAGCTAACAGTAAGAAGGTTGTATGATTGAAGGAACCTTTTGCCAAATTTATTAAAACCAATTTGGGAGCCAAAACGTTGTTGATTACTTGCGGATTGCCTGGAACTTGGAAAACAGAAACCTCAGAGGAAGTCTCAAAAATCAAGGGGTACCCCATTCTCCGAAGCGATTTAATCCGCTTAGAAGTTTTAAAAAAAGAGGATGTTTTTGATGCCAAAGTCGCAGGAAACATGAGTAAACGCCTGTCTGTCTATGATGAGGTCTTTCGAAGAGCAGACGATCTTGCTAACAAAGCTGTTCCCGGCATTATTTTGGATGCAACCTTTGTTGCTCAAGATTTAAGGCGGCGAGCGGCTGCAATTGCAGCGAAACATAACATGACGTTTGTTATTCTGCAAACAAGCTGTCCTGAAGAAGTGTCAATCGCTAGGATTGAGCGGCGTACGAAAGAGAAGTATGAGTCGAATGCTTTAACAGTAGAGGCTTATCTTGCTAATAAGAGCAAGTTTGAAACAGTTGACATTGATGACCTAAAGAAAAGATATCCGACACTTAAGATAATGCATTTAACAGTTGACACTTGCCATGATAACTCTGAGGACTGGTACGTTATAGGGATGGAAAAAAGGTAACGGGAAAGTTCGATAATGATAATCGACCTGCATATTCACTCCAACGCTTCAGACGGAAAGTTAACTGTTCAAGACATTTTTAAGGAAGCAAAAAACCGAAACATTGGTTTCGTGTCGATTACGGATCACGATTCTATCGGCTGCCAAACTCAAGCCATCGCAATAGCAAAAAAAGAAGTCATTCGATACGTCACTGGAGTAGAGTTAAACGTAACCTTTGTGCACCCCCAGTATCATGAAGGCAAATCAGTTTCACTAGATTTCTTGGGCTACCAATTTGATGACAACAATAAAGTATTTGAAAGCAAGCTTGAAACAATGGCAAAATACCGAGAAGAAAGAGCGGCAAAAATCCTCAACAATCTAAATGCGGAATTTAAAAAAGAACACATCCCAGCATTAACTAAAGATGATTTAAGGCAGATTGAAGAGTCAGTTGATGGAGTGCTTGGCAGACCTCACATTGCAGATTATTTGGTGAAAAAGAACATCGTTAAAACACGACAAGAAGCCTTTGACAAATACCTTGTAAAATGTGATGCACCCAAGTACCCGCTTTACTTGGAAGAAGCGTCAAAACTTGTCAGGGGCGCGGGCGGAAAATTGGTTTTGGCTCATCCTAATGATCCGCATGGAACTTCGCTTGTTGCATTAACTAAATCGTTAGTTGAGCAAACGGAAATTATCCGAGAAAAAATGTTACCGTACATTGACGGCGTTGAATGCTGGCACTCGAGAAACACGGCTGAAACAACAAACCACTATGTGACATTCGCAAAAGAACAGGGATTAATCATGACTGGCGGAAGCGATTGCCATCAAAAACCAATCATTATGGGTACAGTTCATGTTCCGGATTGGGTAGCTAATCAATTCGCATAATTGAATGATTGTTTACAGGTTTTTCGCGTAGTCGGCGGCAAGTTTGAAGTAGGCTTGTGCTTCTTTTGTTGCGGCATTCTTTTCCTCATTGCTGACGTCGGGGTCGTCAAGTTTGAAGCTGATTACTTTACCACGTACATACGCTCTATAGCACTTGTAGAACGGGAGCAGCTTTGTTAATTGTCGGTCTTTAGAGTACAGCATGTATCTTTCTATAAAATAAGCTGACAGATCAGGCCGCTGCCGAAAGTCTAGATCCATCGCTAAAAAGGCCACATCTGAGGCTACGTCAGAGTATCTGAAGCGATCGTTGAATTCTATGGCATCGAAAACGCAGATTTTTTCTGTAATAAAGATGTTTCCTGAATGCAAATCGCCATGGCAGTCTCTAATTTTGCCGTTTTTTACTCTGTTTTCAAAAAGCGACCTATTCTTCATCATGAAGTTGTTGACTCTGTTCTGAATAAATTGGTACTCAGCGACCGGGATTGTTTGGTTGACGTATTTTTGGGTTTGCGAGAAATTTTCGTCCCAGTTAGTCTTTATGATTTTAAGGGAACCGTACTCTTCTATTTCGGTGCTTGTTTGTACTTTGGAATGAAATTGCGCGATTTCTTTTGCTATTGCGTCAATTGTTTTATTGTCCACTTTGTTCTCGTTGAGGAGCACTGTCATTATTTTTTCTTGGGGCAAGCGCTTCATCTTTAAGGCATATTCAACGGTTTCGCCGATACCGTTTATCTTGATGATATTTGACTTGTTGATGGGCACGACTTCAAGATAGATTTCTGGGCAAAGTCGGCTGTTGAGCTCTAACTCTTTTTCGCAGAAGAACCGCCGTTTTTCAATTGTAGAAAAATCTAGAAAACCAAAGTTTACGGATTTTTTGACTTTGTAAACAAAATTTTTGGTTAAGAAGACAAATGATATGTGCGTTTGGATTAATTCGATTTTGCCTGGGTCTTCCGGGTAAGCTTCCGGACTAAGAAGAGCTTCTACCACTGGTTTTTGGGCTTGCATCTGTTATGTTTCTTCCCTTGAAGTGTATACTCTTGTGAAAGCCACCCAATAAATATAGGGCATATCTATTTTAAGCGGTGATTTGATTGAGATATAACGAGGGAATAGAGAGTGAAGAGCGACGAGCTAAAGGACCTTAAAAAGGCACTCGTAAAGAGCGGTTATTCTAGTCGCACGGTAGAGGAAATAGTTAGATGGTATTGTTAACTTCTTGAAATTGTTTTACAAAAGCTAATACGTCGTCAACCTGCTCTCTCGAAATATGCTTATTCAAGTATAGCGAATGAACGATATCGGAGATTTTAGCTAAAGCATGAACTCTAAAGCCTAGCTTTTCCAGATTTTCTTTGCCGCCTTGCTCCCGGTTAACAACAACCAGCAAGTGCTTAACATTACCGCCTAGCGCTTGCAGAGGCTTGATTCCTTCAACTTTGGATAAGCCTTCACTTATGACGTCATCGAAGAAAAGGATATTATCGCCTTTGGCTATATCTGCGCCGGCGATTCTGCCTGTAACACCGTAGGCTTTTTCCTCTTTCCTAACTACTACGCAGGGCAGGTTCACTTTGCAGGCGATACTTGGCAACATTAACGCACCTTTAAGTTCAATAGAGGCCAATTTGTCTATTCTGTCAGAAACCATTATTTGCCTAACCTGTTCAGCAGCCAAATCGGCTATAAAGCACAATTTTTTTGGTGAAGAAAGCAAACGGGCAAGGTCTATATAGTATGGGCTCATTGCTCCAGACTTAATTTTAAAGCTTCCAAACTTTAAGCATCCAGAAGAGTAGAGAGCATTAGCCACTTTATCGGTAATACTTGGCATATCAGTCATCCTAAAATTCAATACAAACCAGCAAATTTAACCCTTACCACGCGCTCTCAAATACAAAGTCTCCTAGCTTAGTTGAAACCATTCATCAACAGTTTGAAGTACATAATTTTAAATGATAGGAGAATCATTTTGTTAAAAGAATACTAAATCTTCAGCGGTGCCTATATATTGCAAACAGAAGTCACGGTCTTCCTAGGTGCTGGCGCATCCATACCGTTTGGTTTGCCCGGCACAAAAAGGTTCATTGAAGAGGTCGAAGTTGACTTAAAAAGGCACTCGCAAAGAATCCATCAAATTCGAGAAACGGTTAGAAATTTTGGTTTAAACGATGACGTAGAATCGCTGCTTTCCGTTCTTAACTTTTGGGAGAACCCTTCAAGAACAATTTATGAGAGCGGATCGTTTATCGCTGAAATAGCAAATGCACCTATTCACCGTTTCAAACGTAACAAAAAGGATGCGATAATTGCCAGGCGAGTCAAGGAATACATCGTTAAAAGATGCTTCGTTTATGATGCTGATGTTATTAGCTCTATAATGAAGGTCTACGTTCCTTTTTTTGAGGGCATTCATAACAAATTTAACTTACCAGAATGTAATCCCAGAGGAAGGAACCCGTGCCCGGAAATCGACATATTTACGACTAATTATGATAACACGATTGAGATTTACGGAACTAGAAATGGAACCCCTGTATGTGATGGATACGGGCCTTATTTTGGGAGCAGTTATTGTTTTGATCCCAAAAATTACGTTAGGGCCCAAGATGGGGTTAGGCTTCATAAATTACATGGGACAGTTACATATGCTCGACTTGAGGATAATAGCATCGAGCGCTTGAATTTCTTTCCTCGGCGGGGGCCGCTAATTATTAATGGAAATTTAGCGTTCCCAGATTTGATTTACCCAGGTATTAATGCGTGTTTAGCGAAAGAACCATACTTGGAATTACTCTATAATCTCAAGAGAACCCTAACTGAATCAAAAATATGTATCGTGATTGGCTATTCCTTCCCAGACCCTCACATAAGGCATATTTTTCAAGATACGCTGCAAAAAAACCACACTTTAAAAATATTTCTTGTGTCCCGGAATCCTGATAAAATAATAAAAGAAAAAAAACTAAGTACCAAGGTGTTTATTCCAGTTAGCAAGCGATTTGAAGATCTAAATGTGGAGCGTGACATCGTTGTCTAAAAATAGCAATAACTTGGTTGCATCCCAAAATAGCGAAAAAGCTTACTGGGGCTCCACTAGAAAAGTTAGGTTTAAATCACAACTATATGCAATGGTTGAATACGTTGTCAAAAATGATGGGCAAAACTTTTCAAAAGAGGAATTCAAACGACTTATCCAAGAAGATAGATCAAGACGTGAATACCTTCGTTTGTTAATAATGCAGAGAGGTTCTCGAAAAGCTTTACGAACTATTGGAGGTACAGGAGAAGCTTACGAGCAAGGGGTAGCTGACGCAATTTCTTTTGCTAAAACTGTGGGATTATTACAAGTTAATAAAAATATTATCACGTGTCCAGATAACATAAAAAACATGCACAGCCAAATCAAGGATAAGCCATGGATATTTGATGCGGAAATATTGCGCCTTTTGCTAAATTCAAAGTACAAAGCATACATTAATTTTTTAAAACATTTGCAGGAATTAAATGGACTTTTCTGCATTCCTAAGGACTATAAAAGTAGATCAAGTGAAAGCGGATTTCCAGAATATCTTAATAACCAGGGATTCCTCACTGATCCAGCCTCCTTTTACACTTTGCGAGATTTATTTTATGACTTTGGATTTATAAATTGGAATTTCAATGTGCAAGAAAATTATGAGCAAATTTACTTAACATGTTATATAGCTAAACCGGAGGAAACGGTTTCATCTAGATATTCCACTAAAATCGACTTGGGCAAATATTCTCTATTCTACAATAAGAAAATTAGTCTTAAACAGTATGAAGCTATCTTGTCTAAATGTTATTCTAATCTCTCAGGGGGGTATTGGGGAACGATAATAGAGTTGCTCAAGCTTCGTGATAATGTTTGTAACGAACTACGCATGAGTGACAACCAATTTAATCAACTGATTATTGAACTTTGGAAGAAAAAAGGCAGCGCGTTTTCCGTTGAATTAAGTCAAGGGTTAGTCACATACGAAAAATCAAGCGGTTTTCTAATCAAGGGTTTAAATGCCCCCACAATAGATAATGATAGTTATGCAACTTACATACGATTATTTGGGAGTAATTAGACATGAGTTTGAAAATGGTTGGATATGATTTAAGTGACAACCCATTCATTCAGACGCCAGCTATATCTATGTGGGCTGTAGATAAGCGATTAAATGGTAAACTATTTTGTGAAGAAATAGTTCAAGAACAGCTGAACAAACTAATGAGATTAATAAGAAGGCAAACAAAAGTTGTTTATGTTAACTCCTCAGTATCAGTATTAGGTACCGGGAAATCTGCTTTGATGGCTTCCGCATACTGGAAACTGATAGATCAAGGGCAGAACACAATTTGGACTGAAGCAACTGGAGGTCTTTCAAGTTCACCAACATTAGGGCGAATAGTTGATGCTATGGTTGCTCAAGGCATTTTTGAAACCATGCTTAACAAAATAGGGGAAGTAACCGAAAGTAGAATCAAACAAATGCTTCAACCCATGTATAATCGGCCATCTCCAACATCAATTTCAGCATTAGTTAATATTTTGAACATGTCTCCAGGTGAAACTGCAAAAAAGTTTGCTAATATTAGGCGTTCAATACTTATCTCCACCTCAATGGAGCTATTTGGATACCTTGTTTCCCTAATGGAAGCATGTGGCTTTAGTAGACCAATTATTTTCATCGATCAGTTTGAGGAATTTGTACAAGCTCATAGAGGAGCATCGCAAATGGCGGTGTTAGGAAATGATATGAATGATCTTTTAAGGGCACTGCAAAATAAAGCAACTTTAGTCTTATCTTTACATCCAGAAGCTGAAAACGTACTAATGTCTGCTGCACAAAGTTACATTAAAACATTCGCGCCTATTACCTCTGAAACGATGGTGACTGTGCCACCAATGAAACCTAAAGAAGGTGTTAAGCTTGCAGAGGTCTACCTCTCAGCCTATCGAATAAAGGGAAGTAAGCGTCCTAATCTTTACCCATTTACTGAAGATGTGCTTGAGTACATTTGTTGGAAGACAAGAGGAACGCCACGTCAGTTTCTCTCAGCACTTTATGAAGCCATCTTAGAGGGTGCAGAACAAAACTATCAAACCATAGATGAGAAATTTATTACTAATCCAAGTAATCATGCAAAGGTACTGTCAGACGCTCCATTAGAATGGAATAAGTTTCATAAGAACAAGCTTTAAGTTCCATTTACGTTCTGAAATTGATTATCTTCTATTTCATAATTAGCGATGAAAAGTTCCTTCCCTGTTATAGCTCTTTTCTTATGCATCCCATTATACTTCATTTCCCATTTAGAGATATGTGCAAATGAAAATAAGTCCCTAATCCTTTCTGAATCATCGCAGGTTATGGCTGTATTTAAGGGTTACCGTTTACCTGCGTATAAGGCAAAACACTTATAAGTACACACGGGTAAATATGTAAAAGGGTACGCGGTAATGACGAAAACCACTATTAACATTGACGAAAACCTCTGGAAAAAATTTAGCATCATTGTCATCCAAAATTTTGGGGGAAGAAAAATGAACGATGTCATAACTGAACTAATCAAAGAATATGTGGAAAAAAACGAAAAGAAAGCTGCTAAGCCTCTTGAACCAATCAAGGCTCAAAATGAGTGAAAAAACGTGACCTTCTCAAAAACTAAACACGTAGTATATATTGCTGACTCAAAGGAAATGCCTGAAATAGAGGACGAGTCAATTCACTTAGTTATCACATCGCCTCCTTATTACAACGCTCCTCACGATTACAAAGACCTTTTCAAATGCTATGACGAGTTTCTGTCGTTGATGAAAGCATCAGCATCGGAAATAGCACGAAAATTGAAGAACGGACGGATCTCTTGTATAAATTGCGACGATATGCTCGTTAATGGGGAGAAATTCCCGATAGTAGCAGATATTATAGGCATTTTCAAGAAAGAAGGCTTCAAGTATCGTGACCAAATAATGTGGCGTAAACCAGACGGGTATGTTAGAGCAAGCAGAAGAAGCGGAGTTCTCATTCAGCACCCCTACCCCATGTACTTCTATCCAGATAACGTTCGTGAAAGCATATTGGTCTTCCAAAAAGGCAAAAACTTCAACTATCAAAGCGTTAAACTAGAGATTAATGAAATGTCAAAGATTGATGTGAATGAGTATTTGGATGAAAAATGGTACATGAACGTGTGGACAATGACAAACGTCTTACCGCTAAACCGTATAGAGAAAGGGATTGCTGCTTTTCCAGATGAACTACCGTACCGTTTGATAAAGCTGTATTCTTTTAAGGGGGAAACTGTGCTTGACCCCTTTTTGGGTTCGGGTACGACAAGTAAGGTAGCCAAGGAGCTTGGCAGAAACAGCATAGGCTACGAGAAAGATGAGACCCTAATACCTGTAATAGAAAAGAAGATTGCGGGCAGGTTGAAATTGAAGAACCCAAAGTTATTAGAGATAGAACCTTCAATAGATATTCCATACGATTTAGAAATCAAGAGAAGGGGGTCTGAGGTTCTTGTCTCTCAATGACCATGATGTGTTAGTCAAAGCAATAGTTGGTGTTCTGTCAGCATATGGGTTTGAAGTACAGTATACAATCAAAGGAAAGAAAACTGAAAAGATAAAAATCTGTGGGGATTCCGAACTACATTACTACCCCGATGTTATAGCTAGGAAAGGTCTTACAACGCTTGTCGGTGACATTAGGACGAGAGCGCAAAGGGGAACTAAGAATGAAGTTGATAGAGGGGTAATTCAATTTCTTCAAGCAGAATTAGATGATTGGGCCGCTTGCCTAAAAAGACCACATGGTATGATAGTTACACCACACGGTGCGGATAAAGACGCAATAATACTTGCAAAACACTTTGGCATTTACATCGTGACGCTACCTATGGATATAGCCCGTATTATCGCAGACTTGGATGTTGTTTCGCAAAGAGAAAAAATCGTTGAAATTGCCAGAAAAAACGATGTTGTGTTCTGAGTTTATCCATGAAAGTTACTCCCTATTTCCAAATGAGGAACTTATCCCACGGCTTTTAGCAGAGAGAAATATCTCACGCCAAGTTAACAGAACCCGCTAGAGCATTTCCTTGAAGTAGATTAAACGACCAGATCTGCCATGTCTACGCTACGTTCATATATTTGCCTAAGGAAAGATACAGCTGCCAGAACTTGAGGCATCAAATCTATAGAGGAATCTTTTGCGGCGCGTTCAATGTTTGAGTAAGTTGCATCCATTTTTCCTCGGAGGTTGCGTACATTCTCAGCTAAAGAGATGTCTTTAGTTACAAACGCTTTCAACGCTTGCTCATTGGCTTCAAAACAGACAGCTTGCAAATCAACAAGTAGTTTCTGCATTTCCCCAGAAAGCTTCACTCCATCGAGTGCTATGGTTTTTGTAGCCACCTGAACACATGCGTCACCTATGCCTTCAATTAAACTTGCAGCCAAACGATAATCTAAACAGTCTATCGGAGTAATCCTTAGCTTCTCACTTAAGCGTGGATTTTGAATTATCGTTCGTAAGATTCTAACTAATAAAAAATATAACCGGTTACTTTCGTCATCTCTGGCTATAACACTTTTAGCTAGCTGTAGATCACCACTAACAAAAGAGTTAGCAACGTCACGAATCATCCCAGCGACAATAGCATAGTTGCGTCGCAAAATTTTTTCAGGCAAAAATCCAGATGGTTCCAGTAAGCACTGTAAAACTATCGCTGAAGACGTCTCTTCAACAATTTCTAATCCAATCAGTGAACCAACTGTTGACTTCACCGTGTTTCTAACGTCAATAGCTATTCGGTCTTTTGCCTCAATACGAATCACGTCATAACCAAGCAGATAACGACCAATAATCTCGCGTCCCAGGTAAGGACCAACGTTTAAAGAAGCAATCTTCGGCTGCTGCTCAACATTGTATTCAGAATCAACGGTAAGTTTGCCATCACTAGTTACATCCACACTCACTAAAGCGCCCTTTTTTAAACCATTTTGTTGAGCCCAGGCTCTAGGCACACAAATAAAAAATGTGCCTGTTGGTGTTTGTTGAACTTTGCGTAATTCACCCATAATGGTACCCCAATCAGGATATAACATATTTAAACTATAGATCGTTTATATAAACTAAGTTGATTTTGAATAATTAACGATTAATATGTAATCAACGCTACAGTAATTGCTATCATATGTCACCAATAATATTACAGAATCTTTAAACTTCGAAAAGTTATTCTGCAAACAAAAAACAGTAAATAACGCAAAAGCATAAGAGCCTAAACATTAAGCATGCACTCACCTAACTTGCTAACAAGAACACGATCAAAATGAGCGAAAAAGAAAAACTACAAAAAGCGATTGAAGCAACAATCGCGGCGGGATACCAACTAAACAGCGAAGCCTTTGAATTCTTAAGCCAAAATTCAGGCACAACTGATCCAGTCGGAATTATAAACTTAGCACTTCAAAGGATAGCAGACTTGCAAGATAAACCGTTCTTTATAGACAAACTATTCTTAGAAACCTTAACGCAACAGCTAACAGCACCCGCCATAGAAACACAGCCTCAGCAACAGCAAAACGCCCTAGAGCCTCCAGCACCACAGCAACTAATTACAGTTGAAAACAATTTTTATCCTTACGCCAAGGACATAAAAGCAAACATTGACATTCTGGAAGATTCAACAGGCAAACTCAGCTCCAACGGGACTCTTGAAGAATATCTAGAATATTTCCAAGACAGGTTTAAACGGATTGAACGTTTGCTAAGACAAAGAATCGACGTTAAAGCTGCAACACCAATACTAGAAGCGCTTAAATCACCAGCAAAAACAAAACTCAAAATAATCTGTATGATAACGGAAAAAAGAGAATCAAAAAACCAAATGATACTATCAGTTGAAGACTTGCTGGGCAGCACAACTGTCTTAGTGCCTCAAAAAGCATCAGAAGAAGTCCGCAAAAAAGCGCTTCTTCTTTTGCAGGATCAAGTGGTATGCTTAGCAGTGATAAAAACAAGAAGTAACCTTTTCCTGGCAGAAGACATAATTTTCCCTGAAATAGGTAGAAAAACCCAACAAAGAGCCCAAGAACCAGTTTACGCTGTCTTAACATCAGACCTTCACATTGGCAGCACCAAATTCCAAAAAGAAGCATTCAAACGGTTCATACTCTGGCTTAAGGGCAAATATGGAAACGAGCAAATGAAGGAGATCGCGGGCAGAGTAAAATACGTATTAATCGCAGGCGACATTGTTGACGGCGTCGGTATTTACCCCAACCAAGCAAAAGAACTATCCATACGAGACGTTCATAAACAATACAGTTTTGCCGCGAAATATCTGGAAAAAATACCTGAATATATTGAAATAATTATTTCCCCGGGCAATCATGATGCGTCGCGGAAGGCTTTACCCCAGCCTGCAATACCAGAAGGCTATTTGGCTGGGATGCAAGGTAAAAAGAATATTCACTCTGTTGGAAGCCCATGCCTGTTAAGTTTACACGGTGTAGAAGTTTTAATGTATCATGGTCGCAGTTTAGATGATATTATCGCGGTTCTACCTGGAATGGATCATGATCACCCAGAAAAGGCAATGAGGCTACTTATGCAAAGTCGCCACTTAGCTCCAGTGTATGGTGGAAAAACCATGCTGTCCCCAGAAAACCGTGATTACCTAGTCATCGATAGGGTTCCAGACATCTTTCATGCTGGGCACATTCACGTGTTAGGTTACTGCAATTATCGTGGAGTGCTGGTTGTGAATTCAGGCGGTTGGCAAGGACAGACTGATTATATGGAGAAATTAGGGTTGGTTCCTACACCAGGGAAAGTTCCAGTGGTAAACTTGCAAACGTTGGAGACTACTGTTCTCTCATTTAACTGATTTTTCCCAGCGGTTTTAGTTAGTATCACTTGAGCCTTTATGCGAGGATTGCAGGGAATAATTGAGTAAGCTGCCAAATCTGTTATCGCTGCCAAACACATCCTTAATGATGCTTCTTGAAATTTCAAGCCTGATTTTTTTGGTTCTGCCATACCGACCCATACTTACAACTTTCGCGTTCACAAGCCCCATGGAATCAAGCTCGTTAATCAGCGTGCCCAATCGGCGTTGTGTCAGAAGGCCAGCGCCCATCTCGCCGCACAGTTCATTGTAAACATCGTATATTTCGCCGGTAGTAGCACTTGGCTTGTTCAAGTGGTAGACGCTGAGAAGCACCAGTTTTGAGTGCAAGGTTAAATTTTTGAGTGCTTCAACCACTCGATTGTGTTCAATATGTTTCTCTGCCTGACGCACATGCTCTTCTGTAATCAACTTAGCGCCTTGTCGCTCGGCAACTTCTCCAGCAACACGCAACAAATCCAAAGCTCGCCTCGCATCGCCATGCTCTGCAGCAGCTAAAGCTGAGCAAATACTTAATGCTGAATCAGACAAAACTCCTTCTTGGAAAGATAATTTTGAACGTTCATAAAGAATGTTTCTAAGTTCAGCTGCGTCGTATGGCCTGAAAACTAGTTCTTCTTCGCTAAGAGAACTAAAAACTCTAGGGTCCAGAAATTCCTTCAAGCGCAAGTCATTTGATATGCCGATTATCGAAACCTTGCTCTTACTTAGAGTTTCGTTTATCCTTGTTAACTCGTACATAAAAGCGTCTCCGCGGTCTTTAATCAAGGCATCAATTTCATCAAGAATTATTATGAAAATTATCCTCGAAGAATCTAAACCTGCTCTGAATCTATCAAACACTTCACCAACAGATAACCCTGTAAAAGGTATCGTCATGCCAAGGTTTTGGCTTAGACTTGCGAAAACTCGGTATTCTGAACCAGTCATTCGGCAATTTATGTAACAAAATTTTACGGGCGCGCCATACTCCTTTGCCTTAGATTCTAAATGACTTAAGACGTATTTTGTTACCGCAGTTTTTCCAGTTCCAGTTTTTCCATAAATAAAAATGTTCGAGCATCTTGCATTCTTTAGGACTGGTGCGACAGTTTGTCCTAATAATCTTATTTGGTCTTCTCTGTGGGGTAATTTTTCAGGAAGATAATCGTGTCTCAGAACTTCTTCGTCCTTAAACAGCCGAACTCCATTAACGAAGCTTTCGAATACATCGTCTAATATATTTGGATCTCCCATTACCTCACCCCTCTCGTTTTCAGAGGCTCACCGTTATTCCATGTGGAACAGATAAAGGATGCAGTACAAAAAACTGGTTTTAAAGCACAATAATCCTAAAGAGCAATGAAAACATCAGATAACAACTAGGTAAATTAAGAGCAAGGCACACCCCAAAGTTTCTACTGGAAAAAATTCTGAGCTAATGGTAAAAAAACAGCTTTTATTATAATTTAGGTGATATACTCTGATAGTTAAGCAATAATTTTAGATATTAATGATTGTTATCCAAGTTTTTAGATAAGTTTGCTGCAATTTTTCTTCAGTGTTTTCGCCACTCCTTTTTTACTTGAAGACTTCGACAGGAAACATAGGGGTGCCTGTCAAGCGATTTTTAACATGATAAATCGTCTTTATCACAATGGAAACTAAATTTTATTGCCAATTATCGGCATAGATCCTAAGTTAAGTAACCTTTCGAGTGTTTCTTTTGAGATAACTCTGAATTTTTGTTCACAAAAGTGTGAATACATGTGAAATAGCATTAAATTTGCCGCTTAATATGTTTGCTTTTGCTTCATATTACATTTTTCTTGTCTCTTTACTGTGAACAAGCCACCCCTCTGCTTCTACTGGAAAAGCGGAATCAAGCGGTAACTTTAATTTTCCAGTCATTCTGATTTGCAGTGAAGCTCGTTATGCTGAATAGAATGAAAATTGCGGCGATTTCGTAAGAATAAGCTGTATGTTGCTTTTTCTACTTTTCAACCTTCACCATAACAGCTATAAGCTGTGAAGTGTAAAGCTGTGAACACCCCTTGTGGTGTACACCAGATGCCAGCTCGTAAAATGCGCGTTGAGCTGTTCGATACCGATGGTAACCGATACACTATTGATTTCGAGGGTCAAGTAACCCGCGATAAAGCTCTGCGCCTCTTAGATCTTGTTGAATTGCTAGGCGGTGCACCCAGTGAGGGTCCAACTTCAGGCGCAGGGGCTTTTTTACCAAATCGCATGCTTTCACGCTTTGAAAAAGTTCAGTTAGTGATTCAGAAAAGTTTCCCGTTGGTTTGGTTTTCTTCAAAGGATATTCAGTCCGTTTATGAGCAGGAGCTTAAGGAGCCAGTTAGCCTTAGTACCGTTTCAACCTACCTTTCAAGGATGACAAGTAAAGGTGTACTTTTAAGGACTGGTGGATCAAATAATTTGAAGTATAAAACTGTCTCAAATATTCCTCAAGCGACAATTAAGCAAACTATAAAGTAGTTTGAACTGTTAAGTGGCGCAATACATAAAACTGTATAAGCCAAGATTTATTCTGGCAGAAACGCTTATGTTGGCTGACTGTTTTCAGTTTTCTTTAATAGTTTTTCCATCTCTTTTTTGATGCTGTATCTGAAGGGTATTTTGCCTACTTCCCTTTCCAAATATCCTTCTTCATATAGCTTCTTCATTAGTCTTGCAGTGTGTTCTCTGCTAAGTTTAACTCTGGCTTTGATTTCCGGTGCTGTCTTGGGGCCTTCTGAAGATAACATTTCAAGTACTGCAATTTCTGTATCTGTTAACGCAGCCATTGCTTTATCACGTTTAATGGGTATGACTGGTTCACTAATTTCTGGGGCAACATTGAACTTTTGAATTTGCTCTTCAAAACCTGCTACCTTTACCTTTAATGTCTCTTGTGATGCCTCAATATCTTTGATTTTCAATTCTAAACCTGTTAAGCTAGAAAGAATAGCGGTGCTGCTCTTCGAAATAGTGCCCATTTGATTTTCTATAGGCGACATCCTTTTTTCTAAGGTGTCTACTTTTTTTAGGCTTGTATCCGCTCTAGCCAAGTTTCCCTCTATTTTGAAGGCGATTACGTCTAATTTGTCAGCTTCACGCTTGAGCTTTCGGTTAAAACTAAGAACAATGTCTTCGACAATACCCTTGGCTTTCTCATACTCTTTTTGTGCCCTGCGTACTTGCCTATAATACTCAATTGAGGCTGTAACTGTCGCCACCACCAAAATGCCTAAGATTACCGTTACAAAGTCGACCATGATTTTCCATCCCTGTGATTTATACGTGATTTAATCGGTTGCATCACACATCACAGTTATCCATGGACTTTTTAAAGTTTGCGGAGATGTCGGCGGATGTATACTATGATATCACACGTCACAGCTGCACTCTTGACAGTAACTCCTTGCAAATAGCTTGCCACGATATCCTTGATTTAAGCTTATTTTGTACTTTAAGGCTTGAAAGTGGCGTTTATATTTTGGCTTTTGTTACTCCCCTTTGTTGGTTAAAAATTGCTGACTTAATCTGTGATTTGTGACGTCACAAGAGCTATTCTGATTGAATAGACAGCCGTTTTAGGCTCGTTTCAAGCTCTTCTCGTATGATTTCTATGACTTTTAGGTGTTTTTTTAGCTCCTCTTCCTTGTCGGGGATCTCTTGATGTGCCCCCACATATTCGTGCAGTTTATTGGCTATTTCGAGGTATGGGTCAAGAGTTGTGCTGTCAAACACCCCTAAATACCCTAAAAGGAGTATCGTATAGATCGATTTTATCACGTTTTCTTTAGACTGTTTTAACGTCCTGTTAAAGGATCCGCGGCTTATTTTAGACTTAGTTAGCCTTAAATTGGCTTTTTCATCGTACTTTAGTTGTTTCCCTGTCATATTCTCGGCTAAAATGTCGATTAGCAGTGTTTCAAGCTGTGTTTTGGTTAATTGGCTGTTTTTAGCCAATATTTTCACAATGGGGTCGTTTAATGCTCCATTTAGCCAGGCTTGAACATCGTCTTTTAGCTTCAAACTCTTTGTCTCCTCAATCACCTTAATGGATACGCTTTTGTATACTAAGTCGACTTTTTAAGTCTTGTCCAATTAAAAAATGCATGTTTTTTCGTAACTAATACCGCTAAAAACGGGTTAAATAGAAGAAAAAAGTAAATGCGGCTTCCTTTTCCCAATTAAAGCGATAAAATGTGCAGTTAACAGAAAAAGAGCAAAATTATCGAATATTTGGCGCGAGCTTTATCGTGAATTTTAAACAAAAAATGTAGTTTTACAAACGTGTTATTGCCCGATATTCATGCTTTTAGTTGGTAGTTTCACTTTCACTTATTATCCTTGTGTACTTCTTTTGGTAATTCTTCAACACCTTAACTTTTTGTGTCTGCATTAAGCGTGTGACGTTAAATAAGGGTAGCGTGACGTCATCTATCACGTTGAAATCACTGTGATTGACCGTTAAATCACTTGATATCACAGCATTGTGTTGGCTTGTGATGTCTCTGTGATTTACCTTGCAGCTATCTTTCTCAGTGGTTGCCTTTCATAGATCTGCTCAAAGAAGTTCTGAGTACTCTTTTAATTTATCAAAAAGTTCAGGCCGCAAGTCCCTTAAGGTAGGGATAAAAGTCTCTGCCGTTCTTAGGTCACTGTAATCTACTTCACAGGTGACAAAGTCCTCTTCATCATACTTTGCCTTTGCCAGAACATCACCAGCTGGGCTAACCAGTCTGCTTCCCCCCCAGAATTGCAAGCCATCTTCAACCCCAGCCAGGTTCACGTAGGCGAGGTAAGCAGTGTTTTCCAGTGCTCTGGCGCAAGTTAAAATTTCAAAGTAACTCCTACGCACCGCTGGAGATGCAGATATACAAACGATTAATTGTGCACCCTTCAAACGTATAAGCCTAGTTACTTCAGGAAAGAAAAGGTCATAGCAGATGCATAAACCAATGTTGCCCAAAGCCGTTTGAAACGTGGCTGTTTGATAACCTGGACGGAAATACCTTTTCTCTTCAAACACGCTGTGGGTTGGCAAATACATTTTACGGTATTTACCGATTAAACCCTCGGGACCAACGAAGACAGCAGTGTTAAAGACTGTTGCTCGGGTTTTCTCGCTTAACTCAGGCATCCCAAAAATAACATGCATTCCTGTCTTCTTTGCCAACGCCTCCACCTTCTCGACTGTTGGTCCGGGGATTGTTTCAGCCAACTCATAGAATTGATCCCTAATCACGTAACCAGTTAATGAAAGCTCAGGAAAAATAGCTATATCTGCTCCCTGCTCTTTGGCTTTGAAGGTTAATGTTTCTATTTTCTGCAGGTTGACTTCTTTGTTTTCACGTTTACTGCTTATTTGGGCAAGGGCAAGTTTTATCTTATCTTTCATGTCGTTTCCACTTTCAATATGTATGTCTTGGGAGCCTAAAATCATTTCCCACAGTCCTATACCCGATTTTGGGAGCTATCGGATTTCTCCTTTTATGTTCGTTTGCGAGCCATCGAACCTTAACTTTTTCTACTATTGATTTATGAATGATTAGTTGATTAGCAATCTCTTCAGGAGTCATAAACCGCTCCAGCCCATAAAGAATTAGGTCTAATGTTTCATACTTGATTCCAAGTTCGTTTTCTGCAGTTTGGTTTGGCCAAAGCGCTGGTGTGGAGGGTTTTAATGCAAGCTCCTCTGGGATTCCTAAATGAATTGCGAGTTTGCGGACTTGCGTTTTGTATAAATCCATAATTGGCGTTATGTCAGCTGCGCCGTCTCCCCATTTTGTGAAGTAGCCCATCATTGTTTCTGATTTGTCGGAACTTCCGCAGACGATTCGGTTAAGTTTGTTACCGTAATAGTAGAGGTAAATCATTCTAGTTCTTGCTTTAATGTTACCTTTAGAAAGCCTGTCTTTTGGCTCAAACACTGGAATATTCTCGTAGAAGCATTCTAAAACACTTGACATGTCACAGATTTGTGTTTGCACTTTAAATTTGTCTGCAACAACTTTTGCATCGTCGATGTCTTTTTGGTTAAAGTTTTCTTTTTCCGGTAGCATAAGAGCTAACACATTGTCTCCGCTTACTGCAAGACTTGAAAGTGCTGCTATTGTTGCGCTGTCGATTCCTCCTGATAAGCCAAGCACTATGCCTTTTGCGCCAGCGTTTTCCACGTACTCTTTAATGAAACGGCAGATTCTTTTTTGAGCTTCTGAGAAGTCCATTTCTAAGACAGAAGGCGTTAATTTCACTTGGCTTCACGCAGCCTCATATTCTTGGTTTCTAGGCAAGTATTTAAGGACAAGCATAAATATTACTCACA
>Ga0326728_10001587_pt1 | contig 79588 bp, 59 predicted proteins | sample MB3enrmetagenome_FD_207602 | JGI IMG/M metagenome (GOLD analysis project Ga0326728, IMG submission 207602) | Lab enriched peat soil microbial communities from McLean, Ithaca, NY, United States - MB31MN | ecosystem: Environmental > Terrestrial > Soil > Wetlands > Peat | place: USA: New York...
GCCCAGTTGTGAAGCTGGAACCAGCAACACCCTAGGGGGCTGGTTCCAGCTTCACAACTGGACGGGTTAGAAGGTACCGGCTACGGCGAGGATAGGCAGAGGCTGGGGCGGGCTGGTCAGTCCAAAAGCCTGCCTGCTGGCTTCCACCGGGCTAATCCGAGCCTGATTTGCTGGGGGAAAGATGAGACTTTGATTTCCACCTGAGGAAACCAGTCCTCATTCCAGACTTCGACCTTACGGGAGAGCCCGGTTGTCTGGATTCCTTACGTAAGCGCCATTCATCCCAAAGGGGAAACCTAACGGGCCCGCGCAACGCCTGTGGGCAAGGACCCCTACTGCGGCACAGCCACCCGGTAGAACTGCTGCGGCTGATCAACCGTGTTGGTGTACGGCGTTGAAGCTCCAGGCACGTCCGCCCACGGGCCCGTGGCATTCGTTGCAGATTGCAGTGTCCCATACGGCCAAGTGAGCGTGAGGCTGGTGCCGGATAGTTGGATGGCAAGCAGCAGTCCCGGATTCACGGTCACGGAGGTTGCAGCCGGTGCGGATGAGCAATTCGCCACGCTGGCCGTTACCAGGTAGGTGCCAGCGGCATTGGTTGTAACCCCCGCGATTGTGGGGTTCTGGTTGGTTGAGGTGAAGCCGTTTGGCCCGGTCCAACTGTAGGTGGCGCCCGGCACTGTGGAGGCCAAGAGATTGAGCGTCGCACCTTCGTTAACCGGGCCACTGTTGCTGGCGGCCGGAGCATTAGGCAACGGGTTCACGGAGACGCTGGTCATGGCCGTTGGGGAAGCGCAGCCCCCAACCACGGCGGTCACGCTGTAGGTCCCGGAGGAATTCGTGGTTGCATTGGCAATCACCGGATTCTGCACGGTCGAACTGAAACCGTTAGGCCCCGTCCAACTGTAAGTGGCCCCCGGCGCGGTCGAGGCGGTGAGGTTGAGCGTTGAGCCGGCGCAGATCGGGCCGTTGTTGCCGGTGGCCGGTGTGGCAGGCAGCGCGTTAACGGTGACGGTAGTAGTGGTCGCCGGGGAGGCGCAGCCTCCGACCGTGGCGGTCACGCTATAAGTGCCCGAAGCGTTCGTTGTTGCGTTCGCAATCGCCGGTTTCTGCACGCTCGAGCTGAATCCGTTGGGCCCGGTCCAGTTGTAGGTGGCGCCCGTTACGGTCGAGGCTGTGAGATTGAGGGTTGAGCCGACGCAGACCGGGCCGTTGTTCGCGGCGAGCGGCGAGGCTGGCCGTGGCAAAAGGATTTCAATGCCGCTCGACTTCGCGTTGTCAATGACGGTGACGTATTGGATAGCAATCTGGCCGGCGCTGGGTGTGACCATGAACTCCTGGATCGTGGCCTTGTTTGCCGCCCCAGCCGTGGCGATGATGTCGAAGTTGGTGAGGACTTGCGTGCCATTGATGAAGACGTTGAAGACTCGCTGGCCCACGGCGGTCCAGTAGTATTCGGCAAAATGCAGGCGCACCTTGTAGCTCAGCCCCGAGGTCAAGCCGGTGAAGGTATAGGTGAAGTTGCCGTAACGTTCGGTCTGGTAAACCGCCTGGGGCGCCGGGGCGGTGACAGCGCTGGTGTCAATCGTTGCGGTAGAACTGGAGGTCGTACCGCCGGAGACGTAGGCATCGGCGACGAACTGGCCGGTCGCGCTGCCGCCGGAGTTGACCGCCAAAGCGTAGGCCCCGAGCGCGGTAGACGCCTCGCTGGAATTGGTGCTTTCACCGACGGCGTTCGTGGCTGATACCACGTAGTAATAGGTTGAGCAATCGGCCACGGTGTTATCGGTGTAGCTGTTCGTCGTTACTGTGGCGATGGTTGTGTAGGAGCTGCCGCTAACCGTCGAACGCTTCACATTGTATCCCGTCACGATGTTCGTCGAGGCGTTCCAGCTCAGAAAGACCATGCCGTTGCCCGGGCTCGCCTTGAGACTCGTCGGCGGATCGGGAGCAGTGGCCACATACGTGTACACGTGGACATAATCCACCAGCATCTGCTGGGGGAAAACCGTCGTTGCGTCAGGGTTTCCGGGCCAGTTTCCGCCGACGGCGAGGTTCAGGATGAGGAACTGCGGGGCGGTGAAGACCCAAACTCCGCCGCTGGGCAAACTGCTGGGGGTGGCCGTGAAATACAGAGTGCTATCCACGTACCATTTGATTTGGTTGGTCGTCCACTCGACGGCGTAGAGATGAAAGGCATCGGCGAGGGCGCCGCCTCCCGGCAGGGTATAGGTCCCGCCAACTCCCGCGCCCCCATTGTAATCCCCGCCGTTCTGCGGGCCATGAATCGTGCCGTGAGCGTGAGCCTGGTCGTTGGTATTGCCGATGTTCTCCATGATGTCCACCTCGCCGCAGGTGGGCCAGTACACGGAGTCAATGTTTGTGCCCAGCATCCAGAACGCGGGCCAGATCCCCTGTCCGCGCGGAAGCTTGATGCTCGCCTCCATGCGGCCATAAGCCCACGACCATTTGCCTTGGGTCAGCATCCGGGCCGAGGTGTAATTCTCGCCACCGTAGCTTTCCTGGTCGGCTTCAATCACCAGTTGTCCGTTTTGAATGCGCGCGTTATTCGTGCGCGAAGTGTAGTATTCCAGCTCGTTGTTGCCCCAGCCGCTGCTGCCGTTGCCGATGTCGTATCCCCACTTGGTTGGATCAGGAGAACTGCCATCCGGTTGGGCGAATTCGTCGCTCCAGACCAGTTGCCAGGCACCGTAGGCTGGAGTTTTCCCGCAGGTGAGAGCGCCGAGCGCCAGGGCGGCGACAAGGCAAACGGAGGATCGAACGGACATGTGCTTCACTATTGCAGCTTTCTTTCTCTGAATCAACTCGGGCGCTGCCCCCCCGCCCGCGCCAAATAAAAGAGGCCACGTCTATGCGACGTGACCTCCTTGAGATCAGTGTGGATTGAGGACGATTACTGCCGCCGGCGCCAAATCAGCGCGCCCGCCAAACCCATCCCCAGCAGCGCCAAACTGGTAGGTTCGGGAACAACAGACGCCGTCAGACTCATGTCGTCAAAGTAGAAGTCTGCGTTTGCATCGGCGTTGATGTTCAGAAGATACGCGCCCATCGAGGCCGTGGTCGCGGGCGCTGTGGCTGTTACACTGGCAAACGTCCATACTCCCTGCGGAAGTGCGACCCCCCCCCCGCCTATGGGCTGACCAACATTCACACCAGTTGCGCCTAGCCCCGTACCGCCGGCATAGTTGTTGGGCGGAGCACCTGTGAAAAACGACAACTGGAGTATCGCAAAGTCGTTGCTGTTCGGCACCAGGACGTTGGGTGTATACACCCAGCCGGACAACGTAAACGTCTCACCCGGGGTTGCCGCGAAGACCTGATACGTTCCGGGAACGCTGTAGCCTCCGCCGTTGTCTGGAGTGTAAAGACTCCAACTACCGCTGTGGGCGTAGGTGGTGGAGAAAGCTGCTCCGCCAAAGTTCCCCCAACCGGGTACGCCATTCGGATTCGGATTAGGGGCTGCTACCTGCCCCTCGAACCCAGGGTCTGTTAGTAGGTTCTGAGCTTGAGATGTGGCCGCGGTTAAACCGAGAGCTGCCGTGATGGCAGCCGCAGACATGAGGAGTTTTGTAGTTTGTTTCATATGGTTCTGTAGCGGTTAATTGCAATGTTTCCGACGTCGTCTCATTGATCACTGCCCGGTTTCCGCAGAACTGGCGCCGTAAGAGTTTCTTTGCCCCTTCCGGCCAACGTGACAGATTCTGCAAATCCGTTCCCAGCGATCACGTTACAGTATGCCAAACCCGTCGTAGCTTGTCATCCCTCTTTCGAGGGGGTCCCCATGCTAAGCACGTTTGAGGAAACGGAAGAAAAGGGCCTGCTGCGCGACCGGTTCGGCCTTCTTCGCCAGCACGGCCATTTGGGCTTCGGTCAAGGGCGTGAAGTCACGGGCGAGCTGAACGTTTTCCTCCAATTGAGCCACAGAGTTGCAGCCGAGGACGGGGTGTGATCCCTGGCTCGCGTATAGTGAGGGTGCCGGGGGTGTTTCCAATCGCCCCCCGAGCCCTCGCAGGAATGCTCCTGCTGTTCGAGCGACAGGGGCATCCCAGGGGAGCGGAACTTCTACGGAAGCCGCGTCAAGGCTGCGGGACCATGAATGGGGCATTGGATTCTCTTGGCCTTTTCCTTGGCTCTGGCCAGGGCCGGTAACAACAGGGCTGCGAGAATGGCGATTACGGCTATGACTACCAGCAGCTCAATGAGGGTAAATCCGGACCACCCGGCCAGCCTTGCCCGCCTTACGCCCGCGTTCATAAGTCCTATTCCATCGGCATTCAACCTCGAACTGGTTTGCTGCCGCACAATCCGCTGGCGGCAGCAAACCAAGTCCTCGCACCCAATGTTCCTTATTCAGCCCCTAGCCGATAAAAACGCTTGCTTCCACTTACTATCCCATCGGATATCACTTTGGCCGTCCCATCGCCCTGCACGGAGGCGCCCAGAGCCGTCCAGCCGGCATCAGTCACATTATTCTTGTAATAGACGGTGTATTTGAACCCAGCCCGAGTCGGGAACGAAAGGAGGATGTCCGATCCATTAGCGGAGGCCAACATGGTCGGCGCCGTCACAGGCACGAGTTCAAAGTAGTTCACATTCTCATTATAATCGCCGGTGAACTGCAGTGTCGCTACTCCGCCGAGGCTGAGGATGACGTGGTTCGTATTGGCGTCAACCAGAGGCACATATTGCCAGGTGGTGAAGCTCGTGCCCGAACCGATGAAGCTGCCCAAAGGCTGGGTCGCCTGGGTAGGAGTGCCGGCTCCGCTGGTCACCAGGGCCGCCTGGAGATTGAAGGCGCTGGCAGCCGACAGGCGGGCGTACAGGTAGTATTTGCCGGCGGGGAACGTCCGAGTGTAGTTGATCCAGCCGTTCGTCGCCCAGAAGTCCACGTCGTAGTCCGCGATGGCCGGGTTATCCGTCGCGAGTTGGGCATTGAGGTATTTCTGTCTCAACGTGTCGGTAGTGACCTCCGTTGAGACATAATCCAGGATACCCCGGTAAACGTAGGTGCCGGGGCGAGTCAGTCCAAACAGCGCGGAGCAATCAATCGCGAAGCCGCTGAATTGGCCGCCTTCGCCTGTCTGGCCGAAGTAACTATTGGTCGCGGCACTCGAAGTCAGCGCCGGATTGTCAATGTAGCGCAGGCCGCTGCCATTAGGAACGGGGCTTGCAGTTGGCTCAAAGTCATAGTCTTCGGCTTCCCATGTAAAGTTATTCGGGTTGAACGTGTCGAAAGCCACGGTCGTGGTATGAGTTTGATTATTGGCATCGGTTACGGTTATGACGGCAGTGTAATATGTATTAGTCTGCAAGCCGGGATAAGTTACCTGCCAACTGCCAGAGGAGCCGCTGAATGCCAACAGGGAGGAAACATCCGTCCCATTCAATGTCAGGTGAATGTTGGTCGTATTGATGCCGTAGGTCGGGCTACTGGCAACGAAGGAGAACGTGTTGGTCGGCTGCATTTGCGTGGTGCCGTCGGGATAAATACTATCAATGCGGCAGAGGTTGGTGGCAGCGGCGACCAGCATGTAGAAATTAAAGTTGAGTCCGTAGGTAGCCGTGTTGGCTCTTTCTGTCTGGTTATATACCAAGTGGGTGCCCCGGAAGGTATTCGTGCCGCCCAGGGTCAACTGCGCATAATTGCCGTACTGGTCAATCAGCGGGGTGTAAAAGTAAGACGAGTAGCCGCCGGCTGACGGAATGGCAAACGAGCCGACGTGCCGGGTTATCTGGTTGGCAGTGCCCCACCCGGCGATGACCTGGGACCACGACGAGTAAAGGGTGCCCAAATTGGCGCCGGAGGCCACGCGGGTATAAAGGTTGAACGTGCCGGTGGGCCATGTCCGGGTGTATTGCTGCCACATGCCAGGGCCAAGGAACCCGACGTTGAAGTCCTGGTTATTGGCGAACTGCACCCGCGGGGTGTCAACGACGACCGCAGTAGCAACGTCTCCCGGCCGGTAGGGTCTGGTGCCGGCGCCCACGCCGGATTGGTCAATGCCTTCGTCGCCGGTCTGGCCTTCATAGCTGTTGGCCGCGGTCACTTTGTAGGTGCCGAGCGTCGTCGGGACCGAGGTCGGGACCGGATTGTCAATGAAACGCAAACCGTTGCCCGCGGGAACCGGGCTGTCGGTCGGGTCAAAGTCAAAGTCTTCGGCCTCGAATTGCATGATCGGTTGCCAGGTATCAATACTGAGCGTGGCATTGGCGGTGCCGCCATTGTCGTCCGTCACGTGGATCGTGGTGGCGTAGGTCTGGTTGGGCAGCAATCCGCTGTAGGTGCCATTCCAGGTCGAAGGGCCACCGGTGTAAGTCACGCTGGAGGAAACATTGTTGCCGTTCAGCGTGACCACAACGTTGGCCGTATTGATCGTTGTCGTTGACGAACTGACGGTGAAAGTCAGCTTGCCCCCGCTCGGATATTGGAACAGGTAAGCGCCGTTCGGATTGACGTTGCTAATGGTGGGCAGATTGGAGTTGGCGGGCACGAACATATAAAGGTTGGCGCTGGCGCCGCCGCCGGAGGTCGCGCGCACGGTGTTGACCCCGGCGAGGTTGACCACCGCCGGGCTGCCATTCTGCATTAACTCCACCCATTGCCAGCCGGAGCCGCTCAAGATGAACTGGCCCAAACGGCTGGTCGTCTGGCTGGTGGTGCCTCGACCGCTGGTTACCTGGTCGAAGTTGATCGTGGAACCGCTGGACGTGAGCAAGCGGGCCCAAACATTGTAATTACCCGACGGGAACGTCTTGGTGTAGTTCTGCCACTCGCCGCTGCTCCAGGCGCTAATCATGTGGTTGGTCTGAGGATTGCCGCTTCCGTCCAGCGGGGCGTTAGCGATTCTTGGCACTGTCAGTTCGCCGGCAGCCGGCTGGGTTTGCGTTTGAGCGCCCGATCCGTCATCGTAGCGGTAGGCGGTGGCGGCATTGTCCGCACCCACCGAGGGGCCTTTGTGGGTGTCCACTTCCTCTACGCTGCTCAATCCATAATAGCTGTTGGCATCCGGCGGGTTGCCGTCCGTGTAATCCGGATTATCAATGAACTGGCCGGAGTCGTGGTCGAACTCCTCCGCTTTGATCATGAAACTGGCGGGGCTGAAGGTGTCGAAAGTGAGGGTGGCGCTGCCGAGAAGGCTTATGGCATCCTGCGCGGTCATCACGAGAGTGTTGCTGACCTGCTGCTGTGGCAGGCCGACGTAAGTCACGCTTACATTGGTTGAAGTGCCCGCTGTGCCATTAGTAACAAAGGTTAAACTGGCTGATACATTCACCCCGTTCAACACCAGACCGATGTTGGTAAGATTGAACCCACTGGACGAGATGGCAGTGAACCTGAAGGTGTTGGTGGCATTCTGCAGCGCCGTGCCATCCGGACTCATGCCGGTGAAGATCGGCACCTTGGGAGCTATTTCCTTCCGAATACTCTCCACAAAGTTGAGATTGTTGGTGGAGACGCCATTGTAGAAGCGAAAGTCTTGAATCCAGCCACTAAGCCCGCGTTTCTTGTCGCTGTTTCGGTTGCCAATGATCAGAGAGGCGCTGGAGCCAAGGGCGACCGTCTGGTTGGCGCTGGCGGCCGTACTAACCAACTGAGCGGCTGCTCCGTCCGAGCCAACGTACTGGTAAAGGTTGGTGTAGTCATAAACCCAGGCAAAGAACTGCCATTTATTCGACGGGAAATTGCTGGCCTGCACCGCCCCCAGGGTACTGACGGTGTTTATTCCAAAATACAATTGGTTGTTCGCCTGGTACTTTACCCCGATGGAGCCGGCCGAGCCGGTATCGCCAGCGGCGCTTGGTGCGCCGGCATTAAGAATAAAGAGCCGCGGGCCAACCGGTGTCGTTGTGCCCAGTATTCCGAATTGGTTGACCCACATGGTTACAATGAAATTGGTGATGTTCCCAAAGCCAAGGGCGGCATCACTGCTATCCAGCACGTAATCGCCCGCGTTGGCGCCGGTGCCGCCACCCGTCGCGTTGGCCGGCTCGAACGGCTGCCCCGGTTGAGTGCCAAAGGCTCCGTTGGTTAAGCACAGCGCCCGGGCGCCGTTGGCGAGGCCATTCACACCTGAACCGGCGAGGCCATGATAGTCCGAAGCCACACCCGCGGCGCTATACATGGTCAGGCTAACATTCGAACCGCCGAGACTGGTGTCGCTCGGCATGAGGTTGCTGCCCGGCGCGTTGGTAAAGGGAACTTTCAACAGGTTCACTGGTTGCGCCTGCGCCAGGTTGCCGGACCGCAGACAGGTGAGAACAACAGCCATGCAGACAAAGGCGGAATGGCGAACGAACGATTGATGAGGTTTGATGTGTTTCATGGGGTTTTGGTGTTTGACTGCGTTAAAGTCGGACTATTATGGAGAGGCGTGAAACCTGGTGATTTCTTGGCTCTGAATCATGGTGGCGACGACTGCTAGGCTCCAACGCTAGAGCGTTTTAATATTTCTGTCATCCCTCTTTTGAGGGATGTTGCGCCAGAAGCCGGCTGCCGGTCCGGATTGACCGCGAAGGCTGCCTTTGGCGGCGCTGGCTAGGCGCGCTTCAGGAACCGGAAAAACAGGGCTTGCTGGGCGACGGGTTGCGCCTTCTTCGTCAGCGCGGTCATCTGCGCCTCGCTCAAGGGCGTGAACTGACGTGCGAGCTGCACATTTTCCTCCAATTTAGCCACGGAGTTGTAGCCGATGATGACGGTGCTGACCGGCAGCGAGAGGGTGTAATACATGGCCTCCCGCATGGTGACTGCTCTATCTACCACATGGCGGCGAGAGCGTGCGGAGGGCGTGACTATGGCGTGTTGCAGGCTTGTTGGCCCCGTGTTGGTCCCATGATGTCCCCTTGGTATGCCCTTCTCGTACCCTTCTGGTACCCTTCTCCAGGCTTCAGATGGACCATTATTCCATTGACGTTCGACTCCCTTCTGTGAACAATACCGTTATGCCGGTTCCTGGAACCGCAAAGTTTTGGCTCCTCCTCACCCTTGCCGCACTGGCGCAAAGGGCAAATGCCGATTGCGTGCCCGCGCCCAGTGGCCTGGTGAGCTGGTGGCCGGCGGATGGCAGTGCTGCCGACATTGCAAGCACTAACAGCGGCGTATTGGAAGGCGGGGCGATCGCCACCGCCCCGGGCATGGACGGCTCTGCGTTCGGTTTCGATGGCACCAACGGCTACGTTCAGGTCCCCGATTCGCTCTCCCTGCGGCCCGCGAACCTGACCATCGAATGCTGGGTCAAATTCGCTTCCCTGAATTCCGCCGGCTCGGGCGGATCACCGGCGGGCGCCCAGTACATCGTCTTTAAGCAGAACTCGAGCAGCGGCAGCTTTGAAGGCTTCGATCTGAGCAAGACGCGTTCGGGGAGCAGTGATTACTTCACCTTTATAGTAAGCTCGGCGTCCGGCCAGAGCGCCTCGGCGCGCTCCACGACCGCCATCAGCACCGGCGTGTGGTATCACATCGCAGGCGTGCGCGCCTCTAGCTCCATCCAGCTCTATGTGAACGGCGCGCTGGAGCGCCAGCAGAATGTCAGTTTCCCGCAGGACTACGGCAATTACCCGCTCTACTTCGGCACCTCGGGCCAACCTTCTTACGAGCACAAGCTCAGCGGCAGCCTGGATGAGGTCTCGCTCTACAACCGGGCGCTGTCCGCCACTGAAATCTCGGCTATCTATGCCGCCGGCAGCGCGGGGAAATGCAAGGCACCGAACATAACGGTCCAACCGCAGAGCCAGAGCATCGTGGCGGGCAGCAATGCCACGTTATCAGTCTCGGCTACCGGGTTAGGCGTCCTCACCTATCAGTGGCAGTTTAATGGCGTTCCCATCCCAAGCGCGAGCACCACCACCTTCACCCTGCCGAACGTCCAAGTGACTAACGCGGGGACTTACAGCGTCCTCGTCACGAACGCGCTCGGTTCGGCCCTCAGTGCTCCCGCGATCCTCACAGTGTTGCTACCGCCCTTCATTCTGGGCCAGCCCACTAATCAAGCGGTGCCCGCCGGGCAGAGCGCGACCTTCAGCGTCCAGGCCGGCGGCACAGCCCCGTTGAGTTATCAATGGCTGTTTAATGGCGTTCCATTGACCGACGGCAGCACACTCAGCGGCTCCTCTTCCCCTACCCTGTCCATCCCGCGCACACGTGCGGCCAATGCCGGGAGCTACCAGGTCCTTGTCACCAATGCGCTCGGCGCCGCCACCAGCAGCGTCGCCCAACTCACGCTCAGCGCTCCGGTTAGCTCGGTCATCGCCTGGGGCTATGACTCCGACGGCCAGACCAACGTGCCCGCCGGGTTGACGGACGTGGTGGCCGTCGCCGCGGGCGACTACCACTCGCTGGCCTTGCGCCGAAATGGCACCGTGGTGGCGTGGGGCCGGAACTGGGACGGGGAATGCAACGTGCCGCCGGGGTTGAGCAACGTGGTGGCGATCACCGGCGGCAACTACTTCAGCGCGGCGGTGCAAGCGGACGGCACCATAGTCGAGTGGGGCTACCTCCCGGTATTAGGGCCGCCGGGACTGGACCAGCCGCTAGCGCTGGAAGGCAGCGGGGCTTTGATTCTGGCGCTGGGACCAGAGGCCATTCCGGTCGCGTGGGGCTATCCCTACTACGGCCAGCTTAATATCCCACCGGCGGCGACCAACGTCCTCGCGATTGCCGCCGGCCAGGCCAACCATAACCTGGCGCTGCGCGCCGACCGGAACATCGTCGGCTGGGGCGACGACACCTACGGACAATGTGACGTGCCGCCTGGCCTTACGAACGTGGCCGCGATTGCCGTGGGCTGGGGCTACAGCGTAGCGCTCAGAGCCGACAGCACGGTGGCGGCCTGGGGCTGGAACGACTACGGCCAGGTAAACGTGCCTGTAGGATTGAGCAACGTCGTAGCCATCGCTTCCGGCTACGAGCACACGGTCGGCATCATGCAGGACGGCACGGTCCGCGCCTGGGGCCGGGACAGGATCGGGCAGACGGAAGTGCCCGCGGGCCTCAGCAACGTAGTCGCTCTCTCCGCCGGCACGTTCCACACGCTGGCGCTCTCACGCGTCGGCCCGCCGGAGATCGTGCAGCAGCCTTGGAATGAAACGGTTGCCCGTGATGGCACGATCGAGCCGGCGTGCAACGCGGTGGGCGATCATCTCCAATACGCGTGGCAATTCAACGGGGCCCCGCTGCCGGGGGCGACGCTCGCCAATTTGCTGCTGACCAATGTGCAGCCCGCCCAAGCCGGCCTCTACTCGGTCGCCGTTAGCAACGACCTCGGCATGGTGGAAAGCTCGAACGCCCTCGTCTCAGTCATCCCCCTGGCGATCACGGCCCAACCTACCAACCAGGCTCTGTACGAAGCGCTCGACACGGGTTTCAGCGTCGGTGTCCAGGGCACCGGGCCCTTTGCCTACCAGTGGCTCTTCAACGGCTCGGCGCTCGCCGGCCAGACGAACCAGGCATTGTTCCTGCCCAGCGTGGATGCGACCCAGGCCGGCACCTATTCGGTGCTGGTTACCAATGCCTACGGTTCCACCCAGAGCACCGATGCCGTGCTCACTGTGTTCCTACCGAACATCACGGCCCAGCCCACCAATCAGACGGTTGTAGGCGGCCAGCAGGTCACGTTCGTCCTCGCGGCCACGGGCGCAGCGTTGACCTATCAATGGCTGCTGAACAGCCTCGACCTGCCCGGTCAGACCAATACTTCCCTGACGCTCTCGAACGTGGCGCCGGACGAGGCGGGGCCCTACTCCGCCTTTGTCACCGACGGCCATCGCACCCTCGTGAGCTCCAACGCCTTGCTCACCGTCATCCCTTTCCTCTTCACCTTGCAGCCCTCCAATACGGTCGTCATCGCCACCAGCAACGTCACCTTCAGCGCTGCGGTCTCCGGCACTACCCCGCTGTTCTATCAGTGGCAGAAGGACGGACAGAACCTCACGGACGGGCCTTCCATTTCCGGCTCCCAGGGCGGCACGCTCATGATCACCGGTGCCCAGACCACCGACGCAGGGAACTACCAATTGGTAGTCACCAACGCCTACAGCGCAATGACCAGCCAAGTCGCCACCCTCACCGTGCTGGTCTCTCCCTCGTTCGTGCTCTCGCCGACCAACCAGGCGTGGATCGCCGGCTCCAGCGGCACGCTGTTCTCGCTGGCAGCCGGCACCGCTCCCCTGTCCTATCAATGGTATCTCGGCACGACGTCGCTCACCGATGGCGCGCGGCTCAGCGGCACGGCAAGTCCCACGCTGAGCATTTCGAACGTCCTCTCCACCGACGCCGGCAGCTACACCGTCGTCGCGACCAATGCCGCCGGCTCCGCCACCAGCACCGTCGCCGTAGTGACGGTGGTCACGCCGCCGAGCTTCACCACCCAACCCACCGGCTGGTCGGTACCGGTGGGCTTCCCGCTGACCTTGAGCGGGCGCGTCTCCGGCACCGCACCTTTGAGCTACCAGTGGCTCTTCAATGGCACGAACCTGGCCGGTGCGACCAGCACCACGTTGAGCTTCGCCGCGCTGAGCCGGTCCAATTACGGCAACTACCAGCTCGTGGCCACCAATCTCGGCGGCGCGGTCACCAGCACCGTGGCCCCCGTGACGGTTGGGCAAGTCGCCTTTTGGGGAACCTACAGCCAGGTGGCGAGCTTTTCGGGTTGGCCTGCGCCGGGGCTCAGCAACGTCGTTGCCTTAGCGGCGGGTTCCGGCTTCAGCCTGGCATTGCGAGGCGACGGGACGCTCTATGGCTGGGGCGGCAGCTCAGTCGCGAACATCCCCGCCGGCCTGTCCGGGATCGTGGGCATCGCCGCCGGCTACAGCCACGCCCTTGCCATCCGTTCCAACGGCACCGTGTTCGCCTGGGGCTCCAACACGTCCGGCCAGACCAATGTTCCTCCTGGCCTCAGCAACGTCGTCGCCGTCGCTGGCGGAATCTATCACAGCGCGGCGCTGCGGGCGGACGGCACGGTGGTCGCGTGGGGAGGCACCGTGCGCACCGGCGAGACGAATGTTCCGGCTGGCCTGATCAAGGTCACGGCCATTGATGCCGATGGCAACCAGACGCTGGCCCTCCGCCAGGACGGCACCGTTGTCGGCTGGGGCGGGACGGCCCCCGTGCCCGTGCCGCCGTACCTGCAAGGCGTTACCGCTGTTTCCTCCGCTGGCACGACGCCCGACTTCTCCCTGGCCCTGCTGACCAATGGCACTCTCACCGCCTGGAACTCCGCCGGTCTGGCCACTAACCTCCCGCCCGGCCTGACCGACCTAGTGGCCGTGGAGAACACAGTCGGCTCCGGCGGCGTGGAACCGAACGCTACTGGAGTCTGCCTGGCGCTACGTTCGAACGGCACCGTGGTCGCTTGGGGCGGCAACATTGTCGGGGCGCTCTCGCTCACCAATCTTCCGACCGCTCTCTCCAACGTCGTCGCTATGGCCGCCGGCGCGACTCACGCCGTCGCCCTGGAAAACGACGGCAGCCCGGTGATCATCCGCCCGCCCGTCGGCGGCACCTTCTGCTCGGGGGCCGACCTGGTCCTCAGAGCCACTGCCGTGGGCGCTCCGCCCTTGAGCTGCCAGTGGTTCAATAACAGCAACCCTGTTCCGGGCGCAACGAACCAGACCCTCCTCGTGCCCGCGGCGCAAGCCAGCGACGCCGGCAACTACCAACTCGTAGTCACCAACGTCTTTGGCGTCTCCCAATCCCTCGCGGTGCCCGTCGCCATCGTGGACAGCGCGCCCGTCTTCCTCTCGCAGCCGGCCAGCGCCTTCGCTTACTTCGGCAGTCCGTGGTCGGTAGGCGCCTCGGTAATCGGCTCCGGCCCGTTACAACTGACCTGGCTGCAAAACGGCTTGCCTATCGCCGCCGGCACCAATCAACTCTGCTTCGACCGCGCCCTGCCGCAGCATGGCGGCGCCTACCAACTCATTGCCAGCAACTCCTTCGGCGCTGTGACGAGCGCTGTGGCGCAAATCGCCTTCAGCCGCATCGCCGCCTGGGGCATCGGCCCCAGCCTCACCAACGCGCCCTTCGACCCGGGCAGCGTGCTCGGCGTCGCCTCGGGCTACTACCACGCGCTGGCCATCCAATCCAACGGCACCGTCACCGCGTGGGGCACCACGCTCAACGGCGCCACGAACGTCCCCCCTGGCCTCAGCAACGTCGTGGCCGTCGCTGGCGGCAGCTACTTCAGCACCGCCCTTAAGAGCGACGGCACGGTCGTTTCCTGGGGCGCGGGTAGTAGTGGCCAGACCAACGTGCCTGCCGGCCTCAGCAACGTGGTCGCCATCTCTGTCGGGCAGGGCCACACCCTCGCCTTGCAAGCGGGCGGCATGGTCGCCAGTTGGGGCTACAACACCTACGGCCAGGTCCCTGTCCCCGCCGGCCTGAGCAACGTGGTGGCCGTCGCCGCCGGCTCCTTCCAGAGCCTCGCGCTCAAGGACGATGGCACCATAGTCACCTGGGGCTTAAACGGCCAACTACCCACCTACACCAATGTCGTAGCCATCTCCGCTGGCTATAACCAGTGCCTCTTGTTGCAAGCGGACGGCACAGTACTCGGTTGGGCACCCAATGGGGCCGCCCAACCGTTGCCCCCTGGCCTGACAAATGTCGTCGCCATCAGCGCGGGCGGCGGCTGGCAAGGGTTCCCGTTCAGCTTGGCCCTCCGCGCCGACGGCACACTGGTGGCCTGGGGCAACAACGCCAACGGCCAATTGCTTATCCCGGCGGACCTCCTGAGCGCTACCACCATCTCCGCGGGCGGCGGCAGCTCGCTCGCCTTTCTCAACGACCGCTCTCCCGCCTTCACCGTCCAGCCCTGGAACCGGACGGTTGCCTCCGGCACCAATGTCACCCTTTGCGCCCTCGCCGTCGGGCAGACATCAATCCGCTATCAATGGTACTGGAACGGCCAAGCGCTCCCCGGCGCGACGAGCAACTTCCTCGCCTTCCCCAGCACCCTGCCCGCGCAGAGCGGCGCCTATCAACTCGTGGCCATGAACGACTTCGGTGCCGTCACCAGCGCCGTCGCCACGCTCACGGTCACCGTGCCTCCTGTAAGGCTGTCGGCCGTCGGCGCCGCGGCCAACGGTTTCCGCTTCTCCTTCACCAGCCTGCCCGCCGTGCTCTACATCGCGGAATTCAAGGATACTCTCTCCCTAGCCACATGGACGGAACTGGAACGCCGCTTCGGCGTCGGCGGCCTGGAAGTTGTTACCGATCCCTCCGCTCTCGGCGCCGCGCGCTTCTACCGCGTGCGCGCCTTGTACGCGCCGCCGCCAAGGGTGACTTCCACCGCCTGGAACGGCAGCGCGCTAAGCTTCTCCTTTACGACCGTGCCCGACGCGATCTACGTCATCCAATACAAGGACCACCTCAACGATCCCGCCTGGCAGGAGTTCTCGCGCCAAACCGGCACCGGCGCACCCATCGTAATCAGTGATCCCTCGCCCGCAGCACCCAGCCGCTTCTATCGGCTCCAGGTTGAATAGCGGCGTCCTTCAAATAGAAATCTGGAAGGTTCGCCAGTCATACACCACCAGGCGGGCCCCCATGTGACGCCAGAATTCCAACCCCGCGTGATTAGTATCCAGCACATAAATATTGCACTTCCTGATGCCTTGCTCTTGCAATGCCGCGATGACCTTCCCGGTGAGCGCGCGCCCTATGCCCTTATTCCGGTGCCCTTCCGCGACCGCCAGATGCCGAAGCACAGCCCTGCGCCCGTCGTGGCCGCAAAGCACGCTTCCTACCACACGCTCGCCAATCACCGCCACATAACACAGCCCCGGATTGCGCCTCAAGTACAGCTCGATGCGGTCGCGTTCGTCGTCGTCCTGCAATGACATTCCCCCTGATTGCGCCCACAACCGGTAAACCTCGTCATAATCCGAGATCAGCAAAGGCCGAATCTGATACGAGTCAGCTTCCACGTTCACGTGCTTTGGCCAGAGAGGCTCACGCGAGCAGGTCCGGCTCCCACTTCTCCACCTGGGCCGGCACCCGCCCTTCAAGCAGGTCCACGAATGCCCGCAGGGCTTTGCGCGCATCGCCCAGCGGATAGTAAAAGGCATCCCAGTTGTCGCTGTCCTCGCCGTCGTGATTCGGGATCACGTGTTCGAAGTGCGTCGCCTCTCGCAGCTCAAGGAAGGCGCTGCCGGCGCGGCGCTCAATGTTCTCCAAATCCTTGAGGGACAGCTCGCCCGTCTGACGCCGCGTTCGCCGCAGGAGTTTACGCCGCATTATGTCGGTGACCAGCTCCGGCAGGACCACGTTCCGCGCTGGCTCTCGCAGAAACAGGATCTCCTCCCGCGACAGTGGGGACATGAACACGCTCAGACGTCGCACCCGCGCCAGGGCCGGGTGAGTTTGGAGCAGGCGGCCGATGAAGGGATTGCCCTCGAAGAAAGCGTCCCCGCGCTCCAGCAGTGCAGCCAGCGGTGGCAGATCGAGCGCCTGCAGGTCGCCGCGCACATCGAGCACGGCAAATCGCTCCTGAGCGCGCATGGCCTCGATCTGCGTCCGCGCGCGGAAGTGGTAGTCCACGCCGTCGGCCTCACCCGGGCGGGAGGCGCGGCTGTTGTAGAGCACCAGTCGTTGCAGGCGCCGGTGCTGCTCCGGATGGAAACGCGCCAGCGCGCGGGCGAGCGGGCTTTTGCCGACACACGAAGGGCCCGAGAGTATGACTAGGCGCCCCGCAGCCGAGGTCGTCATGCGGCGTTGCGGGACGGGATCGGCTCTCCTACCGCGATGAGTCTGGCTGCGGGCCAAAACGTCATGAGCCGGTCGGCGGTTTGCAGGAAGGACCGCAGCGCACGAGCACGCCGCCGTTGCAGGTAGCGCCCGAATGGGGACATCAGGGCGCGGGCGGTCTCGTGCTCGCGGACATATTTCACCACACAGCCATGCAGCACCTGGAGGTCCTGGATAATCCCCATCTTGCGCTGGTAATAGGCCAGCGCGCGGAGCTGCCGCTTGCTGAGACCGGTGATGCGCGGCGACAACGACTCGACCATGTAGCGGAACCGTTTGAAGGCCACGCGCGTTTGATGGACTGTGCGCAAGTCAGCCAGGTCTATCCCTTGCCGCCGCTCCACCGCTTGGTGGAAAGCATTGGCCGTCGCCCTCAGGACAGCGGCCGCCAGTTGGCTCTGGGCGCGAGGCCTGCGGGTATAGGCTCCGAGATCCTGGCTCAAGGCGCCAACCAGCTTCTCCAGCTTCCGCGTCTTGCAGCGGCCCACCTTCGCCGCGGCGGCTTTCACGAGGCGCCGTTCCTGGCGCTCCAGAGATTTGCGCAGCAACATCAACTCAGGGAAACGGGCGACCGCGTGGCTTATGAACGTCCGCTGCACATGCGTGTCGCGCAGTTCGCCCAGCGCCACCAGGCGGCGCTTGAGAATCCGCCGCGCCTTCTCCAGCGCCGGGCTGGGGATCACACATCCCAGCAAAACGAGCTGTGCAATCAACCGCCGCGTCGCCACGCGCAGCTCGTGGACCGCCTCTTCCGAGAACTCCGCCTGGCAAATGCGAAGCTGTTCGCGGTAAGACTGCCAGCGCGCCTGCAGCGCGTCCGCGAGGCAAGGCCCGACGGTGGCGGCCACGGCGCGCACCCTGGTTACGCGTCGGCCAGAGCCCAGCAACGAGAGGCGGTGAGGATCGTTCGGCTGGTGCGAGAGGGGAAGCGAAGGGGAAAGAGCAGGGAGCGGGGAAATGCCCTGCTGAGATGCCAGAGAACCAATGACGGCGGCTTCCGGCGGCGGGAGGGACGCGACATTCGATTGGGGCAAAAGGGGTGTCTCCATTGGTTCCTCCAATGATCTAAAGCAATGCTCGCTGCCTAAAAGGATTAAACATACCTACTGCGCGCGGTTCCGTTCCAAGTTTGTAACCAGACCGTAACACAGGGATCTGCCGCGCCGCAAGCTGGATGATTCGGCCCGTCTGCGGTCAGAGGGGATGGTTGACAAAGTCAGGGGTATAACGCGCGGCCAGCGATGTGGACTGCGACGGCAAGCGATGCGCGACGCCGCTTTCCCTATCGGCATCCGGCCCTGCCTCAAGCAGCTATGCCGATTCCAGCCAAAGCGGCGTCGTGCTTCGCTTGCCGCCGCAGTCCATACGGACTTTGTTAACGACCCTGAGCGGTTGAGTTCCGCCAGCATGCGCCAGCGGTCGCTCGGCCACAACCGCAGGAGGCTGGAAAGTGGTTATTTGCCATTTGCCATTGGCTATAGGCTATTGCCTACGCGGCCGGAAGGCCCGCGCGGCCCAGGCGAGGCTGGCCAGCAGTACCAGCGTGGCGGCAAGGATGAGCAGCCGCACACTCCATGAGGCGGCTTTCGCGGCGGAGGCGGAGAGGTGGATTTGCAGATCGGCCCAAGGATCCACAACCACTGCGCGCTTGAAGGTCAGCACCCTGCCCTGCTCCGGTATGCTCGCGCGAATGGCGCTCGGGCTGCTGACGGCTGCATCCTGTTGCTGGATGATGCGCTCGGCGAGGCGCATGTAGGAGGCATTGTCGTCGGCTGAGTTGCGGTCAATCATGTCCTTGGCGTCCTGCTGGGTGTAGGAGACTTCTTTGTCGCCCCGCACGTCGCGCAGCAGGCGGCCACCGATGGCAGCGGTCTCGCCGGATACCGCGGCCTGTCGGACATTCAGGCCGACCAGCGCCTGCTGAAGCTTGATGTTGTGCAACTGCACGCGGGCGTCCTCATTGAAAGCGGCATCGCTCGTGGAAAGACCAAAGGCAGCTTGGAAAGCGCGGCGGGCTTGCGCGGGGTCGCCCCCTTGCAGGGCGCTGTTCGCGGCAGCCATATATTCCTCGGCTTCCTTGGTGCGTTCGCGCTGCTGGCTGGCCTCGCCCTGGAGGTAGGTTTGCAGGTCAACGGCGGCGGCGGTCGCGACGACCTCGTCCTGCTGCAACTGGAGCGAGCCCGTCCAGTCCTTCAGCCGCCACTTATCGCTCAAGCTTACGCGCCACGTCAGGTTCTCGAGCGGCAGGTCGAACTTCGGCGCAACGAGCGCGAGGTCCAGCGTGCGGTCGCCCGCTGAGCCGATGCGCGAGCTGTAAAAGATCTCCACGGGGATGGCTTTGCCGCCGCGGGACTGCTGCTCCAGGGGAATCAGGATGCGGTCCTGCTCGCGCCAAGGCCAGACGCCGCTCTCGTTGACAAAGGCGAACCAGAAGCGGGCGTCTTTGGGGAGCGTGAGGTTGAGGAGCCGCTTGTCGCCGGGCACAATTTCCAGGCGCACCTGGGTGAGCATCTCGCCGTCATCGGAGATGACCGAGGTGAAGGCGATGTCGTTCACGCGCGCGGGCAGGAGCTTGGCCGCCTCGTGGCGTTCAAGCTGCAAGGGGAGCTGGAAGGCAGGCTCGACCAGGCGATAGGCGAAGTTGGCCGAGGCAGCGGGCAGGTTCTGCTGGAGCGCGCGCGGGATGCTCTGCCATTCCGTGGCTTGCAGCGCGGCCGGGGGCTGGTCCACGCGCACTTGCAGGCGCCCGGCGGATTGGACGGTGACGAACCCGCGCTGGAGATTCACGTCGGCGGCTTGCAGGCCCTGCACGACGGCCTCCGTCGCGTGCTCTGGCAAAGGCGTTTGGTACGTAGCCTGAAGCATATACGGCCCGATGACGCGCCGATGCAGCTTCACCTGCCATTGCTGGAGGCCGTTGGTGATGGCGCCGGGCACCGGCAGGAAGTCGGCGACTTGCTCACCTTGGAACCGCAGGCTCTCCGCGTTCGTAGGCACGAAGACGTAGAGTGCGTTCAGGCCCTTGTTCTCGATTTGATACTGGAGGTTGGCGGCTATCTTCACCAAGGCTTCGTTGACGGTAGCGTGTTGCAGGCTAGTGACCTGTATCCACGGGTCCACCTGCTCCAGGCCGAGCACGAGCTTCCAGGGCGTTTGGAGGACACGGAAGGCCAGCACTCCCTTTTGGCGGACGCCCGACTTCTGCGGGTCGAGCTGCGTGAGGCCGTCGCGGGTGACGACCTGGAGGCGCAGGCCCTGCTCGGGCACCAGCAGCAGCGTGCCCTGTTGTTTGCTGGCCTCGCGCAAGACCAGTTGCGGGACCGTCCAGGCGTTCGTGGGCTTCACGCCGGGGCCGGCGAGGCTGATGGCGAACTTCTGCTCGCCCTGCGTCTTGCCGCTCAGGTGCAGCGTGATGACCCGGCCCGCGTCGCTCTTGAGCTCGGTCCAGTGCGTCATCGCCGGGCCGCTGATGGACTCCACGTCAAAGCCTGCGGGCATAACAAAGCTCAGCCGGAAAATGCCTGCGCGCGTGATGCTCACGGTGGCGTCTGAGGCCAGGACGGTCCTGTCTTCACCTAGCGAAAGGGTATCCTGGGTCTCGACGCGCACATCCGGCTGGACCGCCGAGGCTTTCAGGGAGGCCACAGCCTTTATGTCGGAGTAGCGGAAGGCACGCCGCAAAGTGAGCCCGGGGATTTGCGGCTGGAGCACTCCGACGGTGTAGTCCGGGAAGTCCTCCAGGTTGATGGGCGAGAACGGCTCTGCGCTCACGGTATCGAGCTGGACCTCGTTGCCAGTGGCGATGCCAAGCAGGCCGATCTGGCTGGCGGCATTCTCCACGGCAATCAGGCCCACGGAGTGTTCGAAGGGCAGCGGCCCGGTGGCCACCTGCGAGCGGACGAGCAGCCCGAATGAGCGCGACTGCGGCGGATTCAGCGTGACGCGCAGCTTGCGCGTGTCAGGGTCGAAGCGCCATAACGAGACTATGGGGCCAGTAGCGTCCTTTGCGGCGCTGTTCGGCGCCGCCGACCAGCCCGAACCAATTACATCGGTGACGGTGGAGCCGGCAGGCACGTCCAGGACCAACTCGCTCAACTCGCCCTGCGCGGGACGAATTGCCACGTAGTGCGCGCCTTCAATCACCCCGGCGCCTGGCACGTAAAGCTGGGATATCTCTGCGTAGAACACCGGCTTCTCGCGCCGCACGTCACGGCTGCGCGGCTTCCAGGCGATGCGGGCGTCGTTCGCCGGCGAGAGCACCAGCGTGGCCACGGTGTTGCTGCCGGCGGTGTCGCGCTGGATGGCTACGGCCTGCGGCGAGAGCACGTCCACATCCAGGTTGACGAGGGTGAGGCTGAGGCGGTTGACGAGGCCAAAGGGCACCGGCAGCACCACGCTGCTTTCGGCGTCGGACTTGGTCACCGGCAGTTCGTAACGCAGCTTGATGTCGTACGTGCCGCTCTTCTGCGCTTGCAACTGCCGCGCGGCCCGCTTGCCCACCGGCGCCTCGACGAGCTTGAGTGCGTTGGTCGGGTAGTCCACGCGCGTCAGCACTGTCGGCTCAAAGAGCAATGGAAGCATGTCGTCCTTCTCGGCGCGCCAGTGGATGGTCGCAGCGCCCAGCGCAAACTTCTCCTCGACGCGGACGGTCTGAGTCACCGAGTCGGCTAATGGCGCGCCCGTGGCCGTAAGCGGTGACTTGGAGCCGCCCGGCGGCGCTGACACGCAGCCTGTACCGGACCAACTCAGCCAGGCCAGGCCTGCCAGCAGGAGGGCGGTGACGGCTGGCGCCGTGCCGTTCTGTGCCTCGGTTGGGCGAGCAGAGGGCGACTGCCGCGGCAACTGCGCGAGACGGCGCAGTGCCGGGATTATCACCTCTAAGACGATGAAGGCAGCAAGCACCGTGAGGAAGAACGCGGCCCCGTTCGGACAACGCAGGGCTGCCCACGCGAGCAGTGTCCAGCCCAGAACCCAGCCGAGGGTCTTGGAGCCCTGGCGGTCAGTGATCCATCCGAAGAGCCACACAGCTAGCGCCAGCAGCGCGGGCCAGGCGTAGCGGGCAAACGTCAGCACCGAGGGCTTGTCCGCGAGGTTGGCAACCTCGATCGTCAGGGCGCTGCCGGCTTGCTGCACCGGGGCCAGCAGGGTGACGTCGAGCGGCAGGCTGCCTTTCTGCTCTCGCGCCAGGTCGCATAGGTTGACGAACGCGACGACCGCCAGCACAAAGGCCAGGCCGCCAAGCACGGTGCCTGAGAAGTGGCGGGCGCTGAACCGCCAGGTCCCATCCCGGACGGTCCAGCGCCACGCGAGCATCCCCAGCCCCACCAATGCGATGAGTGCGAAAAGTGCGACGAGAGCGCGCTGGCGCTCCTCTCCTGTGAACATCCGCGCCAGCTCCGCGAAGCCCGAGATGTCCGGGATGCCGCCCGCCGGCGTGAGTGAGCCGTGACGATAGACCAGCCGCTGGCCGGTGTCGGGCTCCAGCTTCCACTCGGCGAGCATTACGGGCGCATTCACGATTGGCGCGGCTACGGCAACGAGCTTCGCGTCGTTGGTGCTCGCCAGCTTGAGGTCCAGTGTCAGCACGGCGTTGGGGTCCGCGTGCTGCGGCAAGGGGATGAGGTTGGCCTGGGCGTCGGTCACGGGCACGACGGCAGCACCGTTCACGGCGGCCGACCACAACTGCGTGCCCGGCGGCAGCGTCAGGCGGAAGTTCGGGTTGCCACGGTTCTTGACGAAGTACCGCACGTCGGTGAGCGCCTGGCCTTCCTTGGAGACGTGAGTGGTGAGCGAGGCGCGGTCCACCACCTGGCTGAGCGAATCGCCTTGCGCCAGCGGGGTGAGTGCGAGCTTGAGGTCAAAGGGCCGCGACGTGTAGCGATAGGCGGCGAGGATGGGCGCGTCGAAGAAGAGGCGGTATTCGGGCGGCACTTCGCCGGGCTCCAGCGGGAGAAGACTGGGCGAGACCTGGGCGGGCTTCACTTGGAACTGGTAGGCGCTTACGATGAGCGTGTAGCCCTGCTCGGTTTGCGCCTCCAGCGGGCGGGCGCCGGTGAAGGTGAGCGTCTCACCTTGCGACTTGAAGGGCCGCTCGTAGGACGCCAGCAACGTGTAGGCGCCCGAGACCGGCGTGTACAGTTGCACGACGTAGCCGCCGTCGGTCTTCTGCCAGTTGCGGACGTCCTTGCCGGTGAACTCGACATTGAAGTATTCGCCGGACAGCTCGACCTTGAAGGCCGACACGGGCGCGCCCGAGATTACGTAGTTGACCAGGCTGCTGCCGTAGGCCACGCCTTCGCCGATGGAGAACAGGTGCATGGCATCGGCCTGCACGGTTTGCGGCAGGCGCTCGACGTGGAAGGTTGCTTGCCACGCCGCGTCGCTCAGCCGGAAGGCGGCCTGGATGCCGGAGACCTTGCGCGGGAAAAAGGCCGTGGCGATTTCCGTAAGCCCTTGCGTGCGCTCGGCGGTGAGTCGAAAGCCCGCGTCCGCCGCCACGGCCAGGTTGCCGCGGACGGTTTTGGCTTTGCTGACGTCAATGCGGGGAAGGCTCCAGGTGGCCTCCCCCAGCGGCTTGTTGCGTTCCAGGCGAAGCTGCACCACCTGGCGGCCGGAGAGCGGCTGGCCATAGACCAGCCGCAACTCGCCCTCGGGCTGATCTTCCGGCTCGCGCTGGAAGTAGTCGCTGAGGCCCGAGGCGTTCAAGCGCGCGATGGCATAGCCCTTGGGCACGCGCAACAGCAGCTCGCGCAGGGGCGCCTCGCGGATGTCCAGCTCGATTTCGGTGTCAATCGCCTGCTCGTTCTCCGCCAGGTGATAGGCCAGGACTTGCGACACGCCCAGCTCGGGGAAGATTTGGTCGGCCTGGATGCGCAGTGCGAAATCGGGTCCGGAAAAGCGGTAAGCGAAACGCTGGCTGCCTGTCACCCGCAGCGCGGCGCGGGAGGCATCGCTCTCGGGAAATTGCTCGGGCGAAATCTGCGACAGCCCGCTGGCCTGCACTACTTCCAGCCGCACCGCGCCTTCGTTGACGATGCGGAAGTAGCCGGCGAAACGCGTCGCGCCCTCGGGCCGCAACTGCACGGCGTCGGCGGTTTGCGGGAAGGCGCCCAGCGGCGTCTGCATCTGCACCTGGACGGCAAACTGGTCCTTCTGCGGCTGGTTGAATTGGATGACCAGCCGCCGCTCAACCGGAGCGCGGACATTCTTGTCCGCCTCTCCGCCCTCGACTGTTTGGCGGACAGGAATGTCCGCGCTCCGGTTCGGCACCGGCTCGACATTCCAGGCGAGCACTTGCTCGCCCTGCACGCGGGTAACTTCGCCCGCGCCGTGCAGAAGAAGCGTCACGCGGCTCAACTCGCCCTGCATGACCTTGAAATCGAGCAGCGCGACCTGGCGCATAAGGCCGGGGCTGACGCTGATCTGTGAGAGCATCTCGGCGGCATAGAACAGCTTGCCCTCCGCTTCGGTCCGCGCTTCTTTCCAGGCCAGCTTCACCGTGCCGTCCGAGGGCAGGAAGCTGGTGAAGTCGCTGCCCTTGCGCTCGGGTCGCGCGGCGCCCGCGAACTCGAACTTCGTATCCGCACCCAGGCCCTGGAGAATGATCGGTTGCAGCAGGCTTGGCGCGACGTGGAACTCGACACCCTTCCACGGCTCGCCGCGGCGGACGGCGGCATTGAACTTGAGCTGGATGGGGAACTTGCCGCTGCGGTCGAAGACGCCGATGTAGCGGCTCCCTTGCACCTGAACGCGCCAGTCCTTCGGCGCGGGCGCATCGGTCAGCGCGACGTCGCCGGAGAGCAGATCAAGCGATCCGCCTTTGGAGCCGTCCACGTGCGCGGTTGCGGTCAGGGTGAAGCAGGCCTGGTCGCCGCCCAGGTCGCCGACGAGCTTGAAGTCTTCGAGGGTGACCGGCGCAGCGGTAGGCATGTTGGTTGCCGCGTGGGAGGCGGCAGTTGTGAGAAGCACGCAGAGGAGGTAGAGGATGTTCTTCATAAAATAGCGGTACGAGGTCTGGGCAATGGCTACCAGAGAGAGGGCACCGGGAGTGCGGATGGCTCGATGCTCCGGTGCTGGTGGCGCGGCGTCCGCGTGATGCTTCGGCAGAGCTACGGTGGAGTTACGGTGGGGCTTCGGTGGAGTTACGGTGGGAATCAAGGGTTTTACGCTCATTTTCCAGCGATGCTCTTGGACTGGCGAAGCATCCATTCGAGTTTCTTGGGCCGGGTGTCGGCGCCGTACACCTCGGGCACGCCACTGAGGTAGCCGAGGAGGCGGTCGGGAGTGACTTCGGCGGCATAGGGGCTGGAGGCAAGCCATTCGGAGAAGGCGCTCGCGGTGGCCGCCAGACGCATGGCGGGGCTGGACTGGTCCAGCGGCACAGCGTTGCCGGTGTAGGGCACGGGCCACTCGTGCTCGTGGACGTCGCTCGTGCCGGGGACCCGATAGCGGACGCGCACGGTCGCGAGCGGGCCATCGCCGGCTGGGTTCACGGCGATGACGTAAAGGGCGTTGCCGGACTCGGCGGCGCCGATCTGCGCGGCGGCGACGGTGTTATCGCGGAACTGCTCCTTGGTAAGTTGGTGCTTGGCGTAGCCGATCTGCCGGTAAGCCGTGACGCGGGACGGGTTGAACTCAATCTGCGCCTTCACGTCCGAAGCCGCCACGTGCAGCGCGCCGGCAAGCTGGCCGGCGAACTCGGTGGCCGCTTCCTCGGGCGTGTTGATAAAGCCGTAGCGGCCATCGCCGTTGCGGGAGAGCACTTCCAGCAGGTCGTCGTTGTAGCCTTCCCAGCCGATGCCGAAGCAATCGAGCGCGATGCCCTGCTTGCGGTTGGCCTCGACCTTCTGCTTAAGCGTCTCGGGCTCCACGTCGCCCAGGTTGGCCGCGCCGTCGGTGAGCAGCACGACGCGGTTGATGCCGCCCGCCAGGTAATGCCGCAGCGCCGTCGCGTAGGCCAGGTTCATCGCGTCTTCGAGGTTGGTGCCGCCTTGCGGAGTGATGTCGCTGACCTCTTCGACCACCTGGGCTGCCTGGTTGCCGGGCACGCCGTCCGCCCACAGGCGGGCGGTGCGCGCAAACGTGACGATACTAAGTTTGTCCTGCGGCTGCAATTGCCCAGCCAGCACGCGCAACGCCTCACGGATGATCTGCACGCGGTCGGCGCGCTCCATCGAGCCGGAGGTGTCGAGCAGCAGCACAATGTTCATCGGGCGGCCCGGCTCGCGGCCCTGCGCGGCGGTCTTGATCGAGAAGCGCAGCAGGTCGCGGTTCTGCGCAAAAGGATACTGCGCCCGTTCCCAGGCAAAGCCGACGGCCACGCCCGGCGGCGGCTCCGGGTCGCGGTAATCGAAGGCGTTGATGAACTCCTCGCTCCGCACCGTGGCCGGCTCCGGCATGACGCCTTTTTCCAGGCTCGCCGCCGCCAACTTGAAGGAGACATCGCTGACGTTGAGGGAGAAGGTGGAGAAGGCATTGTCGGTAGTCTGGACTTCGGGCTGGGGCACCGTGGCGGGGACGGCGGGTTTGGGAGGACTCGTATCTGACTGCGCCGTACTGGACGCTTTCGGCGCTTCCCGCAGCCGCTCCACCTCTTGCTTGGCGCTTGCGATCTTCTGTTCGATCGTGGCTTGGACCTTTACCAGCTCATTTGCGTTGGCAAGCGCTAACTCTTTGGTTTGTTGGAGACGCTGATCGCGGTAAGCTTCAGCTACGGCATTGGCAATCCTGGCGGCCTCATCCGGGCTGTCGCTCTTCACGCCAACGTCAATAAGGCTGCTGTTGGGAACCGGCCGAACGTCGAGGCTCTTTTTCAGGCGTGCGAGAGCCTCCTTCCTGGTCAGCGTTCCCCCGTCTTGCTTGTTGGCCCACGCTTTTTTCAGATCAAGGTCATCAATGACTTTGCCCAGCACGGATTCGGACTGCATGCGCTCAGACTCGGTCTGGATGAAATAGGGATCGTAGTTCTGCGTCTGTCCGTGCTCTGCCAGACCACTGATGTCCGATTGGTCGCGCTCAATCTTGATCCGCGCGCTTCTTTCCGCCTTGCCGCCGAGAGCACTCTGGATTCGGTCTCCCAGCGACGGCTTCTGCGTGGGTTGAGCCGCAGCCTTATCCACGATCTCCACCCGCATGATGTTAGGGAGGTTCGTCTCGATTAGCTCGGAGGCGATCTTCGTGTCGAGGATTTGGCGGTACCGCTGCGATTCTTCCAAGTCCTGCTTGGCGTCAGCGAGTTGGCGGCCCTTCTGCTCCGCGCTGCTGCCGTCCTTAAGGGACACACTGGTTTCGCCTTGCGAGCGGGGGAGGACGACAGAGGATGGAGAGCGCCAACCATTCTCCGTGGGGGGAATTGTGATAACATTCGTGGTGACATCAAGGAGGCTCATCCGTACATCAGGCGAGCTCAGGGTTGTTATGCCTTGGAGGGTAATTCGGGGGGGAGGCTCCTTCCCCAATGCCTGCGGGGCACTCCGCGTGCGTTCCCCATCTGTAGCATAAGCCAGCTCAACGCTTTTGACCTTCTCCTCAGCCTTCACCGTGCCCCCGGATCCTGCCTCATCTTCCTTAAAGCGATAGAACTGGCGCACCGCCGGCACATCGCCCGGCACAGGTAATTGGCTTCCGTCGGAGACGGACAATCCTGGCAGCGCACGGTTGTCAAAGCTCATGTCGAAACCCTGGTTGGAGCTTCCAGTAATGGCGAGGGCGTCGCCTGCAGGGACAGTCGTATCACGTCCCTTCTTGCTTTTGTCGGACCAAGCAAGTTCCAGGTCTGGTGTGCTGCGCGTCTTGCCCTCAGTCGTCGGCAGGCCTGCATTCGGAGGCGCAGTGCCGCCTTGTGCCCTAACCTGTCCCGCAGTGGCTAAGTCGTTCCCAAGATGCCAATTATAGCCTAGCGCCTTAGGCTCGGGCGGGCCGAGGAAGGCGAAACCTGTTGCCTGAGGCGAAGGCTCGCCGCCTTGCGCAGGAGCCTTTCCCTGCCCAGCAGAGAGGGATGCGTTGCCCTGTTTTTGGTTACCGCCGGTGTCGGCCATTAGCTCAAGCCTGTTCGGCGGCGATCCTGCATTGGGCGTGAGCGGGAGAGGCGGCAGCGAGCCGTTAACGGTGCCAGAAGTCCAAACGTCCTGGGGCGGCGCGCTGGGCTCGCCCAGGGCCTGAATCTGCCCTTCGTTCTTCACCATTCGCCCTGCCTCCAAAGCGCCCACGGCCTCCGGCTGAGTGAAGAAGGAAACCGAGGCGGGGGCATCTGCTTGCCGGCCCTTCGCCACCGCCGCGCTGCTCGCTTTGGTGAGCACCTGGCTGATAGTGTTGTAACTGTCCTCGCCCGCGACGGTGACTGACTGGTGCGTCTGTGGAGCAATGGGGAAGAACGCACCCCCAATAGGCGTGCCATTGTGGTCCTGCTGCTGGATGCCGCCGAAACCCCCACCAGCCCCGCCCACGCCTGCAATCGTGGCTCCAGGCGCAGGTTGAGCATTGCCAGTTTCGCGCATATACAGCGTACTGCCCTGCCCCAACATTGCAACCTCGTCTTTGTTCTGCTGGCGGGCATTGCTGCGCTGGAATAGGTCCTGGAGGGCACCAGAGATATCCTCCGGAGCAGCGTTGCGCAGCTCATAGTGCCCCGCGACCTCCTTCCGGCTTTTGTCGGAATCAAGCTCGGTGATCAGGTCGGCAATCTGCGGCATCACAGTTTTTGGCGCCGTCACGATGAGTGAGGAGGTGCGAGGATCAGCCACGGCCACTGGGCTGGCCGGCTTCCTCATCCGGTCGCTGCCGTCGGCCACGGCACCGGCACCATTGCGGAAGAAGGAGGACGGAGCCCCGGAACCCAGGCTGCCGCTCTTGGGGCCTCGAGGAAACAACTCGCTAATCTGGTCTGCCGTTTCGGAGGCGTTCGCGTTGGATAAGCGAAACACCCGGACCTCATTGGTGCTACCGTCGAAGGATGTCCAAGGCGCGCCCGTCGCAACTGGAGCGGAGGCTGGGGCTGGGGCGGCTGCTTCCACGGCGCCTTTTGCTGGCGGTGGCTGAACGGCGTAGGCAAATCTGCTTACGAAAGCCGAATTGTTGGGGGATGACGGCGGCGGGTTCTCCTTTGGTCCAAGGAAGGCGCCGTGAACCGCGGGACTAAGCTCGGGCGGTTTGGCAGAGGGCTGAATGGCTGTGTCATTTGGTTCGGTTGGGTTCGCCAACACAATGGCCGTCTCTGAGGGTTTGGCAAGTGCAGGTGCTGGCGCAGTTGGGGATGGGGCCGACACGCCTTCCCTGTCTACTCTCTTGGTGAATGCTTCCGCTGACATCAGCGGGACAGACGCTGCGTCCTGCGAAAGCGACCACCTGTGAAAGGCAAGACTTGGCACCCCATGTCTCGAGCTAGACATTATGGGGAAGAACAGCGCTCCCAGGATCACAAACCCTGCCGCTATCCCCACCGGGACAAGCCACGGCATCGAGCGCCTTCGCGGGCGGGCAAATTCCCTGGGCGCGACGGTCTTGAAATGCTGGAGCAGCTTCTGGCGGCGGTCCTCGCTTAGCTTAAGAGGCGCAGGCTGGTCAGCGGTCTGTTCCGCAGGGGTGCCGATGGTTTCCCGCACCAGGTTGATGGTGTGCTTGAGGCGCTCGTAGAGGGCGGCCAGCTCGGCGTCCTGCGCCAGCTTGTGGTGCAGCGCCGCCGCTTCTTCGTGCGGCAGCTCGCCGAGCAGCAGAGCGGTCAGGCTGGCCTCCGCCTCTTCTGGCTTTTGCGGCATCTCAGGATTCATAAAAGGGCCGTTCGCAGCGCTCTCTGGCCGGGCTTTTCGGATTTCGGCCTTCGGGCTTCCTTCGGGTTTCGGCCTTCGGATTTCGGGTTTCCGCCTCGGTCATGGCACGACTCCGTTTCTGGCCAGCTCATCGGCAATGGCTTTGAGGGCGTGGTGGAGCAGGTAGCCGACGTGGCCGATGTTCAGGCCGGTGCGGGCGCTGATTTCTTTGTAGGACAGCTCTTCGTTGAACTTGAGCCGGACTACTTCGCGGCTGCGGTCGTCGAGAGTCTCCAGGCTGAGGCGGACCAGGCCGATGCCTTCCCAGCGGGCAATTTGCTCGTCGGGCAGCGGCTGAGGGTCGGCGGTGTCATTGGCAGTGGGAGCGGTCGCGCCGGCGGGGGCGGCGAGCGGCACAATCTTGCCCGCCTGCCGCCGATGGTTCAGGGCCAGGTTGTGCACGGTGCGATAGAGCCAGCGCCGGGGCTCGCGCACCTCGTTGAACTGCGCATGCAGTCGCATAAAGGCGTCCTGGACGATGTCCTCGGCGACGCTGCCATCCCCGGCCAAACGCAAGGCGTAGCTGAGGAGGGGCGATTCGAGGGCTGCAAACAGCTCCTCGATCGTTTCCCACCGCGGCGGTTCTGCGCTGGCTTGGTGTGGTGGCATCAGGGCCATGCTGGGCAAATCTTCTCGCTTTGGCTCAGCTCATACAACCGTTCTGGTGATCTTTTCGCAAGAGGACATCTTGTCTCGCCTTATACGACACCGGACGGCTTGCTTTCTTAGACGAAAGTTGGTGCCGGAATGCTCCTGCGGCGGAGCGCCGGCATGTTGCCGGCTTAGTGCGGACCGACGGCGTAAGCCGGCAACATGCCGGCGCTCCGGGCGGCGAGCCTCGCCCCGGGGCTGCCCCGGGTGGCCATCCGTAGGCGCGGGGAGCGGCGCTCCGTAGTCCTTCTTTTTGGCGTTTCGGGGTGCGTCGCAGAGAGTATGGGCGTGAAAGACGATGTCGCTCTGTCGGGTTTTGTAGCGCGCCCCGCACGCCGCACATCCCGCTTGTTGGTCCAGAGACGGCCTGAGCCGCCTCCGGATTGAACCGCAACCATACACACATCTTAAGACCCGTAGGGCAACGGAGCGCGGACATTCCTGTCCGCTCATCCGTCCTCGCCCACGCGGCGGACAAGAATGTCCGCGCTCCGGCCCTGGCGGTTTTCGCCGTCCTGGCATTGTTGCTGGCTGGCGCAGCGCCCACCCGGGCTGCCGCTGAACACGACCTGTGGCAGGAGGTTGAGCAAGTGCCCCATGCCAAGGCCTTGGCGGAAACCTGGGTTAAGCCGGAGGTCTTCCGCACCTTCAACCTGCAGCATTCCCGGCTGCGGCCGCTGCTTGCCGGCGCGCCGGAAGAGAAACGCCAATCGCTCGCCACCTCTGACGCACTGATCTCCCTGCCTATGCCGGACGGGACGACGGCCCGATTCCGCTTTGTCGAGTCCCCGGTCATGGAAGCCGAGCTGGCTGCCAGGTTTCCCGAGATCAAGACCTACCTTGGGCGCGGCGTGGATGATCCTACCGCCACTGTCCGCTTCGATTTGACGCCCGCCGGCTTCCACGCCCAGGTTCTCTCCCCGCACGGCGCGGCCTACATCGAGCCGTATCTGCGCGGCAACACCAACCTCCACGCCGCCTATTACCGCGCGGATTACCGGCCCGCCGGGACAAACTTCCAATGCCTGGTCTCGGACAGCGACACGGCACTCGCATCCCCTGCCCCGGCTGCCAACGTCGTGCTCGGCGGCGGCACGCTGCGCACCTACCGGCTGGCGTGCGCCGCCACCGCAGAATACACGGCTTACTTCGGCGGGACCGTCCCCGCCGGGCTGGCCGCCATCGTCACCGCCATCAACCGCGTGACCGGCGTGTATGAGACAGAAGCCGGCATCCGCCTGGTGCTGGTGGCGAGCAACGACCTGATCGTCTATACCAACGCCTCCACCGAGCCCTACAGCAATGGCAACCCGCTGGCCCTCCTGACCCAGAACCAGACCAACCTCGACGCGGTCATCGGCAGCACGAACTACGACATCGGCCACGTCGTCAACACCGCCGGCGGCGGCCTGGCAGCGGTTGGGGTCACGGGCGTCGCCGGGCTCAAGGCGAAGGGCGAGACGGGCATCTACCCGCCCGTGGGCGACGCCTTTTACATTGATTACGTCGCCCACGAAATCGGCCACCAATTCGGCGCCTCGCACTCGTTCAACAGCAGCAGCAACGACTGCGGTTACGGCAACCGCACCGCCTCCACCGCCTACGAGCCCGGCAGCGGTTCTACGATCATGTCCTACGCCGGGATCTGCAGCCCCGACAACGTGCAAGCCCACAGCTCCCCCTACTTCCACTCGGCGAGCCTTGGGCAAATCCTCGCCTACATCACCACCGGCGCCGGCAGCACGGCCGCGTCGGCCAGCGCCACCGGCAACGGCGCGCCGACGGTAGATGCCGGGCCCAGCTTCACCGTCCCCATGTCCACGCCCTTCACCCTCACGGCGAGCGGCAGCGATCCCAACGGCAACCCGCTCACCTACTGCTGGGAGGAGCGCGATCTCGGCCCCTCCATCCCCTTGCAGGCCCCGGACAACGGCAGCAGCCCGCTCTTCCGCTCGTTCGACCCGACGAACAGTCCGTCGCGCACGTTCCCCCAGTTGTCAGATATCCTCAACCACACCAACACCCCCGGCGAGATGCTGCCCACCACGAGCCGCACTTTGAACTTCCGCGTCACCGCCCGCGACAACCTGCCCACGGGCGGCGACAGCGCCACCGGCGACACGCAGGTCACGGTCACGACCAATGCGGGCCCCTTTGTGGTGACGGCCCCGGCTGCGGCGGCAAGCTGGTCTGGCACACAAACGATCACCTGGAATGTGGCCGGCACCGCCAATGTGCCGATCAACGCTGCCACCGTCGCCCTGCTGCTCTCGACCAACGGCGGCCTCACCTTCCCGATCACCCTCGCCACCGGCGTGCCCAACACCGGCGCCTGCACGGTCATGCTGCCCGCGCTCACGACTTCCGCCGCCCGCATCCAGGTCCAGGCCGAGGGCAACATCTTCTTCGCCATCTCGCCCGGCAACTTCTCCATCACGCCGCCCTTGAACCCCATATTGCAGCCGCTCCAATGCGCCAACGGCGTTGCCCGGCTCACCTGGACCGCGCTCCCCGGCCGCACCTATTGCGTCCAATACAAACCCACTCTCGCCGCCGCCACCTGGACCAACCTCCTCCCGAATATCACGGCCTCCAGCACCACCGCCTCGCTCACCAACGCCGCGGGCGCGGCGCCCCAAAGATACTACCGCATCCTACTGCTACCGTAGCTGGCGTGAACATCTACAGCCAGCACGACGGCGACACCGACTACAAGCTCCTGTCCCTCGGCATCCACTCCCCCTTCGTGGACAACCGCCCCCTACTCGTGGCCGGCAAACCCGAACTGCGCCAATACCGCGCCATCTACGTCGTCGCCGACCAGGAAGTCAGCCAGTTCAGCGACGACATCACTGTCAACTGCGCGCCACTGGTGTAAGAATTCCCCCGGACAACTCGATGCTACTGGGCCGTGACACGGTGGCATTGGGTTGGTCCAATGTGTATAGTTCGTTAGCCGCTGGTAGCGTTATGAAGCTACGCCCATTTAAGCTCTTGGTTTGGACTGGCATCTCCGCCGGATTGCTGGTGATTTTCTTGGTATCGTGTCCGCAGGTTATACCTTATTGGCGGTTTACGATGCGCAGCCAACAGTATTACGCCAAGGTTGCCGCAGCCTGCGACGAGGTCATTGCCAAGGCTGATCCTCTACAGCCGGAAATCCGCGGCGAAAAGCTGCGCTCCCTACCGGCTGTGTTGCAAGACCTGAGACCAGCCTACCTAGAGGTCTTCGCGAGAGGAATCATGATGCGAGTCGATGCGGGCCTGATGTCTGACCAGATCATATGGGCTTCGGACGAGAGGGACCCATCAGTCTGGCGCCTGAGTATTAGGGGCGGCGACGGCCCGGAGAGCCGGGTCGTCTTTACGACAATAAAGCAAGCAGCGGCTACCGCCGGTCCAGTAGACGGCGCGGAGCGCGTCCGTTTATTCATCGAGCATGTCCAGTCGCGCGGCACTGACCCGCACCACTAACCTCCCGCGATCCACCCGCCGCCCAGGACAAGGTCCTCCTGATAAAACACCGCCGCCTGGCCGGCGGTAATGGCGCGCTGCGGGACGTGGAGCTTCACTTTGGCCGCGCCGCCCGGCAAGGCAGTGACGGTGGCAGGCGCGCCCGGATGGTTGTAGCGGATTTTGACCGTGGCGTCGAAGGCGGGCGGCGGGGCTTCAAAGGCGATCCAGTTGCACCGCTGGGCGACGAACTCATCGCGCACGAGCGCCGAGTCGTCGCCCACGACGACCCGGTTGCGCGCCGCATCCAGCTCGATGACGTAAAACGGCTTGGGCGAGGAGAGGCCCAGGCCCTTGCGCTGGCCGATGGTGAAGAACTCAATGCCGTCGTGCCCGCCCAGCACCTGGCCCTGGAGGTTGACGATCTCGCCGCGGTGCTGCTGCACGAGCCTGGCCTGCTGGAGGAACTTCCCGTAATCGTTGTCCGGCACGAAGCAGATTTCCATGCTCTCCTCCTTGTCGGCGGTCTTGAGCTGGCAGTGGCGGGCGACCTCGCGGGTGTCAGCCTTGGTCTTCTCGCCGATCGGGAACATGGCGCGGGCAAGCTGGTCCTGCCGCAGCGAGAACAGGAAGTAGCTCTGGTCCTTGCGCGGGTCGCGGCCGCGCTTGAGCAGCGTGCGGGCGCCGTCCGGGCTGCGGTCCAGCCGGGCGAAATGGCCGGTGGCCACGAACTGCGCGCCGAGCTGGTCCGCGCGGCTGATGAGGCGGCCGAACTTGAGGTTCTGGTTGCACATCACGCAGGGGTTGGGCGTGCGGCCGGCCTTGTATTCGTCGGCGAAGTATTGGATGACCTTGCCCTGGAACTCCGCCGCCTCGTCTATCAGGTAATAGGGGATGCCCAGCTTGTGGCAGACCGCCCGCGCGTCGGTGACCGCCTGCGGCCCGCAGCATTTGTCCTCGGCGCGCGAGACGCAGTCCTGCGGCCAGAGCTTGAGGGTGATGCCCACGACGTCGTAGCCCTGTTCCTGCAACAGCGCGGCGGTGGCGGAGGAATCCACTCCGCCGCTCATACCGACGACCACGCGTATTCGCTTCTCGGGCATTACGACAGGGACAGGATACGCGCGGGGCCGGATGCTGCAACTTGTTAGGCGGAGCGCCGGTATGTTACCGGCTTAGGCCGTCCGGAACGTTTAAGCCGGCAACATGCCGGCGCTCCGTTCCTGGCTTAGGCTTTGCGTTTGTGGATGATGATCTCGTTGCCGTCCGGGTCGGTGATGACCGCGAACCGGCAGACCGGCGTGGACACCGGCTCGCCCTTGAACTTAACCTGCTTCTCGCGCAGCCGCGCGGCGAAGGCGTCCAGGTCATCCACCTCGAAGGCGATGATGCCGCCGGTGAGGCCCGGAGTGTGCTGGTCGTCCTTGGTAGTAATGGCGAGCGTGGCGCCGTTGATGCCGTATTCGATCCACTGGTCCTGGAAGTTGTGCTCCATCTTGAGCCCGAGCACGTCCTCGTAGAAGCGGCGCGCCGCCGGGATGCTCGCCACCGGGTAACAGAAGAATGCTACGTCCTTGATCATGCGCCCGCCTACTCCACGATCTTGGGGACGATGAATAGCCCATTGGCCTGCGCCGGCGCATTGCGCAGCGCGTCCTCGTTGCTGATGGACGGGCGGACCTCGTCGGCGCGCGTCACGTTGACCAGCGGGAACGCGTGGGCGGTCGGCTCGACGCCGGACACGTCCACTTCCTTCAGCTTCTCGATGTAGCCCAGGATAGCGCCCAACTGCGCGCCGATCTTCCGCTCTTCCTCCGGCGTCAACGCCAGCCGCGCGAGGTGCGCCACGTATTTGACGTCAATATCAGCGCTGCTCATGCGCGGGGCCTTTCACTCCTCGTTAAACTTGGCCTTGATGAGGAGTTCCAATTCGGCGAGGGCCTGCGAGGCGTCCTGGCCCTGGGCATGCACGGTGAGTTTGCTGCCCGGGCCGGCGGCCAGCATCATCAGGCCCATGATGCTCTTACCGTTGACCTTCTCTCCGTCCTTCTCCACGAAAATGTCGCACGAGAAGCGGTTGGCCGTTTTCACAAACATTGCCGCCGGCCGGGCATGAATGCCCAGCTTGTTGGCAACCCAAAAGTCTTTTGTCATTGCGGAACTGCCGTCGGTTAGCTTCTTTGCGCTCATTCGGTCTCTCGGGTACAAATACCCGAAGAAGCCGCCCTATGCTACTCAATTCTAAGGGTTTGGGTGAAAAAGGGCAGCAATACAACCACAGATGGGCACGATGGACGCAGATAGGGAGCGGCAGAACGGCGCTTTGATCGGCCGAGAAGCTCCCCGCTGCACAGATCTCCGCAAGTCATCACGGCCGAGCTGGGCGCCGGCTTAAAGCATGTGTGTTCATTTGCGTCCATCTGTGGTTTAGCTCTACTCCTCTACAGCTTGGCTGCGCTGGCCATCCGAGAGATGAGCCGGTCGTTGAGTTCCTTGGCCGGGTTATAGCCCGCGGACTTCAGCTTGGCCTGGAAGGCGGCCACCTCGATCAAGCGCGCCAAGTCGCGCCCAGGCCGCACTGGGATCGTGATGTGCGGGATATCAATGCCGAGGACTTTGACGTATTCCTGCTCCATCCCCAGCCGGTCCACGTCCGTCACCTCATTCCAGGACTTCAGGGTGATCACCAGGTCAACCCGCTTCTCGTGCCGGATGCTCTTCACGCCAAACATCGCCGCGACGTTGATGATGCCGATGCCCCGCACCTCCATGTGGTCGCGCGTGACCTCCGCGCTGGTGCCGACGATCTCGCGCCCGTCCACCAGCGTGACCTTGGTGATGTCGTCCGCCACGAGGCTATATCCGCGCTCGATCAGCGCCAGGACACTCTCGCTTTTGCCAATGCCGCTCTCGCCGCGGATAATCACGCCCACACCGAGGATATCCACCATACTGCCCATCTCGGTGCCGCGAGGCGCGAACATCATCTCCAAGGCCAGAGTGGCGAGATTGATGAACTTCATCGTCACCATCGGGCAGCGGAAGATAGGCACGCGCGCTTCTTCGGCCGCCTTCAGGAACAGCTTGTCCGCGTGCAGGTTCCGCGAGAACACGACGCAAGGCACCGGGTAGGAGAAGAAGGTCTCGTATCGGCGGGCGCGCTCGGCCGCGGTGAGGGATTTCAGGAAGTAGGCTTCCGCGTTGCCGATGACCTGCAGGCGCTTGTTAGCGAAGTAACGCGTGAACCCGGACAAAACCAGCCCGGGGCGGTTGACGGTCGGCTCGCGAATGACTCGCTTGAGACCGGTGGCGCCGGCGACCATGTTCAGTTCGAGCGCGCTTGAGTGCTCCTTGTAAAACCGCTCAACGGTTACGGCATCGCTTCGCATATATTGGCTGTGTGGCTACAGGTTGAATTCCGGTCCCAAATAGATTTCGCGAGCCTTCGGGTCATTGACCAACTCCTCCCCGGCGCCTTCATAGACAACCTCCCCCTTGTGGATCAGGTAGGCCCGGTCCACCAGCTTCAACGTCTCGCGCACGTTATGATCGGTGATCAGGATGCCAAGGCCCCGCTCCTTGAGGCGGCGGACGATCTTCTGCACTTCATAGACGGCTATGGGATCAATCCCGCTGAATGGCTCGTCCAGCAGCAGCAGCTTGGGACTGGTCACCAGCGCGCGGGTGATTTCCAGGCGCCGTTTCTCGCCGCCGCTCAGGGTGTAGGCCATGCTTTTGGCCAGCCGCGCCATGTCCAGCTCATCCAGCAGATACTTCAGCCGGATGGCGCGCTCCTGCCGGCTCATCCGGCACGTCTCCAGGATGGCGAGGATGTTCTGCTCGACCGTAAGTTTGCGGAAGATGGACGGCTCCTGGGTCAGGTAGCCCATCCCGAGCCGCGCGCGCTTGTGCATGGGGAGGCCCGTGATATCGTGTTGCTGAAACTGCACGGTGCCCCCGTCCGGCTTGATGACGCCGACCACCATGTTGAAGGTGGTAGTCTTGCCCGCACCGTTGGGGCCGAGCAGCCCCACGATTTCCCCCGGCGCCACAGTGATGGAGACGCCGTTGACCACGCGCCGACGGCGGTATTCCTTGATGAGCTTATCGGTGGCCAACAGTTTGCCGTTCTGCACGGCTGTGGCCGCCTGTTCGGTCTGAGTCTCGTTCAACACAACGGATTAAAGGGCACTATTTCATGCGGTTCGGGTCCGGCATCAGGTCCAGGCTCGTGCTGCCTGCTTTGCCCAACCCTTGCACGACGTACTTGGATTTGCCCGGACTGCCCAGGCGGTGCCTCGCCAGGTCCAGAATGAAGACATTGTTTGTGCCCATGAAGTTCGTGCCTGCCAGCTCCGCCGGGTTCCCGGTCAATACCATGGTCTCATTCGTGACGCCGCCGCTAACGCCGTAACTGTAAACAGCTTTGTCGCCGGTGCCATGCACTTTTTGGCCTTTGTCGTCAGTCACATCGAAGACGACCGCTTGCTCCGCAACCACGTGGTTGGTTTTGGACGCCCCGTGAGGCGCGAGCGCCTCAACCTGCCCGCACGTCCACTGCATCTGCGGATGCTCCAAGCGCACTGTGCCCCGGAACACAGCGCCCTCCGGCTTCACGGTGTAGTCTCGTGAGAAAACTTCCGCGAACTCTGCTGCCCCCATGCCTGTGGGCGCTTTGGGCGCGGGACTGGCTCCGAACGCGGTGGAGCGGCCGAATTCACTGGCAGGCACGCGCATGAACGCGTTCGTCAACACGTCCATCTCCTGGCGTGCCACATTCACGAAGATCCGGTCGCCCTTGCCTTGGCGCTGCCCGGCCTGCCACGTGGGGTTCTCCGTCAAATCCAGCATGCCGTTGGTCGCGGTATAGATGGCGGTGCCGGCCGTGAAGCGATTCGTGTCCTGCTCGATGACCACGTCATGCTGCGCGACCATCCGCTGCAGCTCGTTCGTGCCGGCAAATGTGAGCGTCAGCAGGCCGCAGTTGAGACGATTGGTCCCTTGCTCGACCCTCACGTGGTCCTCCGCAACCATGCGCTGCAATTCGTTCGTGCCGGTGAACAGCAGGCTCAGCTTGCGGCAGTCCATTTTGCCTTGCAGTTGGTCGTCGCGCCGTTCGGTGACTCGCACTTGGTCTGTGAACACCGCCGAGTTGGTTCGAATCACGTATGAATTGCAGAGGACCTCGGCAAATTCATTGGTCGAGGGTGGCGGGCTCGTTTTGGGCGAAGAGGCCTGCGGGAGAATGGCAACCGTGCTCAGCGAGCGCCCAGGCATCTTCAGCCAGGCATTGCCATCAGCGCGGTACACCTTGTTCGTCCGGTCCAACACCAACTCGTCGCCGCGTCCCTCCCGCGGGCCGTCGCGCCAGGTCGGTTGCCCCGTCAAATGCACCAGTCCCGTTTCCACCGAGTAAGTCGCCCGCTGAGCTTTCGCCTGGATGGTCTCGTAATCGCAGACGACGTTGGTTTCCGCGACCATGCTGCGGAGCCGCCGGTCTGTGCCTGGCACCAGGACGGTCAGGATCTCCGAGGTGAGGGCCAGGTTCGTGCCAGCGACGCGCACATGGCCGCGATAAATCCCCTGGCCGGACTTTTCCGCATAGTCAAACTGGTCGGAAAAGATCTCGATGGGAGGGCCGGGTTGGGCGGGGGTATTGGTGCGCGCCCCAGCCGCCGGGGAACTCGCCAGCTCCGGATGAACGATCGTATGGACCCGGTTGGAGACGAACAGAACCGCGTTGGCCTGCTCCCAGGAGAAGCCCTCGCCTTCAAGGTCAAAGCTGCCGTCCGCCGTCCGCAGGTGGAGCGGGCCGGTTGAACTGACGAAGCGCTGGTCTGAGTCGTAAAGACAATGTGGGGCCTCGACGATTAACTCGCCTTCGCCGGTGTTGCGGAATGTCTGCGCCTTGGCCTCGGTGATCTGAACCGACCTTCCTCCCGCCACAGGCACCGCCGAAGCGCCTTCCATCAGCCACTTCATTTGCTTCTCGTACGGCGCGTCGTAGTAGTCCGAGAACTTTATGCCTTTCCCCGAGCCGACCTTCTGCGCGCGCGCCAGGCCGGCGAACAGCGCCAGGCACAGCACGAGCCCAACGCCCGCGTTGCGCCAGCAACCAACGTTTCTCCTCCTCGCCATAATCCTACCGGCCTTCAACGAACCGCCGCCCACACCCGCAGCAGGCTCTGTAACAGCTTCGGCATCTCCGCCAGCGGGATCATATTCGGGCCATCGCTCAGGGCCCGATCGGGCTGCGGGTGCGTCTCGATGAAGATGCCGCTTGCGCCCGCGGCCACCGCGCAGCGGGCCAGCACGGGCGCCAACTCCCGCTGGCCGCCCGACCGGTCTCCACCCCCTCCGGGAAGCTGCACCGAATGAGTAGCGTCGAAGATCACGGGCCAGCCGAACCCGCGCATGATGGGGATCGAACGCATGTCGGCCACCAGGTTGTTGTAGCCGAAGGTCGTGCCTCGCTCGGTCAGCAGGATCATCTTGCCGCCGGCGATCCCTGCCTTGGCAGCCACGTGGCCCATCTCCTGCGGCGAAAGGAACTGCCCCTTCTTCAAGTTCACAATTCTGCCGGTCCGCACGGCCGCCGCAATCAAGTCGGTTTGCCGGCACAGGAACGCCGGGATTTGCAGAATATCGGCCACCGCCGCCGCCCGCTCGACCTGGGCCTCGGTGTGAACATCCGTGAGCACGGGCACGCCGACCGCAGAGCGAACCTTGGCGAGCACGGCCATCCCTTGTTCAAGGCCCGGCCCCCGGAATGACTTGGCCGAAGTCCGGTTTGCCTTGTCGTAGCTGGCCTTAAAAACATAGAGGACGCCCAGCCGCTCGCAGGTCTTCTTGAGCGACCTTGCCACCGACATGCAGAGTTCCTCGCTTTCGATGACACACGGCCCGGCTATGAGGATCAGCGAAGCCCGCGAGTTCAGGCGTTTCCAAATGGCCCGTTCATTAAGCACGCCAAGGTTTTACCAGTGTGGACTTACAATGTAAATGTCAGCAGTCAGATCACCATCCCGTGCGGAATCACGCCGTTCTTGGGAACGATGACAATGCCATCCCGAATGTAGTAATTGGCGTGGTCCACCTTGTCCGGCTTTCCCGCCGGTGAGATCACCACGTTGTTCCCGATGCGTGCGTTCTTGTCCACGATGGTGTTCTCGATGCGGCAGTTGGAGCCGATGCCGATGCGAGGCAGGCCCGCTTTCTCGTGCTCGACAATGGAATCCAGCGACTCGTAGTAGTCGCTGCCCAGCAGGATCACCCGGTTCAGCACCGTGGCCACGCCCACAATGCAGCGCAGGCCAATGATGCTGTGGGTGATCACCGCACGGTTGAGGATGCAGCCATCGGAGATCACCGCGTGGTCAATCTGCGCGCCGTTGATCTTCGACCCGGGCAGGAAGCGCGGGCGGCTGAAAATGGGCGCCGACATGTCGAAGAAGTTGAAGCGCGGCAGCTCATTCGTCACGTCCAGGTTCGCCTCGAAGAAGGCACGGATTGTGCCGATGTCCTCCCAGTAGCCCTGGAATACATACGAATGGACCTTGAGATCCTTGATCGCGCTGGGGATGACGTCCTTGCCGAAATCTGTGAGCGTGCTGTCCATCAGCCGGCGGATGATGTCACGGTTGAAGACATAAATGCCCATGGAGGCCAGGAACAGCTCCCCCTCGCTCTTGATCCCCAGCCTCTCATACCATTCCCGCGGCAACCGCAACGAATCCTGCACCGCGGGGTCCTTGGGCTTTTCCTCGAAGCGAATAATGCGTTGATCGGCGTCCATCTGCATGATCCCCAACGACTGGGCCTCGCGCCGTCCCACGGGGATGGTCGCCACCGTAATGTCGGCGCCGGAATCCGCATGGGCGTTGACGATTTGACGGAAGTCCATGCGATACAACTGGTCCCCGCTGAGGATGAGCAAGTAATCCCATTCGTGGTTCAGGAAATGAACCATGTTCTTCCGCACGGCATCGGCGGTGCCCTGGTACCAGGAAGTGTCCGTGTAGGTTGGCGCCGCCGCTAACAGCTCGACGAACCCGCCCGAGAAGTGGTCGAACTTGTAGGACTGCGAGATGTGCCGGTGCAGCGACGCGGAGTTGAATTGCGTCAGCAGGTAGATGCGCCGCAGCCGCGAGTTGATGCAGTTCGAAATGGGAATGTCAACCAAGCGGTACTTGCCCGCCAGCGGCACGGCCGGCTTGGCCCGGTCTTTGGTCAATGGGAAGAGCCGCGTGCCTGCGCCCCCGCCCATGATCACGGATAGCACATTGCTCGTATTTGCTTCCTGGCGGCTGGTGTGTGACATGGCTTAGTCTTGATCTATCGTATTAGAACCTTGTTATATGTATAGCCTTTTGGACCGCCACACGGCAAGCACCATTGCCCGACGGGGCCCAGACGGCCCACACCGGGTCCCTCGCCCTGGAAGCGAGCTGTGTGCGGCGCGTTCAACTAGAAAAGGGTTGTATTCCCCATAGCCGCGCCTAGCCTGTACGCATCGTGATGAAGAGCTTTGCTGAACTGAATTTCCCCGGCCGCCTGATAGCGGTGGAGGGCCTTGACGGCTCAGGGAAATCCACCCAAATCTACCTGCTGAAGCGGTGGCTCGAATTGCAGCAGCTTAAGGTGTATTTCAGCGAGTGGAATTCCTCCGAGCTAGTCAAGTCCGCCACGAGCAAGGGCAAGAAGCGCGAGCTGCTGACCCCCACGACCTTCAGCCTCATCCATGCCACGGACTTTGCGGACCGCTACGAGCGCCACCTGGTGCCGCTCCTGCGCGCCGGTTACATCGTGCTCTGCGACCGTTACATCTTCACCGCCTTCGCCCGCGACGTCGTCCGCGGCTGTCCCCCCGAATGGGTGCGGGGCCTCTACAACTTCGCCGCGCTGCCCGACCTGACCTTCTTCTTCAGGTCCGACCTGGAGGTGTCCCTCAAGCGCATCCTCGACGGGCGCCCGCAACTGAAGTACTTCGAGGCGGGCATGGACCTGCGGTTATCCTCCGACCCCTACGAAAGCTTCCGCATCTTCCAGGGCCGCATCCTGGAGCAGTATCTGGCGATGAGCACCGAGTTCAACTTCCTGGTCGTGGACGCCAACCAGGTAGTGGAGAAGCAGCAGGCGGTCGTGCGCGAGCTGGTCACGCAGCGATTGCGCCTGCAAGACTTCCGCCGAGCCGAACGGCCCCCCTCGAAGCCCCCCGCGGAGCCCCGCAAGAAAAACCTGGAAGAGGCCTCCGCGTTATGAAGAGCGCCGCCAAGAATCACATCCTGGTCCCGCGCCCCACCCAGCGGCGCTTTTACGGGCATGGCATCCCGGGCGTCGAGCTGGAGCGGCTGGCCGGCAAGCTCATTGTTGTGGAAGGCGCCGATGGGTCCGGGCGCTCCACCCAAATCGCCAAGCTGGTCCAATGGCTGGAGGCCACCGGCCACGCGACGGCCCAGGTCGGCCTCAAGCGCTCCACGCTCGTGAGCGAGGAACTCGAACAGGCGCAGGAAGGCAACATCCTGAGCCGCACCACCCTCAGCCTGTTCTACGCCACGGACTTCGCCGACCAGGTTGAGAACCTCATCCTGCCGGCATTGAAAGCTGGCTTCATCGTCCTGGCCGACCGTTACATTTACACTCTCATGGCGCGCGATATTGTGCGCGGCATGGACGAGGCGTGGCTAAAGAACCTGTACGGCATCGCTCTCGAGCCGGACGCGGTCTTCTACCTCAACGTCCCGCCCGAGGAACTCGTGCAGCGCACCTTCGCCAAGAACGCGACTCTTGATTACTGGGAGAGCGGCATGGACCTGGGCCTCTCGCGCGACATGTTCGATAGCTTCATGACCTACCAGACGGCCATGCAGAAGACCTTCCGCAGCATGCAGACCACTTACGGGTTCACGATCGTGGACGGCATGCGGTCGGCGGACGCGATCAACGCCGACCTGCAGAAGAAGATCAGCGCCGTGTTGGCGGGAAAATAGGAGACACAACAGTCTATGGCAGAATCAGGCAGCAAGGCAGAATACGTCGTGGGGGTAGACCTGGGCGGCACGAAAATCCTCGCCGGGGTATTCAAGAACCCCCAGGAATGCATCGGCACGAGCAAGGTGAGCACCAAGTCCCAGCGCGGCGTCGAGGTCGTCATCGAGCGCATCGCCCGCGTCGTGCAGGATGCGGTTGACGAGGCCGACCTCAGCCTTAAGCAGGTAGCGGGCGTGGGCATTGGCGCGCCCGGGGCGGTTGACTTCGCCGCGGGCACGGTGATCTTCGCCCCCAACCTGGAGGGGTGGAAAGACGTGCCGCTCAAGAAGGACCTGGAAAAGAGTCTGGGCGTTCCTGTCTTCGTAGAGAACGATTGCAACATCTGCGCGTTGGGCGTCCACGTCACCGAACTCAAAGCCAAGCCCAAGAGCCTCGTAGGCATCTTCGTCGGCACCGGCATCGGTGGCGGCCTCATCATTAACGGGGACCTCTACGGCGGCTTCAACCACACGGCCGGCGAGATCGGCCACATGGTCCTGGATGTCAACGGACCCAAATGCGGCTGCGGCAATAAAGGGTGCTTTGAAGCGCTGGCCAGCCGCACGGCCATCTTCCAGCAGATCAAGGCCGGCGTCAAAGACGGCGAGAAAACCCTGCTCACGGAGATGCTGGGCGACAACCTGGCCGATCTTCGCAGCGGCGATCTCCGTAAAGCCATCCGCCGTGGCGATAAGTTCGTTGAGAAGGTAGTCGAGGGAGCGGCCGAGTATATTGGCATCGGCGTTGCAAACCTGGTGAACATCCTCAGCCCGGAAGTCGTCGTGATCGGTGGCGGCGTCATCGAAGCCCTGGCCGACGAGATGATGAGCGTGATCGTGGAGACCGCCCAGGACTACGCCATGCCTGGCACGATGAAGGGCGTCGAGATCATCCCATCCAAGCTTGGGGACAGTGCCGGGATCACCGGCGGCGCTGTGCTGGCCCGCCGCGAGACGAAGTAGCTGCGCACGGCATTCAGAGGGTCGGGGCGCCTCGTCGAGGCGTCCGCTCCCGCCCAAACACAGACGCTTTGCCGAGGCGCCCCTGCCAACCCCACGCGAGAGGAGCATCTGGTCACCACCACCACGTAGCGGCGGGCATCCTGCCTGCCGTAGAGCCGGGCATCTTGCCCGGCGGATTGACCGTTGGCACGGCTAGTGGCGCCGGTCCGGGCGGCAAGATGCCGCCCTCTATGGCAGGCAGGATGCCCGCCGCTACACCGGGGGCTGGTGGTTGTATAAAGATGCGCCACGTCGCGAGCGCGCACCAGACTCAACCGGCCACCGTCCCGTTCAGCAATCGCACCACGGCCTTTGCTGCATGCTCGCTTGCGCCCGGCCCTCCGAGCGAGCCTACGATCTTCGCCAGCTTTGCCCGAACCGCCTCATATCGAGCCCTGTCCTCCAGCAGCGCCAGCGTTGCCGCGGCGAGGTTGTCAGCGGTAGCGGTGCCCTGGATGAACTCCGGATACACGGTCTCGCCGGCCAGCAGGTTCGGCATCGCCAGGTGCTTCACATGCACCAATTGCCTGCCCACCAGGTAGGTGATCAGGGAGGTCTTGTAGAATACGACCGCCGGCACTCCGAAATATGCGCACTCCAGCGTGATGGTGCCCGACTTCGTGAGGGCCACATCGGCCAAGCGGAGCGCCTCCTCCAATTGGCCAACCTGCAACTCAAGCCGCGGAACCTCCTTCGCTATCGGCTGGGCGTATTCCAGCAACGATGCGTCCGGCAGCACCATACAGAAGACCACCTCGCGCCGGGCGGCAATGCGCTTGGCCGCTTCGGCCAGCACCGGCAGATGGCGGCGCAACTCGCCCGACCTGCTCCCGGGCAGAAGCAGCACCATCGGCGGGCTCCCCTGCCCTGCCCTTGTGCCCCTTGCCCCTATCTCCTTTCCGAACCGCTCCGCCATGGGATGGCCGACGAACTCCACGTGCAGCCTCGGCACACGCGCCGCATACCACTCCTTCTCGAAGGGGAAAATGCTCAGCAGCAGGTCGCAGTCGCGCTCCAGTTGGTAGGCGCGGCCCTCGCGCGAAGCCCAGACCTGCGGGGAGACATACCGAATCACCTTGGGCGTCCAATCGTGGAACCAATCGTGCCGCGAACGGACATACTGCTTGATAGCGTGGGCGAAGCGCATGTTGAACCACGAGAAGTCCACACAAATGATAGCGTCGGGCTGGCGCCTTAGCGCGAGCTGGAACAGCGCGCGGAAGAATTGGCGAAAGGTGAAGAAACGCTTCACGGCGTCGGAAACCCCAATCACCGAATGCGCTGTCAGGTCGAAGGCCAGCTCCACCCCGGCAGCGGCCATGCGCGGCCCGCCCGCGCCGAAGAAGCGCGGCTCCAGGCTGGTGGTAAGTGGCTGGACGTCCGTAGTCGGGACTGCCTCGGCCTCGGCGAATTCACGTCGCAGGGCCTGGACAAGCTCCGCGGCCAGTAAGTCCCCGCTCGCCTCGCCCGCAATTAGCATGAAACTCTTGGGTTTCACGCTAGCCCGCCCGCGAGTCAGGGTTGACTCCCGCCTCCTGTATCTGGCGCGTGATCTCGAACGCCAGGTCCAGCGCCCGCTTTGCCGACTCGCCGCTCACCATAGGCGTCCGATGCGCCTGGATGCACCGGATGAAATCCCGCAGCTCCAGCTTCAATGGCTCCTCCTTCGCAATCGGCACCGGCTCGCGCACGATCCGCTTGCCGCCAAACTCGCTCACGATGGTCGAATCCTTGGCGTGGAGCAGCTTCGTCAGAATCGAGCTCCTCTCTTCATCGCCACGCGCGATACGGTAGATGAATCCTTCCTGCGCGCGGTAATCGAGCGAGATGTGGCTGGGCATCGCGCCGCCGCTGAACACCCGGATCTTGCGCATCTTCTCCGGGCTGACGCGGCTGGCGGTGAGATTGGCCACGCAGCCGTTGGCAAAACGCAGGCGCGCATTAGCAATGTCCTCCGACTTGCTCAACACCGGCATGCCCACCGCGTCCACGCTCACCACCGGCGACTTCACGAGCGCCAGCACGACGTCCAAGTCATGGATCATCAGGTCCAGCACCACGCCGACGTCTGTGCTCCTCGACGGGTAAGGCGAGAGGCGGTCCACCTCAATGAAGCGCGGGTCCGTGGCCACGGTCTCCAGGTACTTGAAGACAGGATTGAAGCGCTCAACGTGCCCGACCTGCAAGACGCACTTCTGCTGCTGGGCGAGCTGAACCAGCTCGGCAGCCTCGGCGGCGTCATCGGTCATGGGCTTCTCGACCAGCACATGGCGCCCTTGCTGCAAGAGCGCCTTGGCCAGCTCGAAGTGCGTCGTGGTGGGGGTAACAATGCTCACGGCATCGCTCGCGGCCGCCGCTTCAGCTACCGAGCCAAAGGCGCGGACGCCGTGCTTCTGGGCGAAGCGTTGCGCTGTCTCGGCCACAATATCGTAAATGCCAACGAACTCGACCTGCCCCGCGGCAGCCAGCTCGGCGTAGATACGTACATGCTCCTTGCCCAGTGACCCGGCGCCGAGCACCGACACCTTTACACCGCCAGAAGCCTGCATTCCGTGTTCCGCACTCATCGGCAGCAGTGTGCCATTGACGGACGCCCAGTGACAACTGAGGATTGTTGCGCACAACCAGAACCTCACCACGTTGAAAAGGGCCCTTTACAGAGACCCACAGCACACCAGGAGCACACCAGGAGCACACCAGGAGCACACCAGGAGCACACGAGGAGCACATGAGGAACACATGAAGGTATCTGGCTGTGCTCACGCCATAGGGTCCACACTACTCCGGCGAGAGGAAAGGCTGATCCCCACGTGCTGTGGCGGATTTGTGCTTTGAATTTTCGGGAAGGGGCCAATAGAGTCCCAGCGTGCCGACAGTTGGTTACATCCTCACGCTGCTGATCGCCTACTTGCTGGGCTCGATTCCGACGGGCTTCCTGGTAGGAAAGGCCCGGGGCGTGGACATTCGCACGGTAGGCAGCGGCAATATCGGGGCAACCAACGTATTCCGCATACTCGGCAAGACGGCAGGGGCCTTGGTGCTGCTCGCTGATGCCGCCAAGGGCTGGCTGGCCGTGTTCGTCGTGGCTAGGTTCTTCTCCGGCTGGGGCCACCCGGGCGCAGGGTCGCCTTCCCTCGAATGGTTCAAGCTGGGCGCAGGCGTCGCGGCGATACTGGGCCACAACTACACCTGCTGGCTTCGTTTCAAGGGCGGCAAGGGCATCGCCACCTCGGCGGGCGTGCTGGTTGGGTTGGTGCCGCTGGCGCTGCTGATCGTGCTCGGCATCTGGATTGTGATGTTTGCGCTGAGCCGGTATGTCTCGCTCGCCTCGATCTGCGCAGCGTTCGCTCTGCCGTTCGCCGTGTGGCTGTCTGGGCACAGCCTTAAGCTGATCATCGTCACCGCCGCGCTGGCGGCACTGGCCATCTACAAACACAAGGGCAACATCCAGCGGCTGTTGAAGGGCACCGAGAACCGCATCGGGCCCGGGAAGGCAGCCGAACTGCGACCAACGGCATCGGAGCGCGGACATTCCTGTCCGCAACGCGGCGAGGCGCGGACTGGCGGACAGGAATGTCCGCGCTCCGATGCGGGCACCTGAACCATTATACCGGAAGCAACTGCATGAAGATCACCGTATTGGGCGCGGGCGCCTGGGGGACTTCCCTGGCGCGGCTGCTGCATGGCGCCGGGAACGAAGTCACGCTTTGGGGCCACGTGGCGGACTGGCTGGAGGAGATACGCCAGACGGGACGCAACGACCGCTTCCTGCCGGGCATAGCGGTGCCGCGCGAAATCGTGTTGCAGGCTGACCTGCCCCGCGCCATCGAAGCCGCCCAGTGCATCGTGGTGGCCGTCCCCTCGCAACCTTTCCGCGAGGTCACCCGCCAACTCGCGCTATACTCGGGCATGATCGTTAGCGTCACCAAGGGCATCGAATACGACAGCGGCCTGACCATGTGCGGCGTCTTGGCCGCCACCGCCCCAAAGGCCAGGTGCGCGGCGTTGTCCGGCCCCACCTTCGCCATTGAGGTGGCGCGCGACATACCCACGGCCATCGTGGCAGGCAGCCGGGACGCCGCCACTGCCGGGCAGGTGCAGAAGCTGTTCAGCCGCCCCACCTTCCGCGTCTATACGAGCACGGACCTGCTGGGCGTCGAGCTGGGCGGCGCGCTGAAGAACGTCATTGCCATCGCCGCCGGCATGAGCGACGGCCTGGGCTTCGGCGACAACTCAAAAGCTGCCCTGGTGACGCGCGCCATTGTGGAAATCCGCCGCCTCGGCGTGGCCTGCGGCGCGGAAGCCGACACGTTCACCGGCTTGAGCGGACTCGGCGACCTGATGGTAACTTGCTTCTCCAAGCACAGCCGCAACCGCGGCTTCGGTGAGCGCGTGGGCCGTGGCGAGAAGCCGGCCGACATTGCCGCGAGCATGCTGGCGGTGGCCGAAGGCTACCCAACCGCTCGCTCAGCCCATCAATTGGCCCGCAAGCATGCCGTGACGACGCCCGTCATTGACGAGGTCTATGCCATGCTATATCAGGGCAAGAACGTCGCCCAAGCCGTCCGCGACCTCATGTCGCGAGAATTGAAACCAGAATAGCCCTGCGTAGGTGCTCTGCTTGAAAAGTGCCTGCCGAGGAAGGGTGCGGGCACAGGACAAAAAGTGCAAAAAGTGCTGATTCCCACCGTAACTCCACCGTAGCTCCACCGTAACTCCACCGAAGCGCCACCGTAACATCCCGCGGACCACACGCCACCGCCAAGCCGGCGCCCCGCACCCCGCTAGCCAGCGGGGTCCGGTTCGCTTCGAATGTGCTTGTGAGGCCAGCGCGGGCCGGGCACAACATTCCTCCGCATGAAACGATCCACCCGCTTTGCTTGCTTCTTCCTCGCGGCGTTCAGCCTGGTCCACGCCCAGGAAAAGGCCCTCGTATTCCAAATCGGCAAGCCCGATGGCGATTACGGCGAGTTCGCTATCGCCGGCAATTGGCATGCATTTGCCAAGCAGTTCCCGCGCGATGTGGATTTCGTGGTTGGCCGGAGCGACGCCAAACAGGACTGGTCATTCATCCATCCCGGGCCGGTGGACAGTTGGGCAGGCGGCCGCTCGCACGCCTTCAAGATTACGTTCGCCCTGCCGGAAGTCCTCCCGGGCTATTACCTCCTGGTGGCCGATTTCGTGAGCACGCACGGCGTCTTGCCGCCCCGGCTCACACTCGACATCAACGGCACGCAACTGAGCCACACTCTCCCGCCGGGACAGGACGACGCCGCGCTAACAAATCCCAAGGCCGGGAAGAATTGTTCCCTCCAACAGCCGATTCCTTCGTCGCTCCTACACGCGGGGACCAATTCGATCACGCTGATCAACACTGCGGGCAGTTGGGCGCTCTACGACGACATCCGCCTGGAGAGCGGCGCGCCGGCCCCTGCCGTAACGATGCGGGTGGAAGCGCAAGCGTTGCCTTGGTTCAAGCGCACCCCGGCAGGCGCGCGTCGCGTGGTGAAGCTCTCCATCCTGAACCTGGCCAATGGCTCCATGCCGGGCGAGGTGGCCTGGAGCTGCGCGGGCCAGAGCGGCTCGCAGAAGTTTGAGGACCGCTTCGGCGACAATGAGGTGTACGTGGCGCTGCCTGAGATCGAGCGGAAGACCCCGGTCGAACTGACGATCAAGGCCGGAGGCAAGGAAGTGAAAGCCGCCGCCACACTCGCCCCCGCCCGGGAGTGGCGCGTGTACATCGCCCCCACGGTCCACACGGACATCGGTTACACGGACCTGCAGGAGCGGGTCATGGAGCGCCACGCCGAGAATACCAGCCAGGCCCTGGCTATGGCCGCCAAATTCCCCTCCTTCAAGTGGGACTTCGAAACCTACTGGCAGCTCGACTGTTTCCTGCGCGCCCACCCCGACCGGGCGGAGGAAGTGTTCCGCTATCTCCACGACGGGCGCATGGGATTGTGCGGCTTCTTCGGCAACATGCTCACCGGGCTCTGCTCGCACGAGGCGCTGAACCGCTCGACGCTCAGCGCGCACAACCTCGCCCTCAAGGGCGGCTTCAACGTCCAATCCGTGATCCTGGATGACGTGCCGGCGGCGGTTGGCAGCGTGCCGATGATGCTGGCGCATTCCGGCATCAAGTATTTCGTCGAGGGTGTGAACGGCGATCGCGCGCCCTACGCCACGCACGGGTTGCAGAATCCGTTCTATTGGGAAGGGCCGGACGGCTCGCGTGTCCTCTGCCAGATCGCGGGCGGCTACGCTATGGCCGGCAGGCTGGTTTCCTCGATGGAGCAGGCTGAGAACGCATTACCCGGCTACCTCGCGAGCTACGAAGCCGCCGGCTACCCGTACGACGCGGTGTTAGTGAACGGCGCCTTCAGCGACAACCGGGGCGTCGCGTCCTGGCTCCCGGAAGTGGTGGAGAAGTGGAACGCCGAATGGGAATATCCCCAGCTCATCCTGGCCCGGCCAGAGGATTACTTCGCTCACATCGAACAGAACTTCGCGTCGAAGATCCCCGTGCTCAAGACCGACTTCGGCGGCTGGTGGGAAGACGGCGCAGGGTCCACCGCGCGCGAAACCGCCCTTAGCCGCCGCGCCGAGGAGCGGGCGGTCACCGCCGAGATGCTCCACTCGCTGGGGGCGGTGCTGGGCGGCAAAGAATACCCCAAAGCCGCCTTTGGTGACCTGTGGCGCAACATCCTGCTCTATGACGAACACACCTGGGGCGCGTGGTGCAGCATCTCTGAACCAAAGAGCGAGCAGACGGTCAAGCAGTGGGAAGTCAAAGGAGGATTTGCGCGCAAGGCGGACGAGGAATCGCGTGAGTTGCTGGACAGCGGCATGGGCAAGCTGGCGGCAATGACGCCGGCTGCCGATCTGGTCGTGTTCAATCCGTTGTCCTGGAAGCGCAAAGCAGTCGTGGCGACCGCGAGCGCGGAGGCTGTCATGGACGTGGGCACCAAGCGCATAATCCCCTGTCAGGCACTGCCCGAAGGCGGCAGTTGTTTCATCGCCAAGGACATGCCCTCGGTCGGCTATCGTTCTTATCGCAACACAACGCCGAAAGGCCAAGCGAAGGACGCGGCCAGGTTTGGCGCCAATGAGATCGAGAACGAGTTCTACCGCGTCACGCTTGATCCGAATACAGGCGCCCTGAAGTCTATCCTGGACAAAGAATCCGGGCGTGAGTTGGTGGACGCACAGAGCGAGTACGGCATGGGCGAAGTGATCTATGTCAGCGGCGGCGAAGGCACCTATGCCGTGCATTCTGACCTGCACCTGCCCGCGCCCAAATTCACATATCATCGCCAGAGCCCAACCGGCGTGAGCCAGATCAACGGGCCCGTGTTCGGCGAACTAACGAGTGAAGCCAAAGCGGAGACGCTGCCGAAGATCACGTTGCGCATCCGCCTTTACCAGGGCGTGAAGCGCCTGGACTTGAATTACGAGATAGACAAGGAGGAGACGACGGCGAAGGAGGCGGTCTATATCGCCTTCCCGTTTGCCTTCGAGGTCGAGAAAGGCGGCCTATGGCTGGAATACCCCGACGCCATCACCGAGCCGCTCAAAGACCAGCACAGCTCGGCGTGCCGCGACTGGTATTCGGTGCAGCACTGGCTGGCAGCCTCAGACGGCAAGGCCACCGTAGTGCTCTCACCCCTGGACACGCCGCTGGTCACGCTCGGTGGCATGACGGGCTCGACGTGGCCCAAGCAGCTCACCCTCAAGCGCGCCCATGTCTTCGCCTACGTGATGAACAATTACTGGCACACAAACTACAAGGCCGAACAAGGCGGGAAGCACGTCTTCAGGTTCTCGCTGACCTCAAGCGGGCACACATTCTCGAAGCCCGATGCGGTGCGGGAGGGCTGGGAGATGTTCTGCCCGGCCATCGCTCGGCAGGGCCAGAGCGCGCATAAACCCGTGCTCCCGGCCGCGGCCAAATCCCTCGTCCAGATCAAAACGGCGAGCCTGCCGCTCCTGGCATTCAAGCAGGCCGAGGACGACAACGGGTTCGTCTTCCGTGTATGCGACTTCTCCGGCCTGGACGGCAAGTTGAAGCTGACTCTGCCCAAGCCGGCCGTCGAAGCATTCCAGTGCGACCTGGTCGAGGCGAACGCACGGAAGGAACAGGGCCACGGCAAGACCCTAACGGTTCCCGTACAGGCATTCAGCCCCACGACGCTGAAAGTGCGATTCGAGCACGCACCTTGAGCGACAACGCCGAGCTCACTCAGTCTGGGCTTCCGGAAGATCCGGCATAGCCGCCTTCTGTCGTAGGGGCAGGCATCCTGCCTGCCGTAGAGTCGGGCATCCTGCCCGGCGGAACCGCTCTCCGCATCCACTATCGCCGTTGAAGATTCGCGCACTGCCCCGGGCGGCAAGATGCCGCCCTCTACGGCAGGCAGGATGCCTGCCGCTACGCAGCTAGTGACAGGAACCCTGGTCAGTGGCTCTTGATATCAACCTTCTCTGCCGCCGAAATCGTCACCGGCCCGAGCAGGCCTGACTCCTGCAACGGCGAGTTCTTCTTCCACAGCCGCCAACTGGTGAAGGTGTAACGGCCCGTGGGGCTGGGCTTGCCTTCTTCCAGCCATTGCGGCCACTTCTTGAGCGTGCCGTTCGGATTGCGGTCGCTGTCCTCGGGCAGCAGCTCATCCCCGATCTGGCGATTCACCCACAGGTTCGCCACTCGCACCTCTAGCGTATTCTGCCCGGCCTTGAGGGCATCCGTGACCTCGACGCGGAACGGCGCCTTCCAAAGCGTTCCGAGCGCTTTTCCGTTCAGCCGCACATCGGCCATTACCGCGACTTTGCCCAGGTCCAGGAAGAGCCTCGTGCTCTTCCCGATCAAACCAGGAGGCACCTCAAAGGTCTTCGAGTAGGTAGCCGCGCCACTGAAATACTTCACGCCCTGCTCGTTGCTGTCGGTCCAGGACATCAGCTTGTCGAAGGTGACCCTGCTTGGCGCGCCGCCTCCCGGGGCGAAATCCGCCTGCCAGGGGCCGGTAAGATCCAAAGGTGCCGGCAGGTCTGCAAACCCGAATTCGCCTCCGCTCCCATTGGCCCGCGTGTACGCATATTTCCCAGGTTGCGACAACAGGGCAGAAACCTCGTGATGGTCTCCGCGCACCAACTCGACTGATGCAGCAGCCTTGCCTGTATTGGCCGCCGGGCTGGCTGCAGAAGGCTTGGTGTCAAGAAGTGGCTCACCGTTCCGGGTGACAGCAACAATGCGGTCCCGCTCCAATCTCGCGTGAGCCGGAAACACCACGAAAACCGATTCATAAGACTCGAAATGCAATGGCACACTTATGCGGCCATCCACCTCGTCATAGACCGCCGGGCGCACGATTTCGCCCGTCTGCGGCCGCCACAGCTCGGGCCGCTTCCCCCGCACACGGAAGACGCACAGGCCCTGCTGAGCTTCCGGCGTCTTGTTTGCCAAGAAATAAACCTCGGCCCCATCCATGCTCTTGTGGATGAATCGCAAGCTCTGGCGCAAGTCTGGAGGCGAGCACGCGAAATCCGGCGCCACGCCCCGCTCGTCCAGCAGTTGACTGAGCAACTCAATATCCGGGTACAGGTCTGACTCCGGGCCTGTGTGGTCAATATTACCCCACGGCGCCATGCCCATCGGCCCCAGAACCATCGCGGCGCCCCAGCCGGCGCTCTGAGTGGCATCCGACCGCCAGTTGCCCTTCGCCGCCATATTGGACTCCCAGGCCGCGTCCGTAGGGACCGCAACCGTGCGCCCATCGTGATACTTGATGGTGATCAGGCCGATCATGCCCGCAGGGTTGGGAGCGTCCGAGCCATTGACCGCCTTCACGGTGATGAGGTTCGACCCCGGACGCAGCAGTCTGGTGATGTTGCGCTCGTAAAGCCGGGTGAAGTCATCCCCCGAGCCGGCCGCCTTGCCATTGACCCAGCACTGGAAGGAGTTATCAACCGTCATCACCAGCCGCGCGGAGTCAACGAGCGAGGCGGGGTCAATGTCCACCACGCGGCGGAAATAGCGCGCACCCACGGGCGCCGCCACTGCTGGATTGCCTTCCTTGAACCAAATCCACTTGGCCGCCCCGACCCGGCTCGACGCCTCCGCCTCAGGCTTTCGCTCGGGGCCAAAGCGTGTCCCGCAGAGAATGCGTCCCTTGCCATAACGAAGCTCCGTCATTTCGGCCGTAATCTCCTTCGTTCCCCACAGCTCATCGGCCAGGGTTTTCAGCTCCGCGTCGCAGGCAGGGTAGCCGCTCAAGCTTGGCGACTTCACCGGGCGATTCCCTGCCACCGTCGCGCCCGCATGCACCAGTTCCTTGATCTTGCGCAAAAGCGCCGGCGTCATCGTCTCACTCCGCGGCAGGGCCAGCATCTGATAGCTCATCCCATCGGGCAGCATGAGCTTGCCGTCTTTCACCGACATCCGGGTCAGCACCACTTCTGGCGGGCAAGTATCGAAGTTGTGCCCTGGCCGATCCAGCGGCTGCCCTTCCGAGCCAGGCGTGTGGGACAGAAAGGCCTTCTGGCGATCAATCGTCTGCGGCGAACCCTCAGGGCTCAGGAGGCAAAGGTCCGCCACAAACAAACCCTGTTGGAGCAGGAACTGGCACCGCGCCAGATACTCGTGCCATGCTTTGGACTGCTCCCACCACGTCTCTGTCCGCTCGTAATGCAAGCCCCACGGCCCCATGGACATCCCCGGACGCACCGGCCCTGTCCACGGCTGCATCGCGTAGCGGTGGAACACAAATCGGTTGATCCCCTCGCAGAATGCCCAATCTCCGAGGTCCTTGATATTGCCCGGGTAACCCAGCCACTTCTCCCCATCTGTGGCCGTGAACGCCTCCGCTCCAATGATCCGCTTCCCATAGGCGTGTCCCGCCCCCGTCATTTCCGTGCAACTGAAGGCTGCCCCGTACTTGCCCCACGACCAGAACTCGCCCATTGGCTCATCCGCCCGGCCCGCGTACTCCAATTCGTCCACCGGGCAAGTTGTGTAAGCCTCGATCGAGAGCCGCAGCCCATGCCGCTTCGCCAGCTCGCGGAAACAGCCCGCGTAGTTCTGCAGCACGAGCTCCGAGATCGTCTGCCGCAAGTCCCACAGGAACCGCTCTGAAACCTCCATGTTATCAACCACCCGCCCAGTCATCGCCGGGAGGAACGGGAACATGTCATAGCCCCGCCGCTTCCGGAACTCCTCGCGGAACAGTGGCGTCCAATTCTGCGAACCTACCTCCCAGCTATCAATATGCGTCGCGACCAGCGACTTCCCAACCAGTGGCTTGGAGTCCGCCACAAGATTTCCCATCAACCCGTCGAACATCACTTCCGCCGCCTTCCGGCTCAGCTTGTCACACTCCAAACCGCGGCCCGCCTCCGGCGCGGGATGATTATCCTTGCCCGTCGGCGTATGGCCGAACCTCGCGATCGTCCACTTCCCCTCCGGCACATCCCAGTCCAAGTGTCCCGCCGCATCCAGCCGGCCTGTTAGCGCCACCACTCGGTCGCGTGCAACCGCTTGCTCGGCGGGCACAGGCCCGAAACTCGCCTGCGGCGGTATGAAGGTGGGTGCGAACGCTGCCTTGCCCTGAATGCCATCAATACGCGCATTCCCCGCGGGCGTCGGGAACGCCTCCACCACCATATCGCGATAATACTTCGCCACCTCCTGGGGCTGAGCTAGCGTGCCCGAGAAATGCATCGGCCCTTGCACGTTGGTCTCGGTCCAGACCACCTTCTGCATTGCCAAATCCGGTGTGATCCACGGCCCGCCGCTGCCGCACCAGCCGGCGTCGTTATTCATGTTCACTTGCAAGCCCAGCCGATGCGCCTCGCCCGTGACATGCTTGAACAGCTCCCGCCACCCCGGCTGGCCGAACGCCGCCGCGCCCTTCGGTGCCCCCTGGTCCACCTCCATAATCAGGACCCCGCCGATGCCCACCCGCTCCATCGCCTCCAGGTCCGCGGTAATACCATTGCTGGTGACATTGCCGTTGAGCCAGAACCAATAGACCCAGGGTCGCGCCGATGCTGGCGGATGCGCGAAGGCCCCCTCCATTTTTGCAAACCGATCCGCCGCACGGCTGAGGCTGGTCAGGGACAACAGGAGCAGGAACAGGTGGACGGCTTTCATCTTAGTTCTCATAGCGTTCTGAGTCTCAGGCCAGACATGCACCACGCACCTCAGCCTGCAAGCTCAGATTAGAACGATGGCATCTCGCGTGACAAGGCTGGAACTTTAGACGCGGTCGTAGTATTCGCGAAGGGCCGACCATCCAACCTGTCCCCAACCAACCCGCCAATATCCCGGATAACCCGCATCCCTTTTGTCACCCTGCGCAAAACGCGACATCGAGTCCGGGTCATCCCGGCTCGATTGCCGGTCGGCCAGCGCGGCCAACCGACGTTCTTTCAGTCATTATCCTGCGCTTTTTGCGCCCAGCGCACGATTTCACCCAATCGTCACGTGCAACGGCATCGGATTTGCGTCACATTGGGCCAGCTAGATATGAACACGAATGAAGTGAAGCCCGCCAGAATTGTGCCGGTGACCGACGCGGCAGCCGGCACCGGGCTCGCCGCTCAGCCGATTCCCATCAAAGTATGGCTGGTGGATGACGACGACTCCTACCGCACACTCCTGGCCAAGTCTCTGGCACAACGCGCGGGAATCGAATGCCTGCGAGATTTCCCCTCACCCGACGCGGTGTTGAGCGCCCTCGCGAGCAAATCTGGCCCGGACGTGCTGCTCCTGGACATTCACATGCGTGACCGGAACGGGTTGGACGCTGTAGGACCCATCAAGACCCTGTCGCGCAACACACGAGTGCTGATGCTGACAACGCTTTATGACAGTCAGTATCATTCCCGGGCGCTGGAAGAAGGTGCGTCGGGATTCCTGCTCAAGAGCAACAGCCTGGAAGAGATCGTAGAGCAAATCCGCAAGCCAGACCCCGCGGGTCAGGCTCGGTGGCGCCGGCGGCGAAAGCCAGCACGGACGGGAGAGACCTTCCCGGCGCACCGGCCGTTGCCGGCCAGGACCAGCCGCCCGAAATGGTGGCGTCGGTTCTCGTCTGCTATTGGGTTTCCAGCTTAATGCGGCTAGCCCGCGAAACCACCTAACTCGACTCCGGCGCACAGGCCGTGAACACGGGCTTTCGCGGACGAGGTGAGGCTCTTCGCCGGTGGGTCGGCGGCGACGATGCCCCGGGGCATAGAACGCTTCCTGGCTTCGTATGTTTGCGCCAAGATTGTTCGTGCCAACCCGCCAAGACCGTGCTAGGCTTTAGCCACCATGAACCCAAACAGCAGCATCAGCGAAATCCTCGGGCACAAGGGCTCCACGGTCTGGTCTATTGCGCCGAATGCCACGGTCTTCGAAGCGATCCAAATGATGGAGGACAAGAACGTGGGAGCCGTCCTGGTTACAGAGAATGACAAGCTGGTGGGGATCATTTCCGAGCGGGACTACACGCGCAAGGTAGTGCTAAAAGGCAAATCGTCCAAGACCACGGCGGTCAAAGAAATCCTGTCCAGCCACGTTATCCACGTCAGCCCATCCCATACGGTTGAAGAGTGCATGAGGCTGATGACTGCCCATCACGTCCGGCACCTGCCGGTCCTGGAGGAGGAGAAGATTGTAGGCATCATTTCGATTGGCGACCTCGTGAACTGGATCATCTCCGCGCAGCACACCGCGATCAGCCAATTGCAGACCTACATCACAGGCGTGCCCGGCTGATTTGGCTGTTCCTCCTTGTCCTCGCCGCCGTAATCGCCCTTGGGCCCAGGCTCCAGGGCAGCTACAGCTCGGCGCCTGTCGGTAATCAGAAGAGGCCAGGCGTTCCTTTGCCTGCATTTGCCGCCGATTCCCTGCCCAGCGACAGCCAGTATCCAAAGGCGCCGCCGGCCACGATCATCAGCAGCGTAATAGGCCGGAGTTCGTGCACATGGCTTAGGAAATAGCCCAAGCTCGCGTCCTTGATGAATGGTGCGAAACTCCATTCGGAGATAACCCCCAGACCCAAGGCGAGGACACCGCAGATCGCCGCGCGAACAGGTGATCGGTCCCGCACCAACAGGCCGCCGCCCAAGCCAACCAATCCGCCCGGTAACATCAGCGCATAGAATCCCTGTCGTGCGATCCACAGGAACGCGAAATAGCCCAGAACGCCCCCGGCTGCAGCGCCCAGGATTCCAACCAGCAGATTCCTAACTCGTGCGTTATCGCTCATTTCCTTCCCACTCCATTCCATTTGCCAACCCGCGTGACTTTTGCCGCCATTACCACTTCTCCAGCCGCCTCGTCGAGGCTACGCGAGCCGGGCGGCACAGAAAAACCAGTGTCCCGCCGTCCGCCTAATGAGGCCGCGTCTTCCCGAGGCTGACCGAAACAAACTTCGCCTGCGGGATCGAAAACTTCTTAACCTCTACCATCACGCCCTGAGGCGTGAATTCATCCAGCACCCAGTCGGCGATGTTGGCCGCCAGCTTCTCGAGCAGCTTCCAGCTCCGGCCTTCGCCAAACTTCAGCAACCCCTCCGCCACGGTCTGATAGTTGATCGTCTTCTCGATGCGATCGCTCACGGAAGCCGAGGAGAAGTCCAGGCTCATGTCCACCGTTAAAAGCAGCCGCTGCGGCTTGGCCCGCTCTTCCTCCGCGACACCGACGCACCAGGAAACTTCCAAATCAACTATGGTAATCTTCGACATTGTCTATTCCGATTAGTTTGCTTCGCCCGCTGCCGGCCTGCGCCGGTTCCGGCCCGCGCCGCCGCTGCCCGCCCGCCATCCCGGCTAACTCCCCCCACGCTTCGAGGCGGCCACGGCTGCCAGCAAATGGCGAGTGGGCTGGTTGACGGGCATCTCGAGCGCTTGCGCGACCGTTACCCAGCGGAACTCCCGGGCCTCATCATTCAGCTTCACTGCCGGCTCACCGGCGCAACGGCAGGTGTAGTTGAGCAGAACAAAATGCGCGTCGCGATAAAATTCTTTCGAGTGGATGCAATCCTGCACCAGCACGAACTCAACATCGGTGACGCGCAGGCTGGTCTCTTCCTCGACCTCCCGCTCCAAGGCGGCCACCGCGGTTTCCCCCCATTTGATTTTGCCGCCGGGAATGCCCCACAGGTTGGACCATTTGTGCGTGCGAACCATCAGGACCTCGCCCGAGCCGTTAAAGATCAGGCCGCCCACGGTCACGATGGGCGGATGGCTCTCCTCGAAACGCCTGACCTGCGGTTTCAGGTGCATCTCGTATTGCTCCAGGGTGTCCCGCAACTCCCGCAGGTGCTCCACGATAATGTCCGGCTCCGCCGCGCGCAGTTGGTCCAGCGTGTTGTAGCCGGTGAGCACCGCGCAGGAATGGACGCCCCCATGCCGGGCCGTCTCGATGTCGTGCTGCATGTCACCGATAAACAGCGTCTCGCCGGGCGCCAGTTGGTTCTCCTCAAGTATCTCGTGGATCTTCTTCCGCTTGTCCCAGACGTTGAGGTAGGGCACGTCGAGGTATTGGGCGAAGCCCGTCGCCGCCGACTGCTGGGCGAAATAGTCGCGATGCACCGTGCTCAACAGGAATGTGCGCAGCTTGCGCGCCCGGCAGAACTCCAGGAACTCGCGCGCGTGCGGCAGGGCGCAAACCGAATCCTGCACCTGGCGGAAGCGGTCGTGGAACCACTCCTCCAGTTGGGGCAGCGCGACGTGCGGCACGTGCCGGTCGTAAAAGATCGTGAAAGGGAGACAGAACTCCGCGCGGAACTCTTCCAGGCTCATCTCGGGCCGCGCCGCCTGCGTCAGCACGTAATTGGTGGCCTGCCAGACCGCCGGCAAGTCGTCCACCAGGGTGCCCGACCAGTCGAAGATGATGTTCCTAATCACGCGGCGAGTGTAACGGGCTTTCCTTCCCCGGCAACACAATCAGCGCCCGAAACCGAGAAATGGGCGGGCAACTCCAGCGGTCGAAAGGCTACCCGCCCCACCCGCGCAGGTCCAGGGGAAGGTGAGCGCTGCCCTCAACCTGATGCGCGTTGGCGCTTCCGGCCTTCGGACTTCGGCCCTCGGATTTCGAACCTTGCCGCTGTCCAGCCTGCCGCTCGAACTCGTCTCGCAGCTCCCACCAAAGGCGTTGCGGATCCTTCGACCAAAGCAGCACCCAAAAGCCGCCCTGTTTGAGTTTAGGCCCCGAGCGCCATTCGTAGTCCATCCCCCCGAACCACCTCAGCCGCTTCAAGAAGGCCTCGCAAAAGGCCGTCTCCAGCCACGTGTAATCCTCTTGCTCCGGCGACCACTCGCCGGTCAGGCGCCCTTGCTTCCGGCGCCCTTCGCAGACAGCTTGCCACGGTCTCTCACCCTGGCACAGCTCCACACAGCAACGCACAAAATCGCGTCCCTCCACCGCCAAGGCAAGATGCGCGCACCCGCGAATGGCAGGCACGTGACAGAACGGACATGGCCTCTGCTGCATCATAGTCTTGCCGCTGTTCTCTTGCTCGTCCAATCTTGAACGCACGGCGGAAAAAACGCCAGCCCCAAGCCGCAAATATTTTCCGCCCCTCCTTCTCCTCGGCACGAGCCCTGCCTGTCGGTACGCGCCCGCACCCGCTGTTTAACCCTTGCTTCCCGGCGCAGGCTCCGAGGACACTACTGCACCTACATTATGGCTTGGAAACGAAAAGTCGGCGGCGGAATCCTGGCATTTGTAGGCTACATGCTGTCGCCGCTCTCCTGGTGGAACGACCTGTTCGTAAACGTCCCACTGGCCCTCGCCTTTGCCTGGGTGGTCAGTTTGTTCTATAAACCAGTTTTCGCCCCCGCCCTGGTACTTGGCTACTGGCTCACGAACGTCCTGGGCTTTATCCTCCTGCATAAAGGCGCGCAGAAGATGCTGTCAGACAAGCAGCGCCCCTATTCCCGCCGCGACTTGCTGCGCGATGTGGGCGTCTCTCTGCTTTATACCGCCTTGATCGTCGTCCTCGTAAAGTTCGGCATCCTCCAACCGATTAAGGACTACTTCCCGAATCACTGAGGGCAAGTCGCCCGTAGCGGCGTCTCAGCAGAGCGCCGCAGTCTGTGATGTCCGTACTTAGCGGCGCTCTGCCGAGCCGTACCTGTTAACCGTACCGCAGGTTTCCAACCTGCTGTATCGCGGGTTTCCAATCCGCGGGCGTTCCGACGTCGAACAGCATGCCGACTGGAAGTCGGCGATACAGCAGGTTGGAAACCTGCGCTACGAGCCGGCGCTCAGGCCGGATTCGCGATCCCGGCGGCCCCGAATAAGAAAATGCCCTACCCCAAAAAAGCCGCGTGCACGGCTTTCATGGCCTGCTCGCCTTTGGCCAGGTCAACCACCACCGATATCTTGATCTCACTGGTGGAGATCATATCAATATTGATGCCTTCCCGGGCCAGCGTGTCGAACATCTTGCCGGCGACACCAGTATGGCTCTTCATGCCCACGCCGACAATGGACAGCTTGCCGATCTTATCGGTGGCGATGACCTTGCCATACCCGATGTCCTGCTTCAGGCCGTCAATGACCTTCTGCGCCTTGAGCAGGTCGGGCTTATCCACCGTGAACGAAAGGTCGGTAGCCGGGGCGCCGCTGCCGTGGCTGATGTTCTGCACGATCATGTCCACGTTGACGTTGGCGTCGCCGATGGCCTTGAAGATGCGCGCCGCCACGCCGGGCTTGTCCGGCACGGCCACCAGCGTCACCTTGGCCTGGTTCTTATCGAGCGAGACGCCGCGCACGACGACGTCTTCCATGTTCTTCGTTTCTTCTTTCACTATAGTACCTGGGTTATCGTTAAGACTGGAGCGGACTTCAAACACGACTCCGAACTTTTTGGCAAACTCCACCGACCGGGATTGCATCACCTTGGCGCCGAGGCTGGCCAGTTCGAGCATCTCATCATAGGAGATGTCCTCCAGCTTCCTGGCGCTGGGCACGATGCGGGGATCGGCGGTATAGACGCCGTCCACGTCGGTATAAATCTGGCACAGGTCGGCCTTGAGCGCGGCGGCGAGCGCGATGGCCGTGAGATCCGAACCGCCCCGTCCCAGCGTGGTCACCTGGCCCTCGATGGTCTGGCCCTGGAAACCGGCGACGATCACCACGTTTCCCTGGTTCAGCAGCTCGTGGATCCTCTTGGGGGTGATATTCTGAATCCGCGCCTTGGTATGCACTCCATCGGTCACGATGCCCGCCTGCGCGCCGGTCATGGAAACGGCAGGCACGTCAATCGAGTGCAGCGCAATGGCCGTCAGGGCAATGGTTGTCTGCTCCCCCGTCGCCAGCAGCACATCCATTTCGCGCTCGTTGGGCAAAGGCATGATCTCCTTGGCCAGCTTGATCAGGTTGTCCGTCACGCCGCTCATCGCGGAAACGACCACCACGATCTGGTCACCCTTGGCGCGATACTTGGCCACCCGGCCCGCGACATTCTTGATACGCTCAGGGTTGCCTACCGAGGTGCCGCCATATTTCTGAACGATTAGTGCCATAGGCTATCTGAAGTTCTCTACCCGAATCATCACCGGCGCGGCTTTCACTACCGGGAGCCTGCCGATCTGCCTTAGCGCGCGCGTCACGGCCCCGTTTGGCGCCTCGTGCAGCATCAGGATCAGCGGCACAGTGGCGCCTTCATGGCCCTCCGGCTGGATGACGGAGGCAATGCCGATGCGGGCCGCGCCCAAGATGGCCGAGACTTTAGCAAGAACGCCGGGCTTGTCCACAACATTCAAGCGCACAAAGTAGGGCGATACCACGTCCTCAATCGGCAACACCGCGCCGTCGCGCTCATGCGGCACGAAGGGCGGCAGGCGGTGCTTGGTGCCAAACTTCAAATCCAGCGCCGCATCCGCCAGGTCGCTCAAGACGGCGCTGGCAGTGGCGTCCTTGCCAGCGCCGCGGCCATAGAACGACGTGTCGCCCACAATATCGCCGCGGACAAAGACCGCATTGAAGACGTGATTGACGCTAGCCAGCACATTCGCGTGCGGCACCAGCGTGGGATAAACGGTCACCTGGATGCGCGCAGGCGACGGACGCCGGGCGGCCGCCTTCCCCTGCCCCTCCGCTCCCCGTCCCTCGACCTTCTTGATAATGCCCAGAAGCTTGATCGTATAGCCGAGCTGGTTGGCGAATTGGATGTCCGTCTGCGTAATCGCGCGGATGCCTTCCACGTAAATCTCCTTGGGGTTCACCCAGAAGCCATGCGCCAGCGAAGCGAGGATACCGATCTTGTGCAGCGCATCGTAGCCATCAACGTCGAGGGAAGGCTCGGCCTCCGCGTAACCCTGCGCCTGGGCATCCTTAAGCACTGCCGCGAAATCCGCACCCTCCAGCTTCATCCGGGTGAGGATGTAATTGCAGGTGCCATTGACGATGCCGTAGAGGTGGGTGATGCGGTTGCCCACAAAGCCCTCCCGCAGCGCCTTGATGATCGGGATGCCGCCGCAGACGCTTGCCTCGTAATACAGGTTGGTCCCGTGCTTCTGCGCCGCGGCAAACAGCTCTTCCCCATGCGCCGAGAGCAGCGCTTTGTTGGCCGTCACCACCGGCTTGCCGAGCGCCAGCGCGGTCAGGATCATGCTGCGCGCGATGCCGGTCCCGCCCGCCAACTCGGCGACGATGTCCACCTGCGGGTCGTTCACCACGGCCTGCCAGTCCGTCGTCATGGCCGACTTCGGAATCTGGTAGGGCCGCGGCTCGTCAAACGCCTTCACCGCGACCTTGTGGACATTGACCTTCACGCCGATGCGCGAGGCCAGGAGGTTGCCGTTAAGTTGGAGTGCGTGGAACACCCCGCTGCCCACCGTGCCGCCGCCAATCATTCCCAGGTTCACTTGCTGCATAGGTTGGCCGTAGCCTGCCCGGTCTTGACCCTGATGACAATCCATTTCTGAACCGGTGGCCAGGCTCAACTGTCGAAGTGAATAGCTGCCAACCACGCGGGCGAACGCGGTCGAAAACCGCTAAAAGTGCTGATTCCCACCGTAACTCCACCGTAACTCCACCGTAACTCCACCGAAGCTCCGCGGTAACAACACGCGCCCCCCAAGCCACCCCCACGGGACCGCCAGGCCAACGGCGGGCGGGCCGCCTAACCCCCGGCCACGATCTTCACGACCTCCAACTTGTCCCCGGCACGGAGCTGGCGCCGAGCGAACTCGGACGGTGCCACGGCCTCGCCGTTGTGCTCGACGACTACACTGCGCGGCAGAAGCTGCTGCGCGACTAGGAACTCCTGAATCGAGCAAGGGAGCAGGCGTTCGACGCGCTGGCCATTGGCAATGACGAAGGAGGTTTCCATCTAGGCAGTCAAAGCGGCGTCCCAATCTTTCCAGACTGGCTCATAGCCGAGCTGGCGTATGAGGTCCGCAACTTCGCGCGGGGATCGTTCATCAGCGATCTGGAATTGGCCGGTAGCACGCGTCCCCCCGTTCCCGTCAGGCGCCCATTCGCTTGCGCCCAATTCCACAATCCTGCCGCGCTCAGTGTGGTGGAGCTTGTCTTTGCCCGCGCCGGTGTAACCGCCCGGCTCAGTATGGCTGCCGGCGCTGATGAGCGTAATGCCCAGCGGGATCAGGCCATTCCGCAGCTTGGGCGACTCGCGCGTGGAGAGGACCAGGCCAACGTCAGGAAACATGAGGCGGAAGGCGCAGACTAACTGCACCAGGTCGCGGTCCGTCATGTGGGTGAGGGGCTGGAACTCGCCGGCGCAGGGGCGGATGCGCGGGAGTGAGAGCGTCAACTGGGCCTTCCAGCAATGGCGCAAAAGGTATTGTGCGTGCGCCGCGAGACTGATGGCTTCCCGCCGCCAATCCCCCAGGCCGTACAGCGCGCCAATCCCGATACGCCGAAACCCCGCCGCATAGGCCCGCTCGGGAGTCTCCAGCCGCCAGTCAAAGTTGCGCTTGGGACCAGAGGTGTGCATGTCCGCATACAGCGCACGGTCGTAGGTCTCCTGATACACCACCAGCCCCTCGGCGCCCGCTTGCGCCATGGGCACATACTCCGCGGTCTCCATCGGCCCCAACTCCAGAGAGATGCTGGGCACTTCGCGGTGCAGCGCGCGCACGCAGTCGGCTACATAGCCATTGCTCACGAACTTAGGGTGCTCGCCGGAAACCAGGAGAACGTTTCGGAAGCCCTGCTCTAAGAGCGCGCGCGCTTCCCGGCACACGTCCTCTACCGTGAGCGTGACGCGCAGGATGGGGTTGTCCCGCGAGAAACCGCAGTACTTGCAGTTATTGATGCATTCGTTGGAGAGGTACAGCGGGGCAAAGAGCCGGATGACCTTGCCGAAGCGCTGCCGGGTCATCTGCTGCGAGCGTCGTGACAGCGGCTCCAGCAGTTCCGCCGCCGCCGGGGAGATCAAGTGCACGAAGTCTTCCAGAGACAAGCCGGCCTTCGCCAGGCTTGCACCCGCGGCGGCTGCCGGAGCGTTCAGAGCCCGCTCCAGCAAGGCGTCCAGCGGCAGTGCATTAAAATTGGCAACAAAGCTCACAAGCGGAACTTAGCAAGGGCGCGCCGAATGTCGAGGTATGCCTTGCCAGCCGGGGCCACTGCCCATAATCTGCGCCATCAAATGACTACGACGGGCTGTGGCACAGGTTCCTTGCTGGACGTGTTGCTGGTTGACGATGACCGCAACGATCTTGCTTTGTTCGGCATGGCGGCCGACAAAGCCGACGTGAACATCTGGCTCCAAACGGCCGCCGGCGCCGAGCAGGCCATTGAGTATCTGGAGGGCAGAAACCACTACGCGGACCGGACCATGCACCCGCTGCCGGACCTGCTGCTGCTGGATTTGCTCATGCCCGGCATGGACGGCTTTGAATTCCTGGCCTGGCGGAAGACCGCTCCGGCCTGCGCGAAGCTGCCCGTGATCATTCTTTCCGGCCTGGGGGATAGAGCGCGAATCGAAAGAGCGCTGAATCTCGGCGCGGACAGTTACCTCGCCAAGCCGGCCGATTTTGACGGCTGGACCGGGCTTGCCAAACGAGTGTGGGACCTTGGGATCAAGCACTCCCGAGGGGCGCGCGCCGTCACAACGCTGCCCCAAGGCTAGAGCCGGGAGCCGAAACGGGACGGCTTCTTCTCCCGGCCTAGCTACCTACCATAATCTTAATTGAAGCGCCTCTGCACTAGAGCTACTATATGGCCATGCGCCAATCAGGAACGACGCGACGAGCGTGCGGTGTCCGTCCTTGGGTTCCGCCTCGCGGCTTCACACTGATTGAGTTGCTGGTCGTCATCGCGATTATTGCCATCCTGGCCGCCCTCCTCCTCCCGGCGCTCATCAAGGGCAAGCTCAAAGCCCAGGGCATCCAATGCATGGACAACCACCGCCAGTTGTGCCTGGCCTGGCGCATGTATTCGGATGACAACCGGGACGTGCTCCTCTACGCCAGCGACAACCCCAACGACCCCTCCACCATCGCGGGCACCTGGGTCACGGGCTACCTGCAATGGTACGACCCAACGGACCCGGCTAACTGGGACCCGAACCACGATATCACCAAGAGCCCGATGTGGCCTTATTGCGGGAACAGCCTGGCGATCTGGAAATGTCCCGCCGACCGGTCCTATGTGGTGGTCAACGGCCAGAACATGCCGCGCGTCCGCAGCATGTCCATGAATCTCTATTTAGGCGGTTTCGGCGGATGGGACGGAGATGAGTTCCTGGATACCGCCAACTACAGGTTCTACTTCAAGCAATCCGACCTGGCTGTTCCCGGCCCGTCATCGGTCTTCGTCTTCCTGGACATGCGGCCCGACAGCATTGACATCGGCAACTTCGCCGCGCGCATGACGGGCTGGCCAAACCAGCCTGACCTCTACGGGTTCTACGATCTGCCCGGCTTTTACCACAATTTGGCTTGCGGCTTCTCCTTCGCAGACGGGCATTCCGAGATGCGGCGCTGGCGCGACGGGCGCACCATGCCGCCCCTGGTGGACGAGGGCAGTATCTCCGATGAGTTTAACTCGCCGGACAACCAGGACGTGGCGTGGCTGCAGTTCCATGCCACGCGGCCAAAGAACTGAGCCGCGTGGCTGGTGATACCAGACGCGTGGTTATCTCCCGCGGCCGCCTCGGTCTCGGCGAGGCCCGCGATCGCCGCGATGCCCCCCGCCGCGCTCGCCACGGGGCTCCCCGCGATGCTCGCCGCGATCACCGTGAGGTTCTCCACCCTCAGAAGAAGGGCGCTCTTCGCGGTGTTCGCCTTCCGGGCCGGGCTCGCCGCCCTGGCCGCCTTCGGCGGGCGTTCCGCCCGCCGCTTGGTCGCGCTCGGCCATCGCGGCTCTGCGTGAAAGGCGCACCCGCCCCTTCTCATCAACGCCCAGGCATTTGACCCAGATTTCATCGCCCATCTTGACGATGTCCTCGGTCTGCTTGACGCGGAAGTTGGCCAGCTCGCTGATGTGCACCAGCCCGTCCTTGCCCGGCAGGAACTCCACGAACGCGCCAAACTCCTTGATGGTGACCACCTTGCCCCGGTAAACCTTGCCGATCTCCGCCTCGGCGGTCATGCCCTGGATGGCGTCCACGGCTATTTTCATGCCGTCGGCAGAAACGGAGTAAATGTTCACCGTGCCGTCGTCATCAATGTTGATCTCACAGCCGGACTCCTCGACCAGCTTCTTGATGTTCTTGCCGCCAGGGCCGATCAGCAGGCCGATCTTCTCGGGATTGATCTTCACCGTGGTAATGCGCGGAGCGTACTTGCTGATGTCCGCGCGCGGGGTGGCCAGCGTCTTGGCCATCTCGGCCAGCACATGAAGCCGCGCCACGCGCGCCTTCTCCACCGTCTCGGTCATCAGGCTGAGCGGGATGCCTTTCAGCTTGAGGTCGAGCTGGAAGCCGGTAATGCCCTTCTCGGTGCCGGCGATCTTGCAGTCCATGTCGCAGAATGCGTCTTCCCAGCCGATGATATCGGTCAGCAGCTTGTAGCTCGTGATCTTGTCCTGGTCATCGTGCTCGGTGCACAGGCCAATGCTGACGCCGCCCACCGGGCGGGTCATCGGCACGCCCGCGTCCATCAACGCCAGGCAGCCGCCGCAAACCGACGCCATTGAGGAGGAGCCATTGGACTCCATGATCTCGCTGGTGATGCGAATGGAATAAGGATAGGTCGCGGTCGGCACCATCGGTTCGAGCGAGCGCTCAGCCAATGCGCCGTGGCCAATCTCCCGCCGGCCCGGACCGCTGATGCGGCCGGTCTCGCCGACCGAGAAGTTGGGGAAGTTGTAGTGCAGGATGAACTTCTTCTCGGTGGCCCCGCCGGTGTAGGAATCAAATTCCTGGGCATCTTCGCCCGTACCCAGGGTGCAGAGCGCGAGCGCCTGCGTCTCGCCGCGCTGGAATAGCGCCGAGCCGTGCGCCCGCGGCAGGAGGCCAACCTCGCTGACGATGGGACGGACGGTTTCAAAATCACGCCCGTCGAGCCGCTTGCCCTGATTCATGACCAAGCCGCGGACGGATTCCTTCTGGATGTAGTAGAAGGCGTCCTTGAGCACAAACTCGGTCACCTTCTCCTCGCCAAACTTCTCGACAAGCTTCTTGCCGATCTCTTCCGTGATGGCCGCGACGGCGCCTTCGCGATCGAGCTTGCCCGGCGTGAGGAGGGCCGCGACGATGCGGTCGCCCGCCAGCGCCTTGGCTTCCTTGAGAATCTCGTCAGGTACAACATTAAGAGTGATCTTGCGCTTGGGCTTGCCGACACGGGCAACCAGTTCCTTCTGCGCAGCTATCGCCGGCTGGATCGCTTCCTGACCGAACTTAAGCGCGGCGTTGAAGTCCGCGTCGCTGATTTCCTTGGCGGAGCCTTCATACATCACCAGGTCCGTCTCGTTGCCGACATAGACCAGGTCCAGGTCGCTATCAAGCATCTGGGTGTGGGTGGGGTTGGCGACGAACTGGCCGCCGATGCGCCCGACCCGGACTGCGCCCAGCGGGCCGGCCCACGGGATGTCGCTGAGCATCAGCGCCGTCGAGGCGCCGATCAGTGCCAGCATATCCGGGTCGTTCTCGCCATCGGCGCTCAGCACGATGCATTGGACCTGGACTTCGTTATACCAGCCCTTGGGAAAGAGCGGACGGATGGGCCGGTCAACGAGCCGGCAAGTAAGGATCTCCTTCTCGGTCGGGCGGCCTTCGCGCTTGAAGTAGCCGCCAGGGAACTTGCCCGCGGCAGCCGCCTTTTCCCGGTAATCCACCGTCAGCGGAAAGAACTCCTGGCCCTCTTTGGCCTTGATGGCGGCGACGGCCGCCACAATAACAATGGTTTCGCCCAGTTGGACGCTTACGGCGCCGTCGGCCTGCTTGGCGAGTTTGCCGGTTTCAATAATGAGTGACTTGTCCCCGACGGGGGCAGTGACTTTGTCTGACATAATATACTATCCCCTCCACCGCCGCCGAGAAACTTCAGTGAACTCCGAAGACATTCGGAGCTGAACGAAATTGCCCGGGGTAGCAGAGCTTTCTCTTACGCGATGGTTTAGCGGACCACCCGGCCGTTCGCGTTTACCGGCCCGGTGAAATAAAATACGCCCGGAGCGGAGCTGGGCCTCGCGCAATCCGTGAGGCCAGGCGCCCGGCGCCGGCTACTTACGCAGCTTGAGCTTCTTGGTAATCGTCTGGTAACGATTGACGTCCGTATTGTGGAGATAATCCAGCAAACGGCGGCGCTGGCCGACCATCATCAGCAGCCCGCGGCGGGAACTATGGTCCTTCTTAAACTTCTGGAGGTGGTCGGTCAGGTGATTAATCCGCTGCGTTAGCAGCGCGATTTGCACATCCGCCGAACCGGTGTCCTGCTCGTGGAGCTTGAAGTCGCTGATCGTTTTCGCTTTCGCTTCCATACTTTCTACTCAATCCATCTTGATCTTCTTTAAATGCAGGGGCGTAATGTACCTACTGTCCTCAGGGGTGTAAAGCCCTTTTCCAAACCGTTTTCCCGGCAAGCGTGAGCGCCCTATCCTCGCGATGCCGCCCGCACGACGCGTTTCGCCGTTGAGGGCCGCCTTGCCTTATGCCGGGGGGTGTGCCATCCTTGAGCGAAAGGCAAGAAACACAATGCATTGCCAATCCAGGTGCGGGATGCTCGGGAGGCGGGGCTGATGACCGCTACGGCTCCAAGCCGGCGTGCTTTCACCCTAATCGAGTTGCTGGTGGTGATCGCTATTATTGCTGTCCTCGCCGCATTGCTGCTGCCGGCGCTGGCCTCCGCGCGGGAAAAGAGCCGCAAGGCCGCCTGCATCTCCAACTTGCGGCAGATAGGCATCGCCGTGGTGAATTATGCCACCGACAATGACGGCGAGATCCCTTACGGCCCCAAAGCGCCGCCGTTCACCAATCCAGGGGACTTCTATCCCTCCACCGGCGCCCCGACGAGCCTGATTTCCCTGCAAAGCGGCGCGCCTGTCGGTTTGGGCTTGATGTTGGCGCAGCAGCTCTGTGGTCAGCCCAAGGTCCTGTTCTGCCCGGGCAGCGATCAGCCGCTGGATGCCAACGCGGAACTGGCCAAGGTCGGCACCAGCCAGGCACAATGCAGCTACTACTACCGCCACGCCGGCAACACCGCGTTGTTCGACAGCCCGGGGAGCCCCGCAACGCCGGACCACATCAAGCTCGACAACCTGGGGGACAATCGCAACGGCCTTCCCATCCGGGCCCTGGCCATTGACACCATGTTCTTGTGCCCGCCTGACCTCGCGGTCTTCGACGTGAAACCGCGCACCCACCACAACCAGAGGTTTGCCGATATTCTATTCTCAGATGGGCATGCCCTTTCCCGGCCCAATGCGGATGGCCGGTTCACCGTGGACCTCCAGAACTACGCCGAAATCATCAACGCCTTCAATAAGATCCTCACCGTCCTCGAGCAGGCGGACACGGAGTTCTGATCTCGGCTCCGTCTTCGAGTTCCATGGAAGCCACCTCTCGTCGCATAGCGCGCGCAAAAGCCGCGCTGGTGGTTGTGGACATGCAGGAGCGGCTGTTGCCGGCTATGTTCGAGAAAGAGCGGGTGGTTCAGAACGCCGTTCGCCTGATCAAGGGGGCTGCGATTCTCGGGGTGCGGGTGTTGGCCACTGAGCAATACCGCAAGGGGCTGGGTGCCACCGTGGCGGAGGTGGCAACCGCCATTTCAGGTTTCGCTCCATTGGAGAAGGCCGCCTTCAGCGCCTGCGGCGCGGCCAGCTTTGCTGCGGCTCTCAAGACGACAGGCGCCTCAGACCTTATCCTGTGCGGCATCGAGGCCCATGTATGCGTTACTCAGACATGCCTGGACCTTCTGGACCAGGGCAAGAGGGTGTTCATAGTCGCGGACGCGGTGTCGTCTCGCACGCCGGAGAACCATCGGCTGGGTTTGGGGCGCATGGCCGCCGCCGGGGCAGTCATAGCATCCACCGAAATGGTGCTGTTCGAACTGCTTGGCGAGGCGGGCACCGCCCAGTTCAAGCAGATTCTTGAACTGGTGAAGTAAGCCTGCGCATCCTTGTGCGGATCGGAGCGCCGGCATGTTGCCGGAAGCGTGGTAACGCCGGTGCAGGCCGAGCCGCTTAACAAGAGCGCGCTGGCGCATTTCGAGCGCCATCCCGAAGACCCTCCCGCCCTCGCCTACGCCGGCCAGTGCAGAAAGCATCTAACCGCCCCGGAGGCGTGGGACGGCATCCGGAACCTGGCCGAGAAATAGCGGCTTGAGCCCCATTATGCCGTTGCGTATATAATTGACGCTGATACGATAGCGGACATGGCATTTGTGGAGCGGCGTCGGCGCGGGCGAATCCCATCCCAAAGGTCTGGCTCGGGGTTCACGCTGATTGAGCTGCTGGTGGTGATTGCGATCATCGCCATTCTCGCCGCCTTGCTGCTGCCCGCCCTGAGCAAAGCCAAGATCAAGGCCCAATCCATCGGCTGCATGAGCAACTACCGCCAACTGCAGTTCTGCTGGACGATGTATGTGCATGATAACAATGACGCCTTGCCTTCCAATGAGACGACCAATAGCACCGACCGCGCCGGCGTCTGGTCAACCACCAATAGCTGGGTGCAGGGCAATGCCTGGACCGATACCGACACCGCCAATCTCCAGAGGAGCCTCCTTTTTGCCTACAACACCTCCGTCCGCATCTACAAATGCCCTGCAGACCGCTCCACCGTCCTCGACCTGGGCGCCATCCCTCGCGTGCGCAGCGTGTCCATGAACCGATACCTCAACTATCTGACCGGTCCTGCGAACGCGGGGACCTGCTGGCAGACGTATTCCCAGATCCGGACCCCGGCGCCCTCCAAGGCTTTCGTCTTCATTGACGAGCACGAGAACAGCATTGACAATGGCACCTTCTACACGATCAGGCGCACCTCTCCGGACGTTTCGACCTGGACCTGGCGTTGGCAGGACTTTCCCTCGCTGCGCCATGGAGGGGGATGCGGGTTCAGCTTTGCCGACGGCCATTCTGAAATCTGGAAGTTCGTTGAACCGAGGACCTATGAGATCGGGGCCACGGACGTCAGCAACCTGCCGGACCATTGGTTGCAAAACCAGATGACCTCGCCCGGTGACAGGGATTTGAGCCGACTCTTTGATGCTACGCCGGTTCTGCCCGTGCAGTAGCCGGGCAGAAGACGAGCAATATCATCGGGGACGGGCCGCGTGAGTTGCCTGCCACACCAGCCGCAGACCTTCCAGGGTCAGGAGTGGATCCACGGCTGTGATGGCGCTCAGCTTGGAACCAATCAGCTCCGCATAGCCGCCCGTCGCTACCACGGGCAGCCGCTGTGCCTTCAGCTCACGCTTCAATTCCCGAATCAGCTCCAGGACCAGGCCGCGATAGCCGCGCACAGCGCCAATGAGCATGCCATGCTCGGTGCTCTTGCCGATCACGCTCCGGACCTCGCGGATGCAGATGCGAGGCAGCAGAGCGGTCTTCTCGTGCAGGTAATCGGTCATGGCGGCCAGGCCAGGGGCGATGATGCCGCCCACGTAGTCCCCGGCGCTGTCCACGACGTCGAACGTGACCGCGGTGCCAAAGTCCACGACGACTGCCGGCGCTCCGTAGTGATGGCTAACAGCCACAGCATTAGCCAGGCGGTCGGGGCCAATCGTCGCAGGCCGCGGATACTTGATGCCGACGCCGACCACGGTCTTTGGCGTCAGCGCAAGGCATGGCAAATGCCAGAGGTGCTTGACGGCACGCGGGACGAGCGGCGTGGCGCGCGGCACGACGCTGCACAGGGCGGCGCCTTCGAGGTCCGCCCGACCCGCGAATCGCAGGAGAGCCTTCCTCGGGGTTCCTTCAAACCATAGGGCCGTCGGGATGTTCGTCTGCTTGACGACGCGCCTGGCGTCAGCCAGCCCCACGTGGGTGTTAGTGTTGCCGATGTCGAATAGCAGGATCATTTGACCAGCGTAACGTCTCCGCCTATGATCCGCTCCAGGCGGCCATGGTCGGTGCGCAGCAGCAGCGCGCCGTCTTCGCCCAGCGACTCGGCGCGCCCGCGGATCTGGCGCTCGCCCGTGCGGATGACCACTTCATGCGTAAGTGTAGTACAGTGCAGCTCCCACTCGTCAGCCACGACGGCGAACTGGCCGGCGGCAACGCGGGCGTAATCGAGGTCCAACTCACGCAGGATCGCCACGGCGAGTTCTGGCCGCGAGACCGTCTTGCCCAGCTCGGCCTGGAGCGAAGTCGCCAGCCGGCGCATCTCGGAGGGGAAATCGCCTGGGTCCAGGTTCACGTTCACGCCAATGCCAAGCACGATGTGCTTAACCCGGTCCAGCTCGGCGCTCAACTCGGTGAGGATGCCGGCCACCTTCTTGCCCCGCACCAGAATGTCGTTGGGCCATTTAATCTCCGCCTGCAAGCCGGTATGCAACTCAATGGCCCGCCGGAGCGCAGTGGCCGACGCGACAGTAAGCTGCGTGGCCTCCTGCGGTGGCAGCGCCGGCCGCAGCAGCAGCGAAAACCAAAGCCCGCCTTTCGCCGGCGACACCCACTGTCGTCCCAGGCGTCCCCGGCCTTTGGTCTGCGACTCGGCGAAGACTACCACGCCTTCCTTCACGCCGTCACGCGCGAGCCTCTCGATCACGTCGTTGGTGGAGGTGGTTTCCTGGAAGACGCGAATGTCCCGCCCGATGACCTTTGTCCCGGCCAGCCGGGAGGTCAGATCGTCGGCATGCAGGACATCCGGGGCGCTGAGGAGCCGGTAGCCCAGGTGCGGGCTGGCCGGGATGTCGTAGCCCAGCGAGCGGAGGTCCTCGATGTGCGCCCAAACCGCCGCGCGGCTCACGCGGAGTTGCTGCGAGAGTTCGGCGCCCGAGACCGTGCCGTCGCCTGCCGCTCGCAGGGCTTTCAGGATTTGTGCATCAAGGCTCACCGCGTTCCGGGCCTCATAGCTCAAAGTCGAGGCCGATGTCCACGGCGCGTGCCGAGTGGGTGAGGGCGCCAACGGAGATGAAGTCCACTCCGGTCTCGGCAATGGCCCGGACCCCGGGCAGCGTCACTCCGCCGCTGGCCTCGGTCTGGGCGCGTCCCTTGCATTTCTGGACCGCCAGGCGCAACTGGACCAGGTTCATGTTGTCCAGGAGCACGATATCCGCTTCCGCCGCGACGGCGTGCTCGACCTGCTCCAGGGTGTCGGCCTCGACTTCCACCTTGAGCTTCGGGTATTTGGCCCGCGCGCGCTGGACCGCGGCAGCAATGGCGTTGGGAGACTCGTTGCGCAATGCCGCCAGGTGGTTGTCCTTGATGAGGATCATATCAAACAGGCCGGCCCGATGGTTGCGCCCGCCGCCGCAGGTCACCGCGTACTTCTCCAGCCGCCGCCAGCCCGGCGTGGTCTTGCGCGTATCGAGAATCTGCGCGCGCGTGCCCTTGACGGCTTCGACGAACTGCGCGGTCAGCGTAGCGATGCCGGAGAGGCGCTGGACGAAGTTAAGGGCCACGCGTTCGGCGCCAAGCAGTGCGTGGGCCGAGCCGGCTACGCTCAGCAGCGTTGCGACCTCCATGACATGCTGACCGTCTTGCGCGCTGGGCGTGATCTCGACTCGCGGGGAAAGCTCGCGAAAGGCCGCTTCCGCCAGCGCCAGGCCCGCGACTACCAGCGGCTCGCGCGCACGCATCACCGCTTTCGCCTGCGCTGTCTCGGGCACGGCGGCCAGCGTCGTCGCGTCACCGCTACCGATGTCCTCCGCCAGGGCGGCGGTGACAATCTGCCTGATCTCTGCCGCAGATAGCGGTTCCATAGGTGGAGCATGAACCAAGGAGGCCGAAAGCGAAAGTGCGTTTCGGGGGCAGGTAGCGGCGGGCATCCTGCCTGCCGTGGAGGGTGGCATCCTGCCGCCCGGAGCGACGAACGAATTCTCCAGTATGGTAGGCACGCGAAAGGCCCTTCCGCCGGGCAGGATGCCTGCCGCTACTGCTGGGAGGCACCGGCGAAGTAGAACGTAGCGATCTTCTTAGCCAGAGGCGTGGCTATGGCTTCATCCGTATTGGTGAGGATGATAATGGCGAGCTTATCGTCGGGGAAACGCTGGATGGTGGCCGAGAAGCCCGAGGTCGAGCCGCTGTGGCCGATGTTCTTATGCCCGTCCAGCGTGTCCACGAACCATCCGAAGCCGTATTTCGTTGCCTTGCCGCCGTTCAGCTTGGCCGGGGTCCACATCTGCTCCTTGCTGGCGGCATTCAGCAAGGTCTCGCCGTCGAGCGCGGCGTTCCATTTTGCCAGGTCGCCTACGGTTGAGACGATGGCACCAGCCGAGAAGACATCTGTCAGGTCGTAGGCGCGGTTGATGTAGGCGTGGTTCGTCTGCTCGTAGCCCGAGGCGCGGTTGGGGATGATCAGGCTGGGCAGGCGATTGGTAGTGGCATTCATGCCCAGCGGGCGAAAGACACGCTCACTCATGAAGTCCCAGTAGTTCTTCCCGCTGACATTCTCGATGATGTAGCCCAGGAGGCTGAATCCCGTATTGCAGTATTTCCACGCATCACCCGGCGCGAACACCATGGGCTCCCGGTCTATGGCGCTGATGAATTGCGCCTGGGTCAGGTGCTGCCTCAACTCGAAGCCATCCAGCCCCGTATAATTCTTGATGCCGGACGTGTGGGTCAGCAGGTGCCGGATGGTGATGTTCGTCCAGGCGCTGGGGATATTCGCAAGGTGGGCGCTGATCTTGTCGTCCACGGACAGCTTGCCGTCCTGCGCCAGCAGCAGAATGCCCGCCGCGGTGAACTGCTTGGTAATCGAGCCGATCTCGAACACGGTCTCCGGCTTCACCGGCACGTTCAATTCGAGGTTGGCCAGGCCGTAAGCCGCCGTCTTGGCCGCCTTGCCGTCCTGGATGACCATCAGGGCAACGCCGGGGATGCGGTGGGTTTCCATCTCGCCCTTGATGTAGTCGTCCACGCGGTCGGCGCGGGCGAGGGACGGCGTCAGGAAGACCGTGACCAGGAGGGAGTAAAGCAGAGCATGCTGTGTCATGGGGTGAGCGTAGAGGAAACGGCGTGAATGCCGAAGCCCGAAATCCGAAGGCCGAAAGAAGCCCGAAGCCCGAACACCGAAAGCGGCATACCCGGAGGACCTGCCTCATCAACCGCGTAGTCCTTGATTCGGAATTCGGATTTCGACTCTAAGCGACCGACTGTGGGATAGCCCCGCCGTGACGGTCCGCCGCCCGCCCTGTCCAAATGACTGGTATGAGCAGCGTGCCCAAATCGCCGCTGAAACTGCTCGGGCTGGGTGGCCCGACGAACGAAGGAGCTGTGTATGGCCAACTATTCCTACGTGGCAGTTGATCCGCAGGGCGCTGAGACGCGTGGCACCCTGAATGTGCCGGACCAGAGTGAAGCCCTGCGTCGCATCAAGGAAATGGGGCTATTCCCGACCAAAGTGCTGGGTGCCGCCGAAGCGAAACTGCGGGCGCCCGGAACGCCGCCCCGGCACCGGGCCAGGAGCCTGTCTATCCCCATCCCGTGGTTCGATGGCAGAATCAAGGCCGCCCACCTCACCGTTTTCACGCGCCAGCTTGCGACGCTGGTCGAAGCGGGCATGCCGTTGCTCCGCGGGTTGAGACTATTGGAGGAGCAGGAGGAGAACCGGCGCCTCAGGCAAGTCATAGGTGAGCTGTCCCTCGCCATCGAGAGCGGGAGCTCATTTGGCGAGGCAGTGGCCATGCATCCTCGGGTGTTCAATCGCCTCTACGTAAACATGGTCAAAGCCGGCGAGATCAGCGGCGCACTGGAGGTGACGCTTCGGCGCCTGGCGGAGTTCATGGAGAAAGCCCGCAAGATCAAGGGCAAGGTCAAGGCCGCCATGTTCTATCCATGCGCCGTGTTGGTGGTGGCGACGGGCATCCTGACGCTGCTCATGGCCTACGTGATACCCAGATTCCAGGCCGTGTTCGAAGGCCTCTTCGAAGGGCATCCCCTGCCGGCCTTCACGTTGTTCGTGACGCGGATTAGCGAAGCCGTTCAGCACCACTTCCTGGCGGGGGCCGTTGCCTTGGCCGTGCTCGGCGTGGGCTTTGGACTCGCCTTGCGGACCCATTGGGGGCGTTGGACCTTTGACCGTCTCAAGCTGGTCATGCCGGTCGTCGGACCGGTCGTCCGCAAGCTCGCGATCTCCCGGTTCAGCCGCACGCTCGGCACCCTGATCGGCAGCGGCGTGCCGATCCTGCAAGCCCTGAACATCGTCAAGGAAACCGCCGGCAACGTCATTGTCGGCCAGGCCGTGTCCACAGTCCACGACCGCGTCAAAGAGGGCGACCCGATAGCGCCGACTTTGAAAGCCTCCGGCGTCTTTCCCGCTATGGTGGCTGGCATGGTGGACGTCGGCGAGCAGACCGGCGCCTTGCCCGAGATGCTCATGAAGATCGCCGACAACTACGACGACGATGTGGATAACGCCGTTACCGGCATGACCGCTTTGCTCGAGCCAATCATGATCGTGTTCCTGGCGGTGGTGGTGGGCAGCATTGTGATTGCAGTCTTCCTGCCCCTGGTGCGCGGGCCAATGCTCATGGGCGACACGCCGGACGCCTGACCGGATCGGCGCGCCGGCTCGCCCCTACTCCCGCGTCTTCGAGTCAATGATGATGGTAACCGGTCCGTCGTTGGACAGGCTCACAAGCATATCGGCCCCAAACTCACCTGTCTCGATAGGACGGCCCAAGTCCTGCCCGAGCCGCTCGACAAACTTCTGGTAAAGCGGCACGGCAATCTCCGGCCCGGCCGACCGGCTGTAGGAAGGGCGGTTGCCCTTCTTCGTGCTGGCGAAAAGCGTGAACTGGCTGACCAGCAGAATGCCGCCTTGCACCTCCTGCACCGAGCGATTCATCACCCCGGCCTCATCATCGAAAACCCGCAGCCGCGCGATCTTCCCGCTGAGCCACTCAATATCTTCCGCCGTGTCAGCTTCCTCGATGGCGAGCAGGACGAGCAACCCCTGCTGAATGGCTCCTTTGACGGCGCCCGCGATGGTGACTTTGGCTTCTGCGACCCGCTGAACGACGGCTCGCATCAGTGCGATTTCCTGGGCAGGCAGCCAAGCTTGGCAAAGGCGACGACATACGCGAGGAAGCCCACGATGAGAAGCCACGGATTGCCCTTCACCGTGAGCAGAATGCCCAGCCCGAGGACCACGCCGATCGCCAAGTAGGCGAGAATCGCCATAAGGAATTTCATGGGGAAAACAGTAGCCCGCTTCCGCCCCGGCGCAAGTGGCCTCTTGGCCGTTTACCGTCGCTTTCCCGGGGATAGGGGTAGGGATGAGGGATTAACCTCACCCCTCCCTCCAAACCGGACGGGCGGATTTCCCGCATCCGGCTTTCCAGTCAGTGGGGTCTCGGCGAGATGCGTGCCACTCTTGGCACGCACAAGG
>Ga0326728_10001590_pt1 | contig 79457 bp, 65 predicted proteins | sample MB3enrmetagenome_FD_207602 | JGI IMG/M metagenome (GOLD analysis project Ga0326728, IMG submission 207602) | Lab enriched peat soil microbial communities from McLean, Ithaca, NY, United States - MB31MN | ecosystem: Environmental > Terrestrial > Soil > Wetlands > Peat | place: USA: New York...
AGGTCATAGAAGGCGGATTCCACGCGGGCGGAAACAGAACGCTCCGTGGCGGCAGTTTCGGCGTCCAACACGCGCGAGTTCGCAATCGACTGCGCAATTTCGCCTTGGTTGCGAGCGAAAATCGGCAGGCCGACGGAAATTTGGCCGCGTGGCCCGTAGCGGAAATCTCGGGGGGAATTGAAATCGATCCCCGCTTCCAAATCAACGTTGGGAATTCGCTCGGCCTTCAAGAGGGAGCGGCGGCTTTCCTCAACCTTTTTTTCCCCGCCCAGGTGCTGCAAGTCGGGGTTCGATTGGTAGGCACGGCCGACGAGGTCCTCCAAACGCGCGGTGGGGGTTGCGTCTTCGAGAGTCCCCGCCAACTCCCAGGGTTTGGTGGCGCGTTCGTTCAGGAGCGCGTTCAGTTCGCTGAGAGAAACGATCTCGCGCTGCCGCGCCACCTCGAGGTCAGCCTCAGCGCGGGAGACCTCCAGGCCGCTCTGAAGCACCTCGAGTTGCGCCACATCCCCGGCGGCAAAGCGGTCCTTGGCAATCTGTTCGAGTCGCTTAGCCAGGGCGACCACGCGTGACAGCCTCTCCGACTCCGCGCGCATGTAGGCCGCCGCATAGTAAGCTTCGCGGGTGTTCTTTCGCACCTGGCGGGCCAGAGTAGCGACTTCGACCTCGGTTAGCGCACCTTCCTGGCGAGCGACCTCAATCCTGCGGCCGCGTTTCCCGCCGGTCTCAATGGGTTGGTCAAAAAAGAGGCCTTCGTGCGGCTCATCCCGTAAAGCGGTGAAGTTGGCTGTGGGATTGGGTCTTTCCTTGGCAATCTGAATTCCCGCCAGAGCCACGGCGCGCTGCCGCCGCGCTGCCGCGAGGTCCAGGTTTTGCTTGTCTGCAAGGTCGAGTGCTTCCTGGAGGGTTAGGCGGGGTGGTTGCTGGGGATACGCCATTCCGATCCCCAAGAAGAATGCGAAAAGTATTTCCGGAAGTTTTCTCGGAATCATCTCCTCATCACACGGCACAAGGAGCCCTCAAAAGCCCCATGGAAATTTGCGAATGCGGTTATTAAGGATAGCGCAATCTTTTCAGGCTCCGCCTAGATTTTCGTTTGAACAAACTTACGAGCCGTCTTCAGCAAGCCACTAATCTTCAGGGAGCATGCTACCATCGGCGCTGACCCTGACCTCGGACCTCTTTCCATCTTTGCGAAGTGCCGCCTCGTAGGCAACTTCCTTTCCCCCGGTGACTTTCTCAACCTTTGCGATCTTGCCGCCCGCGGCGGCCTTCACGATGGCCGCCCGCGCAGCGGCAGGGATGCTGCCCAGCGCCACTTCTTCTTCCACTTCAATGACCGCCCCCGAGGCATCCATTGACACGTCTTTGCCGTGACCGTTCACTGTCATCTCGACTTCGTAGATCGTTTTGCCGTGTTCGAGCTCCGTGGAAAGGCCTCTGATAGTGGCCCCTTTGCTTTGTTCCTGGACCGTACGCTGCACAGCCGGCGGGAGGTCTTTCATCTTAACCGGCTTGTCCGAGGCAAAGGCATTGGTAAATACCATCGTCAATACGATGGCGCCTAGAGTTATTTTGAAACACACACTCGTAGTTCTCCTCCTTCGTCAACGTCCGAAGCAAGGCAAAGCTATTTTCCGACCACCAAAATGACAAACGAGTCGGGTTTCATTTTACCCCGTCGCTCGCCGGGGGCCGGCGGCTCGAAGTCCGCTGCCGACAGGAAAATGTTGTGAGTTTTCTCGTCCAGGGCCATGGTGCGCGCGCTGCGTTTGGTCGGAACGTTTTCCACCACCGAGAACTTATTCGGCGAGTCTTCATGCACCACGGTGAGAGTTCCGTCGCCATTGGAGGCGAAGGCGTAGTTCGTCTCGGGATCGAAACGGTTGGCATCCACGCCCTGGCCGATGGGCGGCGTAGCGACGACCTTTCCGCTATCCGCATCCACAACCGCCATCATCTGATTGTGGCACCCCGCAAACAGGCGGCGGTTCTTCGTGTCCATCGCCAGGCCCGAGGGCTCCTCGCAGGGCGCCAGCGGCCAGCGATTCAACACCTTGAGGTTTTGGGCATCGAGCTGAACGATTTCGGACTTGTCCTCGATGTTGACGTAGATGTTCCCCTTCCCGTCCGCCGCCGCAAACTCCGGCCGGCCCGCCAGGTCGACCGTGCCGGCCACGCTGCCATCGGCAGCATTGATTGCCGTAGCGTTGTTGCTGCGCCCGTTCATCGTAAAAACGCGCTTCGTAACGCCATCGTAAACAATTGCGTCCGGGTTGGTTCCGGTGCTTGCGGTGCCAAGGGTTTTCAAGGTCTTCAGGTCGAAGATGGTCACCGTGTTGGCGCGGCCGTTACTTGTGAAGCCGCGTCCTAATTCCGGCGCTAGCGCAATGCCGTGTACGCCTTGGGTGTCTGGAATATCACCCACCAGCGTGTAGGAGTCAGTATCCATGACCTGGACGTGGGTTCCGCGCGAGATGTAGAGGCGGCGTCCGTCGCTGTCCGCGGCGAGATAATCCCAGAAACCCTCGCCACCCACGGGAACAGTCTTAATGACGTGATAACCTGAAGCGCCTGTTGATTGTCCGGCTGCACTGGAGCATACGCCCGTAAAGAGGACTGCTGCCAGGGCAACCACAGCGAGGCTTGCCAGAAGCGTGACGGTCTTGCGCATGAGACTGAACCTCCTTTTGTAATTTAGGCTTAAAGCATACACCTGAAATCTGAAAATCACCTGAAGGTCGGCGGTGGCAGGGACGGCCTCCGTGACCGCGCTGGGCAACCACAAGAGTTGCCCCTGCGGTAGATGAGCCTAATACGGTGGGGTAGGACCTTGTAGGCCGCTAAAGAACTCACCACAGCGCGCACAGAGAACACAGAGAAAACTGCCCAGGGTTTTCTCTGCGAACTCTGTGGCCTCGGTGGTGATTCATCAAGAAGCCTTGGGCAGATGCGCCAGCGACTCCTTGATCTTTTCTTCCGGGTATTCGTAATCGGTGAGTTCGCCGGCGAAGTACTTTTCGTATGCGGCCATGTCGAAATGGCCGTGCCCGCTCAAATTGAAGAGGATGGTCTTCTCTTTCCCTTCCTCTTTCGCCTTCAAGGCCTCGTCGATCGCGCAAGCGACCGCGTGGGAGGTTTCAGGGGCAACAATAATGCCCTCGGCGCGCGAGAAGGTTATAGCCGCTTCAAAGCATTTCAATTGCCGGTAATTGACTGCTTCGACCACACCTTGGCGGTGCAGAAGGCTGACCAGCGGGGCCATGCCGTGGTACCTCAATCCACCGGCGTGAATGCCCGCTGGAATAAAGTCGTGCCCCAAAGTGTCCATCTTCAGCAGCGGCGTCATCCCGCTCTTGTCGCCAAAATCGTAGGCATAGACGCCTTTGGTCATGGTCGGGCATGCGGCCGGCTCGACCGCGATCAGGCGGATTTGCTTTCCAGCCGCCTTGAAGGGCACGAAGGGAAAAGCCAGGCCGGCAAAGTTGCTTCCTCCGCCGCAGCAGCCAATCACCACGTCAGGGAAGGCCCCGGCGAGCTTCAATTGCGCGATCGCCTCTTGCCCGATGATGGTCTGGTGCAACAGAACGTGATTGAGGACGCTGCCCAGTGAGTAATTAGTGTCTTTGCGACCCGCCGCATCTTCGACCGCTTCGCTGATGGCAATGCCTAAGCTGCCCGGGCAGTCCGGATCTTCGGCAAGGACCTGCCTTCCGGCGGCGGTCTGGTCGCTGGGCGATGGAATGCATTTGGCGCCCCAACACTGCATCATGGTGCGCCGGTGGGGCTTCTGATAGAAGCTGCACTTTACCATATAAACCATGCACTCCTGGCCGAATACATTGCAGGCGAACGCCAGAGCGCTTCCCCATTGGCCCGCCCCAGTTTCTGTGGAGATGCGCTTTATGCCTGCGACCTTGTTGTAGTAGGCCTGTGGCGTCGAGGTGTTCAGCTTGTGGCTTCCGGCCGGCGAGACGCCTTCGTTCTTGTAAAAAATCTTCGCCGGAGTTCCCAGGACTTGCTCCAGCCGGCGCGCCCGGCACAGCGGCGATGGCCGCCAGAGCCGCAGGATGTCGAGCACGGGCTCCGGAATCGGAATCGTCGGAGCAGCCGAAACCTCCTGCTCGATCAACTGCGGCGGGAATATCGCCTCCAGGTCGCCCGGTCCCGCGGGCTTCAGCGTCCCGGGATGAAGCGGAGGCGGCAAGGGCGCCGGCAGGTCAGGAACGATGTTATACCAAGTCTTCGGGATTTCACTTTCAGGCAGAAGATATTTGTTATCGGTCATGAGTCAGCTCCGGATAAAGTCGCACCTGCCTGGCGGCTGCCCCCACGCCGTCAGAACACGCGGTAAAGTTGAGATGCCGAGGATAACACAAAAAGCCTGTCTTCGGGAAAGGATCGCGAGCGCTTCAGGACTTCTTCTTAGGCGTCATCTCATCACCTTCACGAGGCGGTTCTCCCCTGCGACGCCTCATGATCCTATCGAAAGTCCTGAAATCGGCTCGCGCTCGCCGATCCTGGAAAAACCGGGCGGTTTGGAGAGCCGAAACCTTCTCGGCAACCGCCGTGGCTACGAATTGGTTGATGCTCGTACCGTCCTCCCTGCTCAACCTTTCGACGGCTTCCTTGAGCGACCGAGGCAATCGCAGCGGGTAGGTTCTTGTTTCTCTCATACCTTAATTCTCCTGATAGCTTCTCGCGGAAGAAGGACGTCGATGCCAAATTGTGAAGGGACGGTCCCAAAATCGCGCAGGTTAAAGGTGACCAGAGCATCCGCTTGACCGTTGATGGCCGCTTCAAGCACCATTTCGTCGCCCGGATCGCGAAGCTGTGGCCGCCACAGAAAGTGGGGCATCACCGGCTCAGCCAAGGCAATGACTGCGGTGACGAAAGCTTCGACCTCCCGATCTGAAAGCCCCGATGCTAAACTGTGCTCCGCTTCCCGACAAACAGCTTCGTACTCCAAGGCCAGGGCCACACTTGCCAACAGCGTCACTCCTCCTTGTCGTGCGTCCCGGAGAATCGCCGCAGACGCCCCGCTTGGGCTGCGCATGGCTGCGACTACCACGTCAGTGTCCAGCACCAACTTCACATCACCCATGATATCATATCTTCATGAACCGGCCGGCGCATATCGTCATTGCCGCGGCTCTCACCTTAATCGTCCCGCGCCTTGCCTGGACTGGAGAGCTTGTACGGATTTATGTCTATGTGCAGCAGGAAACGCCGGCTAGATCGTGGTTTCCGGTCTCCTGCGACGGCGCTGTGGTTGCTGAAATCAAGCGAGGGAGGTTCTTCGCGGTGAACGTTGCGCCGGGCCGACATATGCTGAGCGAGGAAAAGGGTGTGCCCACGTTTGTCGACGCGCGTTCAGGGCGAGACTCATTCATTCGCCTCAACTGGCATATCGAAGTAGGGCAACGTCCCATACCAGTCTGGGAGATCGTTGACGCCGCCAGCGCCTACGGGGACATGCTCACTCTGACGTATATCGACGCGGCTAAGGCGCTTTCGAAATCAGTACCGAAGAAGGACCCGCGCGGCCCACCTCGCCTCACCCGGCGAGGCGCAACCGACGATCAGTAGTGCGGTGCGTGGGCCGTATGGAGAGGCCAATTCGAGCGTGATCTTTCCACAAACCGCTTTTGGGCCAGGTAAAAGGTCCGGCAGCCGGCGGGACGGCGCGGACGCCCGCGAGAGAAGAGCCTGGCGTCCCAGGCCCGGATGCTACGGAAACCTGCCACTCGCAAGGCTCGACGGATCTCGGAGGCTGTCCACCAGACCTCTTCGACGCGCTCTTCGAAGCGACGCCAGCGTCCCCGTTCACGGACGAACCAGCCCAAATCCACGCAGCCCTTGCCGCGCCGCCGGTCGTAGCTGCCCCGCATAATCATGACGACCCCACGCTTTTCCGCGTACGAGGTCCCCGGCCAGTTCGTCTCCAAGTGCCGCCGGTTGTTAACGTCGAAATAGAAGTAACCGCCAGGGTACAAAGCGCGCGCCGCGGCTCGCGCCACCCGCGTCAAATCCGACTTCCGCGGCACATGATTTACGGCATCGTATTCACAGGTGATCAGGTGGACTTTTTCCGGCAGCCGGAACGTCCGCATGTCGCTGCGGATCATAGTTACGGCCGTCCCAGCGCGGCGTGCCTTCTCCCGGGCTAGGCCACACATCGTGGGCGAGAGATCTACGGCGAACACTCTCAATCCGCGGTGCGCGAGCTCGACCGCGGTCGTCCCCGTGCCACAAGCCAGGTCGCAGGCGCAGCGCACGTGGGGGAAAATCTTTCCCAGAATTCTCTCGCGCGCTCGCCGGTACGCGAGGAGATGAGAGGTAAAGAAGTGGTCGTAATATTGGGCCAACAGAGCGTAGGGTCGATTGGCCGCAGCTCCTGGCATGAATCTCACCGACTCTAGCTTTCGAGTCTAGCTCTCCAGCGCCTGACGGCAATAGGCGTAGCACTTCTTAACTTCCGCGATGGTGTCAAGCTTTTTCTCCTCACCATATTCGTACTCGATATTGGCGGGGATTTTCCATTTATTGTCGCGAAGCAAGCAGAGAACCTCTTTAATGGGCGTGTCACCCTGGCCCAAGGGCAGGTTAGCTCCGTGGTTCTTCTTGCGGTCTTTGATGTGCAGCGTGACGATCTTCTGATGATGCTCGCGAATATAGGCAACGGGATCGCCGTTGGCAGCCACGAAATGGCCGATGTCCAGATTCACGCCGATATACTGCGACGCACCCTTCATGGCGCGCGCAAATGTTTCAGGCGTAGAGAATTCATCGGGGTCGCGGGTATCGTCATGGCCGTGGAAACCCACCATGATCTTGTATTTTTGGGCATACTGGTCAACTCGCGGGGCAACACTCACATTGGATGAAGAGGTGATGTATTTGACGCCCAGCGCCTGCGCGGCCTTGAAACCGGCCTCGATTCCTGCGTCTGTAACGCCCTTACGAAAAGCATAAGTGAGAGCATAAATCCTCACGCCGCCATTATCGAACTTGCTGCGGATCTCGTGAAAAGCACTGGCAGGCGCGGTAACCCACCATTTCTCCTGCTCTTGCCACTTTATATTGGACGGCACCACGTGCCCATCAAAAAGTTCGCATTCGCCCAATCCCACCGTCTTGAAAGCCTCGATGGCGGCATCGAGACCCCTGTCCCGAAACGAATAACTCTGCGCGCCGATCTGGACTCCGCGAACCACGGAATCAATGTTGGGCGCGCTCCAGCCCTTGCGGCTGACAGCCCACAAACCGGCAGAGCCTCCGATCAAAAGCTTGCCCGCGTCCCGACGTGATATCAAAGCCATAGAACCTCCTTGAAGTCTTACCACTATCGGCGGTTAGTATAAGAAGCCGGACCGCATCTTGCAAGCGAGGAAAGGGTGGAGGCAGCAGGACCGCCCGCAGTTCCTCGTGATGACAAGAAGCGCCGACCTTCAGAGCCTGCCCTGAGCGAAGCGAAGGGTCGGCAGATGCCGGCCTAAAGGCCAGCGCTACGAATCAAATCAGCTCGCTACCGATGGCATGTTTAGCCTTTACACTTTATCCTTTACCTTTTACCCTTAACCTTCACCTTTTGAAAGGAGCATCCCTTTGAGATCGGCCGCCAATCGTCTTTGCCTGGTCGCTGTTTTGGTTTGCTGTTTCTTTGGAGCGAAGGCCGGTGCGCAGTCCGGAGGCTCCTGGCCGTCGGGTGCGAGCCAATACCGATTCCACATGATCGGCAACGCGCATATTGACGCCCCATGGCTCTGGCCGTGGTCGGAGGCCATGTCCGTTGCGCTCAGCACATTTCGCTCGGCGTTGGACCGTATGAACGAGTACCCTGACTTCACTTTCACCGCGAGTTCCGCTCAATTCTACGAGTGGGTCGCGGAAACTGACCCCGCGATGCTCGAAGAGATCCGCAAGCGGGTGGAAGAGGGGCGGTGGGATCTGGTAGGCGGCTGGTGGGTCGAGCCGGACGTGAATGTCCCGAATGGCGAATCGTTAGTCCGGCAAGGGCTCTACAGCCAAAGGTTGTTCCAGCAGTTATTTGGACGCATGGCCCAGGTCGGTTACAACCCCGACTCCTTCGGCCATCCGGGAACCTTGCCGCAGATCCTCAAGCTGCAAGGCCTGCACGCTTATGTCTTCATGCGTCCCCAGGCTCACGAGAAGAAGCTTCCCGCCGACCTTTTCTGGTGGGAGGGCGCCGATGGGAGCCGTGTGCTCACCTACCGTATCCCGTTCAGTTACGGGATTGATGAGCACATGCAGGAAGAGGTCAGCCACTTCATCACGGAATTAAAGGAACCCACCCAAGAACTGATGGTTTTTTACGGCGCCGGCGACCATGGCGGCGGGCCCGCCAAGGAGAATATCCAAGCGATCCTGGATATGCAGAAGATGCCAGGCGCGCCGACATTCATTTTCAGCTCCCCGGACCGCTACTTTGACGAGGCCGGTAAACTCACCGACCTGCCGGTGGTGGCGGACGATCTTCAGCATCACTCGGTGGGCTGTTACACGGCCGTGTCTGAGGTCAAAAAGAACAACCGGACTGCGGAAGCCGCTCTGACGACGGGCGAGAAACTCGCGGCCCTCGGTTCCGTGATTGCTGGATTTGACTACCCCAAGGCCGACTTCACGGCTGCCTGGAAAAGGGTGCTGTTCATACAATTCCATGACAGCATGGCCGGCACCGCACTTCCGGAACATTATGACGTGGCCCGGGAAGCCCACGGACGCGCTATCGACATCGCCGATCAGGCGATGAACAAGGCGGCGGAGAAGATTGCCTTTCAGATTCCGACGCAAGACCCAAACTCCGAATACCTGGTGGTGTTTAATCCCCATGCCTGGAACGCCAAGCTCCACGTCGAATACGATGTGGGCTGGGGTTTCGAGTACAAGAAGGGCGCACAACCAACCTCCGTGCTGGAAGATGAGAATGGCAATAGCATTCCCCACCAATGGATCCAAGCGACGACGGTGGTGGACGATCGCATGCGCGTCGCGTTTCAGGCGCCGGTGCCCGCTTTCGGATACCGGCAATTCCGCTTGCGAAGCAGCCAGCCTGCCGCACCGCCTGTCTCGGCCGTGCATGCCACCGAGCGCCAATTGGAAAACGAACATCTGCGTGTCACCTTCGCGGTCGACGGCAGCCTGACGATGCTCGACAAGGATACCGGGGCGCAGGTTTTCAAAAGCGGCGCGAGCGGAGCGCGGGCGATTGTGCTGGACGACCCCAGCGACACCTGGAGCCACGACGTGCGCGCCTACACCAAGGAACTCGGCGTATTCCGCAACGCGCGCTTCCGGGTGCTCGAGAACGGCCCGTTGCGCGCCACCCTCCGTGTGCGCACGAACTACGGAGCGTCTTCGCTCGAGACGGACTGGCTGCTCTACTCCGGCGCCCGTGCCCTCGAGGCCCGCGTAGCCCTCGATTGGCACGAGCATCGCAAAATCCTGAAGTTCTCTTTCCCGGTGGATGTGCAGGATCCCCAGCCCACCTACGAAATTGCCTACGGGTACAAGGTGCGCCAGGCTAACGGCGACGAAGATCCCGGGCAACGCTGGATCGACCTCTCCGGCCGCCGCGCCGCAGGCGAGTATGGGCTGGCCGTCATCAATGACGCCAAGTACGGCTACAGCGTGCAGGCCAACGATATGCGCATCTCGATCACCCGCGGCGCGGTCTACGCGCAACACCGGCCCCGGCAACTCGAGCCCAACGGCGAGTACATCTGGCAGGACCAGGGCATGCAAACCTTCCGCATGCTCCTCGTGCCTCACACCGGCGTTTGGCAGGACGCGGGCATTGTGCGCATGGCAGAGGAGTTTACGGCCCCCATCCCGATCATTTATCAGGGAATCCATCCCGGCAACCGCCCGCTTTCCGCTTCTTTCCTTGCTGTGGATGTCCCGAATGTGGTCGTCTCGGCGGTAAAGAAATCAGAAGACGGCGATGACCTCATCGTCCGCTGCTACGAAACCGCCGGCCGCCCCGTGACGGCTAACTTGGATTTGGGATTAGTGAACCGCCGCTGGACCGGAAACTTCCGCCCACTCGAAATCAAGACGCTGCGCGTGCCGCTCAAGGGCGGAGAGATTCGCGAAGTTAACGTGCTGGAACAATGATGGTCGATTGACGATTGTCGATTGAAAGGCAATGCACCCCCTCACCCCCCGACCCCAAGGGGGCGAGGGGAGAAATAACCCGAGTTTATGCCCTCTCCCCCTTGGGGGAGAGGGTGGCCCGCGCTGGCGCTTTCATCAGCCAGTGCGGTCCGGGTGAGGGGGCCTGAGGGAAACCGGCAGAAGGAGTGTTTTGATGACTGCCATCGTCGAAGGGCTTCCGGACCTGCTGGTGGGCGTGACTTTTACAGCGCTTGCCTGCATTAAGTTCTACGGCTTGCAACGCGGAATCGTCGGCGGGCGCGGAAAGCCCTTCCGCCGGCGATTGTGCGGCACGTGACCCACGTGGGGCCGCGGTCTGCGGCTTGGCGTGCCGCTTTTCTTCCTATTGATCGGACTAACCTCCCTGACCTCGGTGGCCTTGTCGTTCTACGGCCATCGACCGCCACCTTGGGTTTCTCCCAGCGGCGGTGTTCCCCGTCTCCTTTCCGGTGCTCTTTGCGGCCTCGGAATTGCCATCTTCATCTGGTGGGTGTTCATCGAGATGAAGAAGCGACTAAAACGCCGCACCTGAAGAAGAAACGGAGGTCGCCCGCCCGGCGGAATGGCGCGGGCGAGGCCCCCCCCACTACACCCTCAGAGCCTGCATTCGTCGCTCCTGCGGATGCAACGAGCCCGCGCGAGTTTCCTCGTTGCGCCCCTAATGACAGTCGTATACTAGGTGGGGACATCGTATGCCTCTCGAACTCCACCAGCTTCAAAAACTCGACGACTACCGCTGGCTCGTGCCCAAGGGAACCAAGCCCGGCATGCTCACCGATGCGCTCATTTACACCAACGAGCGCCTGCTGATGGACATACTCAAAGACCTCTGTCTCGAACAAGCCATGAACGTCGCCATGCTTCCGGGCATCGTGGGCTACTCTCTAGCCATGCCGGACATCCACCAGGGTTACGGGTTCCCCATCGGCGGCGTGGCCGCCACTCTGCCGGACGAGGGCGGCGTGGTTTCTCCGGGCGGAGTGGGTTTTGACATTAACTGCGGAGTGCGTTTGCTCTCGAGCACCCTGACGCTCGACGAGGTCCGGCCGAAAATCAGAGAACTGGTGAACCAGCTTTTCCGCGACATTCCCTCAGGTGCGGGCCAGAGCGGGAACATCCGGCTCTCCTACCAGGAACTCGACAAGCTGCTCAAAGACGGCGCCGGCTGGATGGTCGAGCACGACTACGGCAGGCCGGAAGACCTCGACACCTGCGAGGAGAACGGCGCCATCGAAGAAGCCGACCCCGCCATGGTCAGCGACCGCGCCAAGAAGCGCGGCCTGCCCCAGGTGGGAACGCTCGGTTCCGGAAACCATTTCCTCGAGGTCCAGTACGTCGAGCACATCTTCGACCTGGCTGCGGCTCAGGCGCTAGGGCTTTACCAGGACGAGATCGTGATCTTGATCCATTCCGGCTCGCGCGGCCTCGGCCACCAGGTCTGCACCGACTACCTGCGCGACATGGACGCCGGCATGCGCCGCTATGGCATCGACCTGCCCGACCGCCAACTGGCCTGCGTCCCGGTGCACTCGAAGGAAGGCCAGGAATACCTCTCGGCGATGCGAGCCTCGGCGAACTTCGCCTGGGCCAATCGCCAGGGCATCACCCACTTTGCGCGCCAAGCCTTCCAGCGCATCTTCGGCCCGCAGGAAGAGTTGCGCCTCGTTTACGACGTCTGCCACAACATCGCGAAGCTTGAGCGGCACTGGGTGAACGGACGGGACCGCAAGGTGATGGTGCACCGCAAGGGAGCCACGCGGGCGTTTCCCGCCGGGCGGCCGGAAGTGCCGGAAGTCTACAAATCCTGCGGCCAGCCGGTGCTGATCCCCGGCTCCATGGGGACCGCATCTTACGTTCTGGTGGGCGCCGAGGGTGCGATGCAGGAGACCTTCGGTACCACCTGCCACGGAGCGGGGCGCGTGATGAGCCGCACCGCCGCCAAGAAATCCGCCTTCGCCCAGAACGCCCGCCAGCGCCTCGAGGAGCAGGGCATCATCGTGCGCGCTGAGACGCGCGACGGCATAACCGAAGAAATTCCCGAAGCCTACAAGGACGTGGACGTGGTCATCGACGTGGTTCACAACGCGGGATTGGCGAAACGCGTGGCGCGGCTGAAACCGATTGGGGTGATCAAGGGATGATTACATCCCGACCACTGAGGCGCGGAGGCGCAGAGAGAAGGCCTTTTTCGTCAGCCCTCCGCGACTCTGTGCCTCTGTAGTGATAAGGTTTTCGTTTCTTTCACGGCCTCTCGCTGGGCAGATTCACTTCCCCTCTTCTTCCTCGATCTGCTGCGCCAGATAATTCTGCATGCCGAGCTGCTCGATGAGGCCGAGCTGTTCCTCGAAAAAGTCCACATGGCCTTCTTCGTCGGCGAGGATTCCCTTCAGGAAATCGGCCGTACCGTTATCGCTTGCCTTGCGGCACGTGGCGATGGCCTCGTTATAATCCGTCACCGCGCCGAGCTCGAGGGCCAAGTCATTCTCGAGTTGCTGTTTCACATCCTTCCCGATATTGATCTTGGGCAGTTCGCTCAGATTCGGCGCTCCGTCCAGGAAAAGCATGCGCTCGATGAGTTCTTCCGCGTGCTTCATCTCATTGATGGATAGTTTCTTGACGCGCTTGCTGAGCAGCTCGTAGCCCCAGTTCTCACACATTTCGCTGTGCAGGAAGTACTGGTTCAGTGCGCCCAATTCCTCCTCCAGCATATCTTGCAGAGCTTTCAAAACTTCCGGTTTGCCTTTCATGAGTCCACACCTCCTGTTAAGAATCAGCCTGCTTTGAGAATCTCTGTGCCGAAGGCACCTGGGAGTGCAGCGGCTTGACGCCGCCTTGGGGCTTCCGTGGGGCGCGAGGTTGCACAATGCACCGGTCTCACCGTTTAGGGCTCACCTCACGAAAAACCTCAGACCGCGCAGTGCGAAGGCGGCGTCAAGCCGCCGCACTCCAAGGCGCTTCGCGCATTAGTACCGAGGGGGGGAGTCATTTTCATGGCGGCGCGGAATGACACAACCGCGCGCATTGCCGTATCACGACTCGCTCGGCGGCTTGGAGTTTTCGTCCTTCTCTTGCACATGCGCCAGCAGCTTGCGGACGCTATTGGCAAGCTGCACGACCTCGCCTTCCCCTTCCACGTCAAACTCGATTGCATAATTCCCGACCGCCGCTCGATCCACCGCCGCCTTCAGAGCCACCAGCGGTTCCACCACCGTCCGCGGCAAGACGAAGCTTACCCAAATGCTCAAGAGGATCGTCAGAAAGGAGACGGTGCTCAGCACCCACTCCGCCCGCCGCAGCAAAAGCCGCGCCCTCGCATGATCCCGCTGCACGCGCTGCCAGCTTCGAGCCTCAAGCTCCGACGACTCCTTCACAACCGCTTCGCTGGAGGAGCGGAGGTCGGCAGAGATCTGGCGGAAAGCCGGATCCTCGGCCGCCAGCGAGGCCGCCACCTGCTCGTCAAGCGAGCCCAGGCGGTTGTGGAGTTCTTCCATCAAGGTTGTACGGTTGATGTGGCTCGAGCCCTTCAACAAGCTATCCAGGTCTCGGGTGTAAGCCCGGATCACATCGCGAACGTGCTGTGCCGGCGCTTCGTTCACTTCCGCCCGCCGCGCCACGGCCACCGCCATGCGCTGTTGATAGAACTCGCCTTGGGCCCGTATATGTTCGAGGGCCGCTCGCTCCTCCGGCTGTAACTTGAGGCACGAATCGATGATCTGCTGCATCTTGGCCAGCGCCTGGCGGTTCCCTTCCAGTTCCGCCGGGTCATAGAGGAGGAAGTAATTCCGTTCCGCCCGCAGCGCCTCCAGCATCTCCAGCGAGATCTGTTCCGCCTGCGTGGTCATCGGGGCATCGACGCTGACGATGCGGTCAACGATCCACCCCATCGCAAAGATGTAGTAAACCGTCAGGAAAATGACCGGCGCCAGGATCAATCGGACCAGGAACAGGCTATACGCCACCCGGCGGCGTAAAGGAGTGCCGCGGGCAAAAACCATGAACGGTTTTCGAGCGACCCACGTCATCCTCGGTGCTACACGCATAGTTCGAGACGTACCAATGTGATTTCCCCCCAACTCTTATTAGACTACGATGAGTGGGATTGTAACCTAAAATCAGGCTCCCCGAGACGAATTCTGTTGGCCGGCCGAGGCGGGCCTGGGCGGGACGGCGGGCAGGGGGCAGCCGCAAACGGAACTTTCACGTACCCGGCGGCGTATAGAGGATTGAATCCAAATCCGGGACAGGAGGCGAACATGTTCTGCCCACATTGTGGAAAAGAATTTACTAACCGGGTGAACTTCTGTTGCCAATGCGGGACGGCCCTTTTCAACCCGCCCGCGCCCCGCAAACCTCTCTCACGCTCTCGGACCGACCGGAAGATCGCCGGTGTCTGCGCGGGCTTCGCAGACTACCTGGACATCGATCCCAGCCTGGTGCGAATTCTGTGGGTCGCCTTGGTGGTCTTCGGCGGCTGCGGCTTGCTCGCCTACATCATCGCCTGGATCATTATGCCCGAGGAGAAGCTCCCGCAGATCAGCCCTGCCCCCGCGCCGGGGGCTGCCCCGCAGCCCGCGCCCGGACGATAAAGTCCTGGAACTGAAGCTTATAGGGTAATTCAGCGACCTTCGCGTACATTGCGGCTTGGCGTGAAACCGGGCTGTCGGCGCACGGATCAATTCGCAGGTTCTGAGCCGTGGGTCCGCGTGCCTCCCTTACCCCGATTCCCCATGGGCGCTAGATTAAGGTCCGGTGGGGGCCGCCAAACATGCCCGAAGGGCATGAAGGTCATTAGCCGTAGGTGAAACCTACGGACGAGAAGTCATACGTTGAGTGTCTCAGCGACCCCGAAGGGGTCGAATTCAACCCCTCCGGGGTTGAATTGAGTACCCTGGGACGACGTTTACCGCAGGTTTCACCTACGGCTAATGATGTTGGGTCCCTTCGGGACCCCCGCGAAACGCTTAATCTAGCGCCTATGCCCCGATTCCCTCTCTCGCTCGGGTGGGATCGGCGGTGCCGCCGGCTCGCCGCTGCTCACACACACTTCTGATCGGTGGAGGATGCAGGTTTCCGCGGGCTCGTGGGGGTCGGTCCGCACGGACTTCAGCTTAAACAGCGACCCGTTCCCGAGGGCCTTCATCAGAATTGGCTCCAACTGCGGGTCGCGCACGCTGCTACAGGAGTAAACCGCAATCGGCGAGACGATTTCAGCCGCGTAGGCGCCGCCCAGGCATGTGATTTTGGCCATGATCGCAGTGTAATAGCCCGCGCCACAACCCAGATGGTAAACGCGCTCGCCCGGTTTCAGCTCGAGCGCCTCGATCCTCAGAGCTAGCGCACTGGGCTGCCCGTTGTTGAGGTCGCGGCCGGCATCCAAGGCCACCACGACATTGTGGTACAAGTCCCGGGGATCATCCGTGCTCCGGTAGGTGGTCACCGGCCGGCCCGCTGCGGTGGGTCCCGGCTTGGCCGCATCGCGAGGCTCGTCAGCCTTCCGCTGGGTCGCGCCACCGATGCCCGAAATCGCTAATGCCCTCATGTCCAACGATGCGATTTGCCAGGGCGGCGGGCCAAGATATTTTTCACGTGGCACGCGGGCATAGGCGTCAATCAGCCCCGGAGAAGTCAGATTGGCGGCCCAGCGCACCTCCTGGGCATAAAAAGCACGGCAATCTCCAAGCGTCATCATGATTCGAGTATCCCACGCCGGCCGAATCCTAGGGAACGGGAGGCTCTTGAATTTCAAATCTCGAATTTTGAATTGTGCCTCTGCCGCGCTGTGATATATGCAATCACTTGGCCGCGTAGCCTTACCGTTACTGTGACATGGAGATCGGCGACAAGCCAAAAGCCCGGTTAAGCCGTTACACACTCAAAGTGGATTTTTCCGCGCACTCCGTCGTGCATGCAGACTCTGGGATTAACCCTGCGAGATCATTGCTAAGCCCTCCTGCGGCTTCCGCCCAAGCCCGAATACTGTTCGGTCAGGAGAAACTTTGTCTTGCCGGTCGTCTCACTAATTCGTAATATATCGTCAGTGGTTCGCTATGTCCCTGAAAAAGTTTCTGGCTGAAACCGTCCCCGGCACGCTGAGCGAGATTGGTTTTTACACCCCGCTGGCAACGCAAGTGTTTGGCGCGCTACTCGGCTACCCGCCCTCGCAACGAGTGATAAACAAATCAGTAAAACACGGAATTCCAGATATCCGCCTCAGTTCTCAAGAGGATGGATCCGAGTGGGCCGTCGTCGAAGCGAAGATCGATGATCGGGAGATTCGCGACAACGACGAGAGAGCGAAGATATGGCGAGATCAAATCCTTGGACATGGGTACATCGGTCCCGACACCTTTTATGTGGTCCTCTGTGCGCCGCGCACGTTCTACGTGTGCGACCTGGACGGCCAGCTTCTTGAAACGCTTCATATTGAAACGGATCGTTTAATCGACCCCAAGTCAGGCGACCAATTCCCGCTGACCGATGCGGCATTTCGCGAGAGGACGCACCTCATCAGCTACGCTGCCTCCATGGAGCGGCGCCAGTTCGAAGCGTTCCGCGAGGGCAAGCTGAAGAGCGGCCACATTCCACTGACGGTCGGTACTCGTGATCAACTCCAAGCCGTCTTCTCTGCTGCCATTGAGAGGCTGCGCCCGTATTGCCGCTCGCACTTTCGCCAACTCCGCGATGAGTATGAGCAGGCCAAGTCGCAGGTGACCGAGGTTGATCGCCGGCTTGACATCATCGGTTCAGGGGCCGTCAAAACCCGCCAAAAGCTTCTCTACCAGCGCCGCACCATCCGCGCCAAACACCGCCTGGCGTTTCAACTGTTCGAGGACGATTATGAGCGCTTCAAGCACGATCAGACCTACGCCGGCACCCAGCAAGAAGACCACTTTGAAGACATCTTTTGTACCAACACGGCCTACGTGGCCCTCAGCCGACTGATCTTCGTCCGAATTTGTGAAGATGTCGGGCTTACCACGCGAAAAATCTCGAATTCGGGCATCGCGGTTTGGCGTGATTTTGTTCGCAACATCAAAGGAAATTATCAGGACCTCCTTGATGTAGCCTTCAAGGACGTTGCCAGCGTCTATTCCAGCCTGTTTGAATCCTCCGTGTTCGATTGGTTTGGGCAGGGAAATGGCTTGTTGCACGACATCCTTGAGAGAATTCTGTTCCGCCTGAACGCCTTCAGCTTTCGCGAGATGAACCGGGATCTATTGGGCTCGATGTATCAGTACTTCCGTCCGCGCATCGAGCGACGCCGCCTGGGTGAATACTACACACCCGTCACCGTCGTGGATTACATCCTGGCACGAACCGGGATTGCCAGCGATTCGGAAATTATGGAGAAGCGCATTCTGGACCCAGCGTGCGGGTCATTCACATTCGGAGTTCGGGCTGCCCTGCCTCTACTCAAGGCAGGCGAAAATCTCTCGCCTGAAAATAGAATTGAATTGGTGAGAAAATGCCTGCGCGGCCAGGACATCAATCCCTTTTCGGTCTTCCTATCACATTTGAGCCTGCTCTTCGGGTTATTGGACATTTACCTAAAAGCTAAGGAGGCGGACCCGTCCTTTGTTATAAAGCCGATGGACCTGGGGCTCCAAAATTCGCTCCTGCTGGGCCCTTCGGCGGCACGCGAAATCGGCGAGAACGAGGATGCGGGAAACTCCGAGGATGCGGAGAAAGCGGAGGCATTTGATTACGTCATCGGCAACCCTCCCTTCGTTCGCAATGAAAGACTCCCGCAGCAGGATCGGGAGGTCCTCAACGAACAGTTCCCCACGCTCGCCGTTCGCAATACCGACCTTTCCGTGTACTTCCTCTACGCAGCGACGAAGTACTTTACCAAGGAAAATGGGGTCATCGGAATGGTCGCGCCCATCGGAATAGCCAACAGTCAGTGGGCGGCATTCCTGCGGAACACTCTCAAGGACCACGAAATCGTTGAACTCGTTTCCCTGGAATGGTGTGCCAAACAAGTGTTTCCCGGCGCGGACATCGTTCCCATGCTCATCTTCGTCCGCAATCGAAAGCCGCGCGAGGGTCACAAGATCAGGTTAGTTCAAGGCCTGATGAGCGTGGAGGAGATCGAAAAGTGCACTCACGATGAGAACTTTCTGGCCCATAAAACATCAGAGTTGCCTTGCGAGACATGGTCACAATTAAGCACCGTGGGAGACTGGTGCTTGGAGGTCGCAGAGCGAGATGTCCCCATCCTTGAGAAACTGAATGCGCGCAAGAGCTTTGAGCAGGCGGATGTCGCTCGCGTGACTTTTGCGATTAAAGCCGGCAATAGCCAGAATTTCTTGCGACTGGCTGACGGCTCCCTGCCCAAGCCCGGCGAAGTCCCATTCCTCAAGGGTCAGCATGTGGCAACCTTTCAAGCCGCGCAATCTACTGAGGAATTCGCGGATATTTCCAGGATTGAGACTGCGGATGACAGCTCGATTTGGGATGACCTTGAGTTCTACAAAGAGAATTCGGGTTTCGCTGACACAACTGGAATGGGCCGCTATGACTACAAGACGTCGCACAAACTCGCTACCGGGTCACCGAGCGACACCCTGTGCTGCCTAATGCCTGAAATCTACGTAACTCTCGCAGCGGCAGTTATTGACCCGCTACAAAAAGCCGCTAACAACAGCACGATCGTCGCGGTTCCCAAGAAGTGCAGTGCTTATTCCCTCGCCGCGATTATTAACTCGCGAGTCTCCCGTTACTATTCTTTTCTGGTTCTCCGGTCCGCAATTCTATTGAGGAGAAGGACACACTGGTTTCCTCGTGCCATCAATGCTCTGCGCATGCCAGACCTAACCCCTAAGGCCGCGCAGTCACTACATGACCTTGCCTTCGAGGCAACCGAACTGTCAGGCTCTGTAAAAGAGAATGAAACCGAGGCCTATTTGGACGCGGTTGCAGAAATAACCAAATTTGAAAAGGCCGGATTCCTGGGTTTACAGACCTCCGAGAAGTCTGGAAATCTCGATCGGGAGGAATTGGCCGCCGCACAGATTTCCGGCAAGTCGTTAGGCGTCGGAGCGATCGTTTTGTCTGCACCATCGCGCGATGTATTGACGCTGGCCCGAGTGGCCTTGCTCGCCACTGACAAGGATGAATTCACCCCTGAGGACATCGAAAACCTTATGCTTCCGGCCGAAGCCAGCGTGCGCGCCGCCATTGCCGACAACGTTCGCGGCTTCGCCGGTGAGCTTGAGAAGACCCAGCAGCGAGTGTTTACCATCTTGGAAAAGATCGACGAAATCGTGGCCGATGGACTTGGTCTCACCCCTACTGAGCATGACACTATTCGGAAGCGCTGCCAGGAGCTTCCCCTCTCTGTCACCGTCGAGCGCCCGCGATTTGCCTGGAGCGCCGATCGCAAGACCCAAGCCCGCCGCATCTACCGTCCCGGCGAACGATTCAAAACCTGAACGCGCCGCGAACCATGATTCGGGGTGCCAGTATAGCCCTTGCTGGATTGAATGGAGCAGGTAAGGCAGTGCCCTACGGCTGTGATGCCGTAGGATGACCGATTCCCCGTCACTTGGTCGTGTAAACGGCTAACCGCAGATGTGACCCCGGGGAAGCAACTGGCGTTCAGGGGAATAGGCGGGTTCTCATTCTCCGGCGGCAGGCGCGTCGCCCGACGACATTTCGTCATGGCAACTCTTCCTGGCGTGATCTCGCCAGACAGGGCGAGGAAATTCGGGAAAGTCCGTTCACTTGTCTTGCGCTGCAATTCTAGACAAAGGACGAGTCCGAGCGGTGGATTCCCGCTTTCGCGGGAATGACGGCCTTCAAGGTGCGCGTCCCCGATGTCGTCATTCCCGCGTAGGGGCACGCCATGGCGTGCCCCTACAGTCGCCGCCGGGGGTGATTTTCAGGAGAGCGGGAATCCAGTCTTCGTGTCCGAATCGCAGTTTTTTTGCATTTTTCGCTTGACAAACTCAAGGACCTATGCTAGCCTATAATTGTGGTCATTTTGTGGACACATTGTCGTAGAACGCGGCCGCACGCCCGCGAGGCGAGAGAGATGCCGGGAAGGTGCGGGTTATGGGGGAATGTAGGGAACTACAAAAAATGAAAAATAGTGGGAACGAAGCTAAGAACTACCTGAAAACAAAGCACATCACTTTTTTGAATGGTGCAAATTATGCGCGTTTTGAGCGCAAATTAGCGCAAATTACGCGCTGAAAGGAGCAAAGACAGCACATTTTGCGAAAACGAAGTCAGGGGTTCCGAGCCGCATGGCGAGGTTGGCAAATGACAGAAAGTCGACTACAGAGGACCACCCCGACGAATCAACAGCCCTCTCCCGAGGGGAGAGGCTGTCAGGCTCCGGCGTTTTCATCAGGCGGAGCATGACGGGTGAGGGGTCAGTTCATCGCGGGCCAACACCACCTTGCCGCGACCGTTTGACGGACCAAGCTCCTCTTCACGACGCGGCAATTCGCTGCGGGCTGGAGAGACACGGAGAGGGCATGGCTAAATTGAGAAAAGTCAGCACCACAACGCTGGCGTGGAACGGAATCAACCCCTCACCCGGCCAGCAACGGCAGATGAAAGCGCTCGACAAGGCATCCGCCGGCAGGGTATAATAATCCTGCGGCCAACAACCAGGCGAGGAGCTTCGGAACGGAATGTGGCAACGTCCGCCGTGCCGCCGGTGTCCTCCAGGCGTCCGGGGCCGCTTAAGAAGACCGGAACGCCGAGGTCGGAAGCTGACGGGTCGCTAACGACCCGAGGTGCATCTAAGCGATTGTAGGTGGTGCTAATCCGGCAGGCTTGCGGCGCTAGCCGAACGCTCGAGCTACCAAACGCTGGATCCCGCGCCTTAAGCTGATTTCTTATGGACTCTCTGCTCTTACTAATCCTGCCCCTCCACTCAAGCCTGCTGGGGCGGTACTTCAACTCGATATTCCACAAAGACCCCTTTCGCGGCATTTACCATGTGAATGCCTTCGATCTCACCATCCTGATACCTTACTTCACGATTCTGAGCATCCTGTCGATTTACGGGATGCATCGCTATTTCCTGACTTACCTTTATCTTAAGAACAAGCAGAAAGCGCCCAAGCCGCAAAAGTACACTGGTCCGCTTCCCCGGGTCACCATTCAACTGCCAATTTACAATGAGCGCTATGTGGTTGAGCGGCTGCTCGAGGCCGTGACGCGCATCGACTACCCTCGTGCCCTGCTGGAAATCCAGCTCCTCGACGATTCCACGGACGAAACGCGATTTGTAGCCTCACGCCTGGCGAGCGAGTATGCGCGCGCGGGCCACCCGGTCTCCTACTACCATCGCGACAACCGGGAGGGCTTCAAGGCAGGCGCGTTGGCCGAGGGCTTGAAACGTGCGAGCGGCGAGTTGGTCGCCATCTTCGACGCGGACTTTGTTCCTCCCCCTCCCATCATCCGCCAGATGGTTGAATACTTCGCCGATCCCCAGGTGGGTGTCGTCCAGGGCCGTTGGACCTGGGTGAATCGCCACTACTCGAACCTCTCGGAAGTCGAGGCCATCCTTCTGGATGGGCACTTCGTCATTGAGCACGGCGGGCGGAGCTTCTCCGGCCGCTTCTTCAACTTCAACGGCACCGCCGGCATGTGGCGGCGTGCGGCCATCGAAGACGCAGGCGGCTGGCAGCACGACACGCTCACCGAAGACACCGATTTAAGCTATCGTGCGCAACTGAAGGGTTGGAGATTTGTCTATGACCCGAATATCGAGTGCCCCTCTGAGCTGCCTGTCGAGATGAATTCCTTCAAAACGCAGCAGGCTCGCTGGGCTAAAGGCCTGATCCAGGTGGCCAAGAAACTCCTTCCCCGGATTTGGCGAAGCCGTCAGCCGCTGCGCATCAAGCTCGAGGCCACATTCCATCTCACCGCCAACCTCGCTTATCCCTTGATGGTGGTCTTTTCGGTCATTCTCCTGCCCGCCTTGATCGTGCGGTTCTACCAGGGTTGGTTCCAGATGTTGTACCTGGACCTGCCCATGTTCCTGGCGTCCACCTGCTCCGTTTCCAGCTTTTACATGGTGGCCCAACGTGAGCTCTACCCGAAAGACTGGTGGAAACGCCTCAGATTCATGCCCTTCCTTATGGCCACCGGCATCGGCCTTTCCGTGACCAATTCCATGGCGGTGATCGAAGCGCTGTTAGGCAAGCGGTCGGAATTTGTCCGCACTCCGAAGTACCGGGTGGAGTTGAAGGAAGAAGGCTGGGAGCAGAAGAAGTACGTCCGCCGGGGGGGCGGTTGGCAGCCCTACGTCGAGCTGGGCTTGGCGGCCTATTTCGTTTTCGCTACCGCGTACGCATATCGGGTCGAGAACTACCTGACCGTGCCATTTCTGCTTCTCTTCCTCCTAGGCTACTCTTATATGGGCACCATGTCGCTTTTCCAGACGCCCCTGCGCCGGCTTTGGAATACCCTGCCTGCCTTTGGCCGATCGCGTCCCGCTTCACAAGAGACATAGTTCCATCCCAACTGCAAGCCTTGTCATTCCGAGCCCTTCGCTGTCATTCTGAGCGAAGCGAAGAATCTCGCTCTGGTCCGTGATGAAGCGAGAACGAAAAGATCAGAGCGAGATTCTTCGCTTCGCTCAGAATGACGGCGCGTCGCCTGCGGGTCCTCGGAATGACAGGCTGAAGCAGGGCCGGCCATGTTACACTCGTGATTTCTAGGAGATTCTCATGCTGATGCGTCGATCGCGGAACTTATTCTGGCTTGCGATGGGGCTTCTGGTTTCCATACTTCCAGCCCTGGCTTGGGAGCGCGAGCCGTTGTCGGTTTTTCACGAGCGGCGCGGGCGCCTGGCGCGCGAGACGGGCGGTGACGGAGTCATCGTACTTTTCGGCTACAAGGATGCCGACGTAGCCGCCAGCGTGACGACCTTCCACCAGAATGAAAACTTCTACTACCTCACCGGCTGGAACGAACCGGACGCGATGATGTTGCTGATCCCGAAAGCTGCAAAGGCCGGCGCTGCTCCCGAACTCGACAAGGAGATCCTGTTCATACCGGCGCGCAACTTGTTCGAGGAAAAATGGAATGGCCCGAAGCTTGGGCCGGACAATCCTGACGCGAGCGCGCGGACAGGCTTCCCCACCGTGAAGGCAGCATCACTCTTCCAGTCGGACCTTCTGGAAGCGCTCAAAGCTTTTCCCAAGATCTACACGGAACTGACCCCACAGCCGGAGAGCGGCGAAGACTATTTCCAGGCTGAGATCGTGTCCAAGCTGCGCGGGATGGCCCCGCTGGCGACCTTTGCCGACGTGCGCCCGCATGTGGAGCGCCAGCGCGCCTTGAAATCACCGGGCGAGATCGCCCTGCTTCGCAAGGCCGTTGACGCCTCGGTCGAATCGCACTTGGCGGCGGCGAAAACGGTTCGGCCGGGCGTCTGGGAGTACGAGGTGGCCGCCCGCATGGAATACGAGTTCCGGCGGCGCGGATGCGAATGGCCGGCCTACCCGCCCATCGTTGGCTCGGGCTTTTTCTCAACCGTTTTACACTACGATGCCGATGACCAACAAATGCAGGGCGGCGACGTCGTGGTCATGGATGTGGCGGGGTCGTATAGCGGCTACGCCGCTGACATCACGCGTACCCTGCCGGTTAACGGACACTTTACGTCACGCCAGCGCGAGATCTACGAGATCGTACTGGGTGCGCAAAACGCCGCGATAGCCGCCGCCAAGCCCGGCATGTCGATGGGGCGGGGCAAAAACAGCCTCCACGAGATTGCCTTCGGCTACATCAACACCCACGGAAAGGACATGCACGGCAACCCTCTCGGCCAATACTTCATCCATGGCTTGGGCCACTCGATCGGCCTGAACGTCCATGACCCCATGAACTACAATATGCCCCTCCAGCCCGGCATGGTGGTCACCATGGAGCCGGGCATTTATATTCCCGAAGAGAAAATTGGCGTCCGCATCGAGGATGACATCCTCATCACCCAGGATGGGAACGAACTGCTCAGCAGGCGCCTGCCGCGCGCAGTGGAAGAAATTGAGAAGCTCATGGCCGGAAGGTAGGCCAGAGAGGGCGTCGTGTTAGTCTGGCGTTGTAGCGGCGAGTTTACCTCGCCACATGGCGGCGTAAAGCCGCCGCTACGCCAGACTGAGGCATGAGGCGCTGCCCCCAGAGAGAACATGCTTCCTTTAAGACGTTTGCAGATGTACAATGAGAATTCAGCCGGATTGAAGGGTTCTACTCAAGCGGATCAAGGCCAGTTGTCTGCCCAGGTCTATGTTTGACGCTTTACAAAATCGTTTCCAGAAAGTTTTCAAGTCCTTGCGCGTGCAGGGAGTTCTGAGCGAGGACGTGGTTGACGAAAACTTGCGCGAGGTGCGGCTAGCCCTCCTCGATGCCGATGTCAGCTTGAATGTCGTCAAAGCCCTGCTCGACCGAGTGCGCGTCAAAGCCCTGGGCGAAGAGATTCGCACCAGCCTGTCGCCGGGCCAGGAAGTGATTCGGATCGTTCGCGATGAGTTGATTGAGATCCTGGGTCGCGAGGCCTCGCTTCTCACGTTTTCGAAGGAATACCCGACGGTCTTCCTCATCGTGGGGCTTCAAGGTTCCGGCAAAACGACCACGGCAGGCAAACTGGCGCTATGGCTTTCCGGTCGGAAGCGGCGGCCGATGCTGGTCTCTACGGACGTTTACCGTCCCGCGGCTCGCGAACAGTTGGCGGTGATTGCCAAGGCTATCCAGTTGCCTTGCTTCGCCGGCCAAGGGCTCAACTCGCCTATCGATTTGGCGCTGGCGGCTCGCAAAGACGCCGCGGACCGCGGACACGATGTGCTGATTGTTGATACCGCCGGGCGCCTGCACATTGATGAAGAGATGATGCAGGAAGTGAGCGATCTGCGCACGCGCCTTCGCCCCAGCGAGGTGCTGCTGGTGGCCGACGCCATGGTTGGTCAGGACGCCGTGCGCAGCGCCCAGGAGTTCCACGAGCGGCTGGGAACCTCGGGTGTGATCCTGACCAAACTTGACGGCGACGCGCGCGGCGGCGCGGCCCTGTCGATCCATCATGTAACAGGCCAGCCGATCAAGTTTATCGGAGTGGGTGAGAAATATGACGCGCTGGAGGTGTTCTACCCGGACCGGATAGTTTCCCGTATACTAGGCATGGGCGACATCCTGTCGCTTATCGAAAAGGCCGAAGAGAAGATCGATAAGCAGAAGGCCCTGGAGGTTCACCGCAAACTCCAGACCGATACCTTCACTCTGGAGGATTTTCGCGATCAGCTTCACCAGGTGCGGAGCTTGGGGCCCATGGACCAGATGCTCGGTATGCTCCCCAAGATAGGCATTTTTAAGGACGCCGCGAAAGCCAACGTTGACGAGAAGGAACTGATCCACATCGAGGCTATCATCGACTCCATGACTCCGCAGGAACGGCGCAACCACGAGATCATTAACGGGCGGCGCCGCAAGCGGATTGCGAAAGGCAGCGGTACGAGCGTCCAGGAAGTGAATCAGCTCTTGAAACAGTACTTCCAAATGCGCAAAATGATGAAATCCTTCAGCCAGAACTTTCTGGGGCGGCAACTCAGTAGGCTGAAGATGCCCGTGGGGGAAGGTGGGGTGAAAGTTTAAAGAGAGCAGTTTTGGTGGCTGTCATTGAAATACTGCGGGGCTTCTCAGCCTGCAGAACTTGGATTTCAAGGGGGACGATTGTTAAGGATACGTTTGGCTCGGACGGGAGCCAAGAAAAAGGTCAGTTATAGAATTGTGGTCATCGCTGGTGAGAAAGCGCGTGACGGGCGCTTCCTGGAAATATTAGGTCACTACAACCCGCGCCGGCATCCTCCAACGGTGGTCTTTGATAGAGAACGTGCGCATTACTGGATAAGCCGGGGCGCCCAGCCTTCCGAGACGATTCAGAGCTTACTCAAGAAGGCGCCAGAAGTCCCGACATCGAGTTGACGGCACTCGGTGGGCCACCGGTTCAGGCCGGTGCGACTTGCACTCATTTGTTCTGACACAGGCTTTCTAATGGGGTATACAAGCAGGAGTCGCGTGCGAGGGAGGGCCACATGAAGGAACTGATCGAAGCAATCGCAAAGGCGCTGGTGGACAACCCGGACCAGGTGTCAGTGCGGGCCATCGAGGGCGAGCAGGTGACGGTGTTGGAGCTTCGCGTACACCCTTCCGACCTGGGAAAGGTGATCGGCAAGCAGGGCCGAACCGCGCGCTCCATCCGCACGATTCTCAACGCCGCGGGGATGAAGCTGAAGAAGCGATTCACTCTGGAAATTCTCGAGTAGGAGGTCCGTGCCCGATCGCTTCCTTGCCGTCGCGCGCGTGGTTCGTCCCCAAGGACGCCGGGGGGAAGTTCTGGCCGAACCGCTGACGGACTTCTCTGCGCGCTTCAAAGAACTCCGCGAGGTATTCCTGGAGAACCCTGGAACGGCTCCTCAACCCATTAAGGTCGAGAACGTTTGGCCCCATAAGGGCCGGGTGGTGATCAAGTTTTCCGGAGTCGACTCCATCTCGGACGCTTCGAGTCTGAAGGGGCGGCACCTGCTGATTTTGGCGGAAGACAGAATGCCGCTTCCTCCAGGTCATTACTACCTCTGGGAGCTTGAAGGTTGCCGGGTAGTCACGGAACGCAGTGGAGCACAAGTGGAAGTGGGCACGGTTACGGGCATCGAGCCCACGGGCGGTGTGGATGTCCTGCAAGTGGCGACGCCACACGGAGAGGTCCTGATTCCCCTGGCGCAGGCCATCTGTACGAAGATCGACACGCAGGCCAGGATCATCCTGATTGACCCGCCCGAAGATCTGCTGGATGTTAATGAATGACTTTTGACGTTATCACCATCTTCCCGGAGTTCTTCAATAGCGTGTTGGAGTATGGCGTGCTGAAGCGCGCCCTTTCCGGCGGGCAAGCCGGCATTCACCTGCATGACTTGCGGGAATTCACCGACGACCGCCACCGGAGCGTGGACGACCGGCCGTTTGGCGGCGGGCCCGGGATGGTCTTCAAACCCGAGCCCCTCTTCAAGGCCGTGGCCGCGCTGCAATCCGAGTCGCCAGATCGGCGCCTTCCGGTCATCCTGCTTTCGCCGCAGGGAAGGCTTTTTAACCAGGCCTTGGCGCAGGAGTTGTCGCGGGAGGAGCGCGTGGCGCTGATCTGTGGCCGGTACGAGGGTGTGGATGAACGCATCGCGGAGCATGTGGCCACGCAAGAGATCTCCATCGGGGACTTCGTGCTCAGTGGGGGGGAACTTCCCGCGGCGTTAGTCATGGAATCCGTGATACGCCTCTTGCCGGGTGTTCTCGGGAATGAGGAATCCGCCTGCCAGGAATCCTTCACCGCTCCGCACGCAAGTTCCTTCGAATTCCGTCACGGCCTGCTCGATTTTCCGCAGTACACCAGGCCGGCAGAGTATCAGGGTTGGACGGTCCCGGAAGTCCTGCTTTCGGGAAATCACGAAGAGATTCGCCGTTGGCGCCGCCAGCGCGCGCTCGAGAAAACATGGCGCCGGCGGCCCGATTTATTGGCCGGTTTCCCGCTGAGCGACGAAGAGCGTCGCTGGCTGGAGGCGCTCCGGGCAGAGGAGTGCGAACCGGTCGTTATTCCAAGTTCGGGAGAATAGGAATTATGAATGCGCTCGAAAAAGTTGAACAATCACAGCTAAAGAAAGATTTGCCTCAGTTCCAGCCTGGTGACACGGTGCGTGTGCACGTCATCATCAAAGAAGGAGATAAGGAACGGATCCAGGTTTTCGAAGGCACGGTCATCGGCCTGCGGCGGGCCGCCAATCATTCCACGTTTACGGTACGCAAGATTTCCTTCGGCCAGGGCGTCGAGCGAATCTTCCCTTTGCATTCACCTACCATCAGTAAGATCGAAGTGGTCCGTTCCGGCAGGGTGCGCCGCGCCAAGCTCTATTACCTTCGCAAGCTGCGCGGCAAGGCGGCGCGTTTGCGTGAAGTCCGCACGGAACAGGAAGCCTGAGAATAACCGTCCGCTTGCTGCGGCGTAGGGGCGGCCCTTGTGGCCGCCCGCGGGCGACCACAAGGGCCGCCCCTACTGATTTATTGACAGCGCACCCCCTCAACGGTTATGGTTCACACCATGCCGCCCTCACCAAGCTCCAGTGAGTTCAGGTGTTCTTGGAAACTGGAGAAACAGGTCTTCCAAGCGGGATGCCGCCTCGTAGCAGGCTGTGACGAGGCGGGACGCGGCGCACTGCTCGGTCCGCTTTATGCTGCCGCCGTCATCCTCGATCCCGCCCGGCCCATCCTGGGTGTTGATGACTCCAAGAAACTCACTCCTTCCCGGCGCGATTCGCTCTCGCGGGAAATCACCGAGAAGGCCATAGCCTTCAAGGTCGTCTCCGTTTCCGCAGCCGAGGTTGATGCGATCAACATCTACGAGGCATCAAGGCAAGGAATGATCCGCGCCTTGTTGGCGCTTGATCCGGCTCCGGAGTTCATTCTTACGGACGCCATGCCTCTGGAAGGCCGCAACAAAGGCACCGGGTTCCCGATTCCCTATCGCGCGGTGGTCCATGGCGACGCGCTCTCGGTCTCTATTGCCGCCGCCTCCATCCTGGCCAAAGTAGCCCGCGACGCGCACCTTCAGGAACTCGATCGCTTGTACCCAAGGTACGGCTTGGCGAGAAATATGGGCTACGGAACGCAGGAACACCTCGGAGCTTTAGCCACGTACGGTCCGTGTCCCGAGCACCGGAAGAGCTATCAGCCTGTAATGGATTACCTGCTTCCGCTTTTCCCGTTTTCGGGCGCGCCGTCGCAAGGGTTGGAAACAAAATCCTCTGAACCTGGGAATGAATCAAGAGCCCCTGTCATCCTGAGCGGAGCGAAGGATCTCAGCAGTTTGAAGGGGGCGCGTGATCCGGAACAAACAACTACGGAGATTCTTCGCCCGCAAAGAGCGGCGGGCTCAGAATGAAAGTGATCTCCCATGTCATCATTACTCATCAAAGGCGGTAACGTAAGCTCGCCCGAGGACCAGTTGGACGGCGAGTTCGATGTTTTGCTTGAGGATGGGGTGATTCGCCAGGTCGCACCCCACATAAGCCTGGTGGCGGACGAGGTCCTCGAGGCCGCAGGCCAAGTCGTCTCACCGGGATTCGTGGATCTCCACGTCCACTTGCGCGAGCCAGGCGGTGAGGTCTCCGAGACACTGGAGACAGGGTTGGCGGCCGCCGTTGCCGGAGGCTTTACCGCCGTTTGCCCCATGCCCAACACCAAGCCGGTCACCGACCGCCCGGAACTTGTGCGTGCCACAATCGAGAAATCCAAGCGTATCGGGCTGGCCCGCGTACTTCCGGTCGCCGCAGTTACCATGGGAAGTCAAGGGGAATCGCTAACCGACTTTCGCGCCCTGGTGGAGGCCGGCGCGGTGGGCTTCTCCGATGATGGACGGCCGGTGAAGACCGCCGGTTTATTGAAGCGCGCCTTGAAAGTGCTGAAGGAGCTTAATGCCCCCCTGATGGACCACTGCGAAGACCCCAGCTTGAGCGCCTCCGGAGTGATCAACGAAGGCTCAGTCTCGGCCCAACTGAACGTCCGAGGCATTCCGACCACCGCGGAGGACGTTTGTGTGGCGCGCGACCTGATCGTGGCCGAGGCTCTGGGCGCACACCTGCACGTCTGTCACGTATCCAGCGCCCGCTCCGTCGATCTGGTGCGCCTCGCCAAACGCCGAGGCATCCGCGTCACCTGTGAGGCTACGCCGCACCATTTCACGCTCACCGACCAAGCCGTCCTTGAGCATGGCACCAACGCCAAGGTCAATCCGCCGTTGCGCAGCGAGCCTGATGTCGAAGCTGTCGTGGAAGGGCTTCGGGATGGAACGATTGACGCCATAGCCACCGACCACGCTCCCCACGCTCCCGAACTCAAGGCCAGGCCCCTCGCAAGCGATTCTCCCTTCGGCCTCATCGGGCTCGAGACGGCGCTGGGCCTGGCGCTTACGCGACTGGTGCACACGGGGAAGATCTCGATGTGGCATCTCATCTCTTTGATGAGCGCCAACCCGGCCCGCATCGTGAACCAGCCGTGTGGACGACTTGGCGTGGGCCTGCCGGCCGACATTACGATCTTCGATCCTGGCCTCGAGTGGACCTACCGCGCTGCCACAGGCCGCTCTAAAAGCCGGAATTCGCCTTTTGATGGGTGGACGTTGAAGGGCGCTGTTATCGCCACCGTAGTTGGCGGAAGGGTCGTCTACCGCCGCTCGTAGCTGCGCTGCTCGAAGCTGGCAACTGCGATGTGGCGCGGGCGTCTCGCCCGCGGTCGCGGGAGCGTCCCGCTCCCGCGCACGGGCAGGATGCCCGTGCCACGGCGGGCGGGACGCGCGTCCTACGACTTTCAAAGAAGTGCGAGATTCCGTGCCGCCTGTTAGATTTCCCTGCGGCCTTCGATCGCTTTGAGCATGGTGATCTCGTCGGCGAACTCGAGTTCGGAACCTACCGGAATCCCCATTCCTATTCGAGTTACTTTCACCCCGAGAGGCTTGAGTAGTTTGGAGAGGTAAACGGCGGTAGCTTCACCTTCCACCGTGGGGCTGGTGGCAATGATGAGCTCCTTGACCTTGCCGGATTTCAGCCGCTCGACCAGATTCTTGAGCTTCAACTGCTCGGGACCAATGCCCTGCAAAGGCGAGAGCACGCCATGCAGGACGTGATACTGCCCACGGAATTCCCGCGTTTTCTCAACAGAAACGACGTTGTACGGCGTCTCGACTACACAGATCACTTCCGGGTCGCGGCGAGGATCGGAGCAGTATTCACACGGGTCGGCTTCCGTGAGGTTATTGCACACGCTGCAGAGCTTGATCTTGTCTTTGACGTCGAGAATGGCCCCCGCCAGACGCTCGGCCTCGTCACGCCCCACGCGTTCCAGGTGGAATGCAATCCGCTGCGCTGACTTCTGCCCGATGCCGGGGAGCCGTTTCAGCTCATCGATCAAACAAGCCAGCGGCTCGGCGTAATCCTTCATAGTGGCGGAAAAAGGAAAATGGAAATTGGAAACTGGAAAATGGAAACTGGAAAATGGATCGCACAGGGGAAACCACCGGCAGGTGAGACCTCAAGACAAGCACCGGACGGATCTACCATTTTCCATTTTCCAATTTCTAGTTTCTGCTTTCTGCTACATTAGTCCGGGGATGTTAAGCCCACCCGCCAAGCTTCCCATCTGGCTGGCGAGCTGTTCGTCCACCTTTCGGGTTGCGTCATTCACGGCAACCAGGACGAGGTCCTGCAACATTTCCAGGTCACGGGATGCAAAGATTTCCTGTTCGATATGAACTTCGCTGAGTTGCTTCTGTCCGTTCATTCTGACGGTCACCATCCCGCCACCCGCTGACCCCTGTACCTCCAGTTCGTCCAACTGCTTCTGAAGCTGTTCCTGAAACTGCTGAACTTGCTTCAGCATTTGTTGCATCTGTTGCAGGTTTTTCATCGCTCACTCCTGGCTGAGGTCTTGGACACTCTCCAAAGCGCCGTCAAATCTCTTCCTGAAGGCCTCAACCCCAGGGTCGCGGTCAGCACGCTCGCGCGCGCTCAGCCTGGGCGCCTGAGACTCTGCTCGAAGCTCTTCAAGTGTAACATAAATCCTGACGGGCTGGCCGAGCACCTGGGCGCACACTGCCCGCAACGCCTCCTGTTGCTCGCGGGCCTTCAAAAGGTCGGCATACAAGGAGTCCTTCTGCCTAAAAGTAAAATGGACTTCACCGTCCTCGATGCGGAAGGCGGCCAAATGATCCAGACAACCGCTCAGGAAGCGTTTCGATTGGTCGAAAAGCGTCGACTTGATGGAGGAGAGCCGGGCATCCTCCGCGGAGCCCCCTGCGTCCGGGGCGGCAACTCTTGGGGTGGGCCGCGTTTCCACGCTCACCGGCGGGCGGCCTTCGGGGGCAACCCTTTCTTGAGGAGGTGTAGTTGCGGGAGCGTCAGCCGGTTGGGTGCGAACCGGGCCGGCGACCTCTTCAGCTACGGGATCGGCACGCACGATGACCCGCGGGGTACCACGGGACGGCTCGGAGGCGGACGGGTTCCTCGGCGGTGCCGCTCCCAGCGTCTTGTCCGCCGGAACGGCCTGCCCAAGCTGCGAAAGCAACCCCTCGAGTGAGGCCAGGCGCTGGGCATGCACCAACTTCATCAGTCCCAGCTCAAGGTGAAAGCGCGGCTGGAGCGCGTAGCGCATCTCACTCTCGGCGCGCAGCAAGAGGTTGAAAAAGCGAGCCAGGTCCTCTTCGCTGAAGAGCTGGGATAATTGCGCCAAACGCGCCCGCTCTGCGCTCGCCACCTGCATCAGCGAGCTATCGGGGCCACAACTCTTGGCCACCATCAAGTTGCGCACCGTGCGGGTAAGTTCGGCGCAGAAGTGTCCCAGTTCATAACCTTCGGTCGCCAGTTGCCCGACGAGTTCGAGAACCCGCCGTGCGTCCCGTCCGCTAACGGCTTCCAGCACATCACCCAGCAACTGGGCGGGAACCACGCCCAGCACCTGGCGGACGTGTTTCTCCTCGAGCTCGTTCCCACAGGAGGCGATGACCTGATCGAGCAGCGAAAGGCCGTCGCGCATGCTCCCTTCGGCAGCCTGCGTGACGGCGCTGAGGGCGCCCTCGTCGGCCTTGATCTGTTCCTGTTCGCAGACTGCTTTCAAGCGTGCGAAGATCTCTTCATAGTCGAGCAGCCGGAACGAGAAGTGCTGGCACCGCGACTGGATGGTGGAAGGAAGTTTGTGGGGTTCGGTGGTGGCCAGAATGAACAAGGAACGAGGAGGCGGCTCCTCGAGAGTTTTCAGCAGCGCATTGAACGCCTCCGTGGTCAGCATGTGCGCTTCATCGATGATAAAAATCTTGTAGCGGTCGCGCGCCGGAAGGTAGCGCACGGTTTCGCGCAATTCCCGGATTTCATCGATTCCACGATTCGACGCGGCATCGATTTCCATGACGTCAATGGAATTGCCCGCCGCGATTTCCTGGCAGGAGGGACACACCCCGCAGGGCTTCACCGTGGGACCTTGAAGGCAATTGAGGGCTTTGGCCAAAACCCGGGCGGTGGTGGTTTTGCCCACTCCGCGCGCGCCGGAAAAGATATACCCGTGCGCCACGCGCTCGCTGAGGATGGCATTTTTCAGCGTGTCGGTGATCAGACCTTGCCCCACCACGTCTTCAAAGACCTGGGGCCGGTACTTGCGGGCTATAACCTGGTAGGACATAAAAAAGCAGAAACTAGAAATTAGAAATCAGAAAATCGGTTTTCTAGTTTCTGCTTTCTACTTTCTAGTTTCCAAATGGGTCAGACTTCGGGTTGATCTGCGGCACACGGAGAGGCTCGTTACCGTTGCTTCCTTCCGGACCTGGCGGGGTTCGCGAACATCCGTCGCACAGAGCCCGAAGTCTGACAAGTTCGACGCTTCTTCCCCTGCGAAGTTCATCGAACTATGGCATGTTAGCATGCGCCGGGGCGGGCCGTCGATCAATTTGCATGGTTGGCAGTGGTCCAGTTTGAAATCGATACCTACGTGTGGTATACGATTCCATCAATCTTAACCTTTGAGCACCAGAAGCAATGAAGAATATCCTTGTCCGGAATGAGCGTTGCAAGATTCAAACGGCGCCAGTCGTGCAGACCCACACGGCAGAGCAAACTCATCAAGGCGTTGGATTCGTGTTCTCTGTGCGGCCACAGTTTTGCGACACGAATTGCAAAGTCGCGATCGGGTTGCGTATTCTCCAGCACAGCCACCGCCTTCACACCTCTCACTCCTGATTCCCGACTCCTGACTCCTGACTCCTGACTCCTTGTTGGCTCTTCAACTCTTCGAGCTCCTTCTGTAAACGCGCCTGCCGCCGGGAAAGACTCCAAGCGTAAATAAAGAAGAGCACCCACAGCGCCGAGAATGCCACGAACAAATATGTGTTGAGCACGTTAGTCCTCAGAAAAGCGCGTCGCCAGAGTTCTTCGCAGAGCGCTCACTTCCCGCCGCGCTTTCGCCACCCGGAAGCGTTGCGCCAGAAGGTAACTGAACAAGCAATGAAAGGCACCCACGCAAACCATGAAAGTCAATAACATACGGGGATCGAGCCCGGAACCCTCTCCGCCCGCAATCACCGGTTGAGGGTGCTGGGTGCGCCACCAGCGGATGGCCATATAATCGATCGGGACATCCACAAATCCGATAATGCCCACCACCGCGGCAAGGGTAGCTGCGCGCCCAGGGCTCGATACGTAACTGCGCAGCATCAGGTACGATACAAAGAGCAGCCAGAGAACGAAGGTCAGCGTCAACCGAGCGTCCCAAGTCCACCAAATGCCCCATACCGGCTTTGCCCATAACGGCCCCGTGAAGAGGAGGCTCGAACAGAAAATGAATCCGACTTCTCCGGCCGCGTGCGCCAGCTCGTCGGCGAGCGGGGAACGTTTCCAGAGGTAGATCACGCTGCTGAGGAAAACGATAGTGTAGGCCGTCCCGGCCACCCAAGCCAACGGCGCATGGATGTAAAAGATCCGTTGCACCTCGCCCATGGTAAGCTCCTGCGGCGCATAAAGAAAAATCATCCAGAACGCCAGGAGCATCCAGGCTAGAGTTGCGAAAAAGTGCACTGAATGGAGACTTTTAGCCATTGTCCGTGGTCCGTAGTCCGTCGCCCGTTGTCACTTAGCTTTCGTGCGTTGTCGGGCGCCCCTTGGACCTCGAATCTCGCGCTTCTTTACTCCTTAGCGCCGGAGCAACGGACAACTGACAACGGACCACGGGCCTACTCTTCAAGGACGTACTCAAACAGCAGATAGGACAGCACGACGAAAATCACTGCGATGCCCGCCGCGAGCTTAACCCAACTCATGTAACTTGAGGGCGGGTCGCCCTTGAGCGCCCCCGTGGAAGCTTCGATTCCAGCGATAAAAATCGGGAGGGCGACAGGAAACTGCAACACCGGCAACATGACTTCGCGCATGTGGAGGTTGGCGGCGATGGCCCCGAACGTCGTGCCCACCGCCACGTAGCCCACCGTACACAAAAAGGTGATCAACGCAAACCACTTGAGCGAGGGCACAAAAGAAAAATTATACCAAAGGCTCGCGGCGAAAACGATGACGCTTTCCGCGATGCTCAGAAAGATCAAGTTTGCCAGCATCTTGCCCAGATAAACCAAACCGGGATCCACCGGAGCAAGCACCATCCCTTCCAGGCAGGCGTTTTCACGTTCCAGCGCGAACGACCGATTGAAGCAGAGCACGCCCGCGAAAGCAAACGCCACCCACAAGAGTCCGGGAAGCTGGCGCAAAGATTCTTCACGCCCCGGCTCGAAGGCAAAGTTAAATAGGAAGACGACCAGGATGCCGAAGACGCACACAGACGCCAGCGTCTCCCGATTGCGCCACTCCAACCGGAGGTCCTTAACGAGAACAGCCGAGATGATTTTAAGGCTGTGCACGGGCGTTGGTTTCAGGAGTCGGTAGATTGGCAGGGCGAATTGATCGGAAGGTGAGGAACCCCTCACCCGTCACGCTCCGGCTGATAAAAGCGCCGGCGCGTGACACCCTCTCCCCATGGGAGAGGGCTAGTTCTTGACCTTCTGCCGTCTGGGCTCTAGGCTTCTGTGCTCTGCCTTCTGATTTCTGCTCTCCGATTTCTAATTTCAAATTTCAGATTTCAGACTTCCGCCTTCTGCCTTCAGACTCCTGACTCCTGCCCTCCAAGGGTCCATCATACCGAATCCTTCCGGCCTCCAAGGTCACGAGTCTGCGCGCCAGGGCCGCTCCGCGCGCGAAATCGTGAGTGGAGAATACCACTGTTCGTCCCTCGCCCGGAAGCTGCCGCATCAGGGTCTCCAAGGTGGCCACGGTAGCGGCGTCGAGCCCCGTAAAAGGCTCGTCCAACAACAAGAACGTCGGCTCATGCAAGAGGGCCCGAGCCAGCGCGACGCGCTGCTGCAGGCCGCGGGAGAGTTTCCGCACGGGTGTGTGGACCCGGTCTCCCAGAGTGAAAAGCTCCAGCGCGGCTGCGATTTTCTTTTCAGGTTCCGGCAAGGAGAACAAGGTGCCGAAGAATTCCAAGTTCTCGCGCACCGTCAAATCGCCGTAGAGGAAAGTCGAGTGAGATACGAATCCGATGGCTGCCTTTGCCGCCGCCGCGTGCTGGCGGATGTCTCTCCCCTCGAAGACAACCTCGCCCTCGCTCGGCCGCGCAAGGGTCGCAAGGAGGCGGAGGAGGGTGGTCTTGCCGGCGCCATTAGGACCGTAGAGCAGAATTGACTCGCCCGGCCCTACGCGCAGTTGCGCTCCCACCAGCGCCGCGAGGTCGCCATAATACTTGGAGACGTTTCGAAGTTCGAGGCCGGCCCTAACGGGAGGAGGTGTGTCGAGTGGCATAAGATTCGAGCAGCAAGGGCGAGGCTTTCTTCAGCGTCGCGGTCAATCGCGCCTTCAGGTCCAGCCGCTCTTTCCAATACTGTTTTTCAGGTACCTTGCCTTGAGCAAAGAGTTCATCGAGATCAGCCAGAGAATTAAACAACCCATCTGCCGTAGCCGCGAGTTCTTTTTGCACTGAACTCGTTCTCTGTGCTTCCCTGAATCGTGGCCATTCCTTGGCCAGGCGAATGCCGAGCGCCCAAAGCAACAGCAACAACAAGCAGGCCAGCAGGGGAACACCCACTCGGGTGATGGGGTTAGGGAGGATCTGGACTTGCGCTTGCGCCTGCCCCGACTCCGTTCCTGCGCCCCCCGCCGTGTTATCGGCTCGTGCTTCACCGCTCAGGCGAGCCTCGAGCTCCGTTCCCTGCTTCAAGCCCGAGGCCACATACCGTTGGCTGCCCGTTTCGGCGTCACTTCCGGCGGGTGTGAAGAGTGTCGAATCCACCGTGAGGCCGGGAGGTGAAACCAGGAGCTCAGCGTTGGTGATGGGATAAGGATATGAGTCGCCCAACTCCAGACGGTTCGAACTGTAATCCACATCGTACGCAACCATGACCACGGTCGCGCCGGGCTTAAGCGGATACTGAAGAGAATAATCGCCACGGCCTTTCCCGGCGCTCACGGGCTGCGGCAATGGCATGTTCATCAGCCCTGCCACGGCCGCATTGGGCTCGATGATACCCGGCGATAAATGAAACTGGAATGTCCCGGCCGGGTTGACATAGCTGCGTGGAGGGTCGCTCGCATTCCTGACTGCAAACATCTCCTGCACGTGGGCCTTGCTGCCCTGGGCATGGACCACCAGGCGCGCCGATTGAATGCGCAGCGCTGGCGCAGAGGCGGTGGAATCGTACAGGGTAATGATGATGTTGGCGGTTCCCTCCGGATCAAATTGCGCCGGGGCGTTATAGTCCACTCCCTGATAAGACGCTTGCACCAAATAGAAGGACGCCGGGTCGATGTTGGCCGAGGGAAAAACAAAGCGCCCGCTCGCATCCGTCGTAACCGACGCCACGCGCTGCATACCGCCTCGCGGAAGCAGCAACTGCACGGTCTGGTTCGCGGCCGGCTGGCCGTTCGTGCCATTGGCGATCACGCCTTGAATCCTCCCCTGCGCCGACAAAACTTCTGGGAGGCAGACAAGGAACAGAACGGAGATTAGAGAGAGCGAACCACTGCGCATGTTGCACAAGCCCTTTAACGTGATACTTAGAGTATTCTGAATCCTCCGGAAAAATACAAGTTTTTTGTGTCCTGGCCAATTAGCTAACGCGGACGGCTTAGAAGTCTGTGTGAAAACCTCATTTAGGGTGTCATCCCGAGCCAAGCGAGGAGTCTCGCTCTGAGTGCTTTCAAGGCAGTCGCTCATGCCTGTCGGCTGACAGGCAACCGGAAACCATGAAAATGGGCCGACAGTGGACGGATGTGGCGCGGGCGTCTCGCCCGCGGTCGCGGGAGCGTCCCGCTCCCGCGCGCGGGCAGGATGCCCGCGCGACAGCGGGCGGGACGCCCGCGCCACGATTTTCAAAGCAGTGCGAGATTCCTCGTCGCCTGCGCTCCTCGGAATGACAGCCTAATCAGGTTCTCACCCAGACTCTTATGACCCTGCGGGATGCTTTCGTTGCCGTTGAAAGAGGAACACGAATGGGATAATGAGCAGAAACAGGAAGCCCATCAGGCGGAAGACGCTCAAGAAGCTCAGCAACGCTGCTTGCTGTTGCACCGCCCCGTAGAGCATCGCCTGGGCGCGATGACTTGCGGTGACCGGGTCGGCGCCGCCTTGCACGAACAACCTTTGCGCTTGCTCCAGCGCTTGCCGAGTGGCAGGGCTGACGTCCGTCACATGCGCAGCGAGCAGCGATTGATTGAACTGAGAGCGTCGGGCAATCCAGGTCGTGACAAAGGAAACGCCCACGCTCGAGCCGATGTTGCGCATGACGCTGTAGAGGCTCGTGGCATATCCCGTTTCGTGCTTGGGGATCTGATCCATGGCGAGAACGGTCAGAGGAACAAAAATGAAGGCCAGCCCGGCGCCTTGGTTGAGCAGGTGCACGAGGATGTCCCAGGTGCCGGAATCCAGGTCCATGTGCGAGTAGCCGAAGAAAGCGATACCTGCCACCGTGAAACCGAACACCAGCATCCAACGCCCGTCCCAGCCTCGACCCAGAAGGTATCCCACCAGCGGCATGAAGCAGGCTGTGGCAATACCACGCGGGCTGGTCCAAAGCCCGGCGGTCGCGCTCGTCCAGCCGAGCAGCGTTTGCATAAACAAAGGCAACGTCACCAGACTGCCGTAGAGCACGAACCCGAGCAGCGTGGCCAACCCGATACCTGCCCCAAAGCTGCGAAACTTCAAGAGCCGGAAATGCACGATGGGCTGCTCAGTGGTCAGTTCGCGGATCACGAACGCAGCCAGGAAACCGGCGGCCAATACCGCCAACGAAATGATGAAGCGGCTTCCAAACCAGTCCTCCTCCTGGCCTTTGTCCAGCATGATTTGCAGCGCTCCCATGCCCACCGCCAACATCCCAAACCCCCAAACGTCGGCGCGCAACTTACCGCGCCGCAGATAGGGCGGATCGGTAACAAACAGGCCGATCATGATCAAGCTGGCGATGCCAATGGGCAGGTTGATATAGAAAACCCAGCGCCACGAATAGGTGTCCGTAATCCATCCGCCCAGCGTGGGGCCAAGGATGGGCGCGGCGATAATGCCCATGCTCCAAAACGCCATGGCCTTGCCCCGCTCCGCGCCAGGGAATTCCTCCAGCAGCACGGCCTGGGAAAGCGGCTGCAGCCCGCCGCCGGTGGTGCCTTGAAGTACGCGGAAGAGAATCAGCGCCGGCAGATTCGGAGCGATCCCGCATAAGAGGCTCGACACGGTGAACCCTGCCACCACACATAGCAGCAATCGCCTGCGCCCGAAGTAGTTCGCCAGCCAGCCGGTCAGCGGGAGAACGATGGCGTTGGCCACCAGGTAAGATGTGAGTACCCAGGTGGATTCATCGACCGTAGCCGAAAGGCTGCCCGCAATGTGCGGCAGGCTGACGTTCACCACCGAAGTGTCCAGCACCTCCATCACCGCGCTGGACATCACCGCCACCGCTACCAACCAACGACCCGCCGAAGACTGGGTGACCGCTTCACCGCTCATATAAGGGAAAAGATTTTAACACTTGCGGAATGTCATTCCACACGCCTTGTGAAGGAAAACTGAACTAGCGTTATCCACGCATTAAGGTGGACTTTCTGTCTCTTGACAAATGCAGGGTGATAGGCTAGAGTTTTGCGGTGGGGTTGGTCAGGAAATCATGGCCTGCGGTGAACGCGATGCGGTACGGCTGTCAAATTGTCAGTCCACACTGTCCCTCGGAGCGACTCTGCCTTCCGGCGTGCGCCGAACCACGCGTCATTCCCGCGAAGGCGGGAATCCACATCGAATTCACTCCTCCCGCCTTGCGAAATGCCCCGTGGACGGACTGGATTCCGGCTTTCGCGGGAATGACGGAGATTTAGTCATGACGGACATTTCAAAATTGACGGAACAAAGCGAGAATGTCTATGAAAACAAACAGTCGAGGAGTTGAGGAGTCGAGGAGTTAAAGAGTTGTGAAGCCAGATCAAGAGGACAGGCGAGGAGACGCCTACGGGTTGTCACTCTTCGACTCTCAACTCTCAACTCTCAACTCTCGACTTTCGACTGCTTGACTTGAATTCGCCGGAACAAAGCGAGAATGTCTATGAAAACAAAGGACCGCGCCTAGAACAGGGCACGAGCCGCGGCCCGAAATGGACAATATGTCCCTCTAGCCCCTCGTCAGCCGCCGGTAGTCTGCCGGATCGTCCACATCAATGACTACCCCCTCGTCCTCGACCTCGACATACCGGGTAGTCGGTCGATATCGCCGCACCACCGAATCCGCGCCCGCGTCGCTAGTCAACCCCAATAGCTCGTCGAAGAGTCGCTGTCCGATCAGCACCGGATGTCCCCGGCGGCCGTGATAGGTGGGGATCACGACGGCAGCATCGCTCTCACGAAAAGCCGACACGATCCCTCTCACAGTTCCTGCGGAGACCGCAGGATGATCCACCAGACATAGCAGGACGGCTTCCAGATCGTCCGCAGCCAGCGCTCGCAATCCCGCCTGCAACGACGATGTCTGGCCGGACCGGTAGTCGGGATTGATGATTACTTCAATAGCCTCACTCTTGACCCGCGGTTGGATCTCCTCGGCCCGGTGCCCGAGCACGACGGCGATGCGCTCGATCCCGCCCTCGCGAAGCGTCTCCACGATCCATTCGAGGAATGTGCGGCCGCGGTAGGCAAGAGTGGCCTTGGGGGTTCCCATGCGGGAGGACTCGCCTGCGGCGAGGATCAGTCCGGCGATCATGTGGTTTCGACGGCCTTGGGTTTGTACGCGAGCGAGGGGTAGGGGGACGGGGCTTGGCGCCTTACCGCAATCAGTTCCGCCACGATCGAGACCGCGATCTCTTCCGGAGTCAGCGCCCCGAGACCAAGGCCGATGGGAGAATAGACGCGCGCCAGTTTCTCCGCGGGCACACCTTCGCTTTCCAGCACTTTCGAGATTTCGATAAGCTTCCGCTTGCTGCCAATCATACCGATGTAGCGCGCCGGCGTCGTAACCGCCCAGCGCAGGCAATCCAGGTCGCCCTTGTGCCCGCGTGTGGCCACCACGAGGTAAGACAGTTCGTTGACTTTGAGCCTCTGGAAAGTGTCTGCCCAAGGTCCGGCGTGAGTTTCGACGGCTTCCGGGAAGCGGTCCGGGTTGGCAAACGCCGCCCGGTCGTCAGAGACAATCACATCGAATCCTGCGAGGCCGGCAATCTTCGCTACAGCAAGTGAAACATGTCCGCCGCCAAAGAGGTACAGTGTAGGAGTGGCCAGGATCGGCTCGACGAAGATATCGAGCGACCCGCCGCAGACCAGCCCGTTGTCGTATTCGGGCTGTGTGTTCAGGTTGAAGTGCAAGCGGCGCGGTTTCTCTTCGCGCATGACCTCCTGCGCCACGGACCACACTTCCGCCTCGACGCAGCCGCCGCCCACCGTGCCTACGATCGAACCGTCGTCGCGGATCAGAATCTTGGCGCTTTCATAGCTTGGAATGGAGCCCTGCACCTGGATGATGGTCGCCAGCGCCGCCTTGCGCCCTTCCCTTCTGAGCCTCGCAATCTCCGCGAAAATATCCATACGTCCTCTTCAGCTAGGGTAATCGCCCGCTGCGGACTGTGTCAACGAGGGCGTCTACATCTTCAACCTTTTGAAGATCGTTTCCGGGATTGACCGCACAATCAGCATGATGGGGCGCCAAAACCATGGCAAGTAAACCACGCTCTTCCCCTTGACGATGGCTCTGAAAATGCCTTGCGCTACGCTCTCCGGCGAGGCCAACAGAAACAGCCCCGGACGCCCGTAGGTCATGCGCGTGTCCACAAACCCCGGCTTCACCGTAATCACCTTGACGCCCGCCGGGAATAACCGGTTCCGCAACCCCTGAAGGTAGACGCTCAGGCCCGCCTTCGCGGCCCCATAAAGATAGTTGCTTTGGCGGCCACGGTCGCCGGCTACCGAAGAGATGGCGCAGATAAAACCCGTCCTCCTGAGCTCGAAGTGATTGGCGAGAATATTGAGGGCCGAAACGCAACCTGTGAAATTCGTCTCGAGAATAAGGCGCGCTTCATCCCAATCGACTTGAGCCTTGGCTTGCTCGCCCAAGTAACCGATGCAAACCACGGCGCCCGCCAAAGTGCTGCCTGATTCCGCGAGAAACGATTGCAAGCTTGCGGCGTGGGCTTGTGTGTCGAGCGCATCGAAAGCCAGGACGTTGGCGCGAACTGAATGGCGGAGGCTGAGATCGGAAGCGAGCGCGCTCAATTCGCCTCGATCGCGGCCCCCTAGAACGAGGTCGAACTTTTGGGCCGCAAACTCCTTAGCCAAGGCGGAGGCAATACCCGAAGTGGCGCCCAGAATCAGTACGGTTGACAAGCCTCTAACTCCTCTCTCCCACTGCGGGCGTCCGGCCTGCCGTCGCGGGAGTGTTTACGGCCCGCACGCGTGCGCGGCCAGGATGGCCGCGCCACGGCGGGCGGGACGCCTGCACCACGTCATTTCTCGATAATGCCGACCCTCCGCGCCTGGGATGAAGAGAGCAGGCCCTGCGGGTCGAGCCGGTTTTTGATGGCTCGAAATTGTTCCAGCTTCGGGTACATCGCCTTGAACGTTGGCGCGGTCATCAACGCATCCTTCGCCAGGTAAATCCTGCCGCCATAGTCCAGAACCAGCCCATCCAATTCGTGCAGCAGAGGAATCAGCCCGCTCGCGACGGGAAGATCCAGCGCCAACGTGTAGCCTTCAATCGGAAACGAGAGCAGGCCGGGGTTTGATTTCCCGAAACGCTTCAGCACGGCCAGGAAGGATGCGCGGCGCGATTGCGCCAGCCTGCTCAGGACGTTCTTGAGCCCTTCAAGTCCTCCAACCAAAGGCAAGGCTGACTGATATTGAACAAAGCCCCTGCGTCCGTACAGGCGATTCCAATGATGGATCGCGTCGAGGGGGTAAAAGAAACTCTCCAGGTCGACGAGTTGGCGGACCGCATTCCGATGCAGGGTGTAATAGAGAGAGTTGAAGGCGCGCACCGTAAGACTGTTCAAGGCCAGCGAGGGAAAATCGAAGGGCAGCGTCCAGCGGCGGCGCGGCGGGTCGGCGAGGGGATCCCGAATGCTCGCCGGCAGCTCCTTTACAGGCGCGTGATTGCCTCGCATCAAGACGGCCCTTCCCATGTGCCGGCCGGTCGCCAGGCAGTCAATCCAGGCTACCGAGTATTGGTAACGGATGTCGGATTCCGTCATCATTCGCAGCGCGTCCTCGAGGTTTGCCGCTTGCTGGTAATCCACCTGCATCCACGCTGACGCGACGGGTCGCAGCTTCATCCGGGCGCTCAGAATCACACCTGTCAGTCCCATGCCCCCCAGGGTCGCCCAAAAGATTTCGCTGTTGTAATTCGCCGAGCAAGAGAGGATGCCGCCCTCGGGTGTCAATAACTTGAAATCCAAAACGAAATTCCCGAAGGTGCCATCTTGATGGTGGTTCTTGCCGTGAACGTCGGCGGCGATCGCCCCGCCGACGGTCACGAATTTGGTCCCCGGCGTCACCGGCAAGAAAAACCCACGGGGCAGAAAATAGCGAAGGATTTCAGCCAGGCTTACGCCCGCTTCGCACTCCAGCACACCGCTCTGCGCGTCGAAAGCGAGAAACCTGTTGAGCCGCGAGTGACAGATGACTCCGCCTTGCGCGTTGAGTGGCGCGTCGCCGTAGCTGCGTCCCATGCCGTACGATATCAAGGAGGGCTGGGAACTGGACTCCAGCACGGCCGCCAGTTGGCGCCGGCTGTCGGGGCGATAGACATTACACGTCTCGACCGGAAAACGCCCCCACCCGGAGAGTGGCTGAGTTATGAAGTCGTGCGACATTGTCGATTATCGATTGCCGATTGCCGATGGTCGATTGCCGATTGTAGAGCCGACTGCCGAGCAAAGAAGTGCAGCGCGATCTTCCTGCGATCTGTGCTCCAATCGACAATCAGCAATCGACCATCGACAATCGAAAATCTCCGTTCCTTCTAAAGGTAAATGATGAAAATGACGCTGGCCGCCCAGAACAGCACGACCGAAAGCAGGACCGAGTCCGTCAAGAACAACCGCGTCGGGTTTCCTCCCTCTTCATTCTGGTGCACGAGATAGAGGTAACGGAAAATTCCAAAAAGCACAAAAGGAATGGTCAGGTCGAGCCGCTTGCCGGGAAATTTAATCTGTACGTCGCTCGAAAGCGTATAAAGCGCGTAGGACATTACCGTGGAAGCGGTGACAATCCCGATCAACTGGTCCAGAAAGTAAGGCGAGTATTTCGACAGGATCGGGCGATGGTTGCCCGCCTCTTTTCCCAAGACTACCAGTTCATGCCGGCGCTTGCTCAGCGCGAGAAACAAGGCCAGCAACGTGGCGCACACGATCAGCCAGGGAGAAATCTCGACGTGGATAATTACTCCGCCGCTCACCACCCGCAAGACGAAGCCGGCGCTGATAACGAAGACGTCGAGGAGAACCACACGCTTCAGCACCCATGAATAGAGCACGTTGATGACGGCGTAGGCCGCGATGATGGCGAAGAAAGTGTGGTCGAGCGCCCACGCGCCACCCAGGGAAACCAACCCCAGCGTTAGTGCAGCGATAGCTGCAGTTCCCACTCCGAGCCGGCCGGAAGCCAGAGGCCGCAGCCGCTTCAGAGGGTGTTTCCGATCCTCCGGCGCATCCAGGATGTCGTTGAGAAGATAGATTGCGCTGGACATCAGGCAGAACAGGGCCGCGCCCGCCGCGACGCGCGCGTTGCGATGCCAGTCGATGATGCTGCGGGAGAATATCAACGCCGCGAAGACGAAGCCGTTCTTCACCCACTGCTGAGGACGGAGGCTCTCCAGCAGCCCGCCCCAAGCGAAAGTCGAGGCGTGAGTTGCGGCCTGCGGATCTGTGGGAGGTGGCAGCGGCTCCATTCCTGTCTCCGTGAATCCTCGCGATGCCATGTCGCGCCTGCGCCATGACGCGTTTGCCGCGATTAGACTAGCTTATCAACGGGGAATTTTCAAATTGTTCGTCTTGTAGGCAGTGTCTCAGTTTGAAGTAGAGGCGGCTTTACGCCGCCATTTGGCGAGGTAAACTCGCCGCTACGAATTCAAAACTGAGACACTACAGTTCTTGTAGGGTAGCGCCACCCCTAGGCCCGCTGCACGCCTGGGACCATCGGAGGACTGGCGTCTCTCCCCGCTACTCAGGCCGCGAGTGGCCGATGAGTGAGTCGGCCCACTTCAGAAAGTACTTCATGTTGGGCGCGTCGGTGTGTCCGCCGTCGTGCTGGCGCCAGGCAAGCTGCCCATCCAGCAGCCCGCCATTCACCGGCGGCATCTTGGCAGTGTGGTAATCCTCGGAGACGCCCAACCCCTTCGCGCCAAGCAAGCTGAAGATCGGGCTTGCCGCTACTGTCGCCATGAAGCTTCCTTGGTGGTCGAGCCACTTCGCGTCGCCTTTCTCCGGCACTCCGTAGCTGATGAAAGTCAGGCGAGGCGCGCATAAGGCGATGAGTTCGTGGGAGTCGACAGGCAAGTCCCCGGCATTCTTGCTCCCGAACTTAGCGTCCGACGCGCCGTACTTCATGAAGTTGCCGGCCATCCAGTAATACTCGCCGCCGGTCAGACTCTCCACCGCCTCTCCGAAATTTCGACGCAAAAGAGTGGAGCCGCCTTTGCCGGAAGAACCTACCAGGACCATGGCAAAGCGTTGATCGAAAGCCATGGTGACCAGCGCCGCCTTTCCAAAACGCGAGACGCCTTCGATACCGACGTGCTTGGCATCCACCGCCGGGTCCGTCTCGAGATAGTCGAGCGCGCGTCTCGCGCCCCAAGCCCAGGCACGCAACGCACCCCAGTCGTCCGGCTTGCGAGGCTGGCCGCGGTTGACGAGCCCGATAATGCCCCTGGTGATTCCAGCTCCATCATCGGCTTGAATGCTGGCGGGGTCGATGGTCGCATAGCCCCAACCGTCCGCGATGAGTTGCCAGGTCGGGGGCGGGCTGCCGTCAGCGTTGAACTGCGGCATCTGAAATGGCGGCGGAGTTTCCAGTTCATAAGCGGGATGTTGTTCGAAAACCTCGCGCAGGGAAGTGTCCTGCTGGATCAGCAGTGCTTTCAGCGCCGCGTTGATTCGCTCCAGCTCCTGCGGCGACGGCTGGTTGGGCGCGGGGAAGCCGCTGCGGCCGAACATCATCAAGACCGGCACCGGCCCCTTCGCATTCGCGGGCGTCACCAGGGTCATGCGGAAATTCACCTCAATGAGCGGGCAGGTGGAATTATCCACGTGGCCGATCACCTCTTTGGCGATAACGGGATTGAACCCTATCCTCTCCTGGTCGACGGCCTTCACTGACCACGTAACCTTCGGAGCGTTCGCCGGCACGCGGCCGTAAACCTCGCGCTCGAAATCCTCCACGATCTCGGGACGCCGCTCACGCCACCAGATGTCCGGCGTCGTCACCTTTTCGCCATTCTTCAGCGTCAATGGATCGGGCAGGTTCGGAAATGGGCTGGCCTTCGGCTCGTCGTAGTTGGCGTGATTCGGCGCTTTCTCGTTGCCGCTGGGCCCCGGGCGGAGGGCCTTGATGCCAAGCTGCTCCTGCATATTCTGATGATCCTGCTCGGCAGTGAAAGTCACGGGCTGACAGGCGGACTGCGGCAAGGCGGGTCGGGGCTGGCTGAACAGGAGGCTGCACAATGCGGTGCCCATCCAAACCAAAACTCGCAAGGCCCGGAGCGTCGGATTTACGAATCTCATCGAATCCTCCGAATCGTAAGAACTGCACTAGGGCTTAGCTCAATCAACCAACAAGCGGACTTATTTGTCGGAAGCGGAAGGGCGGGGCTTCAGCCCCGCCGCTAATCTCGCGAGGTAATTACGGGGCTTTAGCCCCTGAAGCGGCGTGGCTTCAGGGCCTAAAGGCCCTTCCGACCCTGCAACCATAGACGGCGGGGCTAAAGCCCCGCCCTTCCGAGGACCACTTGAAACTGCACTCATTAAACCAAGCACTAGGGCGCGAAGTCCGCGAGGGGAATCGCGTTCGCCATGGCGCGATACCCCGCGGGCGAAAGATGAATATGATCACCGGAATCGTACGCCGGCATAATCATCTCCGGTCGGTGCGGGTCGCGAACCGCCTTGTCAAAATCAATTACCGCGTCGAAATGGCCGGGCGCGCGAATCCATTGATTCACGGCATTTCGATCGGCTTCACACACCGGTCCCGGCTTGTAGTAGGCGGACCCGGTGAAGGGCGTGAGCGTTCCGCCGTAAACGCGAATACCATGAGCGTGAGCACGCGCTACGATCTGCTCGTACGCCGCAAAAATGCTGTGCACGAGATGGTCGTGCGCTGCTTGCGCCGTGTCGCCCTCGAGGCCGAAGGCGCCGATGTCATTGATGCCTTCCAGAACGATCAGGTAGCGAACTCCAGGCTGAGCCAGCACGTCGCGATCGAAGCGCGCCAGAGCGTTAGGCCCCAGGCCGTCGAGGAGCAGGCGATTCCCGCCGATGCCTTGGTTGAGGACGGCGAGGCATCGCGTGGGCAGCGCGGTGCGCAATCGGCTCGCCAGATCGTCAGGCCAGCGGTCGTTGCCGTTGGTGGTCGAGCCGCGCCCGTCGGTGATCGAATCGCCCAGCGTCACGATGGCTGCGGCGCCGAAGGGCGCGCTGACTTCCACTCCGGAGATGTTGAACCAATGCTCGAAGCTGATTGCGCCCGGCAAGGCCGCGTCTGCCACACGGTCGCCGTGCACAAGATAAGAGGTCGCTCGCGATCCCGGATGGCTGGTCTGGACAGCCGGGGGTTGATCGACGTGGAATGTGATGGCGAGATCGGACGGCGCCTCGACCGCGAAGGCGATGGGATCAGAAACATAATCGGCGCCGGCGGGAATGGTGACGCTTGGGTGGCCGGAAAACGTCAGCGCCCGGTCGGTCGAGGCGTCGATGCGTGCCGAGGCAGCCGGGGCGGGCCGCGCGACGTGCACTGACGTAAACTCGAGGGGCGCCGTCCCGAAGGCGTTCGAGATTTGTACTCGCAGCACCCCTCCGCCGATCGAAAGATGCACCACCTGGCGCAGCGTGGCGTCGTGCAGATCGCCGGGCGCAAGCGAGTTGTTGGCCTCCGGCACTTGCTGAGCGGCTGCCCATGATCCCACCCAGTTCGGCGCTGCTGGGGGAGCCTGCGCCAGAATTGCCTGAGCGTAGGATGCCAGGCCAAGAAAAATCGTCAATACGCTTCGTGGCCACATGCCGGAGTGGTTCCTCGCGGCGAAGCAACATCGAAGCGCATCGCCGCGCAGGGCCGCTTGCCCACCGCAGTATACACAAACCGGCGGCCGGTTAGGGGGCATACTTCAATCGGGCCGCGACAACTCGGCCAGCAGAGCCTCGCGCCTCTTCCAGGCGATGCCGCTGACGAGATTGAGCACGTGGCGATAGGCCACCCAAGTGATGCCCGAGAGCCCAACAAAGCCAATCCCGCACCAGGCAATGTTTCCCACCCAGCGCGAGAGGAAGTACAAGGCCGTTGCCAGGCCGGCCACGACCACTTGAACTCCCATGCTGACCAGCACCGAAAAGCCCGAGGCTTGTTGCCGCCGCATCTGGCCGGGCTTCAGCTTGCGGGGAAAATAGAGCGAGACCAGGTTCCCGGCCGTCAGGTTCATGAGGAAAGCCCAAAGCGCCCCTGCCAGGGTCAGTCCCACGACTACCGGCGGGGTAGGCCCGCCAACGAACTGGACTAATACGAAAACGATGATGACCTCGGCAGCAAGTACCATCGAGTGGAGCAGATTCTTCGCCACCATCACGTCACGGAAACGAAGGGGCGCCGCAAACAGCATAGGTAACCCGGGCCCGTCATAAGCCAGACTGTTGTAAGCAAGGCCCACCACCGTGAGCAAGACATAGGCGACGCCCATGGGGAAGTAAGTCGAGCTACCCAGCATGATGCCCGTTATCTTGGGGTGCGGACTGCCCCGGCGGCCCGCGCTCAGCGCGAGGATGATCAGCGCCGGCGTCAGCAGCGTGAGATACGCCATGGTGTTGCGGAGGAGATAGCGCAAGTCTTTCTCAAACAGCGCGGCCACTGTGGGGGACACGCCCGTCAGGTTCCACCCCGCGCGCACCGGGGCGCGAGCTTCGGCAGACGGGCGGCGCGTCTCGCTCAAGTTTTCCCCCCGGTACTCAGCCCGCAAGCGAATGGCAAGCAGCCACCCGACCACGCCACAGTAAGCCAGGAGACCTGCGAACTCGGCTCCAGCTTTGCCGGCAGTGCCGGCACGCCCAAACGTGATCGTCGCCGCCGCCATGCCGGGAGGAAGGACGCGGACACCCGAGGCGAGGCGGGTCACCCACGGCAACGCCCGATGCCCATATCGATTAGCAAGTGGACTTATGAACTGGCCGCTGATCGCCAGGAGGATGCCCGCCGCGCCCAGAATTTCCCGCGTGCGTCGTTGCGCCATCCAACGGCTTAGCCAGGCGTAAATAGCCCTGTTGAGCAGCAGGTTGAGCAGTGCGAGCGCCGCGAAAGCCGGGATCGCCCAACTCAGTGCCCTTAACGACGCGACGCTGATGCCGAGGAGCATCGCGGCAAGCCAGTAGAGACAAGCTGCGGCCACGGGGTCAAAGACTCCGTGCGCGAAAGCCAGAAGCACAAACGTGGAGTACCGGAGGGGGAAACGCAGCAGCGAAACCGGATCGGCTTCCGCGCCAAACCCCGAGATGACAAGCGGGAACAGCAGCCAAACCAGAAACACCAGCCAGAGCTCGCCCGAAAGCAACGGGGGCTTGCCATACCGGATCGCATACCAACTGCCGAGGCCCAGGAGAACGCCGAGCCCCACAATCCCAAGGCCGATGCCGGCGCCCATGATGATGTGTACAGCCAGGTTCAACTTGCCGGTTGCGGTCCGCAGGCCGTTGACGAACAGGCGCCAGCGCAGCCAGCCTACCAGGAAGAGCTGCGTGGATTTGCCCGGCGCCGAGATCACTCCAGCCACGATAGCTCCGGCACGGCGGCGCGCTCGCCGCCCACAATTTTGAGAAAAACCTGTTCCAGGCTGAGCTTCTGCCCATCATCTTGCCCGGCCGCCACGCCGGAGCGCAGATCGTCAATGGACCCTTGGGCCACCAGTTCGCCGCGATCGATGATGGCCACGTGGCTGCACAGCCGCTCGACGATTTCCAGCACGTGCGAGGTGAGGAAGATCGTGGCGCCGCGCGCGATCATGCGGTTCAGCATGGCCTTAAGAGTGCCGGCGGCAATGGCGTCCACACCCTCGAAGGGTTCGTCCAGAAACAGCACCTTGGGCCCGTGGATGACCGCCGCAGCCATGGCAAGTTTCTTCTTCATGCCATGCGAGTAGTCCACGATCAGCGACTTGGTGCGATCGGCGAGGCCTGTGAAGTCGAGAAGTTCCTGCGCGCGCTCGGCCGCGGTGACGCGATCGAGGCCATACATGCGTCCGGCGAAGGTGAGGTATTCCGGCCCGGTCAGGCGGTCGAAGAGGGCAAGGCCTTCCGGCACCACGCCGATCTGGCTCTTCACGCCGATAGGATCGTTGGTGAGATCGAGGCCGAGAATCCGGATTTGCCCCGCCGTGGGCTCCAGCATGCCGGTGAGCATCTTGATGGTGGTGGATTTCCCCGCGCCGTTGGGGCCCAGGAATCCGAAGAACTGACCCGCTTCCACTCGCAGGTTGACGTTGCGCACCGCTTCCAGTTCTCCGAAGCGGCGGCAGAGTCCGTTGGTCTCTACTGCGAGGTCGGTCATGGCAGGACGCCGCCGCTAGAGTAGCATATCCGGCGGTTAAGAAGAGCGCAAAATTCGGGAGAAAGCGCAGGCCAATAGAGCCACGGTCTGCGCCAGCCCGAGTGAAAGCAAGGCTTACTGGTGCGGCACGACCAGCAGCGTAATCGACTGCGCCGGAAAAGTTGTGCTGAGGGTGCTCGTCGTTCCGCCTGCGCTGGGCGGCGTCACCGTCAAAGCGGGTTGCGCTACGATTCCGGCCAGGTTGGCGTTGCTATAGAGGAAGACCTTCGCCGGGCCGTTCGGCGTCAGGTGATCCAGGGAAAGACTTGCGGTGAGATCGCCGTAAGTCTTGTTCAGCACCACCACAGTCACCATGCCGTCTGCGGTGCGCAGCGCGCCATAGACGGAGAGCCGGCCCTGGTCTGCGCTGCTCGAGGCGAGCGACACGTCACCGAACTTCGAGTCTGCCCCGTCGTAGTTGCGGTAAATCTCGTAGGCCATCAAGCCGGGGACCTGCGTGGGGTCCGGCGGACCCCAGAGAGTCGCCAGGTCGAGGCCGTATTTTCCGAAGATGCCAAGGATGTCAGCCTGCGCCACTGCGCCGTTGATGTGCTCTTGCCCGCCCCAGTTGTACTCGCTGATCGCCGTCTTGGTGCCGGGGTAGTCGTTGACCACCCACGTCTGCATCATCGGGATTGCTTGCGGGGCTTGGAGCGGCGTCGAGCAGCTTGAAGTGTAGTTCGAATCCGTGGTGTAGTTCGGCTGAGGGAAATTGGGATCGGTGTAGGTGGGATCCCACAAGGCGCGCGTCGAGTCGAGCCGGGCCTCCTGCTCGCCGGTGTCTCCGGCGGGGCTGAGGCCGACGCCGGAGCCGTTATACACGGCGGCAAAATAGGTGTGCAGGTCCAGGTAGTCCAGGAGGCGGACGCCGTGGCTCGCTTCGTAGGCCGCGAACTGCTGGAGGTAATACTCGATGAACGGCGTGCCGCCGTGCGCCTTGCGATCTACCGGATTGCTCCAGGGCTCGTAACATGGGCCGGTACTCCATCCATCCTCGACATCCTCTTTCGAGTAGAAATAATCCCACCAGAAGTCCATCACCGGGCCGCTGACTGCGGCCGTCGGATCGGCCGTCTTGATGGCCAGGGCCGTGGCGATACCGTTGTTGGTGGCCTCGTCGTAAGTGAACGGGAGTGGGTGTACGTCACGGTGCACTGCGTCCCACCAACTGGGTTCGTTGTCCAGGTCGTAGATCGCCACGCCTCCATTCGCCGCGGTGCCAAAGGTGCCGACCAGGGCAGTCACCCAACTACCCGCCCACGCGGGACCCTCCGCGACGCTGGTGTCAGTGGCAGCGTTGCCCGTGATGTCGCAGCCGTTCGAATTCGTGCAGCCACTCACTCCCTCCGGATACACACCGTTGCCACAACCGCGAGAGGTGTCCACACTCTGCTGGTTCGGGTACGTCGAAGTCGGGAAACTGCAGGAGGTCCCATCCTTCGCCACCCAGCCGAGCACCGGCACGGTGCCCAGGGAGATCGCGCCGATGGCCTGGTTACTGGTGACAAAATCGTTGAATTCGCCCGTGGGACCTACACCGGAGTTGGTTTGATTCTCAAAGTACCAGTCGCTGGCGGAGTTGCTTACGCCCAGTTTGTAGTTGTACCGGGAAGTGCTGTCCCCGCCCCAGCGTATGACGGTTGGGTTGGCTGGCCCGTCCACGGAATTCAGCAAGGCATACCCATTCATTCCGTAGATTAACGGGTTAATGGGGTGGGTTTGGTTGCCCAGATCGACTGTCAAGGCCGGCCCCGCGGCGGCGGCTGGCGGCGCCAGCGCCACGCTCACGTTGCCGCTCTTGGTCATATCCTGAGCGCTGGTGGCCACTATGGTCACCGTGGCGGGCGCCGGGTAGGGAGTCTCATAGAGTCCGCTGCTGCTGATGGACCCGATGCTGCCCGTCCAACCGGCAGGCCCGGTCACGGACCAACTCACGGCAGTGCTGAAGCTGCCCGTGCCGCTCACTGCGGCGCTGAATTGCAGGGTAGTGCCGATGGTTGCCGTGGCAGGATTCGGCGTCACGACCACCGAGGTGATGGCCGAGGCAGTATAGTTGGCCGTGACGGTGGTATTGGCGCTCATCGTCACCGTACACGTCACGGTGCTGGCGCTCGCGCATCCGCTCCAGGAGGAAAACGGATTTTCGCCCGACGTCGCCGTGGAAGGCGCCGTCAGGGTCACGGAGGTCCCGGAGTCATAAGTCAGTGTGAAGCTGGTCGTGCCGCTCCCGACATTATTGGCGTCACTCGGAGAAGCGGTGATCGCTACGCCCTGGGAAGGGTTGGTCGAGTTCACCGTAAGCACATAGGTGGCCGGTGGCGTCGTTCCGCCACCCCCTCCGCCGCCACCGCAAGCCGAAATCAGAACCATCAGCCCGGCCGCTGCGGACAATGCCGGCTTCCAACCTTTGCCGCTCATTTCAGGCCTCCATCCGCCAAAGTGCAGACGCGGCGCAGGCAAGCTGAACTCCAGGACAAATTGACGCTTCGCAGCGTCGCGTCTGCGGCCATCATCTTGCTTTTCGCCGCGCTTCAAGTCAACCGGAATTTCGGTGGTGGTGTCCTTTGAGAAATGACTGGAAACGGAAATGCTCTGCGCCCATCTGACATCCCCGCTCAAAAGCATACCATTATGGCATGACTGCCTATCGAGTAACTGTAGCTGAACTTGCTGACCTCAGTGAAGTGAGTATTATCTGCTCTGCTGGTTGTGAAACGAGAATGTGTCTTTCAATCACCAAAGGCATATTGCCTGATCGTTGTCCCTCCTGTGGAAGAGTCTTTGATGAACACCTGAAAACAGCCTTTGGGTCGCCCGGTCGCTTCTTCCGAGAGGACCAAGCTAGCGATTCAAAGATCGAGTTTTCGATTCGGGAGAGAATGGCACAATGACTGCGGTGGGTTTGATCTGAGTCCCACACCGGCTTGACTTTGATTCCCACAATGAGGGAATGATTAACGGAGGCAATATGGAGGACACGCATCTAACACGTCAGATTCAGTTCGACTTTGCTCACGAAATTTTGACACTCGCGAAACTTCCTGGCCAGACTGCTTACATCGAATCTACCGTTCTGAAGGCCGAATGTGGCGATAAGATTTGCTCCATTGAGTATTCGGAAGGCTTCGATCTGTGTCCCGCTTTACCGGGTTGTTGAAGCCCAGGATCCGCATCGGCCGCAGGGCTAACGATCTGCCCCAGCCTCCAACCGAGTTTAAGACTCTTCCTCAAAAAGTCCTTGACAAACTATGCTCAACGTGATAGGCTATCGTGGGGTTGCAGGGTCTTTCTGTCATGGCTGTACAGGCATCGCCAATCGCTGCTTTCCTTACCCGCCCGGCAAAGTGTTGCTTCAGCGCTCGTTCGACCGCCAAAAAAACATCAAAAATAAACGAACAAAGCCAGTATGTTGCTGAAAACAAAGGATGGCACTTTTCGTAACGTGCAAAACGAACCCAAAACGAAGCCAACTTTGAGCGCCCAATGCGCTGATTCATCACCAAAATCAGCCTTTCTGGAGGTCTCGCCCAACTGTGTCATTCCGAACCTGAGCACAGCGAAGGGGAGGAATCTCGCTGTGGTTCGCCTCTCCCCGAAACACCCAGGCAGAGCCAGATTCCTCTCCCGCGACTGCGGGATCGAAATGAGACCGCGGAGAAAAACAAAAAATCGTGGGAACGAACTTAAGAAGTTACTGAAAACAAAGGACATCACTTTTTGTAACGTTCAAAACGAACTCAACTTTAAGCGCCCGATGCTCCAATTCATACCGAAAAGCAGCCGTTTCAGGACGGTTCGTGAGTCCCCCTGTACTGCTTTTCCCCGATTTCTTCGCGGGGCGCGCAGATTTCGTGGCACGGGCGTCCCGCCCGTGCGCACGGCCGGGATGGCCGTGCCACTTGGGATGCGGCTCCGCCGCGATGTGCTACCTGGTCACGCAGACCGAACCAGCGGCGCGCGATTGCATTCAGCAGAGTTCCGGCGTATGGTGTCGGTTGGACCAGTCGAAAAGACACATTCGATTGGATGTGGAACTGATGAAAAGACTTATTCTCTTTCTTGCTGTCGCATCTGTTAGTTGTGCGGTTTGGGGCGCTGAGAACCCGGAACTGGCGCGCTGGGGGCGCGAAGCCCGGAAGGTCACCATTATCCGGGACGATTGGGGGATCGCGCACGTCTACGGCAAGACAGACGCGGACGCGGTCTTCGGCATGGAATACGCTCAGGCCGAAGACGACTTCAATCGCGTCGAGACGAACTACCTGAACGGCCTGGGCTGGCTGGCGGAGGCGGAAGGTGAATCCAAAGTCTACCAGGACCTGCGAATGAAGCTGTTCACCGATCCGGAGACGCTGAAGAAGGAATATGCGGCAAGTCCGGCTTGGCTGAAGACGCTGATGAACGCCTTCGCCGACGGTTTGAACTACTACCTTTACAGGCACCCCGAGGTGAAACCGAGAGTCATTAAGAGTTTCGAGCCGTGGATGGCGCTGAGCTTTACGGAAGGAAGCATCGGATGGGACATCGAACGGGTAAGCCTTATTCAACTTGCTGCGTTTTATGGCAAGCAGCAAGCGAGCCTCGCACCGCCCACAGCTTACAGCCAGACGGAAATGGCAGCCGCGGACGCGACAGCCGAACCAGGTGGCTCGAACGGCGTGGCCATCGCGCCTTCGAACACAGCCCAGGGCCACGCTCTGCTGCTGATCAACCCGCATACGTCTTTCTATTTCCGGTCCGAGCTCCAGATGGTGAGCGAGGAAGGACTGGATGCATACGGCGCCGTCACTTGGGGACAATTCTTCGTGTATCAAGGCTTCAACCCGCATGTCGGCTGGATGCACACCTCGAGCGGCGTCAGCGCCCTCAGCGAGTACCTCGAGACCGTCGAGAAAAAGGCTGACAGCTACTCCTACAAGTACGGAGACAAGGAGCTTCCGGTCACAACCGGGCAAATCAGTGTGCCGTACATGACCGAGCACGGGATGGCCGAAAAGAAATTCACCGTTTATCGCACCCAGCACGGTCCGGTGATTGGCGAGCAGGACGGGAAATGGGTGGCCGTGCGGCTGATGCAGGAGCCGGTGAAAGCGCTGATCCAGTCTTACACGCGAACCAAGGCTACGGACTACAAATCGTTCCGGCAAACGATGGAACTTCACACGAATTCGTCGAACAACACGATTTATGCCGATGCCGATGGCGACATCGCCTACTTCCACGGGAACTTCATTCCCCGGCGCGACACCCGATTTGATTGGACGAAGCCGGTGGAGGGCAGCGACCCGGCGACCGACTGGCACGGGCTTTTATCAGTTGACGAGACGCCGCACCTGCTGAATCCAAAGAGCGGGTGGGTTTACAACACGAACGACGCGCCGTGGTCTGCGGCCGGGCCCGGCAGCCTGAAGAAGGAAGATTTTCCGGTCTATGTCGAAACCGGCGGGGAATCGGCGCGCGGCCTTCACGCCGTGAAGGTTCTCGAAGGCAAAAAGGACTTCACCCTCGATTCGCTGATTGGCGCGGCTTTCGACAGCTATCTGCCGTGGTTTGAGAAGGCCATGCCCGCGCTCATCAAAGCCTGGGACCAGGACCAAGACTCGGACCTGCTGAAAGCGAAGCTCGCGGAACAGATCAAGCTTCTGCGTTCCTGGGATTACCGCTGGGGAGTGGATTCGGTTCCCACTTCGCTCGCGGTGTTCTGGGGTGAGGATATCTCTCGGCGGGTGGCTGGCGAAGCGCGGCGCGCCGGCATGCCCGTCTACGACTACGTTGGAAGCAAGTCAACTCCCGAGCAGCTCCTGAAATCGCTCGAGGCGGCCTCCAGTAAGCTGACAGCAGACTTCGGAACTTGGAGAACGCCTTGGGGGCAGATCAACCGCTTCCAGCGCCTCACCGACGAGATCCTGCCGCGCTTCGACGATTCGAAGCCCAGCATTCCCGTCGAGTTCACTTCGGCCCTCTGGGGATCGCTCGCAGCCTTTGGGGCGCGCCGCTACCCGGGCACGAAGAAGTGGTACGGCAGCGGCGGGAACAGTTTCGTCGCGGTGGTTGAATTCGGCAAGACCGTGCGCGCCAAGGCCGTGACGGCGGGCGGCGAGAGCGGCAATCCGTCGTCGCCTCATTTCAACGACGAGGCAAAGCGGTACGCCACGGGCGATTTGAGGGAAGTCTATTTCTACCGCTCACAGCTCCGTGGGCACACTGAGCGAGCCTATCATCCCGGAGAATAGTCCGGAGCCGAATGAATGAGCGAACTTATTTGTCGGAAGCGGAAGGGCGGGGCTGAAGCCCCGCCCTTCCGATCTTCTCCAGTTGTGGTGAGAATCGAGGGCTAAGTTCTTTCCGCTGCAAATCTAGTCCAGCGCCGCAGGAGGCCACAGCTCATGAACATCTTCAGCCCACATCCCCGATGGCATCACGTGTGGCGGATGACGTCAGCCGCCGCCCTATGCGCCCTGGCACTGGTTGGCATCAACAACCCGGCCCTGCTCTGCGGCCAGGCTTCGCGCACCACGCTGTCTCTGGCCGGACTCAAGGCCCCGGTTCACGTCTATCGCGACACGCTGGGCATCCCGCACATCTATGCGAGTTCAAGTCAGGACGCCTACTTCGCGCTGGGATATCTGCACGCCACCGATCGCCTGTTCGAGATGGAGATGTTCCGGCGCCGCGCTTCCGGCACGCTGGCGGAAGTCTTCGGCAAAGCATCGCTGAACGACGACATCTTCGTCCGCCAGATCGGCATCCGGCGCAGCACTGAAGCCGCGTGGAAGAGTCCTCGGCTCGACGGCCGCATCCGCCGAGAACTCGAAGCCTACTGCGCCGGCGTGAACGCCCGTCTGGCGGAACTGCAAGAACCGGGCGCGCCAAAGCCCGCGATCTTTCAGCAACTCGGCTTCACCCCCGCGCCCTGGACTCCTGTGGACGCGCTGGTGTTCTCCAAATACATGGGCTGGGACCAGTCCGGCACCGACACCGACGTGTGGATGGGCATGCTGGTCGAGAAGTTGGGCCTCGAAACGGTGAACGAACTCTTCCCCCTCGAGCGCCCCTACGAGGTTCCCACCGTCCCCGGATGGGGAGCGGTGAACAAGCCGTTGGGTGGCGCGGGCGTCTCGCCCGCGGTCGCGGGAGCGTCCCGCTCCCGCATGAGCTGGTACGGGCAGAGCCTGCCCCGAGCGCAGCGAGGGGATGCCCTTGCGACAGCGGGCGGGACGCCCGCACCACACTTTCCCTCCGGATTTGACCAAGCAGCCCTCGAGCTGCACCGGCGCTTTGTCAGTGGGCGGTTCGGCAGCCCGTTCGCCTTCGGCAGCAACAACTGGGTGATCGACGGAACCAAGTCCGCCACCGGCAAGCCGATTCTTGCCAACGACCCGCATCTTGGCTTCTCGCTTCCCTCCATCTGGTACACCGCGCACCTGGTGGCGCCGGGCCTCAACATTACCGGAGTCACCTTCGCGGGCTTCCCCTATACGGTCATTGGCCACAACGACCGCATTGCCTGGGGCCTGACCAACATGCAAGCCGACGCGGTCGATTACTTCATCGAAAAGACGGACCCGCAGCATCCCCACCAGTATTTCTATAAAGGCGAGTGGCGCACAATGAAGCGGATTCACGAAGACGTCCCGGTGCGCGGCGAGAAGTTGACCCCGCTGGAGATCGAGTCGACGATCCACGGGCCGCTGGTGACGACCCACGGCGCGACGCTGGCGCTCGACTGGACCGGCCTTGGGCCCACGTTTGAGGTCATCGCCTTCCAGCGGCTCAACACCGCGCGCGGCCTTGCCGATTACCGGGCGGCGCTCAAGGACCTTGTCGTGCCTGCGCTCAACGTGATCTATGCCGACGTAGACGGCAACATCGCCATCGCTCCGCACGGCGCGCTGCCCATCCGCAAGCGCGGCCTGGGCCGCTGGCCCGTGGATGGCTCGACCGGCGAATATGATTGGGCCGGAATGATTCCCGACGATCAGCTTCCCTTTGCGCTTAACCCCACGCAGCACTTCCTCGCTTCCGCCAACGGCCGACCCGCCCCCGTCGGCTATCCTTATCACCTCGGCTGGATGTGGGACCCCAGCTACCGTACGCGCCGCATCCACGAATTGCTCAGCACGCATGACCACATCACCGTCGAGGATATGGAGGCGTTTCAAATGGACGCGCACGATGTGGCTGCGGAGAGGTTTGTGCCCGTCCTGCTCGCCACCTTTGATCTCCATCCTTTCGGTGACGACCAGGTACGCCGCGCCATCGACGAACTGCGCCGCTGGAACTTCGAGGCCACACCCGAGAGCGTCGCCGAGCGCATCTGGGCGGTCTGGTTCGAACGCTTCCGCCAGGACGTGTGGAAGCCTCACTTTGATGCCGCGGGTGTGGAACATTGGGAGGGCGGTTGGGGCTTCGCAGATACCAACCAGCGCCAGCCTGAACTCGAAGTGCTCGAGTTTCTCACTCGTGCCAATCCGGAATCAAAGTGGTTCGGCGGAGGACTGCCGGCTTCGGATTCCGGCGCCGGCGCTGCTCAGACGCGCGACGCCGTTATCGCGCGCAGCTTCGTCGAGGCCATTGCCCAGATTGTGAAGGAGCGGGGCGTTGACATCAGCCGATGGCAGTGGGGCGCAACCAACGTGCTGCGCCTGCACTCGATGACTCAGAATCCCGCGCTCGACCGCGGCGGCATGCCCGTGCGAGGCGACGATCTGACCCTCAACCCCGGTGCCAACGGCGGCGAAGTCACCGGCGGCGCATCCTGGCGCATGGTGGTGGATTTCAGCGACCTCGGGCACAGCTTCGGCATGTACCCGGGCGGCCAGAGCGAAGATTCCGCCAGTCCGCAGTACGACGACCAAGTGAAACCCTGGGCGGAGGGCCGCTACCTGCCGCTCTATTTTTACTCTTCGCCGCAAGCGTTCCCGACAGGACAGGTGGAGTCGGTGCTCGAACTGGAACCGAAGTAAGAAATCCGCCCGCAGCGGCACGGCAATAGGAGGCAATGAACATGGTGTTGGGACGAGAGAAAAGCAGGGGCTCCGCGGGGAGCATACCGGTCGAGAAGGCGGCAGAAATTCCCGTCGGTTTCGTGGGTCTGGGGCTGATGGGAAACAGCATTTGGGGAGAACCCGCGCACGTCCTGCGCTTCATGGATCTCACCGGCGTGCCCGCCTACGGGCGAGTGAGGAAAGATCTGCTGCCGGAATTGTGTAACTCGACCGAGGTTCCGCCGCGCGACAACTCGAGAGGGCCAGTTTGGCCAATTTCAGGACGGACGTTCTTGAGTCCTGGACCGGCGAAGTACCCTGTCATTCGCCACAATACCGTCCGGCTTTGAAATCAACAACATTGGAGCGGTGACGAGAATTCCATCTGCTATAACTCTGCCATCAGGGTCGGCCGGTTCTCGACAACCGTTCTTCCGGCAACAACACGTCGCCCAACACCTTCACCTCGTTTCTGGCCCATTACGTCAAGGCGCCACTTCTACGGTTTGCGACTCTACGACCAAGTGTCGGGGAATCGGCACAGCACTCAATCGAAGGCGGTTAGCGGCCGGGTCATCGCGCTGGCACTTTGCCGGCCGCTGCGGATAGGAATGCATCCCGGCACGCCATCCCGGCCGAGCGGATTTCTTGAAATCCGGGCCGGGAGCGCGCCCGCGCCAGGAGTGAGTCGGAATCCATCGACGGATACGAGCAATACCCATCGTCAACGGCTTGTTTCAGCAAGGGAAGCGCAGCATCCGGCTCACCGGCGTACGCCAGATGCGCGGCAGAAAAATAGTTCATTTCCGGATCAGACTCGGGCTGAACGCCGCGCGCGAGCCTCGCGATCTCCGCGGAGGGACGATGTTGCAAGTACGCCAGCAGCACCCCATAGCCGCCCCATCGGGGTGTGGGATCCGGCCAGATCTTCAGGGCGTCTCTTGCCTTTCCTTGGTGGAGCAGTATATCGATCGAAACCGCCTGCATAATCTGGTTGTTGGGATCCAGGCGCAGAAAATCCATGGCGCGCCGATAATTGCCCAGCAGCATGAACGTGACTCCACAGCTCCGGGCGCCGGAATCTTGCGCGTCGATCAGCATCGACGTTTCACATTCGCGCGCCGACTCTTCGAGTAGGCCGGCATCACGCAGGATCCAGCTTGCGTCAAAGTGCAGCCGGGCGCTATCCGGCCGGCGGCGAATCAACTCTTCCAGACGGCGATACGCCTCACCGCGGCTGCTTCCCCGACGCTGCGCCCGCTTTCCGATTGATCCCTGCATGTACAGGACGGCGGCGCGGAAAATTACGTTGTCCGGATCGAGCTGGGCGGCCCGCTCGCCTGCATCCCACCAAGCGTCGATCGCGGCTTGGCCGCCGTTCCACATCCAAGCGTCCGCAATGTACCTTCCCGCGAGATCTTCCCAAGCCTGAGCGTAAGTCGGGTCGAGCTGCACCGCTCGTTTCAACATTTCCGTAGCGCGTCGGTTGAGTTTGGGATTCGTCTCGCCCGGAATCGACCGGGCTTCCAGGACCAGCTTGTATGCTTCTTCATTGGTAGGTTTCGGAGGCGTTTGGGTCACAAATTCCGGCGCGCCCAGCAGCGGGGCCAGACCGCGGCGCGTTTTGGCCGCGATCTGCGCCTGCATCGCGATCATGTTCCCGGCCGGAAGATCGAAAACGTCCTCCCACAGCAGACGACCCTTCTCGACATCGGTCACTCGCAAGGTAATTTGCAGTTGATCGCCGGCTTGAAAGAAAAGCCCGCTGACCAGGTGCGCCACTCGCAGCTCGCGCCCTATCTTGGCGAGGTCAGGAGTCGATCCGGTGTATTTATGGGTCTGTTCGGGCGGACGTACCGTCAGCGAACGCGCGTATCCCAGCGTGGAGGAGATTTCATCGGCAAGCCCCAATTTGAGAAAATCGAGCCTCGAGTCGTTCCCCGCATTCTGAAAGGGAATCACCGCCACGGTGTGCGGCACGGACTCGCCGATTCCCTTGGGAGCACGGCTGATGGTCAGCGCGATGATGATCCCGATGCTCGCCAGCATCGCCGCTCCGGTTGCCACGGATCGCCAGTTTCGCCGCAGGAATTTCGCCAACGTGTATAACGGCGAATCGGGGCGGGCGTTGAGCGGCTCGTGTCTCAAATAATGATCGAGGTCGTCGATCAGCGCCTGCGCAGATCGATACCGCTGCGCGGGATCTTTCTGCATCGCCTTCAGGCACAGCACATCCAAATCGATCCACGATGCAGTGCGCATTCCGCCGCGGCGCGCCACCAGCGACGGCTTCATCGGTTCCTGTGTGGTTAGGACAGCGGCCGCCTCGGGCGGCGTTTTTTCCGAAACATCGAAGGGCAGGCGTCCGGTTAACAATTCGTACAAAATGACGCCGAGGGAATACACGTCGCTCTCGACCCCTGCCGCGCCGCCGCGAAGCTGCTCCGGAGCCGCGTAGGCGGGAGTCATGGGACGCAACGCCGTCCGGGTTAGATCGGCCGGCCGCCCCTCTCGATCGAGCTGCTTGGCGATTCCAAAATCCAGCAGCCGCAGCGAGCCATTCTCCTTGACCAGAATATTCGAGGGCTTCAGATCGCGATGAATGACGCCGCGCTCGTGGGCGTATTGCACCGCTTCGCAAACGGAGCGGACTAGTTTCAGACGGTCCTCGATCGAACACTTGTGGATCTCGCAGTATTTGTTCAGGGCGAGGCCTTGGACGTATTCCATTGCGAACCAGGGCGTTCCATCGGGTAAGGTCGCGGCATCGTACAGGGGGGCGATGGAGGGATGATTGAGTTGCGCCAGCGTGCGCCGCTCGGTTTCAAAGCGCTTGCGCCGGGAAGGAGACAGCCACGCGTCGCGCAGGATCTTGATGGCTACCAGGTTCCCCAGGTCCCGCCGCTCGGCCAGATAAACGACCCCCATCCCGCCTTCTCCCAGGACGCTCTTGATTCGATAAGGACCGAATTCCCTCGGCTGGGTCGTGTCAGCCTGAATGAGGTCCGCGGCGAGGTCGGATACATCGCGATCGAGTAGTCCAAAACTCTTCGAGTCCTGCTCGATCATCGCCAGCACGGTCGCGCGTATCTCGGAGTCATCGCCACAGGCTTGGCTGAGGAAAGAAAGCTGCTCCGAACGCGGAAGATCGGCGGCGTGGTGGAACAGTTCCTGCACTCGTTGCCAGCGTTCTGGTTGCATCTCAGGTTCCAGTGCGCCGTTTGGTCTTGGTGTATTGGATAGTGTACATCGCTGTTGCGTGTAGCAGAGTACAAGGCCATGTGCATATGCGCGGAGCGTGGTCCATGGCTGATATGGGCAAGCCTTTCTGTTCGTTGTTTCCCGCACCCTGAGCGGTAAGAGGGAATTCTAGCATTCAACGTGGTCTTACCGCAACGGGCGCTAATGGTAAAAACGGCATTCTGCAATGTCAAAATGGGTATTGGCGAACTTTCTAGGGACGGGAATTGCGCGCAGCGTCTGCCTGGGCCATTGGGCGGATTGTCGGCTACTCGGAAGTCGGTCCGCGCCTTCGCGAATTGCTCCTGCCTTGTCGGCTACAGTTTACTGACCGCCCCGGACACGGCGACACCCGGCAGTTGGACGTATACGGCCTATTCGTAGAAGTGCAAGCTCCTGGCTCCCTCCCAGTCCCCTTCCAGGCACCTGTCGATTGCCCGCACCCCTTCGATTACGCACGGCAGGCAAATCAGCCAATGAGCAATATTGAACTGACACGCAAATTCCCCAAGGGTACAAGAGTATCTGGAGCTGTCCGACAGGACTTGGTGGGAGGCAGAATGTCCGCTCGCCTTTGTGACAGCCGTTTCTTCCCTGCTAATTCCAAAAATGATGAAAACGACGCCACAAGCAATCATTGGTCGAGGCGTCTGGCGGGGACTCAGGAAGTTGTACAACGCTGAGGTCGATAGTGGATATACGACTCTCATCGTCTCGCCGGGAAAAGACGTTAGACAGCGATCAATAGAGACCAAAGAGATATTTCAATAGGAGGGAGTTGACCATGTCAAATACCGCTATCAGTATCATAGTCATTGCTGTAATCCTTGTTATCTGGCTGCTGGGAAAATCCATTCGTACCGTCAGGCCGACCAGTCGAGGTTTAATCGAACGGTTTGGCAAATACAATCGCTTTGCTAACCCGGGTATTATCTTTCTGGTGCCGTTTATCGAGCACCTGGTTCGCGTAAATATCACAGAGAATATGATAGATGCCGGACTGCAAGAGATTATCACCAGCGATAGTCTGAATGCCCAGGTCGATGCCCAGGTTTACTTTAAGGTGCGTTCTGATGAAGAGGATGTTAAAGCATCCCAGTATAATGTGTTCAACTATATGCTGCAGATCGTGGCTCTGGCGCGAACCACACTAAGAAACATCATCGGTACTATGACATTAAAAGATGCCAACAGCGAGCGCGGTAAAATCAATAGCGCACTCTATAATAACCTTTCCACGGAGACCAAGAGCTGGGGGCTTGAGATTGTCCGTACCGAACTTAAGGAAATCAATCCTCCTACTGACGTCCAAGAGACAATGAACAAAGTGGTTAAAGCCAGTAACGAAAAGATTGCAGCGATTGACTTTGCGACGGCTCGTGAAACTCAGGCAGACGGCGAAAGACGCGCTGCTATCAAGGTGGCTGAGGGACAAAGGCAGGCCGCAATCCTGCAAGCTGAAGGTCAGAAGCAGGCCAAGGTACTGGTGGCGGATGGTGAAGCTCAGGCAATTAAGCTCGTGAATGAAGCGGCCGACCTTTATTTCAAAGGTAATGCGCAACTGCTTCGGCAACTACAGGCGGTGGAAACATCGCTCACCAACAATTCCAAAATCGTTCTGCCCACAGGTTCTTCACTGGTCAATGTTATCGGAGGTCTGGCGGGCATCGAGACTCATCCGCCGGCAATGAAGTGATTCGATGACCGGTCGGTAGAAGTACATTAGTAAAAAGGGGGGGTTGGCCGCTGCCCGGCCCTTTTCCGAGGCGATATCGACGGTACTCCCGAGAACCCAGACCCAGCCCAGGGAGAGACACAATAGCTGAGGCAACAAGGGTTCCTAGCGGTTGTTTCTTGCCTTGCCCAAAAACCCTTCTTCGCAACCCACCGTAAGCTCTTGATCCGATTGGGGCGCAACCCCCTCGGCGGGACTGCCCAGAAACACCTGATTCTGGGCGGTGCAATGTGCACAAACCAGTCTTCTAGTGTCCCGTCCCATTTAATTATTTACAATGAGCCATATTGTGATCTAATCGGCGCATGTTCACCCGCCGGGGAGCGTCTTGACGTCCGAGGTCAGAGAGAGGACCTGCTGCAAGGCTTCCCGTGCTTCCGTCGTTTTCCCTTCCGCCAGCAGCGGCTCACCCAAGCGGGCTTGGAGACTCGCATCGCGCGGGTTCAACGTAATCCGCTGACGCAGATTTGCCATGTGCCGGTCGCGCTGCCCCTGCGGCGGCAGACGGAGGAATTCCAGGAGGCCACCATACGGGCGGGCGCGGGTTTCCTCCGGCCGCAGCGCCTTGAACTTTTGCGCGACGGCGGCCGATTCCTCGCTGCGACCGCCTCGCATCAACGCCTGGCTGTAATGGAGCAGAATCTTAGGGTCGCTCGGCGCAAGGGCGGCGGCCTGGGTTAGCGCGGTGATGGCCTCCGGGGTCTTGTTGAGCGTCAAGTAGTCCTTGCCCAGGGTGTCAAGCGCGCTTCTCATGCGCTGACCTCGTCCGCCGCCGGTGCTTTGTTTTCTACAACATTCTGGCTTTGTTCCGGCGATTTTGAGGTTTCGGGGGCGTTCTCCTCTTTGGGACTTTCTGTCCCATGATCCGTAGCGCCCCGACCTGTCGGGGCATCTGCCGAACTGAAGTTCGGCGCTGCTTCGGCACCTTCGAGCCCCACGACCTTACTCAGTTCCTCCGCCGCGCGGTCGTCCGTCTCATTACCGGGAGGGCTGGCCTCCGGTTGCGCGGTTCGCGAACCGCCCCTACCCAGGCGTGCGTGTTCTTGGCGCATGGTCAGGAGAATCCTCACCTTCCGGTCTATCGCCCGGTCCAGCGCCGTTTCCAGGCGCAGCACCATGTTCGCAGCCTCGTTCTCCGGAGCGAGGCACGAGTCCCGCGCAATCGCGTCCTTCTCCTCCTGCGCCTGCATCTCCTCCGCGAACGCCGCCTCCACCCCCGCGATCTGCTCCTCCAGCAGGCGCTCGAGTTCCTGGTAGCGGGCCTCCATCCCCGCCTCGCCCCCGAAACTCTCCTTCACATACTTGTCTAGCTCTGCCTGGTCCTGCTGGTCGTGGAGGTACGCCCAGTCCATGAAGAGCCCCAGCAGGTGGCCGATCTGACGGGGCCGCCACCCCAACTCGCCCTGGTAGTAGCTTTCGATCTGCTTCCGCTGGGCGCGCGGGAAGTACCGCCGCCGCACCTGCTCGCGAATCACACCCCACAGGGAGATGAGCATGCGCAGCCGCACGCAGGGGTGGGTGGGCTTGGGCAGGTCGAGCGCCACCGCCTCGCACTGGGAGGGTTCGAAGGTCACGTCAGCGAGAGCCCGGGCGAGCGAGCGCCGCTCCGTCTCGACGTTCTCGAGAGCGTCTCGCATCATGCCCGTCACCATGCGCTCGATCCGGTTGCGCCGCCAGTAGAGTTTGCCCAGGTCGGCGACTTGGTTTTCCCAGAGGGCGTCGCCGGGGCCGTAGGTGGTGGCGAGTTCCCGCTGCAAGGCGGCATACCGTTCGGGATCTTCGCCCAGGGCGCGCATGACGGCGGCTTCGTTTTCGGGTGCCGCATCACAGCCGTGCTTCAGGGCGTTCATTTTCATGCGCTCTTTTCCGGCCTCGCTGCGAGGTCCCGTGGAGCGCTGCGAATTGTGCCGAGCGGCGTCGAGCCGCTGGGGAGTGAGACAAGTAGATTTTCGTATGGACATAGTAACTCCATGAATTGGAAAGTTGGGAGCAGGGGCGGCAGACGAACCGTCCCCACGCGAGGTGAGACAGACGTTCACAAAACAACAGCCTACCAGAAGGAGGCAGATTTGTCAAGTAGAAAATGAGTTACGTCACATCCTAGGCACCAAAGGGTAGGGCAAGCCCTACCCCTAGAAGCTGTAGGGGGACGGCTTGCCGTCCCCTGATCGTGCGACTTGCTGGGCTTTGATAGGGGTGGTTCGCGAACCGCCCCTACGTGCGCATGGCCGATGCGGTGGGGTTGCGGTGGGGATAAGATGCGGCTCCGCCGCCCCGTCTTGCGGAAAGGCTTCGCCTTTCCGGGGAGGGCATCAAATGTTGTCCTGAGGTTGAGGCTGCGCCTCAAGCGGCGAGGCGCAGCCTCGCCAAAACCTTTTGGTGGGATGGGTGCAGGCCCGGAAAGGCAGAGCCTTTCCGCAAGACAGGGCGGCAGAGCCGCAAAGGCCGCGGGCTGGCGCAGACTCCTGGCTGTTGGAGTCTGCGATGTCCCGAAGGGACAGGCCTGTGGTGCCCGCTCAGTCCTGTGGATCCATGCGGAGCACGGACACGTCAGTAATACCGCCAGCTTGACCACGGCCAATCCCCAGGCGAACTCACCCGCCCGCGCCGGACCGGGTTATTGTGCATCCCTTCGTGGCACGGCCGTCCCGGCCGTGATCACGGGCGGGACGCCCGTGCCACAATTTATGTCGCTCTGCATAGTTCAGTTTCTCTCGGCGCTTCTTTTCGGTGTAGACGTGGAAGGGGTGAAAACGCCGATTCCAGAGCAGTCGCTGATGTTCGGCAGCCGACGAACGCCCAGAAACCATGAAAATGCGCGAAGCGCCTTGGAGTGCGGCGGCTCGACGCCGCCTTTGCATGGCGCCGACCGAGTTTCTTGTGAGAAGAGCTTTAAAGGGCGCCACTGGTGCGTCGTGTAACTCTTCCTCCCGCGATAATTCCAAGGCGGCGTCAAGCCGCCGCACTCCAGGGTGCCTTCGGCACACAGATTTTCAAAGCCGGAAGTGGGACTCGTCGTGGACGCTGGGCGGCAAGCGGAGGCGAGCCAAAATTTTGCGGCACCAGGGATACGGCAAGTTGCCGCGAAGCGTCCTGAGGATGCGCCTGGCGGTTTCCTCCTTGGGTTCCTTCATTGAGTATGGGACACCGGGCTGCTCGAGCGCCTCGGCCGGGATTCCCATGGGCTCGCCCGGCGGCTCGAGAAACGGATAACGGCGGAGGAAGTGGTTGAGTGGCAGACGGGGACCGTCCTGGAGTGGGCGAACGAGGCTCTATGAACGAGGCTCATAGAGAGGTCACCGACCTGCGCAGCGTTGCGGGTTTTATAGAACAGAGAATTCTTGCGACTACGGAAACATTTCCGTACTCGCAAAGATTGTCTGCGGTGGCAAGGTCAGACCCTTGGACGACACCCCCAGCGCAGGTGGGGATCTCTGGGGACGTAACTCGGAGGCGAAGATTGCCCTGGGTTGTGGGGCCACACCTCTCAGCGAACTATACTGACGAGGGTTGGTTGTATCCGAAGAGCTTGCATCGGAACACCTTCAACTCGAACCGGGCTTGGTTGTCGAGGCTATTTGGTATAGGATGACAACACAGCGACGGAAACTGCGCTCATGGGAACGCGTGCCAAAACTCTGGATCACCTGAGCAAGGTAGTTGTCGGCTTCCTCAATGGGGACCGCATTCGGGGCTATGTCTACGACTTTTCTGCCCTGGAAGAGTCCTTCAATCTTCTTCCCCAAGAGGACCCACTCCAGGGGCAGGAAATAAAGGTTGCGATGAAGGACCTCAAGGCAGTTTTCTTTGTGTGGGAGTTCGCCGGCAACCCCCAAGACCATGGTTCCCAGCCTACGCACGTACCCTCCGACGGCCGGACAATCGAAGTGACTTTCGCCGATGGAGAGAAGATAGTCGGGAGACCAGAGGGATATAACTCGCAACGAATCGGCTTCTTTCTGTACCCCGCTGATCCCAGGGGCAATAACATTCGCATCTACGTGGTCACCAGAAATACCCGCCAAGTTAGACTTGTCTAAATTGATCCTCATTGTTTCATGCAATTCAGCAGAGAAGCGGCATGCTTCCCATCGAGTATCCCAGCGCGTAGCAGGTTTCCGGCGTGGGATGGGCGTTTTTCATTCCGAATCCGGAGAAGTTCCCACTCAGCATAGTTTCCGAGTGGGGCGCGATCCAGGCACAATCCTCCAAAATGACGTAGGCAACCCATCTGCCTGGCCTGTCGACTTCTCCATCCGTGGCTTAGGCTGGGACGATCAGCAAGGACGGAGTTCCCAGCCAAAAGCCGGCGGACGCCGTCGTACCTCGAGTGGATTCAGTTCGCGTAGGCTGTCTACTGCCTGCCCACCATCAGAATTGAAAACGAACCCGGCACCATGGGACCACGGGGAGGGCGTCCTCCGGGTCGTGGCGGCGCGTCAGCCGGAGGTGGCCCGAACTCGGCCGTCATGGTTAGCAAGTGGTTCGTCCCTGTGTCGAGGGCTAGAGTCTTGGCGCCTCTCAGGGTTTGCAGCGTCTGCTCTACCACGAAGTTGGTGGGGCTGTTTTCCTTGATGAACGTCATGGAGCCGCCGCCTTCCGCGCTTATGGCTTCCATCGTGGCGGGATTGAACGCGACGGTATCCACACCCATGCCCGTCGGGAGGGTGGTAATGACGTTGCCGTTGTCGGCGTTTACAATCACCACCGTAGGTGACGGCTGGCGGTAATACGCAAAGAGGACGTGGTTCTTCGCGTCAAATGCCAGTCCGCTTCCGCCGGTGCCCTTCGAGCTAACGTCGTAGTGCGCCGTAACGGTCATGTTCTTCGCGTCCACGACGGCAATGTTGGCCTTGTCTGAAATGTTCACGTAGATCGTGCCTTTGCCGTCGCTCACCGCCTGCTCCGGCGCTCCTCCCAAGTCAAGCGTCCCAACCACAGTACCTTCCTTCGCGTCGATCACCGTGGCATACGGCGGCATGTGGCTCAGCACCCAGACACGCTCGTTGTACGGATCAAACAGGATCCCGTCAGGACGGCCGTCCACGTCAATGGTCTTGATCACTTTCAAAGTACTCGCGTCCCACATCGTGATCGGCTTTGTGGTCGAGAACCCGTGGTGGGTTCTGGGATCGACCGTAGCGCCCCCGGCGCTGACATCAGCAATCGCGCCGGCAGATTCAAGCGTATCCAGATTGAAGACTGTTAGTTGCCCCGTCGGACCACCACGCGGGATATACAAACGACGGTCTTCGACGTCCGCGAAAATATAGTCAAAACCGCCTTCGCCACCAACCTTGGCTGTCTTTAACACCTTATAAGGGCCTGCGGTCGGGGCGTGCTGGGCCAATCCCGAGGACGCCAACATCGCGATCCCTGCCGAAAGTACAAATGCTAGGCAAAATGGTCGCATGAGATACTCCTTTCATTGGCCTGGAATTTCCATTTGGGCCCCCCAACTGCGACCGAGTATACACTACATTCAGGATGGATCGTCGCGCAGTCGGAAAATACTCTCACGTTGAGGGCAGAAGAATCTACTCGCCCGTCTCACTCCAAGGTGCGGGCGGTGGGATTCAGGCGTGAAAGGGCGTTTATCGTTCCGAATCCAGTTAAGAACCCGCCCAGTGTAGTTTTTGAGTGCGCTCGGCAAGAACTTCGGATTGCTCCTGGAGATTTGTCGATAAGCACAGGCTTATCGACGTGCTCTTCAATTTTGTCGCGCAAGATCGCGGCAACCCTCTCACTGGAGGCCGATCGCATCATTAGCAGGAATTCGTTGAGGAGGGCCCCCGACCCTGTGCGGATGAAGATTGGCACGCAGGATTTCGATCTGGTGTTAAATTGCTGTTTGGGATTGTCAATCGGAAAGGCCACTTCCTATGAGACTTTACCAGCTTATTTTGATGATAATTCTGCAAGCCAGCCTAGCGCTTTGCCAAGGCGTGGAATGCGACCTCCACGAATACAAGCCGCTCGACGGGTTGAAAGCGGCGGTAGTCGCGGGGGGATTGCAGGTGACCTGGCAGGGAGAGGGCGACCAGCAGTTGCGCAGTGCCTTCGCCGTGGTGAAGGGTCAGCCTGTGGTACGGGAACTTGCTGTCCGCAAAGGCGCGGCGGGCTGGAGGGTGCTGGCGCGCAATCTTTCGCCCGAGTTCGATGTGGTCAGCGGCCGGCGGCGCCTCTCCGAGCAGCAGGCGGGGCCTCTCCGCGTCCTGGGAATCTCCATGACGCCCGACGTTGTCGAAAGGGAAAAGTGGAATGCCTTTTGGGATGCGCCGCTTGAGGTTCCGGGAACTCCCGGCACCAATCTGGACTTGCCCCGGACGGCACAGGAAATTCGCCGGGCCACGGCCAGTTTCCAAGTCAAGAGCTGCCGGGCCAAGACCGATGGCGCGCGCCTGGAGGTCACCTTCCCCGGCCTCTCTCTGGGTGTCTTTGCGGGGGAATTGCGTTTCACGGTTTATCGCGGAGCGAACCTCCTGCGCCAGGAAGCCATCGCCAAGACAGACGAGTCCTCCGTGGCCTACAAATACAATGCCGGCCTGAAGGGTTTTTCCCTTAGGACGGCGCAACGTGTAGTCTGGCAGGACGTGGCCCGCACCTGGCAGAAGTACGAGTTCGGTGGCAGCGTCAACACTGATCCGGTGGCCCTGCGCGCGCGCAACCGATTGGTGCTGGTGGAAACTGCGGGTGGCTCTCTCGCCATCTTTCCTCCTTCCCACAAGTTCTTTTTCGCGCGCGAAATCGACGCGATGATGTCCGATTTCCACGGCGACGGGCACGTCAAGGACCCAGGGCCCATTCGATTCCGTGAACAGAAGGACTACTTTGACGGTTGCCGCCGCTTTTCCGATCGTACTTTCCTGATCATGCCGGGAGAGGAGCCTGACGGCGCACTGGGCGGGCATTACACGTTCGTGTTCCCCAAGCCCGTCTACTGGAGCCGCGTGCGGGAATCCGGCCAGCCTTTCACGGAGCAGGATCCCAAGTACGGCAAGGTGTACCAGTGGATTCGCTTTGCCATCTGGGATTCGGCCGGTAATGGGGCCTTTACCCAGCCGGTCCATCTACGGTAGGGTAACCCTTGAATTCGGCGGCCTCTTGGCGCGACTTGGGTGCGTCACGTAGAGGGCATGCAAATTGGATTCCGGGCTCGAGGGGGTGCGAATCGATCAGCGCGTTGGGGCTGGCCGATCCGCCCGCGGGGTGCGTCGCACACATTGAGCCAGAAATCGGAGGCGTTTACACGTGAGACAACGGAACTGGCTGCTCGTTTGCCTTGTACTAGCTTTTGTGGGTGGGGCTGCCTTCGCGCAAAGCCCCGACTGGGCTGCGCAGGGCAAACCCTGGTAGTCGCCCGTGCGGTTTCTTGCGGACGACAGTCTGGACGACCGGGACACCGGCAGCAGCGTTTTCGAGAAAGCCGCCGATTACATGGCTGAGCAGTTTCGTGCCGTGGGTCTCGAGCCCGCGGGCGTTGAGGGCTAGCTTTGCCGACGTGGTGGCCGAGTGGCTCAAGAAACACGGAGAGGGGAGGCGGGCTTAGTTGTGCAGCTTGAGATTCCCTAGTTTCTCAGAAGGAGTTAAGCGCACTTATCGCTCATGTGGATTACTTCCGGATTCCGACCATACGTCCGGAACAGGTTCGGTACAAGGCAGAGCGTCCAGATGGGCAGTCCTACCGCGACCTGCGCAGATTAACAATATCTATCCAAGTCGGCAGTTGCGGGAACCCTGTCAACCCACCATGTCTCCTGAAGCAACCGCTCCTGCCCCCGCCCAAGGAAGATCCAGTCAAGGTTTATACATCTTCTCGATCTGGGCGGGTGGGGCCCCACGCCCCACAATCTGACGCAATGCCTCTTCTAGCACTTCGTCCCTCCCGGCACGGATTCCTGCAATCGTTGGTTTCACTTCTACGTCCGGAACGATGCCAATGCGCTGGGTCGGTCGTTTGTCGGGATAGAACACGCCGATTCCACTGATCATGGCGCGCAGGCCACCGGGCAAAGCGATGGGCGACACGTTGCCGTCGTTTCCGGAAGTCGTGCTGCCTACAACGATGGCCTGAGCGGTGGCTCGAAACGCCATGGCGGTGTACTCGGCTTGGCTCAGAGAGATTTCGTCGACCAGGATCACCACCTTGCCCGTGTAATGCGGCTTCTTCGGGCTCAGCGAAACCGGCTCCGTCCAGTGAAAAGCACCGGGGTTCGAAAGTTCGCCGACCGTGAACCGTGCAAATGAAGTCTCGTGATCCACGAGCAGCGACCCCAGAGCGAAGACCACAAACTGCGAAGGGTAGTTGCGGATGTCGATGATCATCCCTTTGGTGCCGGCGGCAGCCTCAATGTAATGGGAAGCGTCTGCGGCCTTGACCGAAGATAGCTTCAGGTAGGCGACTTCGTCAGACAGGCGGCGGAACGTCTCGCCGGGCAGGTCGTGCCAACCTGGGTGCACTTCGGAGCTTGGCGGAGGCACCCGCTCGGTTTTGAGCTTGATGTCCTGTCCTTCGCGGCGCACGCCAATACTGGATTCGCCGCAAGCGCCGCGGGTCAGGGATGCCGCGATATCGCGCAGTTGGGCAGCTTGGTTGGAATCCGCGTAGTAGGGCGCCCAGTTCTCCACCAGCTTGGCCACCGGCACGCCGTCGAGTTCTCTGATGATGTCGCCGATTCTCAGGCCCGAGGTGGCTGCGGCTTCGGTGGAAGCGAAGCCTGCTACCACAAAGCTATTCTCAACGAAGCGGACCTTTACGGGAGCCTGGCATTTGCCGACGGGCGGCCTCACGTCGAGCGAACTCCACAGATTGGCGTGGCCGTCGTGGACCCTGGCGATCAGGGCCATCAGTTCCCGCTGATAACTCTCGGAGTTCTCCGCTAGGGCGATCTTCGGAATGAACTCCGCCAGAACTTTGTCCCAATCCTCACCCATGACATCCCTGTAGGGAAACCAATACTCGATGATGTTCCAGAAGCGGTAGAGCGCAAGGAGCTGAAAACCGGGATCGGGAAGCTTGAGGCCTTCGTAGTCGAGTTCGTGGCAGAACGAAGGATTGCCTACAACGGGTGCAAGCGAAACGTAGAACTGGCTACCGCCTGCCCGATTGTCACGAATCGAACGAAGCGTTTGGCAAAGGTCCTTTCCCAACCGGCTTTCATCGTCAATCCAGCCCAGGTCGGGCCGCATGTAGAGATTGCTTTCTTCCAACTTGGCGCAAGGATTGCACGCAGCCACCAGGCCCAGCCCCGCGATCCAATGAAGGAGCGTGGCGTTCGCTACGGCGCGATCGCGCGCATCGAGGATCGCGGGCAGAACGCGAAGCAGCTCGTAGTCCCAATGAAGCTGACCCGAGGTGACCTTGGGGTGATAATACTTGAGAAAACCCCAGACCTTGCCCAGCGTCGCCAGATTCTCGACCTGGTTCTCGCTGAGCTTGTTGACGGCGAGCCCCGAACCGCTGTCAAACTGGTGGTCGAGATCGAGGGCGGTCTTGGGAGGCTCGATTTTAGGCGCCTCCCAGATGGGTTTGCCGTCTACCAGCAATTGCAGGTCGTCCGCCCATGCCATTCCCGTGCCCGCCAGTAGGACGCCGAAGAAAAGCCGATTCCCCTCCGGCTTCACGGGCAACGTGATGGAGTATTGCTTCCAATCTGTGGTTCCCTTTAGTTGACGGCTCTGCATATTGTCGAAAGCGAGGCCTGAGGTTTCGCCGTCTTCGCGCATCCACAGCCCGGCGAAGCCGCTCACGTCCTGCGTGCGCAGGAACCCGCGCAACTCAATCAATGTACCCGCAAAGTCCATTGGGGTAGCCACGGTGAGGACGGAAAAATCGCTGGGGCTGTCGGCTTCGCGTTGGACCCGAGCCGACCATCGACCGCCGTGGACAACCTTGTCGTCGGCGAAGATAGTCCCTGGCGGTCCACCGCTCCAGCCGCCAGGCATGCCGCCGGTAGGCTGGGCCTCAAAGCTAAGGATCTTGGGCAGGTCGGATCGGTCAGTTGATTGGGCCGGGTGGGTGTCCTGCGCTTGAGAAGGCAGCGTTAGTGCTGCACACAATAGGGCGAACAGAAGCCGTGCCATCGCAGGATTGTAGCTCCTGCCACGGGCAATAAGCAATCTCCGGGTAGTTCCCGATCACTGACCATTATTTCTACGCCATTTGCAAATCCACAGCAGACGAGGATCTGAGATATTACCTTTGGTCGTTTTCCAGAGAGTCTCTGGTTTATGCATGGGGGCGCGAACTTGACGCACTGTTTTACCTTTTGGGAATCGGCGGCGGCATGTTCCGGTTCGGGGCGACAGTTCCGGGTATCGCGAGGCTTAACCTGGTGTATAGGGGATTGCCGGGCTCTGGCCCTTGTGTTTCGAGAGCGGTTTCAAGCCGTATTGTGGTTTTGAGAAGGATTTCATAGCACAAAGCGTGATTCTGTTGTCTAATGTTTTTCGGAGAATGATTTCGCATACAGCGACAGCCAGGAGAAGGTTTTCACATGACCGAGAAGATTCTCACACCCAAGGGCGAACCCAAAGCTGTAGGCCTTCATGGTCTGATAGAGGAGTTTAACCTCAAGATACCACTGCCCATAGTCCGGTCCGAGGTCATTTCAGGAGCGAGAAGAACAACCGTCACAGATGACACGGTTCTCGAACAATATCCCAAGGGCTACGTCCCCGTCGGCGTCACTGGCAATCTCCGATTTGCCATGCGATATGAACCCATTGACCTCTCGACGCTTGCCGCTGTCTTTGACGTGCTCGACATCGGCGAGTTCGAAAACTGGATTCGCTCTGAACCGACCGGCATATTCACACGCCGCGCTTGGTACCTGTTCGAGTTGCTGACCGGGAAGACGCTCGACATCCCAGACATAGGCCCTGCACCCTATGTGGACCTGCTCGATTCCGATTTGCACGTTACCGGAGCAAAAGTCCAGGTCCGTCGCCAGAGGGTCAACGACAACTTGTTGGGAAATCGTTCCTACTGCCCATTGGTTCGCCGGACGGAAACCTTGAAGAGTTTCATGGCGAAAGACCTAGCAAAGGAGGCACGCAGCATCGTAGAGGGGTGCGACCCGGCAATCCTCACTCGGGCCGTGCATTACCTGTTCACAAAAGAAACGAAATCCTCTTTCGCGATCGAAGGCGAGGTACCGAACAGGGACCGTACTGCCCGCTTCGTCGCCGCCTTGGAAAATGCTTCAGCGTTCGACGCCGGGAGCAAGGAAGCATTCGTGCGCCTCCAGAACGCTATCGTAGACCCTCGTTACGCCCAGAGCGATTGGCGCACAACGCAAAACTATGTTTCTCAGACGCTTTCCGACTACACGGAGGACGTGCATTTTGTGTGCCCGAAATCCGAAGATATTCCCGGTCTGATGGCGGCATGGATGAAGATGACCCAACGCCTTGAGACCCCTAATGTGACTGACGCAGTTGTCGCCGCAGCCGCCACGGCCTTCGGGTTTGTATTTCTCCATCCTTTTGATGACGGAAATGGCCGGATTCATCGTTTCCTCGTACACCATATCCTCACAAAGCTGGGATTCACTCCGCCCAGAGTCCTTTTCCCGGTCTCGGCGGCAATGCTCCGAGAGCGGGAAGCTTACGATCGGGTCCTGGAGCGATACTCATCTTCAGTGCTCCCATTTATCAGCTATGACTTGGACACGGAAGGCCGCATGACCGTCCACAACGCAACGGCAAGCCTGTATCGCTTCTTCGACGCTACCCCTCAAGCCGAATATCTCTATCACTGCATCGAAGAGACGATTCGTCGAGACCTGGGAGAGGAAATAGGATTCCTGGTTGTATTCGACGCGGCCATACGAAAAGCCCTTGAAATTGTAGACATGCCGGACCGCCGTGCGTCCCTACTCGTTCGTCTCATTCTGCAAAACCACGGAAAGCTGTCGCCTGGGAAGAGGCAGGCATTCGCTGAAATCAAAGACGATGAACTCCATCGAATTGAAGACGCAGTGTGGAACGCGTGGGAGAAAGAACGGGAGAAACAGGACGGAAAACCGCAATCGCGAGATGCAATGGGCGACTCTATTCCGTGAGCAATTCACGTGGCGGCTAAGTACTTCGTTTCCTAAATACGCTAACGTATATTAGGGCTTGAAATCAGCCTTCTTGGCGTGGCATTATGTGGGTGAGGTGCGCAACTATGCCAAGGTCGAGCCCATTTGTCATCACCCTCTCGCCTGCCGAGGAAGCCGAGTTGCGCAGGCGTGCGGCAAAATATACGTTGCCGTATTTTCAGGTCCAGCGTGCCAAAATGATCCTCCACGCCGCCCAAGGCATGCCCAACGACGAGATCGCCGCTGCTTTGGACACCCGCCGCGAGGTGGTCTCCCTTTGGCGCAAGCGTTTTTTCGCCCACCGCCTTGCGGGGCTGGAAGACCGCGCTCGTCCGGGTCGCCCCCGGACTTTTTCCCCCGGACCTCGTCGTGCAGGTTAAAGCCTTGGCGTGTGAACTGCCCGCCCAGCACGGTCGGCCTCTGTCGCGCTGGAGCACCCGGGATTTGGTGCAACAAGTCCAACAGAGTGGTCTGGTGGCCTCGGTCAGCGGCAGCACTAGGCTTTGCTGACTGGCCCGAGACAGAAATAGTTGGCCCACCCGATCATCATACGGTTGAGCGTCTCAACCACGGTCACCGGGGCCAGCAGGGTCCTGTTCCGTCCGGTTTCACTGCTGATCGCCTGACAGATGCGGATCACCCGCTTCTTCGACGGAACCGTGCCGAGGTAGGCCCGCCCCGTCTTCGACGAGTAGCACCGACCGAACGTATAGTCCAGAAAGTCGAACTTCTCTTCCGGCAGCTTCGCGACCCGCGTCTTCGTCTCGTTCACCGTCAGCTTCAGCTTCGTCATCATGCTCCGCGTCGCGGCGAGGGCTTCTTCTGCCCTGCCTCGACAGCAGATCACGAAGTCATCGGCATAATTCACGATGTACGCGCGCAAACGCTTCTCGTGCCCGAGCTTCTTCCAGCCGAGCACGACCCGACGCATGTACAAGTTGCTGAGCAGGGGACTGATCGGTGCTCCTTGCGGAGTGCCCCGACCTTCATCCCGGTTGCGCGTACTCCGATGTTTATTTCCGTGCTCGTCCGTTTCTTCTACCGGAGCCTCCAACCACATCTTGATGAGATGGAGCATCGCTCCGTCGACGACCCGGCGTGCCACCGACCTTAGAAGGTCGGAATGCGGAATCGAATCGAAGTAGCCTCCGAGATCTGCATCAACAATTTCTCCATGGCCCGTGTTGATCAGCTTGTGGACGTGTCTTACCGCGTCCAGCGCACTGCGGTCTCGCCGATAGGCGTACTGTTCCGGCTGCAGATCTGCCTCGAAGATCGGTTCGAGAGCTAAAACTGCCGCCGTCTCCACCGTCCTGTCACGGATAGCGGGTACGCCTAATGGCCGCTGTTTCCCGTCCGGCTTGGGGATGTACACTCGCCGTACGGGAAGAGGTCGATACGTTCGGCTTTTCAGCTCTTACGCCAGTTCGTCCAATCATCGTTCTACTCCGTACGCCTCAATGTCCTCGAAGGTCTGGCCGTCTGCTCCCGCTGCTCCGCGATTGGCTTTGCAGCATTCGTAGGCAAACGCCAGAACATCCCTCCGATACACCTTGTCGTACAGAGCGTAGAAGCGAAAATTGGGCGATTCCTTCGCTTTGGCGTGCAACGCCGTCAGCAACTTCTGACCACTGGATGGGGTTACTAGGTTCATCACCAATCCCTCGGCCCTTCGTCGCTTCTTGCGTCTCCTTTCAACTGAGGCCCCTTCCCTCCACCGGAGTTACCCGGCTTCGTCAGTACTACGAGCCTCTCCGTCACCCTTTACGGCCCGGCCTGCCTCTCACGAGTTGCCAGTTGATCCGTACCCCGATCACCGTAAGGGGCTTCCCGTGTTGCGCCCGATCCCCATTTACCGACATGCCGTCACCACTACCCCGGCAGGATCGATGGAACTCTGCTCGCTCGTGTCTTTCCATCGACTTCGGCTTTCCCCGTTTACTGGGCGGGTCAGCTCCTGCATCGCTATTTTCGAGGCCTGCTCAGTGTTTACTCACGTTACGGCCTGCCGATTCGCGGAGTCACCTATGTGACCCTTTCCATCAGAGGCTTCAGCAGCGTTGTCACCTCCGCTGTTGCTCCGATTGCTACCGGGTGGAGCGAACCAGTTCCCGGGCGGGATGCTCACCCGCCGTGGATCGGCGCCTTTTCACGGCGCACCAGTAAACTCCCGCTAGGGCCCATGCTCAGTACCAGTGTGATAGCTGCCACCTTCCTATTGGCGTTGGCACACTGTATTTTCGAGACGAGCCCCCTCCGGCCGCTCGCAGGGTCTCGACCCTGAGCGCCACCTTTCCGAAAACGATTCCAACAGGTTCCTTTCCCTCGCCGAGGATCTGATAGTCACTGGACCGACGT